>OLSE01000287.1_pt1 | contig 70218 bp, 48 predicted proteins | sample 1673191 | NCBI WGS metagenome assembly OLSE01 (sample SAMEA3136764, study PRJEB25190) | human gut metagenome | biome: human gut; feature: human-associated habitat; material: faeces | place: Austria | collected 2013
GGCTGGGGTACATGGCTTCGATGTTCCACCTCTTCACGCACGCCATGTTCAAGGCCCTGCTATTCCTCGGCGCCGGATGTATCATCCACGCCGTCCACTCCAACGAAATGTCGGCCATGGGCGGCCTGCGCAGGTATATGCCCGTGACGCACGCCACGTTCCTCGTCGCCTGCCTTGCCATTGCCGGCATCTGGCCCCTGAGCGGTTTCTTCTCGAAGGACGAGATTCTGACGGCCTGCTTCGCATTCAGCCCCGCGATGGGGTGGCTGATGACCGCCATTGCCGGACTGACGGCGTTCTACATGTTCCGCCTGTACTACAATATCTTCTGGGGGCGTGAGAACCGGGAGCTGCATGCCGCGCACAGGCCGCATGAGGCTCCGCTGACGATGACCCTGCCGCTGGTGTTTCTGGCGGCGGTGACGCTCGTCGGGGGCGCGATCCCGTTCGGAAAGTTCGTCAGCAGCGACGGCATGCCCTACACGATTCATATCGACTGGAGCGTGGCGGGCGTGAGCCTTTGCGTAGCCGCTGCGGGCATTGCGCTGGCCACGTGGATGTACCTGCGCGAGCGGCAGCCCGTTGCCGACCGTTTGGCCCTGCGGTTCCGCGGCCTGCACAGGGCGGCCTATAACCGGTTCTATATCGACGACGTTTATCAGTTCGTCACCCACAAGGTGATCTTCCGCTTTGTTTCGACCCCGATCGCGTGGTTCGACCGCCACGTCGTGGACGGCTTTATGAATCTGCTGGCAAGGGCGGCCGGCGGCGCGGCGTACGCGATCCGCGACATGCAGAGCGGCAGCGTGCAGCGTTACTGCATCTGGTTCCTCGGCGGGGCGCTGGGCTTTACGATCATCCTGCTGTTAATCCGTTAATTTGAAGTTGTTATGAATATGTTATCCTTGTTTCCCGCCATTCCGCTGTTGATGATGCTGGGACTTTGGCTGTCGAAATCGACGCGGCAGATCCGTGCCGTGATGGTGGCGGGCTCTTCGCTGCTGCTGTTGCTGGCGGCGGCGCTGGTGGTGCGCTACCTCGGCCTGCGCGAAGCGGGCGAGACGGCCGCCATGCTCTTTACCGCGAGTCATGTGTGGTACGCTCCGCTCGATATCCACTATGCGGTGGGCGTGGACGGCATCTCGGTCGCCATGCTGCTGCTGTCGGCCGTCATCGTATTTACGGGTACGTTCGCTTCGTGGCGGATGCAAACGCAGATCAAGGAGTACTTCCTCTGGTTCTGCCTGCTGAGCGTCGGCGTTTTCGGGTTCTTTATCTCGGTGGACCTCTTCACGATGTTCATGTTCTACGAGGTGGCGCTGATCCCGATGTACCTGCTGATAGGCGTCTGGGGCAGCGGCCGCAAGGAGTATGCCGCCATGAAGCTGACGCTGATGCTCATGGGCGGTTCGGCGCTGCTGCTGATCGGCATTCTGGGCATCTATTTCGGCGCCGGGGCGACGACGATGAATATTCTGGAAATCGCGCAGCTGCACAGCATTCCGCTCGCGCAGCAGTATGTCTGGTTTCCGCTGGTCTTCGTCGGGTTCGGCGTGCTGGGCGCGCTGTTCCCGTTCCATACGTGGAGTCCCGACGGCCATGCTTCGGCTCCGACGGCGGTCTCGATGCTCCATGCCGGGGTGCTGATGAAGCTGGGCGGTTACGGCTGTTTCCGCGTGGCGATGTACCTGATGCCTGAGGCGGCGCACGAACTGAGCTGGATATTCATCGTCCTGACGACAATCTCGGTCGTCTACGGGGCTTTGGCGGCCTGCGTGCAGACCGACCTCAAGTATATCAATGCCTATTCGTCGGTGTCGCACTGCGGGCTGGTGCTCTTCGCCATTCTGATGATGAACACCACGGCCGGAACGGGAGCGATTCTGCAGATGCTGAGCCACGGCCTGATGACGGCCCTCTTCTTCGCCCTGATCGGTATGATTTACGGCCGTACGCATACGCGCGACATCCGCGAGCTGAGCGGCCTGATGAAGGTCATGCCCTTTCTTGCGGTGGGGTACGTCATCGCGGGTCTTGCGAACCTCGGACTGCCGGGGCTGAGCGGCTTCGTGGCCGAAATGACCATCTTCAACGGCGCGTTCATGAACGACGACACGTTCCACCGCGTCGTGACGATCATCGCCTGCACGAGCATCGTGATTACGGCGGTTTACATCCTGCGGGTGGTGGGGAAAATTATTTACGGCACCTGCACCGACGAACACCACCTCAAGCTGACGGACGCCACGTGGGACGAGCGGCTGTCGGTCGTCTGTCTCGTCGCCGCCATCGCCGGCATGGGTCTCGCGCCGCTGTGGGTGAGCGACATGATCCGGGAGAGCGTGACGGGCATCATTGCACAATTAATGAGTTAAGCGATTATGGATTACAGCAACATATTTACCTCTATGCAGGCCGAAGTGACGCTCATCGCGGTGATCGTCCTGCTGTTTCTCTATGACCTGATCGCGGGGGAGCGGGGACGCCGCCGGTTTTCGGCCGTCGCCTGCGGACTGCTCGCGCTGCAGGTCGCGGTCAATGTCGTTCCGGGGACTCCGGGCGAAGTGTTCGGGGGCATGTTCCAGTACGTGCCGATGCACTCCGTCGTCAAGAGCGTGCTGACCGTCGGGACGCTGATCGTCTTCCTGCAGGCCGATGCGTGGCTGCGCCGCGGGGATACGGCCCACAAGCAGGGCGAGTTCTACATCCTGACCCTCTCGACGCTGCTGGGCATGTACCTGATGGTCGGCGCGGGCAACTTCCTGCTTTTCTTTATCGGCATGGAGCTGGCTTCGGTGCCGATGGCCTGTCTGGTGGCGTTCGACAAGTACAAGCGTTATTCGGCCGAGGCGGGTGCGAAGTACATCCTCTGCGCCCTCTTCGCCAGCGGGCTGATGCTCTATGGAATCTCGTTCTTCTACGGGACGACCGGGACACTCTATTTCGGCGACATGGCGGCGCGCATTACGGGGTCGCCGCTGCAGATCATGGCTATGGTCTTCTTCTTCGCAGGGCTGGGGTTCAAGATTTCGCTGGTCCCGTTCCACCTCTGGACAGCCGACACCTATCAGGGCGCGCCGACGACGGTGACCTCCTACCTGTCGGTGGTGTCGAAAGGCTCGGCGGCGTTCGTGCTGATGACCGTGCTGATGAAGGTCTTCGGGCCGATGATCGGGCAGTGGCAGACGCTGCTCTATGCCGTGACGGTGCTGTCGATCACGGTGGCGAACCTCTTCGCCATCCGGCAGAAGGACCTGAAACGCTTCCTCGCCTTCTCGTCCATCTCGCAGGCCGGTTACATCATGCTGGCCGTGATCGGCGGGAGCGCCTTCGGCATGACCTCGCTGGTCTTCTACGTGCTGGTTTACATGGCCGCGAACCTCGCGGTTTTCGGTGTCGTTTCGACGGTCGAGCAGCATAGCGGCGGCAAGGTCGGGATCGAAGATTACAACGGACTGTACCGCACCAATCCCAAGCTGGCGCTGATGATGACCCTCGCGCTCTTCTCGCTGGCGGGCATTCCGCCCTTTGCCGGGTTCTTCTCGAAGTTCTTCGTCTTCGCCGCGGCGTTCAAAGGCGGCTTCCACCTGCTGGTGTTCATCGCGCTGATCAATACGGTCGTCTCGCTCTATTACTACCTGCTGGTGGTCAAGGCGATGTATATCACTCCGAACGATGCGCCCGTCGCGCCGTTCCGCAGCGACCGCTATACCCGCATCAGTCTTGCGCTCTGCATGGCGGGCGTCCTGCTGCTGGGAGTCGTCAGCGCCGTATACGACGGCATAAACGCTTTCGCGTTCGGGCTTTGACGGGGTGAATAGAAAAAGAGGGCGGCATCTTCTGCGGATGCCGCCCTCTTTTCGTGCGGATGAGTTTTTGCCAGCGCAATGCCGGCGGGCCTGCCGCCGTTTCAGTTGTCCGGTCGAGGCCGTCTTGTGTGCTTCTTGAGGCCGGTCGCCTGCCGTTGTCCGGGGCCGTCGCGCCGTCAGTCTTCGTGGGCTTTTTCGAGATTCAGCAGGTGGGTTTTCACGCCCAGACCTCCGGCATAGCCGACCAGTGCGCCCGTGCTGCCGACCACGCGGTGGCAGGGGACGACGATGGCGATCGGGTTGCGGTTGTTGGCCATGCCTACCGCGCGGCAGGCCGTCGGGCGGCCGATCTGCGCCGCGATCTGGCCGTAGGTGCGGGTTTCGCCGTAGGGGATCGTCCTCAGGGCCTCCCACACGGCCTGCTGGAACGGAGTGCCGGCGGGCGCCAGCGGGAGGGTGAACTCGCGGCGCGTTCCGGCGAAGTATTCGGCCAGCTCGGCTGCCGCCTGCAGGAGCAGGGGGCCGGCCGTCTCCGGCGTGCACGCCTCCGGGGCGTTGCGTGGTCTGCGCCGGTTGCGGTATTCGCGGCCGAAGAAGATGCGGGTGACGGCTTCGGACGAAGCCGTGATGCCGAGTTTTCCGACGGGTGTTTCGATGAAGAGCATCCGTTCCATATCGTCTCGTTTTAAAGGTTGTCCAGCGTGTAACGGATCATTTTCTGCCGCACGTTCGCCGTATCGTGGGGCTGCATCGAGTGGTTCTGGTCGGGGTAGACCATCATGTCGTACTGCTTGCCGCAGCGGTTCAGGGCGCGGGTCATCTCGACGGTGTTCTGGAAGTGGACGTTGTCGTCGGCCGTGCCGTGGATGATCAGCAGCCGGGTCTTGGTGTCGTCGAGCATCCGGGCGAAGTTGATCGGCGAGTTGTCGTCGTAACCCGAAGCGTTGTACTGCGGCAGGTTGTTGTAGATTTCGGTGTAGATCGAATCGTAGTAGCGCCACGAAGTGACGGGCGCCACGGCGATTGCCATTTTGAACAGTCCGTGCCCTTTGAGCGCGCAGCTCAGGGCCATGAATCCGCCGTACGACCAGCCGTAGATGCCGATGCGCGTCGGGTCGGTATAAGGCTGTGCCGCCATGTAGCGGGCCAGCGAGAGCTGATCTTCGACTTCGAGCGCGCCCAGCCGTCCGTAGGTCTGTTTCTTGAATTTCTCACCCCGGAAACCCGTGCCGCGTCCGTCGGCGCAGACCACGATATAGCCCTTGTCGGCCAGTGCGTCCTCCCAGTCGAGCGACCAGCGGTCGCGCACCGACTGCGAGCCGGGACCCGAATACTGCGTCAGCAGGACGGGGTGGCGGTGCGAAGGGTCGAAGCCGCGGGGTTTGACGATGTAGGCGTTGAGCGTGTCGCCGCGCTCGGTGGCGAAGGTGAAGAACTCCTTCTGCGGGCGGTTCGCGGCGGCCAGCTCATCGCGCAGGGCCTTGCTGTCGGCCAGCAGGCGGACCGGGTTGCCCTCGCCGTCGCAGATCTCGACCCGGTTGGGGGTCGCGGCGTTGGAGAAGGTCGAGATGTAGTATTTCATGCCGGCGCTCGGCGCGATCGTGTAGAAGCCTTCGCCCGTGGTCAGGCGGCGTTTCTGCGTGCCGTCGAGCCGTACGCTGTAGAGGTTGCGGCGCAGGGGGGAGGTCTCGGTCGAGAGGTACCATACGCGCTTGCCGTCGGTGCCCGCGACGTCGGTCACCTCCCAGTCGCCCTTGGTCACCTGCGCGAGAAAACCCCGGCGGATGCTGTAGAGGTAGAGGTGCATGTATCCCGTGTGACTCTCCTGCCGTACGAGGAAGCGGTCTTTGTCCACGAACGTCAGCGAGGAGTCGTCCACGCGCTCGACGTACTGCTGCGAACGTTCGTCGTAGATCGTCCGCTGGGCGCCGTTAGGCTCGCAGAGAATCACCTCGAAGGTGTTCTGGCGGCGGTTGAGCCGGAAGAAGTAGAGTCGCCCGTCGGGGGTCCAGCCGATGCGGGGGATGTACTGGTCGGTTTCGCGGCCCGTGTCGATGCGCTCTTTGGCGCCGGTCGCGAGGTCGCAGACCCACACTTCGACCGTCGAATTGCGTTCGCCGGCCTTGGGGTATTTGAACGAGTAGGCCTGATTGTAGAGTTTGCCGTCGAAGCGCATCATCTCCATCAGCGGCACCTGAGATTCGTCGAAGCGCAGGTAGGCGATGCGGCGGCTGTCGGGCGAAAAGGCATAGGCTTTCGTGAAGCCGAACTCCTCCTCGTAAACCCAGTCGGTCGTGCCGTTGATGACCGAATTCCACGCACCGTCGTCGGTGATGCGGCGCGTCTGCCGGGCGGCGGTGTCGTAAACGTAAAGGTCGTTGCGGTCCGAATAGGCGATCAATCTGCTGTCGGGCGAGAACGAAGCGTCGCGCGGGGCTTCGGCCTCCCGGAGTACGGGCGTCAGGCTGTTGTCCGCGGCCAGAAAATAGCTGGTCGTATAGGAGTGGCGGTAGATCGGCTTGGCGCCCGAAGCGATCAGTATCTGCCGTTCGTCGGGCGAAAAGGAGTAGTCGGTGATCGTCAGATTGGCCGCGGACGAAGGGAGCATCCGCTCGCCCGGTCCCGCCGCGGCGTAGCTGTGGCGGATGATGTTGCTGCCTTCGAGCGTGGTGTAGTGCTCGCCGTCGGCCATCGAGCGGATGCCGCGGACGGTCTGGTTCATGCCCCGCAGTCGGGCGATTTCGGCGTATTCGTTCTGGGCTTGTGCGGTGCCCGCTCCGAGCAGCGCGGCCGCAAGGAGCGTAATTAGCGATGCTTTCAATGTAAATTCCGTTTTAAATGTCCTCTACCTCGAAATCGTAGCCGAGCCGCTTGCCCGTGACGAATTTCGAGTTGTCCATCTTGGTGTTGAACTGATCGACCGTCACGCGCTTGTTGTCCTCGTAAGGCGGCATCAGCAGGTCGAAGTTCAGGGCGAACCAGATCGCCTCTTCGAGGATGGCGATGAGCGCGTCACGGCCGATCTCGCTTTTGCCGAACTCCGCGGCCCGCATCGAGGTCTGTTGTTTGCCCTCGACGAAGTAGCGGCGTTCGCGGTTGATGAAGATGCGGCCGATGAGGTAGCCTTCGTCGGCGTTGCGGTTGAACTTGAACGAGTCGGAGAGGAAGTTGTAGATGTTGATCAGGCCGCAGTAGGAGTTTTCGCGGTCGCCCTGCACATAGGGATTCTGCCAGATCGGGTGGTCGGCGGCGAATTCGAAGATGTCGGTGTGCATCTGGAATATCAGGATGTCGTTGGCCACCTGCAGCTGGGCTTCGAACTTGCCGCGGTCGCGGTATTCGAGCCGCACGCGGCGGTCGAGTTTGCCGTCCAGCTCGTCGTCCAGCTCCGAGGCCATTTCGAGCAGCGTCTCCTTCAGCTCGTTGAAGGCCGAGAAGGTGTTGTCGAAAATCCGTTGCTTGAGTGTCGATTTGCGGATGATCGTATCGAGGATCTTGCTTCTTAGCGGTGTGGTTTCCATACGGTATCGTGTGTTTTATTTTATACGTATCTGGCGGCCCTGTTCGAGCGTGTCGCCCGGCTTGAGCTTGTTGAGCTTCTCGATCGAGCGGGTGCGGATGGCGTACGACTGCCCCACGGCGTAGGCCGTTTCGCCCTGACGGCAGGTGTGGGTGTGGGCGTTGCCCTCCCAGCGTTTCTTCTTGCGTTCGATGTAGACCACCTCGTGGGTCATCGGCTGGGCCTTCTTGTCCTTCAGGTCGTTGAACTTGCGCAGATTGCGTGCCGAAATGCGGAATTTCTTCCCGATGTTCTCGAACGTGTCGCCCTCCTTGGCCAGCACGTAGTGCACGCCGTTGGTCGCATAGACGTTGTAGCCGTTGTGGGCGTTGATCGTCACGCGGTAGTTGTCCGGATCGACGGCCGACGATGCGTCGGCCGGGCGCTCCATGCTGGTCTGGTCGGTGAACCAGCCTTCGGGATCGGTGATCTTGCGGCCCGAACGCGAAGCGTAGAGCCGCTCGCCGTCGGGCTGGTCCAGCAGGAAGAGTTGGGCCTCCTCGATGATGCGGCAGAGCCGCTGCGCATAGTCGGGCGCCGTGGCGTAGCCGGCGGCCTTCAGTCCCCGCGCCCAGCTTTTGTAGTCGGTCGGGGAGTAGGCGAACAGCGAGTCGTAGCGGGGCTGCGTGTCGAGGAATTCGGCATGGTCTTGGTACGAGGCTTCGACCGTGGGATAGCTGCGGAAGCACTCGCCTTTGGCGTCGTCGTCGTGGTAGACTTTTTCGCCCGTCCAGTTGCGTTTGCACTTGATGCCGAAGTGGTTGTTGGACATTATCGAGAGACGGCTGTTGCCGCAGTCGGATTCGAGGATGCCCTGCGCCATGGTGATGCTGGCCGGGATGCCGTAACGCTCCATGTGGGCCACGGCGATGGATTTGTAACGGTCGATATACTCTTCGCGGGTCTGGCGGACCTGCGCCCGCAGGCTTCCGAATGCCGTCAGGAGGATTCCAGCGAGCAGTATTGCATTTTTGGAAAAATTCATTATCTTTGTTTAATCTTATACGGACAAAGGTATAATTTTCCCACGAAAATTACAATTAAAATATATCGCTGAACTATGTTTACCGAAAACGCAAACCGCATTTTCAACCGGGTTATCGAAGAGTATCACCGCTGGGACGATGTGGACCGTCCCGTCGAGAATCCCTATGAGCCGGGAACGATCGATCACCTGCTCTATCACAAGAACTGGATCGACACCGTGCAGTGGCATCTTGAGGATATCATCCGCGATCCGCAGATCGACCCCGTGGCCGCGCTGGCCATCAAACGGCGCATCGACAAGTCCAATCAGGAGCGTACGGACATGGTGGAGTACGTCGATTCGTACCTGCTCGACAAATACAGGGAGATAGAACCACTGCCCGGTGCGCGGCTCAATACCGAGACTCCGGCGTGGGCCATCGACCGGCTGTCGATTCTGGCGCTCAAGATTTACCACATGGCCTGCGAGACGGAGCGTACCGATGTGGACGACGCCCACCGCGCGGCGTGCCGGAAGAAGCTCGACGTGCTGCTGGCGCAGCAGGCGGATCTTTCGAAAGCGATCGAAGAGCTGATCGAGGACATCGAGGCGGGCCGCAAGTACATGAAGACCTACAAACAGATGAAAATGTATAATGATCCGGCGTTGAACCCGGTTCTTTATGGTCAGAAAAAGTAAGAAGCTTCCGCGTCATCTGATCGTGTACCGGACCTCGGCGATGGGGGACGTGGCGATGCTCGCGCATGCGCTGCGGGCCTTGAAGCGGGCATATCCCGATCTGCAGGTCACGGTTGCCACGCGACCGCTGTTCCGGGCCTTTTTCACGGACCTCGACGTCGGTTTTCTGGACGTCGATGTCAAGGGCGCCCACCATTCGCTGTGCGGTATATGGCGGCTGGCCGCCGAGGCGAGGCGGCTGGGGGCGGATGCCGTGGCCGACGTACACGGGGTGCTGCGTTCGGTGACGTTCCGTACGGCCTTGCGGCTGCACGGCATTCCTTTCGCGGCCATCGAGAAGGGCCGGGAGGAAAAAGGTGAATTTATCCGGCACGGCGGCCGTAATGTCAAACCTGCGAAGCATACCGTCATCCGCTATTGCGACGTATTCCGGAAACTGGGATTCGAGTTCGACGACCCGAAACCGGCCGTGCGGCGCGAACATCCCGATCCGATGGGCGAAAAGACGGGGACGTGGATCGGTTTCGCGCCTTTCTCGGCGCAGATGGGAAAGACCTATCCCGAACCGCTGGCCCGCGAGACGGTGCGCCTGCTTGCCGGGCGTTACGACCGGGTTTTCATCCATAGCGGCGGGGGTGCCGAGGCGGAGTTCGCACAGGAGATGGAGCGCCTTCATCCTAATGTCACGGCGCTGTTCGGACGGGTTAAGATGGCGGGCGAGATCGACCTGATCGCCAATCTGGACTGCGTGGTGTCGATGGATTCGCTGGTCATGCATTTGGCTTCGCTCGTGGCGACGCCCGTGGTGTCGGTATGGGGTGCGACGCATCCCGGTCTGGGATTCTTCGGGTACGGCTGCGATCCGCGCGGCATCGTGCAGGCCGATATGGAGTGCCGTCCGTGCTCGGTCTTCGGAAATAAACCGTGCCGTTACGGAGATTACCGTTGTCTGCATGCCGTGACGCCCGCCATGATCGTGGAGCGGGTTGAGGAGATCGTCGGCAAATGACAATAGGACTGAATATGAAAAGCCCCGGAAATTCCGGGGCTTTTTTTCGTATCCGGGCGCGTGCCGCGGCGGAGCCGGCGGGCTTTGTCGCGTGGACGCGTTTTTTATCGGCTGTTTGGACCGGTTCGGGTGTTTTTACTGGCTTTGTCCGGTTTGTGTTTCCGGCACTGCATTTCCCGCCGGAGGGGCGGTGCCTTTCCGGCTTTATATTCCCGGTATTGTGTTTCCGGCCGATAATAATCGGCGCTTTCCCGGCTTTTTGTTCCCCAGCACTGCGTTTCCCGCCGGAGGGGTGGTGGTTTCCCGGCGCTATTTGTTGCGGCGGATCACGATGCAGTTGGGAACGCCGCGCTCGCCTTCGTGGTCGAAACGTTTGTTGTCGTAGGGGTGGTTGAGGACGCCTTCCTGAGCCGTCCAGAGCGTCGAGGAACCGCCGCCGTCGAGGTTCAGCGCATCGACGAGCCCCAGCTGACGGGCGATGTAGGCCGTTTCGGCGATGGTCGTGCCGTCGGCCTGCCCCTTGAAGCGGCCGTCGATGACGGCCATGACGACCGTGCCGTCGGCCCGTTTGCCGATCAGCGTGCGGGGGTGGCGGCGGGCGTAGAAGCTGTCTTCGGAGTCGTATTCGACGCTCCGGCCGTCGCGGACCAGCACCGGACCTGCGGCCAGCGCCGAGCGGTAACGGCGGGCGATGCGGGAGTATTGGGTTGTGTCGCAGCGGAGAATGTCCATTTTGCGGCCGCGTTTGTCGCGCAAAGCGATGACGCCGTTGGTGCGCATCGTCTCACCGGGAGTCGTCCGGCCCAGAATCTGCTTGTCGATAAGTACGAAGGTTACGGGGGCGAGCGTCTTCATGTTGAAGTAGCTGCCGTTCAGGGCGGCGTCGGCTCCGGCGGCTTTGCCCAGCTCGCTCGTGGCGCATGCTTTGCCGTCGAGCTGTATGATCTCCGTCGTGAAATTACGGGCGGGGTAGGTGACCACCGAGACGGTCTGCCGCGAATCGAACATGTCGATCTGGGCGCGGCGGCATTCGGCGCCCGCCGCGAGGGGCGTGATCTGCCAGCGGGCGCCGGCGAAAGCGACCGAGTCTTCGGGTGTCTGGGCTGCGGCCGTAAAAGAAAAGAGGAGCAGGAAGGCTCCCGCAAGGAATTTAATCATGGCTTAGGTAGAATTGACGGATACAAATTTAAGAATTTAAATCGGTTCGCCAAATTGCGGCCGCCGTCGGAACGCGTGAAAAATCCCCGGCCCCTGTGGACCGGGGATGCGTTTCGGTGCGGCAAGCGGCGCTTGCTATTTGGTCGCTTTGGTGTAAACAGCCTTGTTGCCCTCGATGGTCAGCGTGTATACGCCGTCGGCGTCCTTGGCGATGATACCCGTCTCGGTGAAGTCGATGGTCTGGCCGTTGCCGACGCTTTGGCCTTTGAGCAGGATTTTGCCGGCTTCGCCCTGCAGCTCCCACGAGGTGTAGCGCAGCGTGGCCATGTTGATCGACCGGGCCTGACCTTCGATCAGGATCTCGATGCCCATTACGCTTTCGGGGTCGATGGGGTCGGGCATGGTCCACTTGCCGACGGCTTCGGCATAGGTCGGGTCGGTAGCGACTTTAGCGGCTGCGGCGCCGTCCTCCAGCTTGCCCTTATAGTCCACGACGACCGGGGCGCCGAGCAGCAGGCCGTTGGCTTCGCTCTTGTCGGCGTCCATAGTCGAGAAGGTGAAGGTCCCTTCGGCGTTCTCGACGGTTACGGTGTTCATCGATGCGTCGGTGATGAAGCCGGTAAAGGTTTTGGGCGTGTTGTCGCCGCAGGCTGTCATGCCGCACAAAGCGATGGCGGCAGCCATGATCTTGATGCTTTTCATTGCTTGTGAGATATTTATAGGTTTAACGCTTTCTGATGTATTCGTCGATGGCCCGTGCTGCCGTGCGGCCTGCGCCCATGGCGAGGATGACGGTCGCGGCGCCGGTTACGGCGTCGCCGCCCGCGAAGACCCCTTCGCGCGACGTGGCGCCCTGCCCGTCGGCCGTGATGCAGCCGCGGCGGTCGGTCTCCAGTCCTGCGGTCGTGGCGGCCAGCAGGGGATTGGGCGAGGTGCCCAGTGCCATGATGACCACGTCGCAGGCGATGTCGAACTCCGAGCCGGGCTTCACTACGGGCGAGCGGCGGCCGCTCTGGTCGGGTTCCCCCAGCTCCATCTCCACGCACCGGATGCCGGTGACCCAGCCGCGCTCGTCGCCGAGGACCTCCGCGGGGTTGGTGAGCATGCGGAAGCAGATGCCCTCCTGCTTGGCGTGATGGACCTCCTCGACACGTGCCGGAAGCTCCTTTTCGCTGCGGCGGTAGACGATCGTCGCCTCGGCGCCCAGCCGTTTGGCCGTGCGCACGGCGTCCATCGCCACGTTGCCTCCGCCGACCACGACCACACGCTTGCCGACGTAGATCGGGGTGTCGTACGTGTCGTCGTAGGCGCGCATCAGGTTGGCGCGCGTCAGGAATTCGTTGGCCGAAACCACGCCGTTGAGGTTCTCGCCCGGAATGCCCATGAAGCGGGGAAGTCCCGCGCCGGAGCCGATGAATACGGCGTCGTACCTCTCCTCGCCGAGCAGCGAATCGACGGTGACGGTGCGGCCCACGATGACATCGGTTTCGATCTCCACGCCGAGCCGCTCGACTTCGGCGATCTCGCGCGCCACGATGCGCTGTTTGGGCAGACGGAATTCGGGAATGCCGTAGACCAGTACGCCTCCCACCTTGTGCAGGGCTTCGAATATCTTGACTCCGTAACCCATTTTCGCAAGGTCGCTGGCGCAGGCCAGTCCTGCCGGGCCGCTGCCGATGACGGCGACTCTGCGGCCGTTGCGCGGTGCGGTGCGGGACGCCGCGGCGCCGTGTTCGAGTTTCCAGTCGCCTACGAAACGTTCGAGTTTGCCGATGGCGACCGGTTCGCTCTTGATGCCCAGAATGCAGGAGCCTTCGCACTGCGATTCCTGCGGGCAGACGCGGCCGCAGATCGAAGGCAGCGAACTGTCTTCGGCGATGATGTCGGCCGCTTGCTGCAGCTCGCCCCGGTGCAAGGCTCCGATAAAGTCCGGGATGCGGATATTGACCGGACAGGCCGCTACGCAGCGGGGATTTTTGCATTGCAGGCAGCGCGACGCTTCGAGCGCCGCCTCTTCGAGGTCGTAGCCGTAGCAGACCTCCTCGAAGTTGGTCGCACGTACTTTCGGGTCTTGTTCGCGCACGGGGACGCGCGGTATCTTGTTTGCCATTGTAGTCGTATGCTTTTGGGGGTGTAGGCGGAGCGGCGTGCCGGCTTCGCCGTGCGTTTATTTGTCCAGTCCTATTTTACATTGGTGTCCGGCTTGGCGCTCGGCTTCGATGGCCGCGGCGCGCTGTTCCTGCGTGCGGTACATGCCCTGACGGCACATCGCTTCGTCGAAATCGACTTCGTGACCGTCGAATTCGGGGCCTTCGACGCACGTGAAGCGCGTCCTGCCTGCCACCGTCACGCGGCAGGCGCCGCACATGCCCGTTCCGTCGACCATCAGCGCATTGAGCGAGACGGTCGTTTTCAGCGCGTATTTCTTCGTCGTGAGGGCCACGAACTTCATCATGATCATCGGACCGATGGCCACGCATTCGTCGTAATGTCGGCCCTGCTTTCCGATCAGTTCGTCGATCACCTGCGTAACAAGCCCTTTGAAGCCTTCGGAGCCGTCGTCGGTGGCGATATGGAGGTTTTCGGCCACGGCGCGCATCGCGTCGGTGTAAATGAGCATGTCGCGGGTCTTGGCGCCGATGATCACGTCGGCCTTGACGCCGTATTCCTTGAGCCATTTGACCTGAGGATAGACCGGGGCGGTGCCTACGCCGCCTGCGACGAAGAGGTAATGCCGCTTGCGGAGTTCGTCGAGCGGCATTTCGACGAATTCGGAGGGGTGGCCGAGCGGGCCTGCGAAGTCGGCGAACGCTTCGCCCGCTTCGAGCGAACAGATTTTGCGCGTCGAAGCGCCGATGGCCTGCGTTACGATGGTGACGCTGCCCTCTTCGGCGTCGAAGTCGGAGATCGTGAGCGGAATGCGTTCGCCGTGTTCATCGGCGCGGACGATGATGAACTGTCCCGGCCGGGCCGAGCGTGCGACGCGCGGCGCGAGGACCTTCATCAGCCAGATGCCCTCTGCGAGGAGTCTTTTTTCAAGTATCGGGTACATTTATAAATGGGTTTCCGGCTTTTATCCGCCTGCGCGGTAAAGCCGCATTGTCGTATCTTTAGTCTTCGACGATCGCCGTCGCCCGCAGCCGCCGCATCGGGCGCGTGGGATCGTTGGTTATGATCGTCACGAAATCGGTCACTACGCCGTACTCCTGCCTGCCGGGGTCGAGCGTCGCCTTGGCCGTGAACGAACTGCCGGCCGGGATGCGCTGTCCCGGCATGAGCGTCGTCGCGACCTTGCCGCCCGTCTCCACGGCGCGGACGATCAACTCGCCGTCGCCCGTGTTGGTGAGCGTGAAGGTGCGCTGCTGTTGGGGCGCGTTGTGTTTTACCGGGCCAAATTTAATAATATTTTCGGTTATCTGCACTTTCGGCGTCCGTCGGGTGTCGGCCGGGGACTTGTCGATGCCGATACCGTGGGCTACGATCAGCGTTCCGTTGCCGCGGCCGTCGGCCCGCACCTCCAGCGCGTCGCGCAGCGAACCGTAGCGGGGCGCGCCCTCCGGGTTGAGGTACATGAGGTTGATTTCGGCGGTCTGGCCGGGGGCGAGTTCGCGCGGGTAGTCGGCGGCGAGCAGGCCGCTCGACTCCTTGGGATGCAGTTCCAGACGGACCGGGCGGTTCGACGTGTTGATGCAGCCGATGGTAGACTGGACCTGCTGTCCTTCGCGGATATAGGAGAAGGTGCAGAGCGTCGAAGCGAGCCGCAGACCGCCGCCCGCATCGACCGGATATAGCTCTTCGGTGGTTTTGGTGCGCGGGGTGACGGAGCCGCGCACGGTGAGCGTTGCGATCTTGCGCCGCTCGGAGGAGTAGACGCCCAGCTCTTTGGTGAAGGCGCCGGGGCGGTTGGTCGGGTCGAACGTTACTTTGATTGTCGTTTTCTCGCCCGGACGGATCGGCCGTTTGGTGAATTCGGGTACCGTGCAGCCGCAGGTGGTCACCACGTCGAGGATCACGACGGGTTTGTCGGAGCGGTTCTCGCCCGTGAATGTGTGGCTTACGCGGCCGTCGGTTTCGGAAATCGTGCCGAAGTCCCATGAATCGGGCGTGAAAATCAACTGGGCGTGCGCCGGCGCCGCCAAGGCGCAAAGGGCCAAGATTATGAGTGAGATATGTCGTCGTATCGTCATGGTGCGTATGGATGTCGGTTTTGCAAAGGTACATTTTTTGTGAAAAAATCGTGCAATAATTTTGCGGGAATGAAATTTTGCTATATATTTGCACTCCGAAACGGTTAAACAACAAGTTTCGAATGCCTGAATAGCTCAGTTGGTTAGAGCACATGACTGTTAATCATGGGGTCCTAGGTTCAAGTCCTTGTTCAGGCGCAGATGCGCGAGGGTTGCGTAAGGTTCTTTCAAAAACGCCTGCAAAGAGGTGATGAAAAGAGAATGAAAAATTTTGCTGAAAAATTTGGAGTTCCTGAAAATTGAATTACCTTTGCAGTCCCAAGCCATTTTTAACGGGAGCTTAGCTCAGCTGGTTCAGAGCGTCTGCCTTACAAGCAGAGGGTCGGGGGTTCGAATCCCTCAGCTCCCACAACTGAAAATCAACGACTTACAGCAATGTAGGTCGTTTTTCTTTTGTGTGCCTCCGTGGTCGGTTTACACGTTTTTTGCCCGTTTGTGTTAACCAATGTGTCAACCAACATGACGCATGAAAGCAAACATCGAGGTCATTTGTTACAAGTACAAACCTCTCAAAGACGGAACGCTTCCTTTAATGCTCCGAGTTACGAAAGACCGCAAACGCAAATACGTTTCGCTCGGCCTTTCCCTGCACGAAAAGTTTTGGGATTTCGAGAAAGGCAAGCCCAAACGGAATTGTCCCAACAAGGAGCAAATCGAACGGCTGATAGCCGCAAAAACAGCGGAATACAACGATTTGATTGTCGAAATGACCGCCCAGCAACGTGAATATACGGTGGAAACGCTCGTGTCCCATTTTCATAACCAAGTCCGTTGCGCTACGGTGGTCGAATTGTACGATAAACTGATTGACGACATGAAACGCGGCGGTAAACTCGGCAATGCAGGCGTTTACAAATACTCCCGTACATCGTTGCTGAAATTCACGGGGCAGCGGTTGCAAATCCCGTTCAGCGATATTGACGCCGTGTGGTTGCGTCGTTACGAGAATTGGTTACGGACGAGCGGTTGCGGTGATACGACCATTAGCCAACTCTTTCGAACGTTGCGTAGCGTGTTCAACAAGGCGGTAGAATTGCAGTTGGTGAAACGGGATTATTACCCGTTCGATGTCTATAAAGTCAGCAAATTCGATACGCGGACGAAGAAACGGGCCATCACGAAAGAGGACGTGCGCAAGGTTATTGCACTCGATTTGTCGCAAGGCTATCCCTCCGAACGATTGGCGCGTGATATTTTCGTGTTCAGCTATTTCGGAGCAGGGATTAACTTTGCAGACATCGCCCTGCTGAAATACGGAAATGTACGGGACGGACGGGTGCAATATGTTCGCAAGAAAACGGGCAAGCCTATCAATTTTCTGCTGACAGAAGAAATGCGGAATATCATTGTCAAATACCAGCAACAAGGACAGACGGATGAAGATTATATTTTTCCGATACTCGACCGTCGTGTGCATAGAACGGAGCAGCAGAGATATGACCGAACGCATAAGGTGCTGACGAACACGAATCGCTGGTTACGCAAAATCGGGCTGCGGGTTGGCATCGAACATCTGACTACCTATGTTGCTCGGCACACGTTCGCCACCGTGTTGAAAAGGTCGGGAGTGAACATTGCAATCATTTCCGAATCGCTCGGTCATTCCGATTTATCGACTACACAGATTTACTTGGACAGTTTCGAGAACTCTCAAATCGACGCGGCAATGCAGAATCTATTATGAAAAAGATTGAGGGGGCTATCCATTGCTGGATAGTCCCCTCTAAAAGATATAAAAACAGATTATTGAATTATTCTAACTCATAACCAACTATCGGCATTGAGAACAAGACGATTGTTTCTCCATATACAGGCTCCAATCCACGCTCTATTACTGCCTTGACTTTCGCATACCCGTCAAAAATAATATGCTGAGCGACGCAGTCTGGTCCAACGCCTAATTTACTGCAATAAGCCCGAAATCCTGGAACCTGACAAAGACGCTTTGCCATCATTTTGATATGCTCTATCATCATGGCTGGATCATCATATGTTATTTCTGCAACCTCTGCGATGGCATCTTGTTTTTCGGTATAGGACAAACAGAGTGTCGAGATACCGTCATACAGTTTTCTGGCATTTTTTGTAACTTCCCAAAGCATTGTTTGCCAGTCCGTATCATCATCATTCGATTCGTAAATAGGCATTGCAGTTTGAGGTTTGCTAATTTCTTTTGCGATTTCAGATGTTGAAACGCCCATAGTGTCAATGCCTTGCTTGGCATTACGATTTTTCTTTGTTTTTCCCATATTTTACAAAATTATTTGTTTTATAAACACTTACTACCACTGAACATTCTCCTCTAAATTAAATCGAATGAATGCAAGTTTTAGAATGACAAGAGGGCCATACGTTTGTTCCAGACCATAACGAAGCACCTCATTTACTTTTCCGATACCTTCATATAAGATGTGCTGTGCAACTGCTTCGGGATTAACTCCTATTACGGCACAATAGCTGTCAAAATCGGGAGTATGCGTCCGCAACACCTCCGAAAAGAGTTGGAAGCAGGTATCGAACATTGTTGCATTCTCCCAAATATCATTGATTGCCTGACCGAGTGCTTCTTTCTTATCCTCGGCACTCGTCGATTCTGTTGTCAGCCCTCTATATTTAAGGTAGCTTCTGGCAAGATTGAATGTCGCCCAAATTTTGGATTCCCAGTTTATACATTCATCATTAGGGTGCTCCGAATCTACCAGTTTGTCAATGAATTGCGGGATTTCGTTCCCGTTGACGCTCTTAAACCCTGTACCTTGCAGAGTTCCAAAAGTTAATTTTGATGTTTCTATCATATAATTAAGATTAAGTTATATATCTCATTTTCTCGGCGTTAGGTCTTACTGGTGAGCTCTTGCCTGCTCTGGCGGCAGTCGGGTGATGGCTTGGGCAAACTCCCGTCATCGTCCTGCCGTGCGATTCGACCTGCGGCCTTTCGGTTCGGATTCTCTCTCCCTACCGAGAAGCGGAGTATATGTCAAAGAACCTGCGTTTGCGTTTTTAATGTTGAATACTACGAAAATCATACATAACTCATTATGGCAGAAATAGTTGGCGGATAGCAGAAAAGTGCATGATTATTACTTCCCCTTATCGGCAGAATAAAAAAAGGACGGCTCATGCCGTCCCTTATCATCCGATATGTAATTGGATTTATCTGAAATTCGCGCCTACCGTCGTCCACTCCTTATCCTTGTAAGATGTCCAGATTCCCGATATACTCTCGTCATTATCAAGGAATTTCGGATTGTCCGTATAGCCGAAGAAATAGACGATGCGCGAAATCAACAGCATTCTGTTATAGGAAACCTTATTGGGATTCGTACTGCGGTTATCTTCCTCTTTGAACTTTTCCAAAAGCGGCAAAAAACATTTGACGGCAAGCGTTATCTTGTAACAACTTTTGAGATTCACCGAAAATCCGTCCAATCCGAAAGAACGGGTGTTTGACAACTTGGCATAGAGTTCTGCCACGTTGTCAGCGAGCAACTTGCCCAACATCCGCTTTGCAAGGTCGGATTCAAGGGTCGCGCCGTGCTCGCGCCCTCGCCATGCACGGATTTTGGCATCGGGATTTTCTTGCAGGTACTTGGCGAAAGTCCGAAACTCCTCGAATACCGAGGTCGGAACCTGCTGCACATTTTCCGTCCGTTCCTGTACCACATCATAGACAAAGAGCATCGCCATCCAAAATTTCTCGGTGTCGATACCCATGGCCCGCAGGGAACGGATAATCGGAGCGTTCTCCAAATACTGCTCTTTCGTAAAGGGGCATTTCAACCGCCCGTCCTCCAACTGATGCACGAAATCCCATCCGCGGAAAGAATCGGTTTGAAAATACTCTCCACAACTATCATCGAACTCCCATGTAGGATACATTCGGTTGGCAATCTCGGAAACATAATCGTAAAGCGGGTCCATAGCAGTAACATTCGGTTAAACAAAGATAGGAAAATTCGCCTGAAATTCCTTTGAACAACCAGCTCTTAAACTTGTATTTATTAAAGATTTTTATTATATTTGTAATAGCAAATCCAAGAATAGGGAAATTCTACTGCTTCCATAGAAAATAAGTTTATAGGACAAGATAGGGACGGCATTATTGGCAGTCCTTTCCTTTGCTCCATGTTTCCACATTTTTTGAGTACGAAACGGATATTTCCTTTAATACGATCAATTCAAGATTAAAAAATATGGAAGATTTCCAATTAAAGAGATAGTAGGTTTTTTGAATGACGGGATAGAGAGTTGCTCAAATCTGTCCTGTGCAAACTGCTCAAAAGTGTCCTATATATACACTACCTACTTATACATAACCTAATAAGTCTTTCAGACCATGTACTACCATATCAAAGACCATAAATGATTCGACAACCGCAAGCAGGCCAAAGACCATTACGGCATTGCCTGTTTTCGAAAATTGTTGCATCTAAAAGAAATCATATTTACGAACAATCAAAATTCCATTGCCAACGATGAATTATACCGTAATCCCCAAATCAATCGTGAACTTTCAGACGGGCAACAGTAAACCCGTCGATATTTACGTGTGAGCGACCATTAAGTGTTGCTCCAATCACAAGACGAATATTTCCCATATAACAGAAGAAAAACTATCCTTACTGACGGGATTGGATGAACGAACTATCCGCCGTGTTATCAAACGCTTAAAGGATGCAGGTTACCTGACCGTACAGACTACCATTAAAGAAGATGCAGACAGAGGATTTATAAAGCGAAATTCCTACTATATAAAGCCAGCAAACAAAAACTATTTCTTCCTCGACAACAGTTTCTTTAAGCGGAACTATCCCGCCAAGATTGCAGGCTTTCTGCTCTTATTAAAGGCAATATGTCTAAATAACACAGATACCATTCAATGAAGCAATTCCCAAATTGCAAAGAGTATCGGTTTATCGAGAAATACGATAACAGCTCTCATTAAAGAGTGTCTGCAATTAGGGCTTATAAAGCCTATTTCTAACGGCTACGAACTGACGGCAGGCTGTTTTATCAATTCAGCAGTTAGAAAGACGGATGCAGGGATTTATAAGGAGATATGCGATTTCTGCAAGGCGAAAGGGGTTGCAGTCCCGAAATGAGATAAGCGGGCAATGTCCGTACTGCTTACCAAGTATAATGCAATAGGCTTATCGAGTATAGAGCCTATAAGCCTAACTTACCAACTCAATAAACAATGCAAGAACCTGCCCGAAAAGGTATCGTTGGCCTACTTTATAAAGGCACTCGATATGCAGGAACAATATAAAGCCGTTACGGAACGAGCAGAACAAGCAAAACAGTTTAAGGAAGAGTTCAAAGGTTTTGAGTTTTAGATAGTCAGCAAATAAATCATCCATATCCAGCCCTCATGCTTACGCATGCAGTGCTTTTCCCATTTAATAAGAATAAGAATATGACATAGTTTGCGGATATTTGATTTATATAGACCTTATTAATTGTGTCATCAGCTATTAATCAAATATTTATATAAAATCAAAAGTATCTGTGTTCTAAAATATTCACTATATTTGCAATAAAGAATTTTACTCAAACTTATCTAACCATGAGACGACAATTTATACTTGACAAAGAGATTGTCCTAAATGAGCAAACCGATTTGTTAAATACAGCGGGATATGCCAAAAATATAACTAAAATAATCCAGAATGCCCCTCAAGGGCGTGTATTTACCATCGGTCTTTTTGGAAGTTGGGGGTCAGGAAAATCATCAATTATTGAAACCGTAAGAGAGAATTTGACAAAGAATAGAAAGTCAAAAGTCAAATTCATATCTTATGATGCGTGGAAATACGTTAATGATTCTTTCAGAAGAATGTTTTTGTTTGAAGTTCAAAGAGGGCTTGGACATCAAAGAACGTCCCTAATGGATAAGTTCTATCAAAATAGTAGTCAAGATATAGATGTTAAGAATAAAATTTCACCCCTGAAAATATTTTCACTAATCGCCGCATTAATAATTACGATTATCTTGGTGCAATTTTCCGTTCAGGAAATTGATACTAAAGTTTCTATATATTCTATTATAGCTCTTGTAGGAGTGTTGGGCGGAATATTGACAGGTGCTTTCAACCAACTTAAAGTATCTGTCCAAAGACCTCATATTTTTGCGCCAGAACAATTCGAGCAATGTTTTAAAGAAATGATAGAGGCAACGCTAAAGCCAGATATATTGAAACGCGTTTTAGAGTTTATTTTACCGAACACGGACCGTCAGAAACAAATAATAATAGTAATTGACAATGTGGATAGATGTAATAATGAACAGGCGTATAATCTATTAACAGACATCAAAACATTCTTAAGTAATGAACCATATAATATTATCTTTATTATTCCTGTGGATGATGAGGCATTGAGGAAACACATATTAGGTTCAGTAAAAAACGTAACGGACGATTGCGCAAAGGAAAAAGAGGAGTTTTTACGTAAATTTTTTAATGTTGCGATAAGAATAAAACCGCATCAACCAACTGAAATGTATGAATTTGCAAAAAAACTAAACGATAAATATAATCTAGAGTTTTCTAACGCAACTATCAATATTGCATCTAAAGAGTATGCAAGAAATCCTCGTCGTATTATCCAATTATTCAATAATCTATCGGCAGAATTAAATAATTTCCCTGCAGATTTTGCAGTAAAATATGAAACTTTAATTTGTAAATTATTAATAATACGAGAGGAGTATTATGCTTATTATCAAGAGGTATTACAAGACTATTCTCTATTCGAGAAAGGTATTGTTCCAAAGAGTTTAGAGAAAAATTCGGAACTCAAACGCTTATTGGATGATACCAGAAGTTATACATCTAATTGCGATAGTTTTGTCATTTCTAAAATACTAACAAATTCGGATAGCCTATTTGCCGATATACCACAAAAAATAAAGGATATAATAGATTCGCATAATGTTACAGATGCATTGAAGGAGCTTCCAATATGGCTTGCTGAAAATGTTTCGCATTTAGACAAATTAACTACTTATTGCCTACATAATATAGATAGAACGATAAGACATAAACTATGGGATACTGAATTCAAAGCATATTTTGAGTTTATTGCAGCAGTCAATCCATCAGTACAATTTACATATAATGACAATTTAAGATTTGAAGAAAAATTCAGATTGTCATTAGATGAAATTATCGTTGTTGCAAATAACCCAGAACAGATTGTAGCCTATTCTTGTAATTTATATAGGCAAGGATTACGATACATAACAGACGGTATCTCATCATACCTTCTAAAGAACGAGCGTTCTGCTGGGATTTGGGATAGTTATTTTCATGAATGTATCCGACAATATAATGATGCCTCTGTAATAAAACCTTTAGGTGTACTATTCACCAAGGTGTATAAACAAGACCATTTCTCTTTGACCGAACTAAATCAAGCGCAAATAGATTATTTGGTTAATGACGATTTACTTTCATATGCAATAGAGCAATGGCCAGATTTAGACAATGATAATATTTACATCAAGGATGTTGTATACATATCACAGAAGCGCCAGATTTCAGAAAATGTTGTTATAAAGATTTATGAGAAAATACACCATATTTTAGGAGACTTGAGGGGCGTTTCTCAAAGTATTATTCTAGAAAAATTGAAAGCCATAAATATTGTGACAGAAAATTTATCATTAACCAATAATCTGCCCTCTATTCAAAATATTGTTACTCTAATCGCTGGAACGAGGCCAATGCCTCATCCCTCATATCCATCACATCGGAATTACGATCAAAACATTAGGTTTATAGATGAGTGTACTAATGATGATACAGCCATTGAAACCGTTGTTAAATTTGGTTGCATTACATATAAGGTGTCAAGTGGTCGAATTGCAATTGACAATATAATAGATCCATTCTTCGCTCAATCCTCAAATATAATTTTAGATCAATTATTATGGTTAAAAAATAGATGGGGATTTAACTTGTATCCTTTGGCGAATTATATTCTTAAATTCAAGTCGTATAACAACGATAAATTAATGGAATTATTTGCAGATCATTTTACAGCTAAACCTAACAATAGGTATATTCTTTCGGAAGAAATAATACAAACGAAATTAGATGAGATGTTAAAATTTGCCATTCAACATAATAGTTCCCAAATGTTTGATTGGTTGAATGCAATTTCTCTTAAAAGTGAGAGGATTAAAGCTATGTTAATTCCTATTATATCGGAAAAAACGATTGCAGATATACAAACTTTACCAAAGGACTTGATGAATCTGGCTGTAAATAGTATCAATAAAACAAACATTGAAAATTATAAGAAATATCCAGACTTCTTAACTTATCTGGCTCAAAATGGTAATATGCAACAGAAAAGTTATTTAGCAGGGATGTTCTCTGATATGCTAAATAAAAATGAGAATGTAAATGTCGTATTAGGCATAATACAGTCATTCAATTCATTAAAACAGGTAGATTGCAAGTTGCTTACAACGCAAATACAACGCATAATGGAGGGGCTAGATAGTCTACCAGATGATAATGAATATTTAACAGCGATGAGTTACTTAAATTCTTTACTTCAACCATCAACACGCGCAAAAGAAGATAAAAAAACAGCGTAATATTGGGGATGCCATCGTTTTGGCATCCCTTTTTTATCCTGCCCACAAACAGATACATGAATCAAAGCCCCCTCCCTATTGTCAAATGTAAAACCGTTTTATAATATGAAAACACTTGACAGAAAGGCGGCGGAGATTTTCCGCGCATTGTTGGCTCTGCAAACAACCAAAATCGACAACTCGGACGGTACTTATATGCCCGTCCATGTTGAATTGATCGGCCGTATCGACAAGTACAACTTTTTCTCGCTGGCTCATTACGGACAACAGAACGGAGATGCCATGCGCGACCCCGAAATGCTCTTTGCCCTGCACAAAGAAACACAACAATTCATCCCGTACTACTATCGCAATGACTACTGCGGTATAGAGCAGAACAGCGTCAGATGGTCTGAAGATGGAATAGCGTTGAATCCTCGCTTGCAGGCAGAACACACCACATTCGCTAATCAATGGTTACGTAACATAGCCGCACAACAAGGAATCCTATGACAGCACAGCGATTAGTGGAGAATTGCGTACTGACGAATCAAACCGCAGTCGTGGATGAAATGCTGAACAAGCACTTGCTTCCCGAAGAATATATCTATCCGTTCCTGGGTGATGTTATGGAGTGGTGGTTGATTGATAGCTGGCTGGCCGAACGGCTGAAACGTGCGGGAGAGATAATCATTGAGGAATACGGTTGCTGTTGGTGGGGCAGGTTAGCGAGCGGACAGGCAATCTACATGGATAGCGTGATACAAGAGATAGCCGCAGGATAACGCGCGGAACACTCTATATACGCTGTCGGTCGGTTGGCTGATTATCGGTTACTTGCAATCCTTACGGCTATTACCAAACCGTCAAAACAGATTTTAAGTCGGCATATTCTCGATAATTGAGGGTTGGAATGTTTTGCAACTCCCGATTAGAGGGAATATGTCGGCTTATTCTTTATAACGGAATATCCCAACCAATGAAGAACTTTTTAGAATATCAATCTTGATTTTCTGAAAGTTTAGCGCGTACTTTGTAACTACAATACCCCACGAGTGTTGCGTATTGAGAAACATTTTCTAACTTTGTGGCATCGTCCCAATGGGCGGTAACATATTAGTTTAGTGAAAGTGTTTCGCTAATCCTTGTACCGAAATCTGACAGTTTCTACAAAGACGAGGATAACGACAACGCTCATCGCCGTGTATAGGCATATATCATTTGATATATACTATTCGGTGTGGGGTATTGTTTCTTATTCGTCTTTGGGTTTTGTCAGAACCTCGGTACAGATAACGAACAACTCCACACTTTCTTTTTGCATATAACTCACCGCAGTAGGAGTTGATACGGTAAAAAACCTTTACAATTATGGATTTTAAGATTGGTGATGTCGTCGTCCTCAAATCGGGAGGCCCCAAAATGACGGTTTCAGAGTATCCAATCAAAATGATTGATGGCTCTGAAAATCGTGCGCAAGTTCAATGCAAGTGGTTTAGTGATAATAATCATTTAACACACAGCTCCTTTCATATTGATGAACTGGAAAAACAAAATTGAAGAAAGTTATGAAAAAGCAATTCTTATTTACACTGGCTGTACTGATGATTTGCGGTTGTTCTGATAGTGGGGATGAAATAGACCAGCAAAATCCGAAAGAAGATACCATTGAACTTAGTCAAACCACATTATCTTTTGATGGCAGTGAAGAAAAGCAATCCATTTATGTTCATAGCAACCGTGATTGGACGTTGACAGGTGGGGAATCATGGTGTACACCTTCCCAATCCAATGGGGATGATGGGGATGAGGTAACCTTTATGGTGATGGATAATAATGACGGAAAACCACGAAAAGCAAGGTTCTACTTTAATTGCGGGTCGGCATCTGAAACACTTACAGTTGAACAGCAAAGAGGCCGTATTATTATTTCACCATCTAAAATAGAGGTGGATATATTGGGTGGTGAGATTTGTGTTTTATCTAAATTCGTTGCGCAAATTCAAATTGACGATGATTGTAAAAATTGGATTACGAAAAAAGAAAGTTCTTTGTCAAACTATCACAAAACCATTTTTGACGTTGAACAAAATAAAAGTAGAACCCCGCGGGAGGGGAAAATCACATATTTTTTTACAGATGTCAATGGATCCGAATTTTCTGAAACAGTCACCGTTTACCAAGCAGGTGCAAATTTAGATATTACGGTGAATGTTCCCCAAAAGGGGAAATTGGCGGAAACTCTTGCAGACTATAATTCTGCTGAAATAGGCAAATTGAAGATTACGGGCGAGTTGGGCGCTGAGGATTTTATAACCATTCGTAATATGCCAAATTTGATAGACCTCGATATTTCAGAGGTGAATATTACGACATTACCGACAAAGGCATTTGATGAATCTACAAATGTCGAGAATCTGATTCTCCCGAATACACTGACAACGATTGGATCTAATATGTTTTCAAAAAGCGCCTTGAAATCTGTCATTATACCAAACGGAGTGACTACAATTGAATCCTATGCGTTTTTCGAGTGCTCCTCTTTAGCAACCGTAACCTTTGAGAAAGGTTCTCAATTGAAAACTATCAATCATAGTTTTGGGAGAACTGCATTGACTTCTATTGAAATACCCGCAAGTGTAGAAACAATTGGATTCAATGCGTTTTTCGAGTGCTCCTCTTTAGCAACCGTAACTTTTGAGAAAGGCTCCAATTTGAAAACTATCGGTGAAGCCGCTTTTTCTGGCAATTTCCATCCTGTTTCTCAAGCTTACTTGAGCTGCCCTATAACCTCTATTGAGATTCCAGCCAGTGTAGAAACGATTGAACAAGAGGCATTCAAAAATTGTTCCAAACTGGCAACTGTAACCTTTGAGAAAGGCTCCAATCTGAAGACTATCGGTGGAGGTTATAATTCTTCTTATTATCATGGCGCTTTCATATCTTGCAAAGCATTGACCTCTATTGAAATTCCTGCCAGTGTAGAAACAATTGAAGCAACGGCATTCTATAATTGTACCTCTTTGAAAACCGTAACTTTTGAGAAAGGCTCCAATCTGAAAACTATCGGTGGAGGTTATGATTCTACAAAGGCATATTACTATGGCGCTTTCGCCCAGACAAAAAGTTTGGCGACTGTTGATATGTCGGAGTGTACAAAAGTGACGGAAATCGGGGACGGCGCCTTTGCTGGGGCAAGCCATTCAAGTGAATATGAGAGTCTTCAATTGCTCAAAATTGGTACAAAGGTTCCGCCGAAGCTTGGAAAAGATGTTTTTCATAACGGTTTAAGTACTTATTTTGTGCTGCAAGTTCCTGCTGGATGCGTTGATGCTTATAAGAGAGACTGGAAATTTGCAAACATTACAGAATTGGATGAATAAATATTAACCCCTCTCCCGCTGTATCTCGGCATGGCGGGAGAGGTTAAAAACAAAGTTATTATGGCAAGTGGAGATATAAAGATTTTAGAAAACTTATCTATAAATCAAAATGTAATATGCTGGGTTTTAAGTTATATAGGGGTAGCTTATGCAGAAGCGAACAATTTATGCTACTTGTCTTGCGCTGGTTGGTTTCTGTTTTTGCTCTCTTCCATTTCGATAATGATTACATTAATATTTTACACGATACATTATTGCAGGAAGAAATGGAATAAAGAGGGTTGAATAATACACAATCTATGATAGACTTGGACAGAGGGTTATTAAATCGTTCTGCCCAAGTTTGTCCTTTTTATATTACTTGTATATTTCATAAATTTTTACTATATTTACATCATAATCAAAGATTTAATCACAATATAAATTTTAGCTAAAATGAAAAGAAAAACACCAAGTATTGATTGAAAAACAGGCAAGGAGAAACGGGATGACAACCAAATATCCTACATTGCCAAATCCGTAGCCTATGATGATGATTGCGGGGTCTGCCTATTCGTCGGAAGAAAAGAAGATGAAACCGTTCCGTTTTCCTTTTATTATTTCTTTGCGTTGGACATCGACCAACAGAAACCCGTAAAAATGACATTCCAAAAACGAGGGAAGAAGATGGTTTCGATGTCTTGCCCGTTGGATGATATAAACGGAGATATAACGCTAATCATGCCTAACATCATTGAGTTTTCAAATTCCGCAGATAGCGTAAATCTGTTTGCCGTTCACAACAAGAGCGACGCCGTTAGCTTTACATATACGGCAACGAACGGAACGCAGAAAGATTTCAAATTCCCACTCACGGGTTTTAATGAAAAATATTTAGAGCAGTTCATATAACAAGATATATCCTCGGCCATACGGTCGGGGATTTTTCTTTATAGAAATCAAAGCTACTGAAAATTGCTGAAAACAGACGAACGGCGAGAGGGGAAAATTTTCCCGCGCGTTTTTCTCGACTGATACGAGGACAGACTTTGCGAAAGGGGTATATTTATAGGCCCCTTTGCAAAGTTTGTCCTCTCTTATTCAAATATAAGATTATCAACTAATTCACTATTGTTTAACCAGCATTGAGTTTATGCAAATGTGTCAACCAATGTGTCAACCGAACGAACAGCCAGCGAAAAAAGATTTCCCAAAATGAAGCGAGGACTTGCAGGAATGATTTATTTATCATACATTTGCACTCGCAATTCAGCAAAAGGGGAGCTTAGCTCAGTTGGTTCAGAGCGTCTGCCTTACAAGCAGAGGGTCGGGGGTTCGAATCCCTCAGCTCCCACTAAGTTGAAACCATCCAAGAGGATGGTTTTTTTATGCGGAAAAATTCTGGGAGCATAGCTCAGTTGGTTTAGAGCGCCTGCTCGACAAGCAGGAGGTCAGCGGTTCAAATCCGCTTGTTCCCACCAATGAAAATCAGACAGTTGCAGGAGTGCGGCTGTCTTTTTTCATGCCCTCGGCGGAGGGGCTTTCCATGAGGTTTGCGTGGAACGGGTAGACCGCACGGTGAACCGACGGCCGAGGTCCGATGGGCATGCGCGTATGTGCAGCGGATTTTTGTTGTCAAAAAAACGCCGCGCCAGCGGGACCGGCGCGGCGTGAATATCCTCGTTGTCGGTTAGAATTTGTAGTAGAATCCGAATTTCAGATCGGACGAGGAGAGTTTCAGGCCGAAGGCCTCGCCGCTGCCGCCGTTGAAGTAGTCCTTGCGGTAGCCGAGGAAGCCGACCTGCGTCAGGAAGCTGAAGTGCTCGTTGATCTTCACGCTCAGTCCCGGTGTAATACCTGCCTGAAAGCCCTCGTGATCGCAGCAGGCGAAGCCTACGCCGCCGTCGAGGAAGAGCGACAGAATCCCCTTGTTATAATATTTGTAACGGGCATAGGGCGACGCCGTGAAGACGTTGGCGCTGCCGCCGTCCTTTACTTTCAGGTACTCGTAACCGAGCGCCATGCCCACCGACCATCTCTTGTTGAAATCGTAGCCCGCTTCGGGAGCGATCGAGAACGAATCGGTTGTGACGCCTTCCGTTTTGTCGTGCCAGTAACCCAGCTTGCCGCCGATCCACAAACCTTTCTCCTGCGCCGAAGCTTTGTCGGCTGCCGTAAAGCTTGCAGCTGCTGCAAGCAGTACGATAATGATTTTCTTCATCTTTGTTGCGTTTTTAGTTTGACTGAAAAATGGAGCTGTTTTTCTGTTCCGAAAGCAAAGAAACAGCGCGGATTTCTTACGTGCAAATAAATTCAACGAACCGGATGTTTCTAAAAATCAACGCATAGAATTTATAAATTGAGCGATCGGCCCTATGCCGGCGAAAGTGCGGAAAAGGGGACCGCGGGGTAAAAAATCAGGCTGCAAGGGATCTCTTGCAGCCTGATTCGGAGGATGAGTTGTGTGCGGCTTACCGGTGCGAGCGTTTGGCGACGAAGAGCGCCAGAATGAACGATACGGCCGACGCGGCGATCCAGAAGACGATCGCCGAGTCGAAATTGTAGCTTGTCACGCCGTCCAGCTCCGTTTTGCCGGAGTTGATGAGCCAGCCGCTGACGATGTCCTGCAGGCCGGCGCCGACGTAGCTCGCCATGCCGACGATTCCCAGTGCGGCGCCCGTCGCTTCGCGCGGTACGATGTCGATGGCCATCAGGCCGCCCAGAAAACAGATCAGCACGCCGATCGCCACGCCGAACAAAATCATGCTGAGGATATTGACGACCAGCCCGTCGCCGGAGTAGAGGAACAGGCAGAGCGCGACGGTGTTCAGCACGCCGAAGCCGAAGGCCAGCACGTTGCGCCGCCCGTGGAAGAAGGCGTCGGAGAGCCAGCCCGAAAAGACCGTGCCCACGATGCCGCAGAGCGCATTGACCGAAATGACCTGCGTGGCCGCGGCCAGCGTATAGCCTTTGATCTCCTGCAGGAAAAGCACGCCCCAGCCGTTGATCGCATAGCGGCTGATATACATGAACGCGCTGGAGAGCGCCAGCACCCAGACCAGCGGATTGCGGATCACGGAGCGCTGCAGGTCGGAAGTTTTGCCGTGGTCGCGGGGCGTGCCGGGAGTCTCTTCGCCGGTCAGCTCCTCGATCGGGGGCAGCCCCTTCGATTCGGGGGTGTCGTGCATCAGCAGTACGATCGTCAGTACGCCGAGCACGCCGGCGACCGACGAGCCTACGAATCCCCATTGCCAGCCGAAGAAGCCGACGACCGCGCCGACGAACAGGAACGACAGGAATTCGCCGAGGTTGTGGCTGGCGCTGAAGAATCCGTAGTAGGTGCCCCGCTTGCTGAGCGGGTACCACCGCGAGAGGGCGATGATGGCCGGGGGCGCGCCCATCGACTGGCTCCAGCCGTTGACGCCCCACATGACGGCGAAGGCGACGAACAGCACCATGTTGCCGACGATGCCGCCTCCGTTGGCGAAGCCGAGGAGACCGACCAGCAGGTTGGCGACCGCCGATACCGCAAGACCCGCGGCCATGAAGCGTTTGATGTTGCTGTGGTCGGAGAGAAATCCGTTGACGAATTTGCCGATGGCGTAGGCGAACAGCAGCGCCGAACCGATGACGCCCAGCTGCGTGGCGTCCAGCGCCCCGCTTTCGAGGATGGGCTTTTTCACCACGTTGAGACTCGTGCGGCAGACGTAATAGAGACTGTAGCCGACGGTGCCGGCGATGAAGCTCTGCCAGCGGAGTTTTTTGTAGAGACGTATCATGGCGTCGTCGTCCTTCGGCAGGCGCGGCGCCGGTGCGCTTTTTCTGAAAAATGAGAGTATTGACATAAGCAGGTTGGTTGCGTTATCAGGTTAATCGGAATGTTACCGCTTCGTGAATTCCAGTTCGACCTGCACGGGGAAGTGGTCCGACGGAGTCCGGGCCCGGAATTTCCGCTCCCCGCCGTCCGGGTTTTCCGAACGGTAGGTGTCGGTCAGGATTCCGTAGCGGAGCACCCGGAAGCCCGGCGTTACGAAGAGGTAGTCGATGCGGCGGAAGGTCTTGATGTCGGGGTCGAACCAGTTTTCGGTGCCCGTTTCGGCATAGCGGATTTCGGCCGTGTCGTAGGTGTCGGACAGGATGCCGGAGTCGCGCAGGATCGCATAGCTCCGGCTCGTCTCGCCCACGTTGAAGTCGCCCGTGAGGATGACCCGCTCGCCGCGGCACAACTCTTCGATCTTCGCCAGTATCAGGCGGCAGCTCTCGGCCTGAGCCTGTTCGCCGCGGTGGTCGGTGTGGGTGGTGAAGAACCAGAACCGCTGACGGCTCTGTCTGTCATAGAACCGGCCCCATGTGCAGATGCGGACGTATTTGGCGTCCCAGCCCTTGCCGGGCTTCGAGGGGTCTTCGGAGAGCCAGAAATGGCCCGAATCGAGCAGTCGGAAGCGGCCGCGCTTGTAGAAGATCGCGGAGTATTCGCCGCCCGCGGCCCCGTCGTCGCGTCCGACGCCGACGTAATCGTAGCCGGGCAGCGCCGCGAGCATGCCCTGCAGCTGGCTGTGGAAGACCTCCTGCGCCCCGAAGATGTCGAAGTCGTGGAACCGGATCAGCGACGAGATCACCGGGAGACGCCGCTCCCAGCCGTTGCCCTCGGCCGTGTCCTTGGCGTTGAGTTGGCGGATGTTGTAGGTCGCGGCCGAGAAACTCTGCGCCGCGGCGTTGACGGCCGTCACGCATGCGACGGCCATGCAGATCAGTAATTTGTTCATGTCGCTCGGTTATTTGCGCCGTCCCTGCGCTTCGAGGTAGCGGATCAGCAGTTCGGGCCGGTCGGTCTGGATGATCGAAGCGCCCATGTCCAGCAGGCGGCCGTACACCTCGTCCGGCGATTCGGTGAAGGCCTTGTCGTCGCTCAGACCGCCGCAGAGCGAGTCCCAGAGCGAATTGACCCACAGTTTCGAACCGCCTGCGACGACCTGCCGCATGCAGGCTTCGACTTGGGGCGTATAGTCGTCCCAGCACACTTCGTAAGCCAGCGGGACGACGCCCTTCGAGGCATATTCCTCGAAAAGCTCCCTGCCCTGCGGCTTGAGGATGTCGATGATCGGCATGTACATCATGTTGTGTCCGTATTCCGCGAATTTTGCAGAGACGGTCTCCACCGGACGTTTGCCTTTGATGAGCACCTGATCCGTGACGCCCAGCTCCTCGGTGATGGCGAGCGCGAGGTCGTAATATTCATAGCCTTGGTCGATATTCACCGCGATGCGGTCCTTGCAGACGGCGAGCGCTTCGCGCAGGGTCGGCATTTTGAGCGAGGTCTTCACGCCGTGGCCGGTTTTCAGCACGCAGCGCCGGATCGAGTCGTAGGTGATGTCGCAGACGCGGCCGCGGCCGTTGGTCGTGCGGTCGATCGTCTTGTCGTGGCACAGGACCAGCACGCTGTCCTTGGTGAGCTTGAGGTCCAGTTCCATGATGTCTACCCCCATGCCGATCACCGATTCGATCGCCGGGATGGAGTTTTCGGGCCAGTTGCGCCAGTCTCCGCGGTGCGAGACCACCACGACGTACCGTGAGGAGGGGTTGTGGAGTTCCGCGCGGACGAACCGGGCTTTGTCCGTCGTTTCGGCCGCCGGCTGCGAACAGGCGTACAGACCGGCTGTTGCGCAGAGGATGAGTAGGTAACGTTTCATTTCGTTCGGTTTAAAAAGGGAGAACCGGAAAGTTCCGGTTCTCCTGAAGAGTTATTTTTCCAGTACGGGATAGCTCTCCGATGCCGTCCACTTGCGCAGGACGACGTCGGGCTTGCCCGGCAGCGTTGCCGCCGGGGTGTCGTTGAAGAGCGCCGCGCCGGCGTTGAGCGCTGCGGCGAAGTTTGCGCACGACTCGCCGCTCGAAGGTACGGTGACGGCGCCCGACTTCATCTCGTCGAGCGAGAGCAGGGCGAAAGTCGTCTTTTTCCAGACCGTTCCGGCCGCCTTGTCGCTGCCGACGGCGGAGTTCGCCGCAGACTTGGACGGACATGCCGAGTTGCCGTAGATGTTCTGCAGGTTGCCTTTCTTGCTGTAACCCACCACCGATGCGTAGGAGCTGTTGGCTGTGATCTTTTCCACGGTCGAGTAGCAGTTGATGACGAAGCTGTCGTCGCTGACGATGCCGGCGATGCCGCCGACGTCGTTGTGTTTCGCTTCGAGTCTGTCCACCCGGCTGTAGCAGTTGATGACATAGCGGCCCAGCCCGTCGCCGCCTTTGGCGATCTGTCCGACGATGCCGCCCATGTTGGGGTCTTTCGGGGCGTCGGTCTTCATCGTGCCGCCGAGGTTGGCGCAGTTGACCAGCGTACCCTTGTTCTGGCCCGCGATGCCGCCGATGGTCTTGGCGCCTTCGCCGCCCGTGATGTCGCCCTTGAAGGTCGCCCCGTCGATGACGCCGGCGTTTATGCCGACGATGCCGCCCGCGATCTCGAATTCGGTCGAAAGCGCGCCTTCGACGGCCAGATCGCGGATCGTGCCCTTGTTGGCGCCGAATACGCCGCAGGATTTGCCCGGAGCGACGAGCTTCACGTTGAGGAGCTTATGCCCCGCACCGTCGAATTCGCCCTCGAAATAGATCGTGTTGTCGGCCGCGAAGCTGATCGGCGTGAGGTTCTTGTTGTCGAAGTCGATGTCGGCCGTGAGGCGGTAGTAGGCCGACGATGTGTAGACGGCGTCTTCGGCCTGCTGGTTGATCGACGCGGCGACCGTGTTCCAGTCGCTCACGGAGTTGAGCTGCCACGGGTCCGCGGCCGTTCCGGAACCCTCGACCACGTCGGGTGCGGGTTTCTCGTAGTCGGTGTCGAACTGAATCGTCAGGGGGCAGTGGTCCGAAGGGTAGATGTTGCCGTAAACGGTGTTGTCCACCTTGTAGGATTTTAGCTCCACGTCGCCGCGCGAGTAGATGTAGTCGATGCGCGCCGTGGCCTGCGTGAGGTCGGCTGTGATTTTGTGGCCGTTGAACGTGCCGACGGGACCGCTGATGAAATCCGATTCCACCGTGAGGAACGAGTCGTTCCAATGGGTGCGGAGCGTCTTCGACGAGGCGTCGTCCATGGCGGCGTTCATGTCGCCGACCAGAATCGAGGGGATGCCGTCGGGGTTGTACATCTTTTCGCGCTCGATCAGCAGTTTGGCGCCCTCGGCGCGCGCCGTGGCGCCCAGCGGGGCGTGGGTGACCATCATGAAGAACTGCTTGTTATACAGTTTGTCGGTCACCATGGCGCAGGCGGCGATGCGGTGATAGCCCAGCTCGTCCCAGCCGTAGCTCATTTCGTCGGGCGTGGGCGAAATCCAGAAGAAGTGCTTGTCGGTCAGCTCGAAACGTTCGGGGTTGTAGGCGATGCCCAGCGCTTCGCCGCTGACGCCGTCCTGCGAGTCGCGGCCCACGAACCACCATTCGTATTTGCCGCCCTGCTGCCCGACGAGTGTCGGCAGCTCGTTCTGGATCGTTCCGTTGGCCTCTTGGAAGCCGAAGATGTCCCATTTGTTTTTGACGATCGACTGCGCCAGCACCGTGCGGCGGTTGGTCCACAGGTAGTCGCCCGTGCCCTTGCCCGAAATCCAGAGGTTGTAGCTGCCGAGCGTGAGCGTCTGCTCGGTGATGTCGGGTTCGCGGGAGGGCGTGTCGTCCTCGTAGTACTTGTCGTTGAGTACCGTTTTGAAATCGTCGGCGCATCCGGCTGTCAGGGTGCAGAGCGCCGCGAACATCGCGAGAATTATTGTTTTTTTCATGTTCAGGTTCCTTATATTTCCCGGAAGGCGGGGCGGCCCTGCGGACCGCCGCCCCTCCGGAATTCTACATTCGGTTATTTCTGGTAGTTGCTGTGACGTGCGTTCTGTCCGTACTGTGACCACGCCGAAGCTGCGGGCGAGGTGACGCCGGGCAGCGCTACGGAGTAAACCTTGAGCGCACCTGCCGCCGAGTCCTTGCCGAGGAAGTAGGAGTAGCCCCATTCGGAGATCGTCGGCGAGCCGTCCACCGAGTCGGCCAGATGCTCCTTGTAGCGGAGTTCGCCCTCGGCGCTCAGCACGACGTAATCGCCCGTCTTGGTGCAGAGGTGGATCTGGCCGAGATTATCGACGGCCGGGATGCTGTTGCTTGCTGCGTCGAGCGTGTACGACCAGCGGGTCGAACCGTTCGAGGTGTTCAGCGCGTAGACCACCGAGGGGGTGGCCTTGTCGGCGACGATGTAGAGCGTCGTGCCGTCGGCGCTGAGCGATGCGCCCGTCTGCTGGAATCCGTCGGGCAGGTTCACGCTCCATTTCGGGGTCTTCTTCGACGATGCGGTGAGGTTCGTGCAGTCGAAGCTCGCGAGGTTCCAAGTGCCCGATCCTTCGGCGATGCCGGGAAGGTAGACGCAGTTGTCGGCATCGACGCAGGGCTGGCAGCGGCCGGCCGAGAGAATCTTGTTGGGAGCGAACGTGTCGGAGGTCGGAACCGGCGACCAGACGAACGATGCGTCGGGAACCATAATGCCGTAGCCGTACTGGGCTGTGTTGGTGAAGATCACCACGCCGTTCTTGAGCGCGATCGTGCCGGAGGTGCCGCCGCCGTTGGCCGGGGTGGCCGTTGCGGTGTTCTTGCCGGTGGCCTTCTCGAATCCGCGGATCGCGCCGTTGGTGCCGCGGCTGCCGACGATGACCATGCTCGGACTGATGCAGGGTGTCGAGAAGGCGATGCGCGCCGCCGGGGCGTAGGCCGTCGTGTTCTTCCAGAGCACTGAACCCGTCGCGCCGTCGAACGCATAGACGAGCGATGCCGACGAGGAGCCGCCGTAACCGTGCGCCACCCAGTAAACCGTGCCGTCGGTGTCCACCGAAGGATAGGAGATTTCGCTCTTGAGGTATACGCCGTCTTTTGCCATGGCGTCGTATTCCCATACCTTGGCGCCGTCGGTGTTGAGCGCGACCATTTTGCCGTCGCCCGATACCGAATAGATATAGCCCATGTCGCTAGCTGCCACGACGCTCGCCGCGCAGAGCGCATCGGCGGAGGCTACCGCAGTGGACCAGAGCAGCGTGAAGGCGTTGACGTCGCCTGCGCGGACGTTGATGGCCTTGGAGGTGCTGTTCGAGCCGCCGCGGTCGTCGGTAACGGTCAGCTGGACGTTGAACATGCCCATTTGTTCGAACGTGTAGGTCGCGTTGATGTCCGTCGAGGTCGTGCCGTCGGGGAAGAGCCATTCGCGCGATACGATTTCGCCGTCGGAATCGGTCGATTTGTCCGTAAAGGTCACGGTCGTGCCGATGCTGATCATCTGGGGCGAGTAGCTGAAGTCGGCCGTCGGCAGTACGTTGTCCGCAAGGACGGTGATTGTTCTGGTCGTCGTGGCGCGGTTGCCGTCGGCGCCCCATGCCGTGAGGGTGACCGTGTAGTCGCCCGGACGGTTGTAGACGATCGGGTCGGGAGCGGCCTCCTCGGACCAGTTGCCCTCTCCGGCGAAGCCGAAGTGCCAGAAGTATTCGGAAACGGTCGTCCCTTCCGCCGTGGTCGTATTGGTGAAGGTGACCGGAGTGATGCCCGCGATGATCTCCTCCCCGCCGAACGTGAAGCCGGGGGTGATGACCGAGTTGTAGGCCTTGTCCATCTCGCTGCTGTCCGAACATGCGACCGATGCGGAGAGCAACACGATACTCAGATATGATAGTATTCTTTTCATTGAAATTGATTTTTTGAAATTTTAAGGTTTAGCGTTTCCCTTTGCCTCTCAGGTATTCGTCCATCAGGGCGGGGTAGTCGCACTGGATCATGCGCAGGCCCGCGGCGACGAAGCCGTCCATCGTGACGGTGTTGCCGTTGCGGAAGGCCGCGCCCTCGTCGTCGAGCAGGTTCGAGACCGAAAGCCCTTTGGCATTGAGCGACGAAATCCATGTGCTGTTGACATAGCCCGTCGAGGTTTGGATCATGTAGACGGGGGCGAATGCCGACATGGCGGCCAGCGCCGAGGCGTTGTTGGCGTGCGGGGCGATGATTCCCGGCTGCTCCTGACGGGCCAGCCAAGCGGCTCTGTCGCTGTTGGTTCCGACATAGAACTGCACCCGGTCCAGACAGCCGCAGCGTTTGACGACCTCGTAGACCTTGGCGATGTCAACGTCGTCGCTGCCGCATTTGTCGAGGTTGAACCAGACCTTGCCGCGCAGCTCCGTGAGGACCTCCTCCAGCGTCGGAATCTGTTCGCCGGTCACCTTGCCGTCGGTGGTTTTCAGCCGGAATTTCCGCAGCTCCTCGCGCGTGAAGTTGATGACGTAACCTTCGTCGCCGGCATAGGAGCTGTAGTCGGTGAACCGCTTGAGGTAGTTGTCGTGCAGACAGATGACCTGCCCGTCCTTGGTGATCTGGACGTCGGTTTCGATGAAGTCCACGCATCCCAGTTCGACGCACTTGCGGAACGCCGCCATGGAGTTGGGGGCCAGATCGTAGCCGTTGTTGAAGTTGCCGCGGTGGGCCATGATCCACATTTTGCCGGTGCCGAAATTCAGACACGAGCGGCTCAGGGAGGGGCCTTCGACCGTGACGGTCTGCGTCAGGGTCTGCGTCGTGCCGTCCGTGTAGGAGATGGCGGCGCCGGCCCTGTACTGTCCGTCGGCTTCATACCGGTGTTCCACCCGCTGCGTCGGGTCGGTCACGCGCTGCGCCGCGCTGCCGTCGCCGAAATTCCAGACGACGCCCGACACGCCGGGGATGCGGCTGAACGCGAAGGCGACCTGCTCCATACGGGCCGGATGGTCGTTGCTGACGACGATCGCGGCCTCCGTATCGGCGACGGCGACCGTGGCCGAGAGTTCGGTCATCGGGCCATGCAGCCGGGTGACGGTTGCCCTGACCGTGTAGGTGCCGGCCGTCCGGTAGGTGTGTTCGGCCGATTCGCCTGCGCCCGAAGTCGCGGTCGCGCCGTCGCCGAACATCCACAGCACGCTGCGGACGTTATCCGGACTGCCTTCGAGCGAGAAGACGACTGCGGCGTCCCTGACCGGGGAGTCGGGCGTCCAGACGATGGTCTGCGTCCCGTTTTCCGGTCCGGGGGCCTCCGTGCCGCCGTCGGAGCAGGCCGCGAGCAGCCCGCACGCGATCGCCCAGAGGATCAATATGATTCTGTTTGTGAATCGCATGACGTCGTCGGTTTATTTTACGCCGTAGCCCGGATTCTGGTAAAGTCCCTCGGTGTTGAGGATGCGTTCGTTGTAGGGGATCGGAAGCAGCAGGTCCTTCAGCCCGAAGTTGGGGTTGATCGCGTTGAAATGTTCGATCATCTCCTGCTTGGAGTACATGCGCAGCAGGTCCTGCCAGCGGAGTCCCTCTTGGATGAATTCGTTGCGGCGCTCGTCGTAGATGCCCTGACGCAGGTCGGTGCCCGACCAGTCGCCCAGTCCGGCGCGTTTGCGGACCATGTTCAGGAAACTCTTGGCCGTCGGCTCCGTGCCCTGCCAGTAGTAGGCTTCGGCCAGCATCAGCGCCACGTCGGCGTAACGCATGACGATCCAGTTGTTGCCGCCGTAGCCGTTCGCACCGCACTCCAGATCGGCGTACTTCATGGTGTGGTAGTAGGTTACGCCCGCAACGGTCGTCTCGCGCAGGTAGTTCTTGCGCACATCCTCCTTGGCGAAGGCGTCGTAGACGCTCTTGGTGGTCATGTTCTGCATCAGGCCCACCTTGTTCGAGGTGATGCCGGTTTTGCTGGGACCGAAGAGGTAGTTCCAAGTGGAGCCGAGGTCGGCGTTGTTCTGGATGTAGTTGATCTGGAAAATGTTCTCGGCGCAGGACTTCTGCGTGGAGAGGTCCCAGATCGCGTTGTAGGGGATGTCGGACAGTTCGCCGAACGACCGCAGGTTCCATGCGGCGGTGAGCTTTTCGATGGCCGAAGTGAGCGACGCCGACTTCTCGGAGGCGAAATCCTCGTCGCAGGCGTATTGCAGTTTTGCCTTGCCGTAGAGCGTCCACGCGGCGGCCTTGCTTGCACGGCCGCACTCCGAGGCGGGCTGCATGTCGGCCAGCGGGCTGCCGAGCACGTAGTCGAGGTCGGCGAAGACCGCCTTGTAGACCTCGCTCTTCGGACGGCGGTAGTTGTTGGCCTGCACCTCGTCCTTGGTCTTGAGCTCGGTCAGGATCAGGGGCACGTCGCCCCACTCGGTCACCAGATGGAAATAGGTCAGCGCGCGCAGGAAGCGGATTTCGGCTTCGTAGGTGTTGCGCGCGTCGCCGTTGGAATAGCTCACGTCGTCCAGATGCGCGAGCAGCGTGTTGGCCCGCGAAATGGTCTTGAAGAGCTGCGTGTAGCGGTTGTATACGTAGGAGTTCTCCTCGGTGAGCGTATAGTTGTAGAACTGGTAGGGAATGCCGCTGTTGGCGCCGCTGTCCGTCACGGCCGTGTCATGCGAGCGGACGTCGGTGAAGTAGTGGTTGTTCGTGTAGTAGTAGCTCTGCGTGAGCGACGCATAGACGCCGTTGAGCGAGGTGACGATGTCGGCTTCGGACTTGTAGAAGTTGCCGACCGTCGTGGAGTTGGGGTCGTATTCGTCGAGGAATCCGCAGGACGCCGTCGAGACCGAGGCGGCGAGCAGGATGAACATATGTTTGATCTTCATATTCGTACAAGATTTAGAAAGTTAAGTTTAAACCGACCGAATAGATGCGCGAGAGGGGGTAGCATCCCCAGTCGAAGCCCGGCATCATGTTGCTGCTTTTATACGACACCTCAGGGTTGTAACCGCGGTAGGGGGTAATGGTGAAGAGGTTGTCGCCGCTGACGTAGACGCGGCACGAGGTGATGTGCAGCTTGCTGGTCCAGCGTTTGGGCAGCGTGTAGCCGAGCGTGATGTTCGCGCAGCGGAAGAACGAAGCGTCCTCCACGTAATACGAAGAGAGTTTGAGCGAGGTGTTGGTCGTCGAGATGCGCGACGCAATGGGCACGTTGTTGCGGCCCGGCTGTGCGTCCGAGATGTAGCGGTCGGCGACGATCGAATACTGGTTGCCCGATCCCTCCATGTTGTAGAGGTAGTAGTCTTGGAAGTTGATGACCTCGCCGCCGTACGAATAGGCGAAGCTGGCGCTGAAATCGAGTCCGTTCCATGACAGGCTGGTCGAGAAGCCGCCCGTGAAGTCGGGGTAGGCGTCGCCGATGATCGTCTTGTCGTCGGTGGTGATGACGCCGTCGCCGTTGGCGTCCTTCCAGATGGCATTGCCGTAGGAGAGGTTGTCGAGGGCGTACGAAGCCACGGCCGGACCCTTGAGCTGGTAGCCTTCAGGGAATTTGTTGCCGTTCTTGATGTAGACGTCGCGGTCGAGCAGGGCGTTGGCATAGTCGGCCTTCGACATGATGCCTACGGCCTGATAGCCGTAGAACGAGCCGATGGGCTTGCCCTCTTTGGTGATGTGGGAGCCTACCGAGCGTTCGGTGGTGGAGATGATGTCGTCCAGACCGCCCATGCTGACGACCTTGTTGCGGTTGACCGAAATGTTGGTGCTGAAGTTCCAGTTTACCTTGCCGGTCAGCAGGCGCGCGTCGAGCTGGACGTCGAAACCGCGGTTGCGGATCTTGGCGCCGCTCATGTTGGTCGTCGTCGAGGTCGCGCCTGAAATCGAGGAGATCGGGTATTTGTAGAGGATGTCCGTCGAAATGGAGTTGTACCAGTTGCCGATCACGTTCAGGCGGCCGTTGAAGAAGCCCAGATCAATACCGACGTTGGTCTGCCGGGTGGTTTCCCAGCCCAGCGCGGCGTCGGTGAAGGAGCCTTCGTAAGTCGTCGATACGGGAGTCTGGCCGAAGGCGTAGCTGCCCGACGAGATGCCGGCGAGGCTGGCGTAGTTGCCGATGTCGTTGTTGCCGCTCTTACCCCAGCTGGCGCGCAGACGGATCGAAGCCACGTCCTTGAGCGCATCCTTGAGGAAGGGTTCGTTCGAGAGCGTCCAGCCGGCCGATACCGAGGGGAAGTAGCCCCAGCGGCTGTCGATGCCGAAACGCGAGGAACCGTCGGCGCGGAACGAGCCGGTCAGCGTGTAGCGGTCGTCGAACGAGTAGTTGACGCGGGTCAGGAACGACATCATGGCCCATGCGGCCTTGCGGGTGCTGTAAAGCGAGATGTCCGAGGCGTTCGAGCCGTGGCCCGTAACCTCGTGGATGCGGTCGTCGGCGAAGCCCGTGGCTTCGACGCCCAGACGGTCGTAGGTCTTCTTCTGGAGGGTGTAGCCGGCCAGCGCGTCGATGTGGTGGCGGCCGATCTTCTTCTTATAGCTGAGCGTGAACTCGCCCAGACGGTCCACGTCGTAGGTCGAGGTCGTGCGGGCGATGTTCGACGAGCGCAGCTCCTCGCTGTAGGCGGGGGCGGCGTCGCGGCCGATGCTCATCGGGCGGTAATAGAAATAGCGGTAGTTGTACCACTGCTGGCCGAGCCGGGCCGAGAGCTTGAGGTCGGGGAGAAACTCGTAAACCAGATTGAGATTGAGGTTGTGGCGCGACATCTTCTCGTTGATGTCCAGCTCGTTGGCGATCGCCAGCGGGTTTTCGGGGAAGTTCATGCCCCAGTCCGTCTTCATGCGGATCATGGCGCTGCGGGCGTAATCGCCGTTTTCCTCGTAGGCCGGCAGGTTGGGCAGGTACATCAGCGCGCTCTGGATCACGCCGTCGTTGATCATGCGGCCCTCGGCCTGTACGACGGTGTTCTTGGCGTCGTACATCGAGTAGCTGATGCTCGCCGTCAGGCGCTTGGTGATCTGGGCGTCGAGGTTGATGCGGGCGTTGATGCGGTTGTGGTTCGACGGTGCGATGATACCGTCCTGATCCATGTAACCGACGCTGGCCATGTACTTGATGGCCTTCGTGCCGCCGATGACCGATACGTTGTGGCGCATGATGCCGGCGTTGGAGAAAAGCTCGTCCTGCCAGTCGGTGTCGTACTGCGGCGTTACGGGGGTGCGGGTCGTGAAGTCGTAGAACATCGGGTGGATGCCCACTTCGGCCAGCGAGAAGCCTTTGGCGGCGCGGATCGTGTTGTCGTCGTAGGGACTCCACGACACGCCGGCGGCCGTGGCGCGCAGGCGGTAGGAGTTGTTGCGGGCGTCGATCAGCAGGTCGCGGAACTGCGTCGAGTTCAGCAGGTCCACCTTGTGGTCGAGCTGCTGGATGCCGTACGAGAAGTCGTAGCTGACTTTGGCGGCTTCGCCGTCCTTGCCGCGCTTGGTGGTGATGAGCACGACGCCCGACGCGCCGCGCGAACCGTAGATGGCGGCCGAAGCGGCGTCCTTCAGGATGTCGATGCTTTCGATGTCGCTGGGGTTGATGAATACGTCCTCCGAGGCGGGATAGCCGTCGATGACGTAAAGGGGTGCGCTGCTCGCCGAGAGCGAGTTGACGCCGCGTACGCGGATCGTTACGCCGTCGCCCGGCGCGCCGCTGGTCTGGTGGACCTCGACGCCGGCGACCTTGCCGACTAACGACTGGCCCACGGTGGGCGTCGTGGCGGAGAGTTCGCTGGCCTTGACGCTGGCGATCGAACCCGTAAAGTCGCTCTTGCGCATCGGAGTGTAGCCGACGACCAGCACTTCGGAGATCTGCTTGCTGTCCTCGGTCAGCGTGATGTCGAACGACGTCTGGCTGCCGACCTTTATCTGCTGCGTGTTGTAGCCGAGGAAGGAGACGGAGAGCGTCTGGCCCGGCGTGGCCTCGACCGAGAAGTCGCCCTCAAGACCGGTGACGTTGCCCCGGTTGGTCTCCAAGACGATTACGCTGGCGCCGATGACGGGCTCGCCCGAAATCGTTTTGACCGTTCCGGTCACTACCCCCCCCCTTACGGGTTGCGCCGTCTGTACGCGTGCGGCGGCCGGTTTGCGGCTGACGACGATGCGGCTGCCCTCCATGCGGGCGGTCAGGTTCTGGGCGCTGAGCGCGCGGATGACGACGTCCACGACGTTTTCGTCGGCCGCCTTGACGCTCACGCGGCGCGTGAGGTCGATTTCGGAGTTGTTATACGCGAATGTATAACCGCTCTGCGATTCCACGGTTTTGATAAATTCCCGGACCGGGACGTTGTCCAGATCGACGGTGATTTTCTTGTTCTGCGCCGCTGCCGGCAGGGCGGCCAGCAGCATCAGGACAAGCGACACGACAAGTCTCCGCACGGAGGGTGTCCGGTCGGAAAAATTCAGGCGTTCATCTTTTTTCATGACTGAGTTTTAAGTTTTGATTGATAGTTTCTTGAGTTTCTTTGAAAGAAGATCCGGGGAGGTCTCCCGGCGTTCATGTGTTGCGTTCCATGGTCGGTTTTCTTGGTTATTTGTGTATTATTACGTAGTGTTTGTCTATCTGGCGGCAGCGAAGGTGCGTCAGCGTTTCGATGATCTTGAGCGTCTCTTCGAGGGTTTCGGGCCGCAGGGTGAACGAAATGCGTATGGAGGTGTCGATGCGTTCGTCGATCCGGAAGCGGATGTTGTACCAGTGTTCCAGATTGACGGCGATGTCGGCCAGCGTCATGTTGTCGAAGATGATCGAGTTGCCCGTCCAGCTGCAATAGTTGCTGGCCGCGACGTTGCGCACGGCGACCGCGCCCGAACCGGCGTCGTAGGAGCAGCTCTGGTCCGGGGTGAGGACGACCGACTGGTCGGCGCGGTAGCCCGACACCTCGACTTTGCCCGAAAGGAGCGTCACCTCTTCCGTGTTGAACGCCGGCATATGGCTGGCCGTGAAGCGCGTGCCGAGAACCTTGACCCGGAGTTTGCCCATCTCCACCTCGAAGGGGCGCAGCGTGTCGCGTTTCACGTCGAAGAAGGCTTCGCCTTCGAGCCGGACCGCGCGGCTGCCCGAAGCCGTGAAGCGGTCGGAGTAGGCCAGCCGGGAGTCGGCGTTGAGCCATACCACCGAGCCGTCGGGCAGCGTGAAGCGGCCTTTGCTGTTTTCGGCGGTCACCAGCCATGTCGTGGTGTCGGCCGAGAGACGTTTCACGACGAAGAATTCGACGGACATCGCCAGCAGGACGATTGCAGCCGCAGCGGCGGCCGTGCGGCGGGTGATGCTGAACAGTCCCCGTTTCGGGGCGGCCGGAGGCGTCATTTCGCGGTGCAGCCGGTCGAGCTTGCGGCGGTAGGCCTTTTCGTCCGCCGGGAGGACGGACGCCGGGTCGAGCCGCTCCCATTCCTTCCATAAGGCGTCGGTCTTTTCGCCTGCGCGCTCCTTGTTCAGGCACCATGTCCGAAACTGCTGCTGTACCTGTTCCGGCATCGGATTGTGCAGGAACGTGTGTATTATCTTTTTTATCATGTCCGTTCTTTCTGTGCGTTTGTAATAGTATGACGGGAAAAAGAGGGGCGTCCCTAGTCGGGATCTGAATTTTTTTTGCAAATAAAAAAAGACAACAATTTTCGTGTCGTCTTTGTCTGCCGGGAGGCGTGAGGCGGAAGAATCAGAAGAAGAAGGCGATGACGCCGATGATTTTTTTCAGTTCGGCGAGCGCCGTGCGGATGTGATATTCGACGGTTTTGGGGGTTACGCCCAGTTTTTGTGCGATTTGCTGATGGGAAAGCCCTTCGTAGCGGCTCAGGCGGAAGACCCGCTGACGCTGCTCAGGCATCTGCTCCACGGCCATGTCGATAATCATCAGCAGGTCCTCGGTGGCGACCTTCGCCGAAATGTCGTCCGTCAGAAGGTCCTCGACGTGCAGGAGCCGCTGTTCGTAACGGGTTTGCACGCTCTTGTGTTCGAAGATGTCGAAAACGGCGTTCTTGGTCATCCGGAACAGATAGCTGCGGAACGATTTGATGTGTCCGATCGACTCGCGCGTTTCCCAGAGTTTCAGAAAGATATCGTGCGCCAGATCCTCGGCTTCGCTCCGGTTTTTCAGCATGCAGAAGGCAAACGCCTCCACATGCGGGGCGTAACGCATGTATAACGCATCGAATGCATCGTAACTGCCCTGCCGAAGACTCTGCAAGATCAATTCGTCCGATTGCCTGTCCATTCTTTCGTCGTGTGGTCGAAAATCCGGGTGTTATCCGGGTGTGTAAATTGCAAACAGGGGCTAAAGTACATAAATTTTTCAGGAAACGGGATTGTGATACGTTAAATTTTTAATATCGGATGTTTTCCGGGACCGACGTCCGTGTCCGGAAAGTCTTGGTTTCTAATGAAATGATTCGATTCTTGCAAAACTTTGCGGCACAGTGTTCTGTTTGCGGTTCGTCGTTCAAATTCTGTGCCTTTCGGCTGCCGCAGGGCGGCGGTGCGGTGCGTATTTCCTATTTCGGGCGTCCGGAGCGTCGTGATTTTTCGCACCGGAATGGTACGGCTTCCGGCTGCGCGCATGCCCGGTTTTGCGGAATGCCGGCGGCGTTTCACCCCCGATTTTTGCCGTTTGGCCCTCTGCGATGTCTGCCGGATGGCCGGAAGGTGCGGATTTTATCCGCAGGGAGCGCAATCGGGCCGGTCGGGAATAGCAGTTGCATGCGCTTTTTTCGTATCTTTGCCCTGACTCCGAAATCAAACCTTACTCGCTGCAATGAATAAAAGAAAGAAATGGATCGTTACGACCGTTATCCTCGTCGTATTTTGTGCCGTGCTGGGCGTTTACAGACACTTCGGCCCCGGCTCCTCCGCTTCGGACGCCGATCCGGCCGCGGTGAGCGCGCCCCGGAAGAAGAGCGTTCTGAACGTGAACGGACTCGTCGTGCGTCCGCAGTCCCTCGCCGACGGCATTACGATGGTCGGCAACCTGCTGCCGGACGAAGAGGTGGACCTCTCGTTCGAGACTTCAGGCAAGATCGTTGAGATCAATTTCAAGGAAGGGTCGATCGTCCGCAAGGGCGAACTGCTGGCCAAGGTCAATGACAAACCGCTGCTGGCGCAGCTGTCGCGCTACGAAGCGCAGCTCAAGCTGGCCGAGGACCGGGTTTACCGCCAGAGCGCGCTGCTCGAAAAGGACGCCGTCAGTCAGGAGGCCTACGAGCAGGCCAGCACGGAGCTGGCGATGCTCAACGCCGATATCGACATCGTCAAGGCCAATATCGCGCTGACGGAGCTGCGCGCGCCGTTCGACGGAATTATCGGTCTGCGAAACGTCAGCGAGGGCGCCTACGCCTCGCCCAGCGTGGTGGTGGCCAAGCTGACGAAGATTTCGCCGCTCAAGATCGACCTCTTCGTGCCGGAGCGTTATGCCAGCCAGATCAGGCCGGGAACGCCGCTTTCGTTTACGGTCGAAGGCCGGAACGAGACCTTCCGGGCGGAGGTCTACGCGCAGGAATCGAAGGTGGATATCGCCACGCGCACGCTGGCCGTGCGGGCGCTCTATCCCAATACGCGGGGAACGCTGCTGCCGGGACGTTTCGTGACCGTTAAAATCCGCCTGCACGACATTCCCGACGCTATAGCCGTGCCGACCGAAGCCATCGTGCCGGAGATGGGCGTGGACAAGGTATATCTCTACAAAGGCGGAAAGGCGCAGGCCGTCGAGGTGAAGACCGGCCTGCGGACCGAGTCCAGCATTCAGATTATCGAGGGGCTGAACGTGGGCGACACGCTGATTACCTCCGGCACGCTGCAGCTGCGGACCGATCTGCCCGTCAAACTCGACGTCGTCGAATAATCCCGCCGCTGTATGAATATTTCCGAACTCAGCATCCGGCGTCCCGTATTGTCCACGGTACTGACGATCATCATCCTGCTATTCGGCTTTATCGGATACAGCTATCTGGGCGTGCGGGAGTTTCCGAGCGTGGACAATCCGATCATCTCGGTGACGTGCTCCTATCCGGGCGCCAACGCCGATGTGATCGAGAACCAGATCACCGAACCCCTCGAACAGAATATCAACGGCATTCCCGGCATCCGGTCGATGTCGAGCGTCAGCAGTCAGGGCCAGAGCCGCATCACGGTCGAATTCGAACTTTCGGTGGACCTCGAAACGGCCGCCAACGACGTGCGCGACAAGGTGTCGCGCGCGCAGCGTTACCTGCCCCGCGACTGCGACCCGCCGACGGTGACCAAGGCCGACGCCGACGCTACGCCGATCCTGATGGTGACTATTCAGAGCGACAAGCGTTCGCTGCTGGAGCTGAGCGAGATCGCCGACCTGACGGTCAAGGAGCAGTTGCAGACGATCAGCGACGTGAGCGGCGTGCAGATATGGGGCGAGAAGCGTTATTCGATGCGACTGTGGCTCGACCCGGCCAAGATGGCCGGATACGGCATCACGCCGGCGGACGTCAAGAGCGCGCTCGACCGGGAGAACGTCGAGCTGCCGTCGGGAAGCATCGAGGGCAACACCACCGAGCTGACCATCCGCACGCTGGGACTGATGCACACTTCGCAGGAGTTCAACGATCTGGTGGTGCGCGAGGACGCCGACCGCATCATCCGTCTGAGCGACGTGGGCCGCGCGGAGCTGGGACCGCAGGATACGCGCAGCTATATGAAGATGAACGGCATTCCGATGGTCGGCATCGTGGTGGTGCCGCAGCCGGGAGCCAACCACATCGAGATCGCGGACGAGGTCTACAGACGCATGGAGTCGATGAAAAAGGACCTGCCGGAAGATGTGGTGACCGATTACGGATTCGACAATACGCGCTTCATACGCGCTTCGATCGACGAGGTGAAACAGACCGTCTACGAGGCGTTCCTGCTGGTGATCATCATCATTTTCCTGTTCCTGCGCAACTGGCGCGTGACGCTGATCCCGTGTATCGTGATTCCGGTGTCGCTGATCGGCACCTTCTTCCTGATGTATGTGGCCGGATTCTCGATCAACGTGCTGTCGATGCTGGCCGTGGTGCTCTCGGTGGGACTGGTGGTGGACGACGCCATCGTGATGACCGAGAACATCTACATCCGCATCGAGCGCGGCATGTCGCCCAAGGAGGCGGGTATCGAGGGGGCGAAGGAGATCTTCTTCGCGGTCATTTCGACCTCCATCACGCTGATCGCGGTCTTTTTCCCGATCGTCTTCATGGAGGGCATGACCGGGCGTCTGTTCCGCGAGTTCAGTCTGGTGATTTCGGGCGCCGTGGTCATCTCGACCTTCGCGGCGCTGACCATCACTCCGATGCTGGCGACCAAACTGCTCGTGCGGCAGGAGAAGCAGAGCTGGTTCTACAACAAGACCGAGCCGTTTTTCGTCTGGCTCAATAATTTCTACAGCCGCACGCTGGCCGGTTTCCTGCGGCGGCGCTGGATAGCCCTGCCGCTCGTGGCGCTGATGATCGGCCTGATCGGGTGGCTGTGGGGAAGTATCCCGGCCGAGATGGCTCCGCTGGAGGACCGTTCGCAGATTACGATCAACACCCGCGGATCGGAGGGCGCGACCTACGAATACCTGCGCGACTATACCGAGGGCATCAACCGGCTCGTCGATTCGCTCGTGCCCGAAGCCCGTGCCGTGACGGCGCGCGTCTCCAGCGGCCGCGGCAACGTGCAGATCGCCCTGAAGGACATCGCTACCCGCGAACGTACGCAGATGGAGATCGCCGAGGTGGTGTCGGCCGCCGTGCGCACGAGGACCAAGGCGCGCGCGTTCGTGCAGCAGCAGAGCACCTTCGGCGGACGGCGCGGCAGCATGCCGGTGCAGTACGTGCTGCAGGCGACCAATATCGAACGGCTGCAGGAGGTGCTGCCGGAATTCATGCGGAAAGTCTACGAAAGCCCCGTATTCCAGATGGCCGACGTGGACCTGAAATTCAGCAAGCCCGAAGCCCGCATCGCGATCAACCGCGACAAGGCCAACTTGTTGGGCGTCAGTACGCGCAATATCGCGCAGACGCTCCAGTACGGACTCAGCGGCCAGCGTCTGGGCTACTTCTACATGAACGGCAAGCAGTACGAGATACTTGCCGAGATCAACCGCCAGCAGCGCAACAAGCCCGCCGACCTGAAGTCGATCTATGTGCGCAGCGACAAGGGCGAGATGATCCAGCTCGACAACCTCATCACGCTCGAAGAGAACGTCGCGCCGCCCCAGCTCTATCACTACAACCGTTTTCTGTCGGCTACGGTTTCGGCCGGACTGGCGAAGGGGAAGACGATCGGGCAGGGGCTTGACGAAATGGATCGGATCGCCGAGCAGACGCTCGGCGACGACTTCCGCACGGCGCTGGCCGGCGATTCGAAGGAGTTCCGCGAGAGTTCTTCGAGCCTGATATTCGCCTTCCTGCTGGCTATCGTGCTGATATATCTGATTCTGGCGGCGCAGTTCGAGAGCTTCAAGGACCCGCTGGTCATCATGCTGACCGTGCCGCTGGCCATTGCCGGCGCGCTGGTGTTCATGGCGGCCAACGGGCAGACGATGAACATATTCAGCCAGATCGGCATCATCATGCTGATCGGTCTGGTCGCCAAGAACGGTATCCTGATCGTCGAATTCGCCAACCAGAAGCAGGATGCGGGGCTGAACAAGCGGGAGGCCATCGAGCAGGCTTCGCTGCAGCGCCTGCGCCCGATTCTGATGACCAGCGCTTCGACCATTCTGGGCCTGCTGCCGCTGACGGTGGCTTCGGGCGAGGGTGCGCAGGGACGTATCGCCATGGGTATCGCCGTGGTGGGCGGCATGGTGGTTTCGACGCTGTTGACCCTTTATATCGTGCCGGCGATTTACAGTTACGTATCGACCGACCGGATCCGAAAAACGAAAAAGAATGCGAAATGAAACGACTGATTTTAACGGTTCTGGCTGCGGGGGCCGTCGGCACGGCCGCGGCGCAGGAGTGCGGCGAGCCGATGACCCTGCAGCGGTGTCTGGAACTCGGACTGGAGCAGAATTACGATGTCCGCATCATACGCAACGAGCAGCGCATTAGCGACAACGACGCGACGGCGGCCAATGCCGGGATGCTGCCGAGCGTCGATCTGACGGCCGGCTACAGCGGGGCGCTGGACAATGAGCGCACGACTCCGCGCGAGGGGGACGCCGTGACCGAAAACGGCATTTACGATCAGACCTTCGACGCCGGCGTTGCGGTGAACTGGACGCTTTTCGACGGATTCCGCATCCGCACCAACTACAAGCGGCTGCAGGAGTTGCAGCAGATGGGGGCGCTCAGGACCCGCATCACGATCGAGGACTTCGTCGCCACGCTTACGGCCGAGTATTACAATTATGTGCAGCAGACCCTGCGCCTGAGCAATTTCCGTTATGCGGTGCAGCTCTCGCGCGAGCGGTTGCGAATTACCGAAGAGCGGTTCAAGATCGGCAGCTTCTCGCGTCTCGACCTGTTGCAGGCGCGTGTGGATTTCAATGCAGACAGTTCGAAATACATGTCCCAGCACGAGCTGGTGACCGCATCGCGCATCCGCATCAACGAACTGCTGGCCAACGACGATCTCAACGGCAGGCTTTCGATCTGCGATTCGCTGATCGAGGTGAACAGCACACTCGAATGGGATCGTCTGGAGGCTGAAACGCGCGCTGCGAACGCTTCGCTGCTGCTGGCCGGGCACGACAACACGCTGGCCGAACTGGACCTGAAAAGCATCCGTTCGCGCTTCTACCCTTATCTGAACCTGACCGCCGGGTACGGATATACCTACAACCGGTTCGGCAACGGCGCCACTCAGTCGCGCGGTACGCTGGGGCTGAACGCCGGGGTGAAGCTGGGATTCACGATCTTCGACGGCAACCGCCGCCGCGAGCAGCGCAACGCCCGGATCACGATCGAAAACACCGAATTGACCCGTCAGCAGCTGGAGCAGTCGCTCATGGCGAATCTGTCTAATTTCTGGCAGGCCTACCGCAACAACCTCGAAGTGATCCAGCTCGAAACCGAAAATCTGATCGCCGCCCGCGAGAACTACGAGATCGCCATGGAGCGTTACCTGCTGGGCGATCTGCCCGGCATCGAGATGCGCGAGGCGCAGAAGAGCCTGCTCGACGCCGAGGAGCGCATCCTCACGGCGCAGTACAATACCAAGCTCTGCGAAATATCGCTGCAGCAGATCAGCGGAAACATCGGGGTCTATCTGCAGTGACCGGAAGCAGTCGTCCTTCCGATTTGAAAAAACCACTCCCTGTCTGGGAGTGGTTTTTTCGTCCTGTGTGAGCCGGAGCCTCGGTTGCGTCGTATCGGAATCCGGTCTTAGGGCCGTTACCGGCTGAAAATTTTCGTCAGTCGGCTGCCCGTCATGCACATGCGCAAGCGCCCCATGACGTCGCTGCCGTGCTCCTTGTGTTCGGGAGCGTGCAGCCATTCGTGAAATTCCAGATAAATCCCCCGGTCGATCATGAATTCGAAAGCCGCGTTCTTCAGTCGTTTTTCTTCGTTGTATCCCGCTTGGATATTGGATACCAGATCCTCGAACGCGGCAATGTTGTAGGGATTGGAAACTGGAATTTCGGCTGTGTAATGTTGCTTTCTCATAACTTTTTATTTTTATATAAATCGACTGGTGAGACATTTTCGGCCAGAGACCTCCGAAAGCATATGGAACCGACCGGATGACAGCGTGTGTCGTGCGCTGCAATTTCACCGGTTTATCCGGTTCGGAATGTGGGTTGTCTGGTGTGGCGTCGAAAAACCGGTACATCCTCCGAAAAGAACGGGGCTGCACGGCGCGGCAGTGACGGGCACTGCCGTAATGGTTTTGCAAAGGTAAAAGATAATATGCTGAAATACAAGCTTTTTGTGAAATTTTTCAAGGTGTTTTTCCGGCGGAAAAAGTTGCAGGCGGTTTTATTATTATATATAAATATAATAATACGTTTTGCGGAGCGGCCAAGAAAACCGCCGATTTTTTTCTTGGCTGCGGTTTGTTCGCTTATCGAATTAATAATGTTCGAAACCTCCGGTTGGTAAAAACGGCTTTTTTATTGGAGCGAGCGCCGGGCGGAACCGGTCCGCGGAGTCTTCGCGGACCGGCCGGGGAATTTGCCGGGCGAAGCCGCTGGAAAACCGGAACGGTTTTGTACTTTTTTTGTACTTTTGCCATATGATGTCTCTCGGATTACGAATCATATGTGCCTTTGCCGCCTTGCTTGCCTGTACGCGGGCGGCGGCCGGAACGCCGGAGAGCGGCTATCCCGTAAACGGCCGCGTCATCGACCGTCTGACGCGGCGCCCCGTGGCCTATGCGGCGGTCGTGCCGGTCGGGCAGGAGCAGCGGGGCGTCTCGACCGACTCTGCCGGACGCTTTACGCTCCGGCGCGTACGGCCCGGCATTCACCGCCTGTCGGCTTCGTCGGTGGGCTACAAAAGCGTCGTTACGCCGGAATACATCGTGTCGGCGGCCACGCCCTTTATCGAGATCGAGCTGGAGGAGGACGCCACGCAGCTCGAAGCCGTGACCGTCGTGCCCTCGCCGTTCCGGGCCACGGCCGAAAGTCCCGTCGGATTGCAGGTGATCGGCCTGCGGGAGATCGAGAAGAGTCCCGGCGCCAACCGCGACGTCTCGCGCATCGTGCGCTCCTATCCCGGCGTGTCGTTCTCGCCCGTGGGCTATCGCAATGACCTGATCGTGCGCGGCGGAGGTCCCTCGGAGAACAAATTCTACATGGACGGCATCGAGATCCCTAATATCAACCATTTCGCCACGCAGGGAGCCACGGGCGGTCCGGTGAGCATCGTCAATGCCGACCTGATCCGCGAGATCAGCTTCTACACCGGCGCTTTCCCGGCCGACCGTTCCGGGGCGCTGAGTTCGGTGCTGGATTTCCGGCTGCGGGACGGGAATCCCGAAAAGCAGACCTTCAAGGCGACGCTGGGTGCGTCGGAGGTCGGGCTGAGCGGCAGCGGACATATCGGCGGGAAAACCTCCTACCTCTTTTCGCTGCGGCAGTCCTACCTGCAATTGCTCTTCAAGATGATCGGCCTGCCGTTCCTGCCCAACTATATCGACGGACAGTTCAAGGTCAAGACGCGCTTTTCGGAGCGCGACGAACTGACGGTACTGGGGCTGGCGGGCTTCGACAACATGAAACTCAACCTCGACGAGGAGGGCGAGGATGCCGAATACCTGCTGAGCTACCTGCCCCGGATTCGGCAGGAGACCTTTACCGTCGGCGCGTCGTGGCGGCACTATGCGGGCCGTCACGTGCAGACCGTCACGCTGAGCCACACTTACCTGAACAACCGCAACCTCAAATACCGCGACAACGACGACTCTTCGGAGGAGAACCTCACCCTGCGGCTGCGTTCCGTGGAGCAGAAAACCACGCTGCGGGCTGAAAACCGCAGCTATCTGGGCCGCTGGACGGTGCGCGAAGGCGCGGAGCTGAGTTATTCGAGTTATACGAACCGCACGTTCCAGCGGCTTTTCACCGACGAGACGCTGCTGTCCGATTACCGGACCCGGCTGGGAATCGTCGGCTGGGGGCTTTTCGCCGGGGCGGATTACGCTTCGGAGGACAAGCGTTTCACGGCTTCGCTCGGCCTGCGCGCCGACGGGAACGACTACTCGCCGCGCATGGCCCGGCTCTGGCACCAGCTTTCGCCGCGGGCTTCGGTCGGCTATCGGCTCGGCAGAGGCTGGTCGCTGAGCGGAAGCGCGGGGCTTTATTACCAGCTGCCGCCCTATACGGCGCTCGGATTCAAGGAGGCGGATGCGTGGGTGAACAAATCCCTGCACTATATGCGCGTCGGGGCTTTCAGCGCAGGTGTCGGATGGCGGCTGCGCGACCGGCTGATCGTGTCGGTCGAGGGCTTTTACAAATTGTACGGGGATATTCCGCTTTCGGTCGCGGACGGGATTCCGCTCTCCTGCAAGGGCAACGATTACGGCGTGGTGGGCAACGAAGAGCTGCGCTCGTCGGCCGAGGGACGCTCCTACGGCGTCGAGGCGATGGCCCGCTGGCAGATTCCCGGCAAGGTCAATCTCGTGGGTTCGGTCACGCTGTTCCGCAGCGAATACCGCCGCGATTCAGCGGCTCCCTATATCGTTTCGGCGTGGGACAGCCGTTTCGTCGTGAACCTCAGCGGCACCTACGACCTGCCGCGCAGCTGGAGCGTCGGGGCGCGCCTGAGCGCCGTGGGCGGAACGCCCTATACGCCTTACGATGTCGAGAAATCGTCGCTGGTCGAGGCATGGAACGCGCAGGGGCGGCCTTATTACGACTATGCGCGCTATAACGACGGGCGGCTGGACGCCTTCGCCCAGCTGGACCTGCGCATCGACAAGACCTTCTATTTCCGGCACTGCATGTTGGGGCTTTATATCGACCTGCAGAACGTAACGGGCAGCAAACTGCGCCAGCCCGACGTGCTGATGTCCACGGGCGTAGTGGAGAATCCCGAAGCGCCCGCCGCCGAACAGCGTTACCGCATGAAATACATTAAGCAGGACAGCGGGACGCTGATCCCGACGCTGGGTATCACCGTCGAATTTTAAGCGGCGGGGCGCGAACGGCGTTGTGCCGACCGGTTTCGATCGCCCTTGACCGGGATTGCGGCCGGTTGGTCGGTCGGTTGGCTGGAACGGCGGGCGGCGGATTGTCCTGTGCGCGTGCGTGTTTGCCGTGCGGCGATATTGGACGGAGCGGCTCAATTTTCTTCGGGCGTCGTCCGGAATGAAAAACCGCAGAAACCGGACAAAACGGTTTCTGCGGTTTTTGTCGTGTATACACTGCCGCCCGGTCAGAAGCGGAACGTGCAGACGATCGGGTAGTGGTCCGAGAGATACTGCACGCCGTATCCCGTGCTGTCGAGCAGCTGGTAGCGCAGCGGTTCGGCGCAGCGGTAGAAGATGTGGTCGATGTGGAGCGGTTTGGCCTTGCCGAAGCCGTGGTAGGTCGGCCGGGGATCGGTCTGGGGTGCCTCTTCGCAGGCCGATTTCAGCCATTTGAAATAGGGTTCGAGGCATACACCGCCCGGCGTGCCCGCCGTGGCGTTCATGTCGCCGACGATGAACTGCGGCGTGCGTTTGCCGGCGATGCTTCGCATCCGTTCGACGTTGAGCCGGGCACCTTCGAGCCGGGCCGTTTTGCCGATGTGGTCGAGGTGCGTATCGAAAAGGCAGAATTCGCGCCCCGTGGCGCGGTCGCGCAGGCGCGCCCACACCGTCACGCGGCGGCAGCGGCCGTCCCAGCCCTGCGACACTTCGTCCGGCGTTTCGCTCAGCCAGTAGTGGCCGTGGTCGAGGAGTTCGTATCGCTCCCTGAGATACATGATCATCAGATGCTCGCCGGGATCGTCCTTGGCGCCGAAGTCGCGTCCCATTTCGATGTGGCCGTATTCGGGCAGCTGTTCGACGAGGTAGGCGACCTGTTGGCGGCGGGGTTCCTGAAAGCCGATGACGTCCGGCCGCACGTCGCGGATCATGCGGATCGAAGCCTCCTTGCGGGCGTCCCACGCGAAGTCGCCTTCGTCGCCCGGCGCGCCGATGTAGCGGATGTTGTAGGAGAGCAGTTTCAGCTCTGCGGGTTCGCTGCCCGCTGCGGCGGCAGCCGCGGCGCAGAACAGAAGTGTAAACAGCAGTTTTTTCATGTTGCGGGATTTTATGCGTGCGGGACGGCCGGAGCCGCCCCGCATGCAGTGTTCATCAGAATTCCGACGTGAAGAGAATCGGGAAGTGGTCCGAGATGTAGGGAACGCCGTAGCCGTCGTTGTTGATGGTGCGGAACCGGACGGGCGTCACCTTGCGGTAGAAGATGTGGTCGATGTTCCACGTAAAGCGCGGAGTGCCTTCGCCGAAGTTGTTGTAGCTGTAAACGTCGTCGGCTTCGCCGTCGGGCGCCGTTTCGCGCGCCGACCACATGAATTCGAAGAAGCCGTCGAGGCAGGTGCGGCGGCCGTCGCCCGCGGCGTAGGAGGCGTTCATGTCGCCGGTGACGAAGATCGGAGCGTAGCGTCCCGCGATTTGCTTCATCTGCTCGACGATGAGTTTCACCGACTCGGTGCGCGCCACCTGATCGATGTCGCCGCCCTCGACGGGCGACGCGCGGTGCGCGAGGTGGGTGTTGAAGAAGAAAAACTCCTTGCCGGTGCTGCGCTCGCGCAGTTTGACCCACAATGCCGTGCGGAACTGGTTGTGCCCCCAGCCCTTGATCGGCTGGGTGATGTCCTTTTCGTTGAGGAAGAAATACCCTTGGGCGAGCATCTCGAAGCGGTCTTTGCGCCACCAGACCGCATTGCGGTGCTGCGAGTCCTTGTCATCGGGGGCCAGATAGTAGTGCTCGTACTCGGTCAATTCGCCGATCAGATACTGCGCCTGCGAGAAGCGAGGCTCTTGCATGCCGATCACGTCGGGCTTGACGTCGCGGATCATCGTGACGGAAGCCTCCTTGCGGGCGTCCCACGCCGCGTCGCCCTTGTCGCTCGCATTGGCGTAGCGGATGTTGTAGCTCATGACGTTGAGTTCGCTTTTGGGGGCTGCGGATTCGCCTTCGTGGTTGGAGCATCCGGCCAGAGCGGTGAATAACAGAGCTATCGAAAATAGGAATCTTTTCATTGTTTTGGTTTTTAGATCTTGGAGTTCGGGTTATCTGTTGTAGCGTACGGCCAAGTAGTCCATCGCTCCGGCGGCGTTGTAGCCCATCGGGATCGTGCCGTCGAGGAAACCGAGTCCCGACGAAAGCCGGCTGGCGGGCTGGATGCGGAGCCAGACCTTTTCGCGGCCCATGATCTCGGCGGGCAGCGGGATTTCGACCTGTTTATAGGCCGGGAGCTGCCAGCTGCGCTGCGTGGCGAATACCGGGAAGTCGGGCTGCGTGAAGGTGTAGGCGCTGCCGTCGGGCGCGGTCTGCGCCGCTTCGACGTCGAACCACCCTTCGTCGCTCTCGTAATCGCCCGTCGCGGACCACTGCACTTTCCAGAAGTAGGGACCGGCGTTGAGTGTCGCGCGGCCGCTCTGCACGCTCATGATCAGCGACACCCGGTCGGACGAAAGCCCGGCGGTCGAGAACTCCACGACCCACGCATAGGGCCGGTCGGTCGAAGCGTTCCACCAGTAGGTCGTCACCCACGCCAGCCAGTTGGCTTGGTCGGTGCCTTTGCCGTCGGTATTGACTGCCGTGCTTTTCACGGCGTAATTGGTGCCGTCTTCGAGGATGACGCCGAAGCCCGAATAGCCGTCGTTGCCGATGTGGCTGCGGAACGGAGCCGTGCCGCGCGCCGTGCCGCACCAGCCCAAGTAGTGCCAGCAGGCCGCATTGTAGACGCCGTTAGGGTAGGCCGACTTGGAGGCGGTCTGCGTGAAGCGTCCGTTGGTGCCCCACGTCGGATACCAGTAGGCGTAGCCGTCGGCGGCCGCGGCCTTGCCCTTGACGTAACAGTATTCGGTCAGCGTCTCCGAGAAGCTCTGCGAGCGGTCTTCGGCGAAGCGGATGTCGGCGAAGGACATGTGGCGGATCTGGTAGGAGCCGATGATGCCGTTGGCCAGATCGTCCGCCGTATCGACGTACTCGTACTGCGGGAACCGCTCGTGGACGATCACGCCCGCCAGTTCGCCCGAACCGTAGGGCAGACGGGTGCCGTTGCGGCGGTAGGGGCAGGTGGTGTTGGTCAGCAGGTGGATCAGGCCGCCTCTGTTGTCGCGCACCAGCCGCGGGTACATGTTGAGACGTCCCTGCGCGTCGGCCAGCGTGTAGCCCTCGTGCACGGGGGTGAGCGAGCCTTTGCGGACGGCGAATTCGCAGTCGCGGAGCGTCACGAAGGTGTAGATGTCTTCGTCGGTCAGCTCCGAGATGTATTTCTGCTTGACCGGAAGCACCGAGGCGTCGTTGCCCGTCACGCGCTCGACGATCATCGACGAGCGGATGCCTTTGATCATGTAGCGGTCCGGATCGGGTTCGAAGACCAGCTCGGCGTCTTTGAGCAGGATTTTCACCTTGTCGTAACGGGTGAAGGCGTTGTCCTCCGGAGTGGCCGTTTCGACGCAGAAGCCGTAACGGCCGTCGGGCGATTCGAGGTAGACGGTCTTCTCGCATCCGCTGTAATCGACGCTCATGTCGGTCGGCATCGGGTTGTTGCCGGCGTTCTTCGAATCCCGGTCGCTGACGACGTAGCCTTCCAGCAGCCAGTACTCATCGACTTTCGAGACCGTGAGCGCTTTCTCGCGCAGTTCGGCGAACGAAATGTCGTGTCCCAGCATGTCGTTCTTCGTGCGCTGGATGACATTGAGTGTCAGCTGTTCGGTCTCCTCCCAGCCGTTGACGTAGGAGACGGTGACCGTAGCCGTGCGGAGTTCGTCCGTGTCGTTGCCGGCGTAGTCGAAATTGAACGTGTATTCCTCCTCCCCAGCGGGTTGGAGCGCGATTTCCGAAAGCCACTCTTCGGCGGGTTCCTCCCCGGTGTCGTACTGCGTGGTGAAGGTCAGCTCGTCGGGGGCGATGTTGGTGCCGAACCGTACGGACGCCTTGCCGCCCGAACTGCCCGGTACGTTGGTCGAGGTGCCGCCCTCGAACGCCATTGCGGGGACACGGGCGCCCCGCTGGCGCAGTACGACCGTGTCGGACCGTACTGCGTCGGCGCTCTGTATCAGTACGCGCGTCATGCGCGGAAAGCCCGCGTTGTCGGCGTAGTCGATGTAGAATTTTCCGTCGAGCGGCAGGCGCGTGTCGCTCAGGTCGGCCCACGAGGCCCCGTCGTCGAGGAACGACAGCACGGCCGGCTGGTTGGAATAGACCTGTATGTCGACGTGGCCCGCCGTGGCGTTGACGGTGAACGAATTCTCGACCGCGCCCAGCTCGATCAGCGGAATATCGTCGCCGTGGTCCATGCAGGCCGTCGCGGCCAGCGCCGCGAGCAGGATGCCCGCCGAGCCGATCTTTGCCATGTATCTCTTTGCGTATTTCATGATTGCGTTTTTTACGTGGTTAGAAATATTTGACCGAAACGTCGCCGAAGCGGAAATAGACGTAGGTCTTCGTCGTCGTGCCGTTGTCCTCGCCCGTGGTGCTGCCGCATACCTTGCTGGCGGCCTGCAGCCGGATGGTGACGTCCTTCTGTCCGAAGCAGGCCGACGGCAGGTCGAAGTCAACTTCGTAAAGCCCCGGAACGTACCACTGCGGGCCGGCCCAGTAGACGAGCGTGCGGATGGGCACGGTGTCGAACCGGGTGAAGGTGCTGCCGTCGAGCGAGTAGGAGACGTCCCAGTAGAGCGGAGCGACGATCGTGGCGGCGCTCAGGTTGCCCAGTGCGGCCGAGAGGATCATCTTCATGCACGAGCCGCTGACGCCCTCGGTCGAGAAGTTGAAGGCCACCCATTCGCCCTCGTTGCGCGACGAGTTCCACCAGATGCCGTTGTAGCGCACGGCCGGGGATTTGATGCCTTTGGCGTAGTCCAAGGTGTTGTAGTCGAGGGTGCAGGAGACGCCTGCCACCGTTGACGACGTGTTGAGCTTGTTGCTCACCGACGAGAACATGCGGCCTTCGCCCAGATAGGGAACGATGCTGCCGTCCGCGTGCTGCTTGATGCCGGCGTTGGTGGTCATGCCGGGCCATGCCCAGCGTACGAGCGTCGAGTAGTTGCGGGTGCTTTCCTCGCGCGAGAAGGCGATGTCGGCCTCTTCGACCGGGCGGATCTGGTAGGTGCCCACGTCGCCCTTCACGCCGTAGCGCGGCAGTTTGGTGTGGACGATGATGCCGCTTATGGGGCCGGAACCGGCCGGAACGCCGTCGCCCTTGCGGCGCCAGCGCACCTGCGTGTTGAGCACCATGTTGATCTTATCGCCGCGGCTGTCGATCACGCCGCGGATGGCGCAGTCGAAGCGCGGATCCAGTACGCCCTGCGTGTTGAGGTCGGTCTTGTAGCAGTAGCCGTCGTGAACGTTGATGTAGGCGCCGCCGTTGAGCATGAATTCACACTCCTTGAGCGTCACATAGGTGTAGATGTCGGCGTCGGTAAGCTCCGAAATGTGCTTCTCCTTCTTCGGGAGGTCGGCGGCCGTTCCGGCGTTCTGGTTGAGGACATGCTCTTTGGTGAAGCCCGTGAGCGTATAGCGTTCGGGGTTCGACTCCTTGACCAGCTTCAGTCCATTGATCGAGAGCTGTACCGAGCTGTAGCGCTTCAGGATGTTGTCGGCCGGAAGTTTGGCGACGATGCGCAGGCCGTACTGACCGTCGAGACTCTCGATGTAGGCGGTCTTCTCGTTGACCGAGAAGTCGATCGAGGTGTCCGTCAGGTTGGGGTTGGTCTCCATGTTGTAGTTGCCGGCGTCGCTGATGACTACGGCCGAGAGCATCTTCTCGCCCGTCAGCTCCACTTCGCCTTCCGCGCCGGGAATCAGTGCGCGCAGGTCGGCGATCGAGAGCTGCTTGACCTCCTGCGTCAGCCGGAGCGTCGAGCTGCACTCCACGTCGGTATCCTTGTAGGTGATCTTCAGACTGGCCGAACGGGGCTGGTCGCCCGTGTTCTCGGCAACGACGAACGATACGGCCGATTCGCTGAAGGTCACGTCCGTGATCCACTGCGTGCCTGCGGGGGCGTATGCGATGTCGAAGGCGAAGTGCGCCGGATCGACGTCGAAGTTGGCCGTCAGCAGTGCGCTGCGGTTGTGCTGGTCGCCCGGAACGGAGACAATCGTATCTTCGTCCTTGAAAACGACCGTCGCATTGTCGGTGGTCTGGACGACGGAGGCTTCGGCTTGGGCGAGAATCTTGCCGTCGGCGTCGGGAATTTCGAGCCGGATCGCCGCCTTGCGGTCGCTGCTGCCGTCGTTGCGGTCGATTCCGAAGACCAGCACGATGTTCTCCTCGGCGTCTTTTTCGAGCCGGATCTCCTTCAGCCAGCCGGCTTCGGCGGGATTCTCCGCGTCGGTGACGTCGGTTGCCGTGATGAGGATGCATTCGAGCGCCTGCGTCATGTTGGTCGTAACGCCGATCTGGACGCGTTCGCGCGGCAGACGCACGAACTCGAATTCGGTTTCGGCGAGTGCCAGCGTCGGTTCGGTGACCGCGCCGGCCTGCGTGAGAACGATCTCCTGCTCTTCGCCCTCGCCGCTGACGAGGATGCGCGCGCGGCGCGATACGCCGTTGTTGGCCTCGTACGTAAAGAGGAAGTCGCCGATGCCGTTGCCCGACACCTCGCTCACTTCGCCCCATGCGCCTTCGGCCATTTCGGCTTTCCAGCGCCCCGTGGAGTAGACCGTGACGCGCGTCGAGCCGGCCGGGGAGGTGAGGTTGAGTCCGTTTTGGGTGACGGCCAGCGGCTCGTTCCATTTGAAGTCCTTCTGACAGCCCGGACCGAGCAGTGCGGCGGTCAGTGCGACGGCCAGCATGCGCAGCAGGGGATATATTTTGTTTTTCGGTTCCATGTCGGTTGATTTAGAATCCGTACTTCTTGTATTCGTTGTTGTCCAAAGCGCCGCCCGAATAGATCACCTCCGTGTCGGGGATGGGGTAGTATTCGTGGCAGGGCTGGATCGAGGTCTTGACCTTCGCATAGTCCGAAAGCGCCGCCGTGCGTTCGTACCAGATGCCCCAGCGCACCATGTCGAACTTGCGCTGGAATTCGCCCAGCAGCTCGCGGCCGCGTTCGTTCTGGATCTCGTTGAGCAGCAGCGGATAGGTGCGGAACCGCGTGTATTCGGCGATGCCCGCGCGGCGTTTGACCTTGTTGAGGTACTCCATGGCCTTGTCCTTGTCGAGCAGGGCGCAGTAGCATTCGGCGGCCATCAGCACGGCGTCGGCATAGCGGAAGACTTTGTAGTTGTTCGAGTCGTAGGCGGCCTGAAGGTCGGGGCACCAGAATTTGGGACCCATGAACGGCCGGGTGACGATCGCGTCGCCCGAAGTGAACTTCACGCCGTTCCACTCGGTGATTATCTGCATGTCGCGCCGCAGGTCTTCGCCGCCTTCGGGCATGAGGTTGCCGTAGAAGAAGCTGTTGGGGCGCAGCGGCGACCATGTCGTGGCGGCGTCGCCCAGCTCCTCGATCACCACGTTCGAGTAGACGTTGTCGCTGTTGCGCGGATAGGGCATGCAGATGCTGGCGACGTTGGAGGTGTAGATCAGTCCGCCGGCGGTATAGGTGTGCTGCACTTCGAAGATCGATTCGGGCGTGTTCTTCATCCGGAACGGAATGTCCGAAACCGGGTAGACCGAGAGGTCGTCGCCGTAGATCTGTTCCAGCACGGCGATGGCTTCGAGCGCCTTGTCGTAATCCTTGTTCCACATGGCGAGTTTGGCGATGAGCATGTGGCCCATGGCGGCTCCGGCGCGGTTGCCCGCGGCTTCGCTCGTGCGGATGAGGGGCAGTGCGCCCAGACACGATTCGAGGTCCTCGATCAGCGCGGTGCGCGTCGCCTCGGCCGACATGCGCGGCAGTTTGGCCACGCGGTCGAGCACTTCGTGGTCGGAGACGTCGTCCGTGTAGAAGGGCACGTCGCCGAAGAAGCTCGTCAGCAGGTAGTAGTAGAACGCGCGCAGCACCTTGGCTTCGGCCACGAGGCTGTTGCGGTCCTTTTCGTCGATCGGCGAATTCTCGATGCCCGTCACGGCCATGTTGCAGTACATGACGCCGCGGTAGCCGTAGGTCCACATGTCGGCGCCGAAGCGGGGCTGCGACGGCGAGATGTCGAGCTGCGCGTCCTGCGTTCCCGATGCGATATACATCAGGTCGGTGACGCCTTCGGTGGCGATCATCATTTTGTAGGTGTAGAGATTTTTCAGGGGTATATAACACGAGTTCACCGCCGACTGACACTGGGTCTTGGTCTTATAGAAGTCGCCGGGGGTCGAGAACCCTTCGGTGTCCTCCTGCAGTGAGCACGACGCCGTGAGCCACGCCGTGAGAATCAGCAAGATGTATTTTGTTTTCATAATGTTCTCGGATTACGGTTAATAACGCAGCTGGATGCTGAACACGATGGTGCGCGGCTTGGGGTATGCGCCCAGATCGACGCGCCGCAGCGCCGAATCGCTGCTGTCGGTCGAGACGTCGGGGTCGAAGCCATTGTACTTTTTCCAGATGTGGAGGTTTTCGGCGCTCAGGTTCAGCGTGATGTCGCGGATGAACTTCGAACGCTTGCTCAGGTCGAACGTGTAACCCACCGTGATGTTTTTCAGGCGGATGTACGATGCGTCGTAGATCATCAGGTCGCTCGGCACGTGCGCATCCACCGCACCGGCGCGCGGCAGGTTCGACTGCGGGTTGCGCACGGGATGCCACGCTTCGAGCATGTAGCGGTACTGGTTCGACATCGAACTGCCGGCCATGTAAAGCTCCGAGTAGTTGTAGATTTTGCCGCCGAGCGAATAGGTGAAGTAGATGCCGACGTTGAGCCTGCCGAAGCGGAAGTTGTTCTGCAGACCGCCGTACAGGTCGGGATCGGCATTGCCCTGATAGACGAGGTCGTCGTTGTTGAGCGAGCCGTCGTTGTTGATGTCGTAGTAGCGGGGCATGCCCAGCGAGGCCTTGCGCGACGCGGCGTCGCTGTTGATCGCCAGCGCCGAAACGTAGGTGTTCGTCACGCTGTTGCGCTCGAACTCCTCGACGCTCTTCCACGTGCCGCCGTACTTGAATCCCCAAAGCGCGTTGAGCGGGTAGCCTTTGACGTAACCGTACATCATGTAGGGGTTGTTGCCGGGCGACGAGAGCGCCGTGACGAAATCCTCGCTGCCGATGTCGTCCACGTTCTGTTTGTTGTGGGCGATGGTGAGGTTGGTCGTCCACGAGAATTTGGGGCGGACGATATTGCGGCTCTCGATGCTCAGCTCGACGCCTTTGTTCGAGGTTTTGCCGATGTTGGCGTAACGGCTGGTGTAGCCCGTCGCCGAAGCGGTCTGCACCGTGAGCAGCAAGTCGCGCGTCTTGGAGATATAGCCTTCGGCCGTAATCATCAGGCGGTTGTTGAAGAACGCCAGATCGAGCGCCGCGTTGTAGAGGTCGGTCTTCTCCCACGTAAGGTTGGGACTGGCCAGACGGCTGCGGTAGTAGGCGCCCGGCTGCATGCCGTCGAACAGATAGCCGCTCGTGGTGCTGGACATGGCCGCCAGCGAACGGTAGGCCGAGATGGCGTCGTTACCCGTGCGTCCGGCGCTCAGGCGGAGCGACAGTTCGTCGATCCAGCGTACGTCCTTCAGGAAATTCTCCTTGGCGGCGTTCCATTTGAGGGCCACTGAGGGGAAGAAGCCCCACTTGTTGTTGGCGGCGAAGTTCGACGAACCGTCGTAACGCCCCGTTACGGTGAGGTAGTAGCGCTGTTTGTAGTTGTAGTTGAAGCGGGCCAGCAGCGACATTTTCGTTCGCTTGGTCAGCCCCGTGGCGGCCGAATAGGTCTCCTTGTCGGTCACGGCGTTCATGTTGTTCCACAGCACGTCGTCGTCCATGTAGCCCTGTCCGCTCAGCGTGAAGTTGTCGCTCTTGTAGCGGTAGGCGGTGAAACCGGCCAGCGCGTCGATGTTGTGGCCGCTTTTGGTTTCGAGCTTGTAGCTGAGGGTGTTCTCGCTCGAAAGGCTGAATTCGTGGAATTCGGCGCGGTAGGCCTGACCGCCTTCACCCTCGTTCTTGGCGGGAAGCGATCCCGGATAGTAGCGGTAGGTGTGGCGCTGGAACGAATAGTAGGAGTTCTGGCTGCGCAGTTTCAGGCCCTTGGCCAGCGCCACTTCGAGATAGGCCGTGTGGTTGAGCGAGGTCCGCTCGATGGAGTAGGTGTTCTGGTCGATCGTCGCACGCGGCGTATTGATCCGCTGGCCGTTGCCCCAAAGCGGGTTGTAGTTCTCCTGCGGGTCGATGTGGGGCGAAAGATACATGGCTGCGCGGTAGTAGGCCGTGCCGCCGATTTCGGCGAGGTTCTGGGCGTTGTCGCGCCATGTGTAGCTGCCGCGGTAGCCGACCTTCAGCCATTTGAACAGCTGGTGGTCGAGATTCAGACGCCCCGTGATGCGCTGCAGACCGCTGTTGTCGATGATACCCTGCGAATCGTTGTAACCCAGCGAGGCGTAGTAGCTGCTCTTTTTCGAGCGGCCCGAAATCGAGAGCGAATAGTTCTGGTAGGGCGCCGTGCGGGTGATTTCGTCGATCCAGTCGGTGCCTTTGCCCAGCGAGAAGGGGTCTTTGAAGGGATATTTCGACTGGGGCGTGCCCTCGCCGATGTCCTCGTAGCCGCTCTGGGTGCTGAAGTAGGCGAAGTCGTTGCGGTAGAGTGCGAATTCCGTGGCGTTCATCACGTCGAGCTTGCGGGGCAGCTGCGAGAATCCGATGTCGGCCTTGAGCGTGATCGAAGGTTTGGTGTTGGTCTGGTTACCCCCCCCCTTGGTGGTCACGATGATTACGCCGTTGGAGCCGCGTGATCCGTAGATCGCCGTCGAGGAGGCGTCCTTGAGGATCGTGACCGATTCGATGTCGGCCATGTTCAGGTCGTTGAGGTCGCTGACGGCGTCCATCACGCCGTCCACCACGATCAGCGGCTCGTTCGAGGCTGAAATCGAGCGCGTACCGCGGATGCGGATCGAAGTCGTGGCGCCCGGTTCGCCCGTGGTGGACATGATGTCGGCGCCGGCGACGCGGCCCTGCAGCGCTTGGTCGACGGACAGCACCGGGAGGTCTTTTACGTCGGAGATTTTGATGTTGGCCACCGAACCCGTGGCGTCGCCCTTCTTCACCGTTCCGTAGCCGATGACGACCACTTCGTCCACGGCCATCGCCTTCGAAGGCTGGAGCGTGACGTCGAGCGTGGTCTGCCCGCCGACCGAGACGGCCTGCTTTTCATAGCCGAGATACTGGAATTCGAGGATCTCGCCGTTGCGGACCTGCAGCGTATAGGCGCCCGTCGCCGAGGTGGTCGTGCCGCGCTGCGTGCCGACGACGATCACCGTGGCGCCCGTCACCGGCGCGCCGTTTTCGTCGGTCACGGTGCCCGTCAGCTTGTGCATCGGCATCGAACTCTGGTCGTTGCGGCGGGCCGTCAGGATCACCTTGTTGTTGGAAACCTGCACGTTGACTTCGGGCAGGCATTCGCGGACGATGGATTCGATGGGACGTTCCTTGGCGTGCACGGTCACGACGCGCTTGAGGTCGATGTCGGCATTGTTGTAGGCGAAGGTATAGACGCCCTGTTTCTCGATGCGGGTGAATAATTCGTTGATTGTGATTGCCTTTGCATTGATGCTCACGGGCGGGTTCTGGGCCCGGACGCCGGCTGCGGCCAGCAGCGTGAATAACAGCGTCAGCAAAAAGAATCTTCCGGGCGGAAGTGGAATAATCCCTTTTCCGCCGGATTTTCCGGATTTTTTCATAATTTTGTAACGATTTAAGGTTCTGTCATTTCGTAATTCGGTTACATTACGAAGCACGTCGGGGTTTTAAGTCGGAGCGGATGTTGCAGCATCCGCTTTTTTTCGTGGATCACGGAGGAGGAATTCCCATAGGCTTTTCGGTTTTTTCAGGTTATCTTGATCTGGTGGTTCGTGCGGTGTGGAACGTGGCCGACTCGCCGTCGAGCGTGTATTGCAGTCCCGTGATGAGCGAGATGACCTGCAGGGTCTCTTCGAGCGATTCGTGGCGTACGTGGAACGACAGACGGATGGTGCGGTCCACCGAGGCGTCGGTGCCGATCGGAACGTTGAACCAGCGTTCGAGGTTGGTGATGATGTCTTCGAGCGTCATGTCGAAGAAGGTCAGGTTGGGCTGTATCCAGCTGTTGTAGTTCGAGGCGTTCACCTGTTCGATGATCATGCTTCCGGTGGTCTCGTTGAAGACCAGCCGTTCGTCGGGCCGGAGCCGGACGGACTGCTGCGAACGCGACGTGCGGACGCAGATCGAGCCGCTGTTGAGCGTGGTCTCGGCGATGCCGCTGGCGCGTTCGTAACGGGCGTCGAACGTGGTGCCGAGCACTTCGATCTCCATGCGGTTCATGTCGACGACGAAGGGATGCGACGTGTTGCGCGCCACTTCGAAATAGGCTTCGCCTTCGAGCGTCACGCGGCGCTCCCTGCGGTCGAATGTTTCGGGATAGGTCAGGCGGCTCGATGCGTTGAGCCATACCTTCGTGCCGTCGGGCAGCTGGAATTCGCCTTTGCTCCCGCGCGCCGTCAGCAGGCGGATTTCGGCCGGAACGGCCGACGCCGAGCGTACGTAGTAATATTCGCCGACGGCGAACAGCAGCACGGCGGCTGCGGCCGCGGCGTAGCGTATGCGGCGGAAAATGCGGCTGCGCCGCTGCTGCGCTTCACGCATGCGGATGGTGTGACGGAGCCGCTGCAGCTCTTCGCTGCGGTCGGCCGCCGCAGGGCTTTCCACGACGGCGGTCCACTCCTCGCGCAGCGCGGCTTCTTTTTCGTCGCCGTCGCCGGGCTGGAGCATCCAGCGGCGGAACTGCGTCTGGAGTTCGCCGGGGACGTCGTTGTGCAGGAATCTGCCGATGAGCTCTCTTATTTGTCGTCTCTCCATCGTATGCGGTCTTTATCCGGGATATGCTTTTATAGATAAGACGGCATGGCGGGGCGCAACCCCCACCCGGCAGCGATTTTTTTTCGTATTTTTTCGGAAGGCGCCTTCGGACGGGCGTTTTCGGGGCGCGTTTTCAGACGAAGAGGGCGAGGAGCGTCAGCAGCCGGCGGAGCTGGCTCAGGGCGGCGGTCATGTGGCGTTCGACGGTTTTGACGCTGAGGTTGAGCCGCTTGGCGATCTCCTTGTTGGAAAGCTCTTCGTAACGGCTCAGGCTGAAAACCCGGCGGCGCTGTTCGGGCATGCGGTCCACGGCGACGGCGATGAGCAGCGCCAGCTCCTCGGTCTCGATTTTCTCGCTGAGCGGAGCGTCGCGCCGCTCGGCGGCCGAGTTGATATGCTCCTGCATGTATTTGTCTTCTACGATCGAGTGCGAAAAGATGTCGAATACGGCGTTGCGGGCCATCGTGTAGAGATAACTCCGCAGCGAGCGTGTGCCGCCCAGTTCGCGGCGCTTCTCCCAGACGCGCAGGAAGATGTTTTGCGTGACGTCTTCCGCTTCGCCGGGGTTTTTAAGCAGCCGGAACACGAATTCCCTGACCTTGGGAGCATAAAACAGGTAGAGGGAATCGAATGCGGATTGGTTCCCTTTGGACAGAGCGGTCAGCAGTTCTTTTTCTTTTTCCGGAGTCATAGTCTCACACAAAATTAAAAAAAAACGGAATAAAAAAATATTATATTCCGGAAGAATGTGCCGAGCCGGTGAAAAACGACCTTTGCGGGGGCTTCGTTGCGGCCCGCACGGTGTCCTGCCGCCTTCTGCGGCATGCAAAAAACTTCTTCCGTCCGCGTCGCATGGGACGGGACGGAAGAAGCGTGAGGAAATTTTCCGGGGACGTGCCGGTTCCGGCGGTTCCGCTGCGGTTATCGGCCGGATGGCTTGTCCGCCGCGCCGGCGGCCCTGCGGTCCATGACGAAACTGATGACGAACGGGATGGAGAGGAAGACCGCCGTGCCGACGACCACCAGCCACGTATACATGGCGGGACTGCCGACGGGCAGCTGCGAGGGCGGGAAGAAGGTGACGATGAACGAGAAGAGCACCGCGAGGAATCCGATGCCGCCGACCAGCCACATGCCCGCATTGCCGCCCGGTATGCGGTAGCTGCGTGTCAGGTCGGGCTGCGTGTAGCGCAGGCGGATGCCCGCGGCGTACATCATCATATACATCAGCAGATAGAGTCCCACGGTCAGGGCGCTCAGCAGGAAGAACGCCACGCTCACGTCGTTCATGACGATATAGAGCGACGACAGCAGGGTGACGATGCAGCCTTGGATGATGAGAATGTTGATCTGCACGCCGTTCTTGTTGGTCTTCTGCAGGAAGCAGGGCAGCACGCCCTCCTGCGCCGTCCATAACAGGCCGCGGCTGGGGCCTGAAATCCACGACATGACTCCGGCCAGTGCGCCGAACGCTACGAGCAGTCCCATGACGTTCGTGAGCCACCCCACATGGTAGTGTTCGAAGACGATCTGGAACGTGGTGAACAGTCCCGACTGGAGGTTGATCTGGTCATAGGGCGTGATGATCGCCACGGCCAGCGCGCCCAGCGTGAAAAGCCCGAACGAGATGAGCGCCGCCAGAAACATGGCGCGCGGAAACTGCGTCTGCGGCTTTTTGAGTTCGGGGGCGTGCACGGCGTGCACCTCGACGCCGGCGAACAGCAGCAGGATGCCCGCGAGGAAGGCGATGTCGCTCATGCCCGTAATGTGGGGGAACAGCCGCGGATGGACGTGGTGCGCGGCGTCGATATTGACGACTTGGCTGACGGTGTCCGGAATATGCTCCAGCGCGACGGAGTTGCCGCCGATCATCCAGACGACCGCCATGACGATCACGACGATGCCGGGCAACACCGTGCCGATGAGGAATCCCTTGCTCGTGATGCCCGATATGGCCGAGGTGCCGCGCAGGGTTACAAGCGTGGCGCACCAGTACATGGCGATGGAAAACAGCCCGACGAAAAGTCCGTTCTGGGCGAGGTCGGGCATGCCGATCATGTAGGCGATCGACGCCGCGGCGAAGCCGAGTACGGTGGGATACCAGACGACGTTCTGTATCCATTGCAGGAAGATGGCCGTGAAGCCCATGTGTTTGTTGAAGGCCTCTTTGACCCATGTGTAGACGCCGCCGCCTTTCGAGGCGAAGGCGCTGCCCAGCTCGGCGCCTACCAGCGCCGCCGGGATCAGGAACAGGAAGGTGGCGAAGAAGATGTAGAAGAACATGGTAAGCTCCTCCTGCGCCATCATCGGAAGCCCGCGCAGACTGATGACGGCCGCCGCGGTCATCAGCGCGAGCTGCGTTGTTGTGATGTTTCTGTTTTTTGCCATAATGTGGAATTGTGGTTTACACCTGACGGCCAATCAGTTTCCGTGCCGTAACCAGACGGGCGGAATGTCGTTTCGGACGGGTGCGTGATTCGTGCGGGCGTTTTGCAGGCGAAAACACACAAAAACAGCAGGGAATCTCACGATTGCCTGCTGCCTTCCGGAGGATTGCCCTCCT
>OLSE01000302.1_pt1 | contig 68035 bp, 63 predicted proteins | sample 1673191 | NCBI WGS metagenome assembly OLSE01 (sample SAMEA3136764, study PRJEB25190) | human gut metagenome | biome: human gut; feature: human-associated habitat; material: faeces | place: Austria | collected 2013
CGATGGCCTGGGGCGGATTGTGCAGGGGGCCGAGCTCGCGGAAGGAGAGAATGTCGTCAATGACCTTTTCGGTGACGAGGGTGGACGTCTTGTACACCTCGCTGCCGTGGAGCACGCGGTGCCCGACGGCGCTGATATCCTTCACCGAATCGATAACTTTGCCCTCGCCGGTGGTCAGCGCGTCGACGACCGCCAGAAAGGCTTCCTTGTGCGAGGGGAACGGCGTGTCCTTTTCGACTACATACCCGGCGGCCGTCTTGTGCTTGATGGAGCCGCCGATCCCGATCCGTTCGCAGTTTCCCTTTGCCAGAACAGCTTCGTTGGTCATATCGATCAGCTGATATTTCAGCGAAGAGCTGCCGGCATTGATTACCAGAATGTTCATTTTAAACCTCCAGTTGTTCTATTTCTTGCAATGTGTATTCTTAACGGTTATAATTATAATACTATTTTCACCTGAGAATCAACCGTTTCCCGAGATTTTATTGATAATTTAGACAAAAAATAGGTGGATGCATGTCAATTACAGCCATTATTGCGGAGTACAACCCGTTTCATAACGGACATTCCCATCATATCCGGCAGGCGAAAAGGTCTCTGGGCACAACATATACCATCGCGGTGCTCTCCGGGAGTTTTGTACAACGTGCCGAACCGGCGGTTCTGTCCAAGCGGGCGCGCAGAAAATGTCAGAAAAATGAAAAAAGGAGAAAGAAAAAAAGAAAGGTTTGAAGCTTGTTTTGAATATCTGGAAAAAATGCCGTTGGAAGAGCTGAAAAAATCATACGAAAATTTAACAAGACCAGTAAAAATGGTATACTATGAATGTGATGATGAATATTTTTTGACAGGTGACGGTAATCATAGAACACTCACAGCTATGTTAGTAGGAAGTGAATACATTTTAGCAAAAGTGACCAGAGCAAAGTGTGATTCAGAAAAAAGAAAGAAGTTTATAGCGAGTAAAGAAATTGAAAAGAAATATAACATAGTGGAGTTTAAGAGAATAGAGGTTAATAATATTACTTATAGTATAGTGTTTAAAGATGATAAAGGAAAATATACAATATCCGGATATCCTATGATTGAAAAAAATGAAGACTTTTTTGAGTATTTAAAGCGAATAGATAAGATACTCGGTAATGATCAAAAAAAGATCAATTTTGTGAGGAGATTGCCCAAGATTGTGCAGAATATTATTTTAAAAGGAGACAAGAATAATAGGATAAAACAGTATATAACAAGATATGAGAAAAAATTATGTAATGTCGATGGATCAAGATTTTACTTATATAATTTATAGATTATATTGAATAAAAGCAAAGTGGGTGTAAACGGTGGAAGAACAAATTAATCAGACTGTGCGAGTACAGACTGAATTTGAAGAATGGGTAGAAGGCGGATGCAAAAAAGCAGAAGACCTAATTAAAGAAACGGAAAAAGAAGATTAAAATATAAAGCGATTACTTAGGTAGTCGCTTTTTTTCGTGGAAAGGAACAATGATATGAGTGGAGTTACAGATTTAGCAAGGCACATAAAAGCAAGAGACAATCCGTCATCATATACGCCGATGTTTGGCAGGATTATATCTCTGCCGAAACTTGTAATACAGCTTGGAAACAATATTTTACTTGATGACAGTGATATAAAATCGGTCTTTGATATTTATGAAACACAAGAGCGGGACAATCATACGGAATACAAATACCTCGGAAAAGAAGTAGTTTTATTGCCGTATGACAACGACAACAAGTTTGTTGTGATAGGAGTAACCGAATAATGAAAAAGACATTTGATTTTGATTTCGGTAACGGTGAATTTGTTATGAAAGACGGCAATCCCGTTATTTTATCGGGCATTAATGCTCTTAAGCTATGGATACAAAAATGTATGAGGACACAGCTTTACAGATACTCCATATACAAAGACAAACAATACGGTGTAAATATTGAAGATTTGGTGATAGGAAAATCATATAACTTCGATTTTGCAGAATCGGAACTTCGCAGAGAAATAGAAACAGCACTTTTGCGGAATGAGGATATTTATAGTATGAGCGGTTTTTCAGCAGAGAAAGTCGGAGCGATACTTAAAATATCTTTCACATTAAACACAGCTTACGGAGAAAGTGCGGAGGTGTACACCATATGACACTTGATGAAATAATTGAATATATGCTGTCGAGCGTGCCGGAAGAATATGATATTTCGGTCGGCTCGTTTTTTTATGACCTTCTTTATCCAGTGGCAGAACAAATATATCTGTTGCAGAAAAGGATAAGCAGACTGTCAGAAAACACATTTGCCGTGACGGCAGAGGGAGAATACCTTGACCGCAAGACAGCCGAGCAGAATATAGTTCGTAAAACAGCCACTTATTCAAAAGGTACACTGCTAATCAGCGGAAACCGAGGTGAAGTGATTTTGAAAGGTGCAAAGGTTGCGGCGGATAATGTCCTGTTTGAAGTAAATGAAACAGTGAGCATTGCCGAAAACGGTTCTGTTGAAGTCGGTGCGACTTGCACTGTTTCGGGAAGTGCAGGCAATGTGAAGAAAGGAGATATAAATCGATTTCCTATAACACTTCCCGGAATTACAGCCGTTCAGAATATAACAGATTTTACAGGCGGTTATGACGCAGAGAGCGATGCAGACTTATTGGAACGATACCTTGAAAAAGTGTCACGTCCGAATGTCAGCGGAAATAAATATCATTATATTGAATGGGCAAAAGAAGTAAGCGGAGTGGGAGATGTAAAAGTAATACCGCTTTGGAACGGAGCGGGGACAGTAAAAGTAGTAATTGTAGATGCTGATAACCGTCCCGCAGGCAGTGAACTTATTTCAAAAGTGAAAGAGCACATTGAGGAAAACAGACCGATCGGTGCAGAAGTTACAGTGGTCAGTGCATCACCCGTTATGATAAATATATCAGTTAGGCTGACAGCTGATAATACATCAAATATACAGACAACGGTTGAAAATGTATTAACAGACTATTTGTCGGGAGAGGCAGTAAAAAAGAAATATATATCGTATGCAAAAATCGGTAGCCTTATATTATCAATATCGGGTGTTGAGGATTATACGGATTTAAAGGTCAACAGCGGAACAGAAAATATCAAAATAGCGGACGGAGCGGTACCGGTGCTTGAAAGCGTGGTGTTGAAATGATTGACAGACTTCCGAATTACTATAGAAAATCAAAGACGGTAAAGGACTTTTACAGTGTTGTTCAAACAATACTTGATAAAGTTTCGGAAGATATTTCTGATGAAGATAAGCGTCTGTTTATTACTGCCACGGACAGTTTTCTGCTGCATGAAAAAGACGTAGGACTGTCTGAAATTACGGCAGATAATGAAACTAAGAGAGCGAGAGTAATTGCAAGACTGCAAGGAAATAATCTTCTGACAAAATCGGAACTTGAACAGCTTATTTTAATGTATGACAGGACAGGCTGTACAATAACCGAGTACTATAAAAATTACACAGTAGCTGTTAAATTCAGCGGACGTAAAGGAGTGCCGTATAATTTTGAACAAATAAAATCAGCGGTGGATGAGGTTAAGCCCGCACATCTTCAAGTGAATTATGAGTTTCAAAGTAATACTTGGAGTGAAGTACAGAAAAAACTCGGGACATGGGGCAATGCAAAAATATTTACATGGGGAGGTGTTAAAGATTATGACGGCAGAACGTGGCTGTATGTAGAAAACAATGAGGTATATTTAAGAGAAAACGGAGCGAACGCATATGTGGTATTTAAAGATAATAAGCCATATGCACATTTATTATAAGGAGGCATGAAAATGAAATACACATCAAATCATAATTTTAAACTGCCGGCACCGTCCGACACTATTGATGTAGAGGTGCTCAATGAGAATTTTACAAATATCGACGCACTTATTAAAACATTGGAGTCTGCTAAGGCAGATAAAAATTCACCGAGTTTTACGGGTACACCGAAATCTCCGACTCCGCCGTCATCTGATATTTCAACGAGAATAGCAACAACCGCATTTGTACAGAACTTGGTGCAAGCAGTGGATAAAAAAATCTCCGAATTGGTATCTTCAACATTGGACAGCACTTATGCTATGCTGTTGTTTGATAAAGATAATATCAGCACTTGCAGTAATATTGACAGTTTCGGAATTACATACAGTCAGTATCAAAACGGTACATATAAGACTGATATAGTGCAGGTCGGAAATAACGCTCAACTACCGAATAAATCGAATGCACCTGTATTTTTAGTGTCGTGGGCTGCCGAATCCGGTGACGAAAGTGAAATATATAATGTTCAGGCTGTAATCTATCCGGACGGAACGGTATATGGACGCCATAGATATTTGTGGAGTATCAGCAGCGGCATTGTGAGTAAGCTTTCTTGGAATGATTGGAGTACGGATAACAATTATATTTATTATAATCCTAAAGATCATTTTGTAAAGGAATAGCGTGGGGTGATAAAGTATGCCGGAAGATATACGATTGGCAAAAGGCGAAGATTTAGATGCACTTGAGGATATAGTGAATAACCATATCGGCAGTGATGAAACTCACGTTACTGCCGGTGACAAGCAAAATTGGAACGGTAAGGCTGATGTGGCTATGCTTGAAACAGAAGGGTATCTGAAGAAAAAAGTTGTAGGCGTACTGCCGTCAATGTCTGTTGAATTTGGTTTTTCAGATGGTGTTTCAAAATTCAATGCTATAAATAGATGTACTGTATCTGTTGCGGAAGAAAGTGACGGCAACAAGTATCAAAAAATTGTAACCGGTTCAAATGCAGCGAATATGTATGCTTTTGCTTATCTTGACTTTTCAAAATATACGGCTAATGCAAAAGCACTGATAATTGAGTTTGATACGAAAATAAATACCGACCGCTGGTATATAGGACTGTCTGATTTGGCACAGCGTCCGGGAGAATCAAACAGAGGTTCGTATGACAGTACAGGGGTTGTTTTCTCGCAAGGCACAAAAGACGGAAAGTATTATTACATAAACAGTGACTTGACGTGGAAAGACAACTTTTTTAACTGTTGGGTTCATAGCCGAATAGAAGTCAACTACGAGTCAAAAACGGTATCATATTGTATTACAAACAATAATGAATCAGCAAAATTAAGCGGTGAGATCGATTTTTATGATAAGTCCGCAAGTAAGGTTACGGGACTTGAGATTTATTCTTATGTAAATAGCGTTGAAATGGGAATTGACAATATAAGCATAACATCAAAATCGGGAAATGAAAGTGATGACGAAAGAACCGTATATATAGTGGCAGAAGACGGAGATATAGCGGAATATATCTATATAGACGGAAAGCCGTTTTGTATAGGAAGGAGTGATATATTTAATACAATAAAAGACCTGCTCGAAAGAGTAGAAAAATTAGAAAATAACTGATAAGGGGGGTACTGACTATGGAAAGTACGGTTGTTGTGGCGATTTTGTCGCTTGTAGGAACGCTCGGCGGTTCTATTATTGCAGGTATTGTTTCAAACAATAAGACACTGTATAGAATTGAACAGCTTGAACGTAAAGTAGAAAAACACAACAGTGTTGTTGAGCGAGTGGCTATTGCGGAAAATACACTTAAATCTCAGCAGCACCAAATTGATGAACTGAAGGGGGATATGTAAAATGATTAACTGGAAAGTACGAATGAGAAATCCTATGTTTTGGGTACAGATATTACTTTCTGTAATTATGCCGATACTGGCATATCTCGGACTTACAGCCGAGGATTTAAACTCGTGGTCGGTATTGGGGGAAGTACTTATAAAGGCGGTTTCAAGCCCGTACATTTTGAGCCTTGTAATTGTCAGTGTATATAACGCAATTACAGACCCTACAACAACAGGATTTACAGACAGCAAACGTGCATTGACATACGATACACCTAACGATGATAAGGAGTAAGAGATGACTGCAATAGATAAATTGATTCAGACAGCTGATAATGAGGTCGGCTATTTGGAAAAGTCAAGTAATTCACAGCTTGATGATAAAACAGCGAATGCCGGTATGAACAATTATACTAAGTATTGGCGTGATATAAAAAACGAATATCAAGGACAGCCGTGGTGTGCGGTATTTGTTACATGGTGTTTCACCAAGACTTTCGGAGTGGATAAGGCACATCAATTATTGAAGCATTATCCGTATGTATATTGCCCGACAATGTCGGGACTTTTTAAATTGTACGCAAATCCGAAAAGGGGCGATATTGTTATATTTAATCATAACGGGGTATTTACGCATACGGGAATTGTAACCAGCGTGGACGGAGATTATTTCACTACGGTTGAAGGAAATACGTCAGCCGGAAGTACGGTTGTTGCAAACGGTGGCGGTGTCTGCAGAAAAGGATATTATATAAGCAATCTTGCGGGAACAAAGTTCTGCAGACCGGATTATGAAACGGCAGAAAGCGAGGAAGAAATTATGAGTAAGGAATATACGGAGTTGAAAGCAGAAATAGCAAAATTGCAGGCTGATGTAAATAAACTGAACAATAAAATGATTTACAATTATGTTGATGACAATATGCCTGAATGGGCAAGACCTACCGTTCAGAAAATGATGGATAAGGGATTTCTTAAAGGTGACGAAAACGGCTGTCTGAGCTTGACCGATGAACTTCTGAGAGTCTTTGTTATAAATGACAGAGCAGGAGTATATGAAAACAGATGGGATGGTAAAAGTGAATAGTTGAGTTTATGCCCGTTAGAGATTGATTTTCTTAACGGGCATTATTTTTATTATTTGAGAACCACAATATATAAATAACAGAGGTGATTGCAATGAATGAAGAGAAAAATGTACCTATAACACTCGGAGAAAAATATATGCTTACCATAAGAGAAGCAAGTATATATTTCAATATCGGAGTCAAAAAAATCCGCAGACTGGCGGAAGATAATCTCGGAGTATTCTCTATTTACAGTGGCAACAGATATTTAATAATACGTCCTAAATTTGAGGAACATCTCTGCCGAATTTCTACGATATAAATTGATTTTATTTGCCGTAAGTAGTTGACTTTATGAGCTTTTAGAGTGATATATAGTGCAAGCTTAATAAAGCTTATAATCAAACTAAAAGTGAAAATTAAAGAACAGAAAGGAAGAAATTTTATGCAGAGAGCAACAGCAGAGAAAAAGGATTTATTAAATCTGTCAGAAACGATTGAATATTTCAACCTCAGCCAAAGAAAGTTTCATTCTCTTATCAGAGAAAAAACGGTTCATGATTTTATCGTTTTCTATGGCAGTCGAAGATTGATTATCAGAACGGCATTTGAGAGGTATATCTTAAAACATCCGGAACTTAGGAGGTGCAGATAATGGGGATCAGAGGAAGAATAAGACGCGATTCAAAACATAGAGTTTTGAGAGCGGGAGAGTCAATGAGAGCAGACGGAAAATATCAGTTTAAGTATCATATAGCAGGCAAACCGCATTTTGTGTACAGTTGGAAACTTGAACCTACGGACAAATTACCTGCAGGAAAGAAACCGTGTCTTTCACTGAGGGAACTTGAAAAGCAGATAGGATTCGACTTGGAATCGCAGTTAGATCCGATGAAAAGAAATATAACAGTGAACGAACTTGTAGAGCGATACCTATCCACAAAAACAGGAGCAAAACACAGTACAGTTGCAAACTATAACTTTGTAAAGAATATCTTGAAAAAAGAGGAATTTAGCGAGGCGAAAATAGCAGACGTTAAAACATCGGATGCAAAACTTTTCCTTATTAAAATGCAGAGTGACGGCAAAGGTTACAGTACAGTCAAGTCGGTACGCGGAGTTCTAAGACCTGCATTTCAGATGGCTGTTGATGATGATATTTTAAATAAGAATCCATTTGAATTTCAGCTTGCCGGAGTTGTGGTGAATGATTCACATACACGAACTGCAATAACAAGAGAGCAAATGCGACAGTTTTTGAAATTCGTGCATGATGATAACTGCTATTGTAAGTATTATGAGGTGGTTTATATCCTATTCCATACAGGAATGAGAATATCGGAATTCTGCGGTTTGACACTCAAAGATATTGATTTAAAGAACCGAATTGTAAATATTGACCATCAGCTTCAGAGAACCTCAGATATGCAATATGTAATTGAATCAACGAAAACCAATGCCGGAACAAGAAAACTTCCAATTACAGAGGAAGTGGCAAAGTGTTTTCAAGCCATTATCGAGGACAGAGAACCGCAGCAAAGAGAAAAAATGATTGACGGATATGCCGGATTTCTGTTCTATGACAAAGACGGAAATCCGCTTGTAGCAATGCACTGGGAACATCGTTTTAACCATATGGTCCAGCGATACAACGATATTTACCGTATACAGATACCGAATATTACGCCACACGTTTGCAGACATACCTATTGCAGTAACATGGCGAAATCAGGAATGAACCCAAAGACATTGCAGTACCTTATGGGGCATAGCGACATAGGCGTAACACTAAACACTTATACACATCTCGGTCTTGAAGATGCCGAGGACGAACTAAAACGTATGGAGGATTTGAATAATGCGAGAAACGAACTTGATAAAAATTCAAGAAGAAATTTAATAACACAGAAGATGTTCAGGGTTATATGATAATGTTGCATAGACGGCACTCAGGCTACGGCTTGGGTGCCTATTTTTTATTTGCTTTTTGTTAAAAAATGTCGGATTTGTGAATTGATATGATGTATGAGGTGTGATATAATAAATAAAAAACTATAGGAAGATAACAAAGATGAAAAAAATAAAATTGAAATCAGTGTTTTTTAAAAAACTAAAAGGACTAAATAATGTAAATATAGAATTCTCAGACACTCTTACTGCCATTATGGGAGTGAATGGTTCTGGAAAGACTACAGTAATTCATGCTTTGGCTTGTGTTTATCAACCCGATGCTAATGGTGAAAATCACAGATTCCCAGAATTTTTTGTACCTAACACTGATTCTCTTTGGCAAGGAAGTGAATTCCATGTTGTAAATACAATTGAGAATAGTAAAGGGGAAAAAATGATTTTACCATCAAGAAAATACAGCAAGGATTCTGACAGGTGGAGTCCTAGATATTCAAACAGACCTAAAAAAAATATATATTATGTCGGTATTGATACATGTCTTCCAGCAATAGAAAAAGAAACAACAAAAAATAGAATTATATATAAATCGAGCCAATTAACAGATAAAATTTATTCTAAAGTGGCTAAAATATCAGCATACATATTAAACAAAGATTATAATTGTTTGATTGATAACTCCTATAGAAACAAGCATTTTATAGGAGTTAAAATGCATTCGGGATTGAAGTATTCTTCATTAAGCATGGGGAGTGGAGAACAGAGAGTAATAAAAATTATTGATGTTATGTTAAAAGCAGAAGCATATTCTTTAGTTTTGATTGATGAAATTGACTTGTTATTGCATGTCTCAGCATTACGAAAACTAATTGAAAGGGTACATGATATTGCACAAAAGAAGCATATTCAAGTTGTGTTCACAACACATTCTTTGGAAATGATAAATCTGTCAGAGTATGTAAAGATTCAATATATTTCAAATAGCGAAGAAAATAATACATCTCTAATATATGAAAAAATCACTTCAGATTTAGTATATAATATGACAGGGCAACTACAAAAAACACATACTGTTTTTGTCGAGGATATTTTGGCGAAAAATATAGTTTGTGAAATTGTTCGAAAAAATGGTATGAGTTCAAGTATAGATGTTGTGACGTATGGAGCTATTGAAAATGCATTTACACTTGCCGCTAGTTTTGTAATTCAAGATGATGAATTACAAAATAAGCTCATTGTTTTAGATGGTGATAGATATAGGAGTAAAGAGGACAAAGAATCACAATTAAAGAAAAAACTTTCAGGTACAGAAGAAGATGTGGAAATGAAAAGAAATAATGCTTTAAATATTATAACAGAATTTGTTCTGCCAACCGATTACTCACCTGAAAAATTTTTATTTGATACTATATTAAGATGTTTCCCTAAAGATGATGAAATATATATTGCTGCCAATGAGATTAAAGCAGTACACGATTCGCATGAATGGATCAAAAATATTTGTTATAAACTAAGCATTGATTATTCAAATATAGTTTATAATATTTTTAATTATACAAAAGAAGATGTTTTGTTTAATAACTATATTGCTCCAATAAAGCAATGGGTAATTCTACATAAAAATATCTAGATAATGGATTTATAAATTGTGATCTTACCCTATAGTTGTCATCCCAATTTCTAATACGTTTTTACTATTATCACTACATTAATTTGTTGCATTTTGTCATATATTGAGTTTTTATATAGAATCAAGGGAAAAGTGACAGATTTAATGTGCTGAGAAAAGTGGGGAAACAAGGTAAATATAGAGCTTTGAGGGGTAATTAGAATATGATGCGTGTACTTTTTGTTGTCACGGCAATATCTTGAAAGATTTCCTGAAAGTCTATAAAATCAATGATTTTATAGTGGAAAGGCATTTGCTACACTACTACTATATCATTTTTGAAAGGGCCTTGAAATAACAAAGAAATTTTTATAAAAAAGAGTTGGAGGATTATAATGATAAATAAAAAGATTATTGAAACTGAGATTGAACAATTACTTGGGAAAAGTGGATGGACACATAAAATTCAAGAAAAGCAAGCGGATATTTACCATAATAATAGAGTGTGGACGGAGTGTATCAGAATTGGTATTTCGGCACTTACAACATCGGGAATATTAGCTATTGTTATTGATGAACAGACATTTGTATTTAAGATAGTTACTGCTATCATAGCGTTGATAAGCACAGGTATAAATTTGTACTTTCAAAAGTTTGATTTTAAATCCTTGGAGAAAATACATAAAGAAAATGCTGTAAAATGGCTGGGGTTGAGAGAAGATTACACGGCTTTAATTTCTGAAATGCGAGCAGACGTTTTATCAGATGAAGAAATCATAGAACAAAAAAGAACATTATTAGAGCAATATAAACTGATTTCAAAAGAGACACCAATAACGACAAACGGAGCCTATAAACGTGCAGAAAAAGCATTGAAAATAAATATGGATGATATTATTTCGCAGGAAGAAATAGATATATTTCTTCCGCAAGAACTCAGAAGGGAAAGAGAATAATGGCACTATCAGATGATTTTGAAAGCTTTATGAAAGAACTAGCACCGGATAAGTTGGAAGCAATGAAAACAACCACAGGAGAAATAGCAAAAAAACTAAATAAAAATTATTATGACTTAGATGGTAACACATCTGAACACATGTATATAGTTGGTTCTGTTGGGAGAGGGACCAGCATAAAAGGAGTAAGTGATTTAGATTTATTGTTTGACTTACCAAACGACATTTATAAAAAATATGATAATTATGGAGAAAATTCTAACGGACAGTCCATGCTTCTTCAAGAAGTGAAAAATGTACTATTAGAAAGATATCCAAAAACCCAAATAAGTGGTGACGGTCAGGTTGTTGTAATTGAATTTACAAATTATACTGTTGAATTGGTGCCGGGATTCAAGCAGAATAATGGTAGTTTTAAATATCCGGACACTCATGATGGAGGTTCATGGAAAATAACTAATCCAATACCAGAAATTGAAGAAAGCCAGACAATGGCGGAAGATACAAATAATAATTTTGTCTATATTTGTAATATGATAAGAAGTTGGAAAAATCATATGGGATTCAAATTAGGAGGTCTTTTAATTGATACGTTGGTTTATAAATTCTTAAATGAAAATGATGAATATAAAACCATTGATTACGATGAATATTTTGATATGACAAAGTGCTTATTTGCATATTTAAAAGATCTAAATAAAGAACAATCTTATTGGTATGCATTAGGTAGCAATCAAAAAGTATATAATTATGATAATGGTAAGTTTATTACAAAAGCTCAGAATGCTTATGATAAAATTTCTTTTTGTGATGGAACAGAAGATGATGTAAATAATAAATTAAGAGCAATATTTGGTAATGATTTTCCAAAGTCCGTACTTGTTGTTGAAAAGCAGTATGAACTATCTGCATATCGAACAGAACAATTTATTGAGAAATTGTTCCCGGTAGATATTCGGTACAATCTTAATATTGATTGTGAAGTAATACAAAAGGGATTTAGACCACATTATCTTAGAGATATGTTAAGTAAGGGTTTGTTGTTGATGAAAAATAAATCTTTGAAATTTGAAATTAAATATTGTGATATTCCTGATGGAGTAGAAACTTGTGATATTTATTGGAAAGTAAGAAATGTAGGAACGGAAGCAATTAGGTTAAATCAGATTAGAGGACAAATTATAAAAACCAATTCCACAATACATCGAGAGCGCACTTCATTTTGTGGAGCTCATTATGTAGAATGCTATCTTGTAAAAAATGGTGTCTGTATTGCCAAGGACCGAATTGAGGTTCCAATACAATAGCATGTTATATATATATAAATTTATTTGGATGATTATTGTATCATATTGCGAAAAAACTAAAATGATGTAATTGAACTTAAATATATAATAGGGCGGCAGTCTATTCGGGAAAGGGATTTTCACTTGTTATATGTGTGATAGGAAATTAAAAAGGAACAAATAATATTCTTAAAAATCCTTAGTAGTAAACACTCGGATTTTTACTACTATCTTACTACTAACGGTGTCCTCGATTTGCCCTTATTTGCCGTGTTTTGCAGATTACGCTCTTGTCAAGCATGTTTTTAAATCGTTTGAAAGACAACGCAAATACGGGCAAACCACGGCATTTTACGGCTTTTTATGAAAGGAAAAAATTATGATAAAAATACTTTTTGTTTGTCACGGCAATATATGCAGGTCGCCGATGGCGGAGTTTGTGATGAAAGATTTAGTTAAAAAGGCAGGGCTTAGTGATGAGTTTTACATAGCGTCTGCGGCAACGAGTACAGAGGAAATCGGGAACGGTGTACATTATGGTACGCGCAAAAAGCTTGCGGAATTCGGTATTTCCGTTGACGGAAAATATGCGGTTCAATTAAAAAAATCCGACTATGCCAAATATGACTACATTATCGGTATGGACAGTTACAATTTACGCAATATGAAACGTATGTTACCGAATGATACCGAAAACAAAATACAACTTTTACTTGATTGGTCCGACAATCCGAGAGATATTGCGGATCCATGGTACACAGGTGATTTTGATGTGACATACAATGATGTACTTGAAGGTTGCACTGCTTTACTCAAGGAAATCAAAAAAGAGCTTTAAAGCTCTTTTTTTATACCAAACACCTCAAAAATATTATACATTAAAACATAAAAAAATACAATTTATTTGTTACTAAATCCGAAATCGGTGGTATAAATAAAATAGAAAGGAAGTGAGTTAGTATGAAAATCACATTTTTAGGTGCGGCACACGAAGTTACGGGCAGTTGTACGCTAATAGAAACGAACGGAAAAAATATTCTTGTTGACTGCGGAATGGAACAAGGTGCTGATATATTTGAAAATCAAGAAATCCCCGTAAATCCAAATGATATTGAATGTGTATTGCTTACTCATGCACATATTGACCATTCGGGCAATTTGCCGTTACTTTACAAAAATGGTTTTCGCGGTAAAATTTACGCGACGAATGAAACATCTGATTTATGCGAAATAATGTTGCCGGACAGTGCGCATATTCAAGAAACTGAGGCGAAATGGCGAAACAGAAAAGCAAAGCGTGCCGGCAGGGAAGAATATGTTCCGATTTATGATATGGACGATACTATCGGTGTGCTTCAGCAATTCCGTCCGTGTAATTATGATGAGAAAATAAGAATTTTGGAAAATGTTGAAATAAGATTTCACGATATAGGTCACTTGCTCGGCTCGTCTTGTATAGAAATTTGGATAACAGAAAGCGGTATTACAAAGAAAACAGTTTTCAGCGGTGACGTGGGAAATACAAATCAACCGATTATAAAAGACCCGACTCCGATTTATGATACGGACGATACCGATTATCTTGTTATAGAGTCCACCTACGGAAACAGATTTCATACGGAAGTACCTGATTATATAACATTGCTTGCGGGGGAATTTCAGAGAACATTTGACAGGGGCGGAAATGTTGTTATACCGTCATTTGCTGTAGGCAGAACGCAAGAGCTTTTATACTATATACGTCAGATTAAAGAACAAAATCTTGTAAAAGGTTACGGTGATTTTTCTGTGTACGTGGACAGTCCTTTGGCGAATGAGGCTACCGCAATATTTTTACAGTGTGACGTAAAATGTCTGGACGAAGAAGCAAGAGCACTGGTGGACAGCGGTATAAATCCGCTTACATTCAGCGGATTAAAACTTGCCGTTTCAACTGATGAGTCTGTTGCAATTAATTTTGACGAAAAGCCGAAAGTTATAATATCGTCAAGCGGTATGTGTGAGGCGGGAAGAATACGGCATCACTTAAAACACAATTTGTGGCGAAGAGAATGTTTGATTTTGTTTGTCGGCTATCAGGCAGAGGGAACGCTCGGCAGAATGTTGTGTGACGGTGTTAAGAATGTAAAATTGTTTGGTGAGGATATAGAAGTAAATGCCGAAATTAAAATGCTTGACGGAATAAGCGGACATGCAGACAAGAACGGTCTTATAAAGTGGCTTAAAACATTTAAGAAAAAGCCTGAAATTGTTTTTGTTAATCATGGCGAGGAAAAGTCTTGCGATGAATTTACCGATTGTATCAGAAATGAATACGGCTATAATTCTGTTGCACCGTACAGCGGTACTTGTTACGATTTGCTGACAGGTGAAGTGGTTGTACAGACGTACGGCATACGCGTGCAGAAAAAGAAAACTACAAAACGTGCTGCGACTGTATTCGGCAGACTTATTGCCGCGGCGGAAAGATTGCTTGCAGTTGCAAGAAGTTGTGAGGGAATGGCCAATAAAGATTTGGCAAAGTTCGCAGACCAGATTGATATGTTGTCTGAAAAGTGGAAAAGATAGATAACCACCCCACAGTCGACTATGTCGACAGCTCCCCTTAAGGGATCCATACAAAAAGTCTCTCCTTGAGGAGAGGTAGCACGAAGTGACGGAGTGGTGGCAAAAAAGCATAAGAAAGCACCCTCATTCGACTGCGTCGACAGCACCCCTCAATGGGAGCCATACAAAAAACCTCTCCTTGAGGAGAGGTGTCACGAAGTGACGGAGCGGCGGCAAAAAAATAAGGACGGTCAATGACCGTCCTTATTTTGTATAATCGCTCCAACCGTCTATTGCACTGTCTTGAATTGCTCTGAAAAGTCTTTTTCTAAGTCCGGGATACATTTCCTTTTCAAGACGTTTAATAAGATCTTTCATATATTGACGTTGCGTATATCCGTCAGCAGGACAAGGATTGTGAACAACTGGAATATCATAATTTTTAACCACACCCCTAATATCACGTTCGCGAACGTAAATCATAGGTCTGATTTGATACATATCAGTGCGGTCGAGATATGTAACAGGCGAAAAACAATGTATTCTGCCCTCGTGCATAAGGCTAAGGAAGAATGTTTCAAGCACATCATCATTATGATGACCGAGTGCAACTTTATTGCAGCCGTTTTCGATTGCCATATCATTTAACGCACCGCGGCGCATTTTTGCACACAATGAGCAAGGATTGGATTCTTTTCGTATATCAAAAATAATCTCTTTAATATTTGTTTTCTTAACCTTATATTCAACGCCCAAATCATCACACATTTTTTGTACTTTTGAATAATCGGCATCATATCCCATATCCAAAGTCAATCCCATAACGGTAAATTTTTTCGGATAGTATCGCGAAAGTTCCGCAAGCACATTAAGCAGTACAAGACTGTCCTTACCGCCGGAAACACCGACGGCAATTTTATCGCCGTCCTCAATCATATTATACTGTTCAATAGCACGCCTTGTAAGACTTACTACCTTTTTCATATTATTCAGCCTTTCCTGTTATTTTACCGCCTTGATAGCTTCGGTTAAGTCAACCTTATCCGTATAAAGTGCTTTACCAACGATAACACCCTCAACACCTGTTGTAACAAGTGACTTGATGTGGTCAAGACTTCCGACACCGCCCGAGGCGATAATATCGGCATTTACCGCACTTGCCATTTCAGCCATTGCGTTTACGTTAGGACCGGCAAGTGTACCGTCGGTTGCAATATCCGTATAAACGATTGTCTGTACGCCGATATTTGCCATTTTCTTTGCAAATTCAACAGCGGTAAAATCGCTTGTTTTTTCCCAACCCTCGATAGCAACCATACCGTCTTTTGCGTCAATACCGATAACGATTTTTTTGCCGTATTTATCAACGGCACGTTTAACAAATTCACTGTCTGAAACGGCTTTTGTACCTATGATTACTCTGTCAATACCGCAGGCAAGTTTTGCTTCAATATCCTCCATAGTACGAATACCGCCGCCCGTTTGTACGGGAACATTGACGCTTTCGCATATTTCTTTGATTTTTGCGGCATTTACGCCATGACCTTTTAAAGCACCGTCAAGGTCGACAACGTGGATATATTCACCGCCAAGACTTTCCCATTTTTTAGCCATTTCGGCGGGGGAGTCACCGTATACGGTAACGTCCGAAAATTGTCCCTTGAACAATCTCACGCATTTACCGTCTTTTATATCAATCGCAGGGTAAATTCTCATTTTGTAATTCTCTCCTCAAACTGTTTTACAATATTCATAATACGTTCTGTTTCCATTTTCATACTAACCTTGTTTACAACAAAACGTGCACTTAGAGGGCATACGTCATCAAGAACGTCAAGACCGTTTTCGTAAAGTGTTTTACCTGTCTCAACAATATCGACAATGACGTCCGAAAGTCCGACAAGCGGAGCAAGCTCAACAGAGCCGTTTAGCTTTATAATTTCAATAGTCTGACCTTTGTCGTCTTGAAAATATTTCATTGCGATGTGCGGATACTTTGACGCAACACGAAGATTTGTCATAGTGTCAAGCTTACCTTTTAATTCTTTCGGACCGCATACAGCCATTTTACATTTTCCGAATCCCAAATCAACCATTTCATATAGGTTACGGCTTTCTTCCAAAAGTGTGTCCTTACCGACGATACCGATGTCAGCCGCACCGTATTCAACGTAAGTAGGAACGTCAGACGCTTTTACAAGGATAAATTTCATCTTGTTTTTTTCGTCAGTGAAAATCAGTTTTCTTGTTTTTTCTTTCATTTCGGAACAATCCATTCCGATTGAAATAAATAATTCCATTGCAAGTTCGGCAAGTCTGCCCTTTGCAAGAGCAACTGTTAAATATCTCATTATAATCTCTTCCTCCCTAAAATCAGTGTTCGTGACCGCAGTCGCAGTGGTCGTGGTGATGTTCATGCTCGTGGTCATGGTCACAGCCACAGCCGCAATGGTCGTGTTCGTCAAACATCATAGATTCGTCATAGTAGCCTAAAAATTCGTTTGCGGTTGTTTCTATAATTTCGTGTTTTGCAAAATCGTTAATCATAAGCTGACCGTTAGGGAAAACTCTAAGCATTGCACCGATATTTTTACCTTTTGAATATTCCTCTGCTGCTTTATAATCGCCGTCACCGATATACATTTCAACAAGGCAGCCGTTTACACGAAGATTGTATGCAATGTCATAGGCAATGCCTTCGGCATTCTTTTCGGCAAAAACAAGTGATGCGGAAACATCATGTACCTCCTTGTCGCTTAGTACGGAAATAAGTCTGTTTATACCGATTGCCGCACCGACAGCACCTTTATTGTCACCAAATTGTCCCATAAGGTTGTCATAACGTCCTCCGGCACAAATAGGGAATCCGACACCGTGTGTGTAGCACTTAAAGATTGAGCCTGTGTAGTAGTCGATACTTTCAAGCATACCAAGGTCAATAGAAACGTACTTTTCAAAACCGTACAGACACAAAAGCTCATATATACGCTTTAAGTTGTCAAGTGCGTTTTTGGATTCTTCGTTAAGACCGTCAACATAAGCCTTTTTGAAAACCTCTTCACCGCCGAAAAGGTAAGGCAAATCAATCATAAGATTTTTGATATTGTCATCAATATCAAGTTTGTCCGTAATTGTCTTAATACCGACAGAGTCTTTTGAATCAATACGTTCACGAAGTTTTTCGATAGATTGTTCGTCAAGTCCTGCTTGTTTTACAAGTCCGTTGAAGAATGCAATCTGACCGATTTCCATTGAAAATTCTTCAATACCTACCGCAAGAACAGCCTCCATAGCTGCTGAAATAACTTCAGCGTCTGCGGCAGGTGAGTATGAGCCGATAAGCTCGATACCGCTTTGTGTAAATTCTCTTTGACGTGCACCTTGTGTTTGCTCAACTCTGTATACGTTGCCTGTGTATAGGTAGCGCTGAGGCTTGTCTGAATTTGCAACCTTTGTTGCCGCCATACGGGCGATTGATGTTGTAAAGTCCGGTCTTAGTGCAAGAATACGTCCTTGCTCGTCAAAAAACTTGAACATATGCTCTTGTGAAATCTGACCGCTAAGACCTAAATAACAGTCGTAATATTCAAATGTAGGTGTTTCAACTTCTTTGTAACCGATTGAAGAAAAAACAGACCATATTGTTGATTCAATTTCTTTTTTTACTGCACATTCGTCCGGCAGTATATCATTTACACCGTTCGGTGTATGCAATTTCCAATTAGACATAAAACTAATCCTTTCAATATATTTTTGAATTTTAACTTTATTATGCTAAAGCGATAAAGTTATTATACAACTTAATTTGTAAATTGTCAAGTAAACAATATAATTTTATCACTAAAACGGTGTATTTTCAAGGATAAGGAATGTAGTATTAAGTCGAAATTTGTAATTGAGAAAAAATTAACAAATTGTCAACAAAATTTATTATTTAAACTGTTGAATGTTCACATAAAATGTGTTAAAATCAAATTAGTAAATATATTGCAGAAAGGAAATATGAAATGGCGATACACGTTATTAATGAAGCAAAAAGATGCTTGAACTGTAAGAAACCTATGTGCAGAGAGGGATGTCCGATACATACACCGATACCGGATATGATACATACGTTTTTAGAGGGGGATATAAATCAAGCCGGCGAGATGGTGTTTGAGAATAATCCGCTTTCAATCGTCTGTTCGCTTATATGTAATCATGAAAATCAATGCGAGGGACATTGCGTTTTGAACAGAAAAGGCTCACCGGTTCATATAAGCAGTATTGAAAATTATATTTCCGAAAACTATTTTGATAAACTTAGTTTTTCGGGGATTGAAAAAAACGGCTTGAAAGCAGGTATAATCGGCTCAGGTCCTGCCGGTATAACCATTGCGGTAATACTTGCACAGCGCGGATATGATATTACGATATTTGAATCAAGAGAAAAAATCGGCGGTGTGTTGAGATATGGTATTCCCGAATTCAGATTGCCGAAATCAATTTTGGAAAGATATAAGGAAAAGTTGATTGAGCTTGGTATTAAAATCAGACCGAATACGGCAATAGGTACGACTATAAGCGTTGACGATATGTTCCGTGACGGTTACAGTGCAATATTTATCGGTACAGGTGTATGGAAACCGAACACACTTCATATAAAAGGCGAAACGCTCGGAAATGTGCATTATGCGATTAATTATCTTACCAATCCCGATGTTTACAGACTTGGCGATACGGTTAATATTATCGGTGCGGGTAACTCGGCAATGGACGTTGCAAGAACTGCTTTAAGACACGGTGCTAAAAAGGTTACGGTATTTTCAAGAAGTGACCATTTGGCAGCAAGTCAGCGTGAAGTGGATTATGCAAAGATTGACGGTGTTGAATTCGTGGTACACGTTGAGCCTGTGGAAATTGTAGATGACGGAGTTATATTTGTTGAACTTGAATGTGACGGAAAGGGAAATCTTTCGCCGATAAGAGGAACGGAAAATCTTTATCAGGCAGATTCAACGATTATTGCGATAAGTCAAGGTCCGAAGGACAGAATTGTTTCAACAACGACAGGCTTGGAAGTTAATGAAAAAGGTTTGCTTGTAACAAATACGTTCGGAGAAACTACGCGTGACGGTATTTTTGCATCGGGCGATGTTGTTCGCGGCGCGAAAACTGTTGTTGAGGCGGTTGCGTATTCAAAGCAAGTTGCAGACGCAATGGACGATTATATGAAGGGTTTAATGCACGAAAGAGATTTATAAATTCCGGAGGACGATAAATTGTCCGAACCGTGCAAAATATTATTTTATATTTGAATTTAATTTACAGATATTATAAACAAAGGCAAGCCTATCTTTGATATACGGCTTGCCTTTGCACTTTTTGTGAAAATAAACTCTAACGTACAAACGTACGTCGACGAGTTCATTTTCGGTACTCCTTTTTAGTTTTCCATAAAACTTTTCATTTTTTCAACTGTATTTTGGCTTATGTTATGCTCAATTTGGCAAGCCTCTTTTTCGGCGTCATCTTCGGGAATATGAAGAACATTTACAAGGAATTTTTTAATCATCGTATGACGGTGATATACTGCCTCACCGAGCTCAAAACCCTTTTCCGTAAGAATTATATCGCCGTAAGGCTCGTGAGAAACAAGACCTTGCTTTTTTAGAGTATTTACCGCTCTGTTCACACTTGGTTTTGATATTTTGAGTGCAAGGGCAATATCCGTTATGCGCACACTCGTCTTTTGCTTTGAAATTTCATATATTGATTCAAGATAATCTTCAAGTGCGCTTGAGATACAAATATCATTATCAACTAACATATTAATCACCATAGCCTTTCTGTCCGCAAACTAATAAAAAAATAAAGAGGGTATAGAAACATTGCTGTTTCTAAAACCCTCTTTGGTTTCGAAAATTAATATCAATTAAATTATGCCTTTATTATAACCTAAATCACTTTAATTTGCAATAGCTAACATAAAAAAATTTAATTTTGTGAAGTCTATACAAATAAATTACCGATTTGGAATACAAGCGTTGACATTATCCACGCAACAGAAAGCTGATATAATACCGAAAATGCGGTTAATTTTCGTGAGTTGAGTTCACTGCGGAGTGTTGACACTGCGGCGATACAAGGCACATAAAGCAGTACAAACGTTAAAAACGAATATGCCGACAGGGGAGTGAATGAAGTCGTAAGGCACAATACAAGGTCGGCAGTGTTGTATGCACCGTATAGGATTGACATAGTTGACACGACTGCCTCTTTTGCGGCAAAACCTGAAATAAGGCTTACCGCAACTTTCCAATTACCGAACCCGCAAGGTTTAAATATCGGTGCGATAAGTTTTCCGAAAGTGCCGATAATGCTGTATTCGCTGTCAGCGGTTAAATGCAAATGAAAATCAAGATTTTCCAAAAGCCAGATGATTATACTTGCAAGCAAAATTACAGTACCTACTCTTGTAAGGAAGTCCTTGACTTTATCCCACATATGATTAAATGTCGATTTGAAAGTAGGCATTCGGTAGGGAGGGAGTTCGAGTATAAAAGGCGGTTCATCGCCTTTGAATACCGTATTTGACAAAATCAATCCCGAAATTACCCCCAAAGCTATCCCTAAAATATATAAACTGAATGTGACGATACCTGCATTATTCGGAAACAGTGCCGCTGTAAACACCGCATAAACCGGCATTTTTGCACCGCACGACATAAACGGTATCAACAGCATTGTCAGCTTTCTGTCACGTTCGTTGTCAAGTGTTCTGACTGCCATTATCGCAGGAACACTGCACCCAAATCCCATTATCATAGGTACAAACGACTTGCCCGAAAGACCGATTTTTATAAAAAGTTTGTCCATAATAAAAGCCGTTCGTGCCATATATCCCGAATCTTCAAGAAAGGAAAGAAATAAAAACAACAGCATTATCTGCGGAAAAAATGTTATGACACTGCCTATTCCGGATATTATTCCGTCAAGTAAAAGTCCTTTGAAAAATGCACCGACTTCGGCTGATATTAAAATATTTTCAAGCATATTTGCAAATTGAACATTAAACAGGGTATCGAGCATATCAGACAGCATTGAGCCGAATGTTCCGAAAGTTATCTGAAAAACACAAAACATTACAAGTATAAAAATCGGTATCGCAAACAGTGGGTGCATAGCGATTGAATCTATTTTTTCGGTTAGAAGGAATTGTCTGTTTTGACCGATTATTTTTATGCAGTCGGCTGCAACCGATTTTATGAATTTGTAGCGAGCTTGTGCTATATGTGTTTCGGTATCATTTTTTTCTGTAAGTTGTATGGCGTAAAAACGGCTTATTTTATTTTTTAAGCATAATGCGGAAATTGCTCTTTCAATTTCCGCATTGTATTTAATTTGATTTTGGGTATTACCGCCTAAGTTACATTCTTTTATGAGTTTTTCAATCCCGATACATTTGCTTGCCGAAATCGGAACAGACGGTATATTAAGACGTTTTGTCAACATATTTGCATTAATTTCAAAACCGTTTTTCTTAACTGCGTCCGCCATATTCAGTGCGATTACCATAGGCACACCTGTTTCGGCAAGCTGTGTTGTAAGGTAGAGATTGCGTTCAAGGTTGGTTGCGTCAACTATGTTGAGTATTAAATCGGGCTTTTCATTTATAATAAAGTCGTGCGTTATAATTTCCTCCGCACTGTTCGGCGAAAGGGAATAGATACCCGGAAGATCGACTATAAGCATATTTTTGTTGTAACGGCATATGCCTTTTTTGCTCTCAACAGTAACGCCTATGCGGTTGCCGACATCATAATTACTGCCTGTGAGTTCGTTAAAAAGAGTTGTTTTTCCGCAATTCGGATTGCCGACAAGGGCAACGACTGTTTTTGTATCGAACATTCATTTCACCACCTTGTGAATAAAAATTTTTTCGGCGTCCTTTTTTCGTATACCTATGTTACAGTTGAGTACACGAAATTCGACAGGATCGCCGAGCGGTGCTAATCTAAGCATTTTTACGGTTGCACCGAGCGTCATTCCCATATCGGAAAGACGGCGTTTAATTGAACCGCTTAACCGTATTGCGAATATAACGCCAGATTCGTTTTTCTTTAAATTGCTTAAATTCATATATCAGTCCTTTCGCCATACAAACGAGCTGACAAACTTTTGAAGCTCAACGATTATAAGCGGCATAACGGACAGCACCGTTACAACAATCCAGCCCATAGCATTAAGAGGAACAACTCCGAAAATATTTGCAAGGTACGGAACGGAAATTACCGACACCTCTAAAATAAGTCCCAAAATCAGTGAAAGCACAAGGTAAGGATTTTTAAATATGCCTGCTTTAAAAACGGAATGTTCACTTCTCATATTAAATGCGTGTACCAACTGAGAAATACTAAGCACCGCAAATGCCATTGTACGACCTGCTGTAATACCGCCGAAGATGTTTGCACCTATGGTGAATGCCAAAAGTGCGAGTGCACCTATCATCAAGCCCTCAAATATAATTGTCAGCCAAAGTCCGTCGGCAAATAAACCTTTTTTCGGTGAACGCGGCGGTTTATTCATTATGTTGTTGTCGGGAGTGTCAAGTCCCAAAGCGATTGCAGGAAGTGAGTCGGTAACAAGATTTACCCATAAAAGCTGTATAGCGGTAAGCGGTGACGACCAACCAAACATAATACCCGAAAATACGGTCAGAATTTCGCCTATGTTGCTTGAAAGCAAAAATTGTACCGCTTTTTTGATGTTTGAAAAAATACTTCTGCCCTCACGGACTGCATATATAATAGTAGCAAAATTATCGTCCGTAAGCACCATATCGGATGCTGATTTTGCAACGTCCGTACCTGTTATGCCCATACTGCATCCAATATCGGCGGCGGAAAGTGCAGGCGCGTCATTTACACCGTCACCTGTCATTGCGACAATTTCACCGTTGGCTTTAAGCGCTTTTACAATTTTCATTTTATGGCTCGGAGTAACGCGTGCAAATATGTTGTATTGATTTATTGTGAGTGCAAGTTCGTTGTCCGATATTTTTTCAAGAATATCGCCTGTCATAACCTTTGAATTATCGTCCGCAATTCCGATTTTTTTCGCAACAGATAAAGCCGTTTCTGCGTGATCGCCTGTTATCATAATAGGACGAATACCTGCTCTTTTACAAAGTTCTACAGATTGCTTTGCTTCTTTTCGCGGCGGGTCTTCGATGCCGATAAGACCGATAAATACCATATTGTTTTCGTTGATGGCTGTCTTTGTGTAATCATCACGATAACAAACCGCGATTACACGCAAACCGTCCGAAGTCATTTTTGAATTTTCGGATACAATTTTTCGCTTGCTCTGTGAAGTAAGCGGAATAGCCTTTTGACCGTTATAAATATCGGTGCATAGCGGAAGTACAAATTCCAATGCACCCTTTATTATTGTTTTATAACCTTTTATGTCCCTGTGCATTGTAGTCATTCGTTTGCGTGTCGAGTCGAAAGGTATTTCGGCAATACGTCTGTATTTTTTGTCAAGTACGGACTTGTCAAAACCGTGTTTTTTTGCGGCGGCGAGTATTGCACTTTCTGTCGGACTTTTGTGTCCCTCAGCACAGTCGCAACACATTGAACAAAGTCGTATCAGCTTTTTTTCATCGTACGTATAAAATGAAGTTACAGTCATTTTATTTTGCGTTAAAGTGCCTGTTTTGTCGGAGCAAATTACGGACGCACTTCCGAGCGTTTCGACAGACGGAAGGTTTCGTACTATTGCGTTATGTTTTGACATACGCATTACGCCGATTGCAAGCATAATCGTAACTATTGCCGGAAGTCCCTCAGGTATTGCGGCAACCGCCAAAGAAACGGCTGTCATAAACATATCAAACGGCGGAAGATGACGGAACAGGCCGACAATAAAAATAACAAGGCATACGAAAAGTGCGGCAATACCGAGCGTTTTGCCTGTATCGGCAAGCTTTAGCTGAAGCGGTGTCTGCGGTGTTTCATCATCAAGTAGCATATTCGCAATGTGTCCGACTTCCGTATTCATTCCCGTGCCCGTAACTATCGCGGTGGCTTTTCCGCCTGTTACGGAGGTGGAAGAAAGGATTATATTTTTTCTGTCCCCAAGTGCCGTGAATTCTTCAAGTACAACCGATGCGTCTTTTTCGGCGTTTACAGATTCGCCGGTAAGAGAGGATTCGTCTGTTGTGAGGTTGTTAGATGTGACAAGACGGCAGTCTGCGGCAACAAGATCGCCTGCCGATATTATAAGTATATCACCGGGAACAACGTTCGCGGCAGGAATATTAAGCTCATTACCGTTTCTGAGTACACAGGCATGGGGTGATGATAGTTTCTTTAAAGCCTCAAGACTTTTTTCGGCACGTTTTTCTTGAATAACTCCGAGCAATGCGTTTAATATGACGATTGCAAGAATTATTACAGGTTCTGTTATATCCGCGTCACCTTGCATAATTGACGTTATAAATGATACCGCAGCGGCGGAAAGAAGTATAATTATCATAAAATCATTAAATTGTTCAAGGAATTTTATAAATATGTTCTTTTTCTTTTTTTCGATAAGTTCGTTTTTGCCGTAATGGTGAAGTCGTTTCTTTACCTCGTCATGTGTAAGTCCTGTTTTTATATCCGTACCGAGCAATTCGGCGGTTTGCTGTACGGTTTTATTGTGGTATGTCTGCATTTTTATACCTCCTCTGTTTTATACGATATAACTATTCCGTATTGCCTGTATTTATAACCAACTTGTCTTTAAATTGTAATCAAAATGTTTTAGTGTCCCCTCCGAAAATGTGTTATAATGTAAGAAAAGGAGGGACACTAAATGGCAAGAAAGGCAAGAGAGATAAGTAAAAGCGGTAATTATTATATTACGCTGAAAGGCAATGAACTTTTTGTGACAGACGAGGATAAAAAAATGTTTGTTGAAATTCTTGAAAAGAATTTCGCAACGGGTATTGTACATGGCTATTATCTTACAAAGTCGGAAATTCGTCTTGTTGTAAAAGAGGGTGAAAAGGGAATTTCAATGACAATGAAACCTGTCACGACAAGCTATGCGAGATATTTCAACAGAACGCACGAAAGAGAGGGCAAGCTTTTTGCGGACAGATTTAAAAGTGAGCCTCTTGAAACTGACGAAGAAATAGAAGAATGTATCAAAAATTTAGAAAACGATACACCGAAAAAGCAGGCAAAACCTAAGAGAACCGCACCTAAGAAAAAGGACGTGACAAAGGTTAAAAAGACTGAAATCAAAATCGAGAAAACAGAAGAAACAAAACCGATCGAGGAAAAGAAAGAAGAAAAGAAAAATAAACTTCCGTCATGGCTTTTGTGATGTCATAAACATATGCCGACACGAATAAGATATATTAAGCAGATATATTTTAGGAGGTCGGCATTTTGAATTTTTATGTTATTAAATTAAAGCATATTATAATAGCATTACTGATTTTTGCGGTTATACCGATAATTTGGTTTACGACTTCAAGAGCGGTAAGCGTGTTTAACGTAAACGGCAGAGAAATTCCGATTTACAGCGTAGAGAGGGACGACAATAAAATTGCACTGACATTTGACTGTGCGTGGAACGATGATGATATTGACTCAATTCTTGATACGTTGGACAAGTATAATTGCAAGGCGACATTTTTCGTTGTGGGTGATTGGGCTGAAAAGTATTCCGAAAGTTTGAAGAAAATTTATGACAGGGGACATGAAATCGGCAATCATTCATATAATCACGCGGATTATACGAAAATGTCGGCAGAGGCGATTACAGCCGACCTTGATAAATGTGACGGAATTGTTGAAAGCATAACCGGTGAAAGACCGTACCTTATGCGTGCGCCGTCAGGCGGATATAATAACACTGTCGTGAAAGCGGCGGAGGATAGCGGAAGAATGTATATTCAGTGGTCAGTGGACGGAATTGATTACGGTGACGCAGAGGCACAGGATATATATGAAAGAAGTGTCAGACGCACGCAAAACGGCGACATAATTCTTTTGCATAACGGCACAAAGAATACGGCGGCAATTCTGCCGAAAATTTTGGAGGCATTGGAGTGCAAATATGAATTTGTAACTGTGTCGGAACTTATTTACAAAGATAATTATGTGATAGACAATACAGGCAGACAATTTCAAAAATAATTATTTACAAAACCGTTGTAAGCTATTATAATAGATAATATAAAAATATAAAAGCGAAACGGAGAAAATAATATGGATAAGAAATATGAATATAACAGTCCTTTGGTGTATCAGCGGGCAGATCCGTTTGTGTATCTGCATACTGACGGATATTACTATTTCACAGGTACAATGCCACAGTATGACTGTATTGAGATAAGACGTGCAAAGACTCTTAACGGACTTTTGACGGCTGATTCGGAAGTAGTGTGGAAAAAGCATACGACAGGTGAAATGGGCTCACATATTTGGGCGCCAGAACTTCATTATATAGACGGTGTGTGGTATATTTATTTCACCGCCGGTGACGCAAAAGACGTATGGGAAATAAGACCTTATCTACTTATGTGCGAGGACGAAAATCCTATGACGGGTAAGTGGATTGAAAAGGGCAGAATTGATGTGGGAGTGGAAAGCTTTTCACTTGATATGACCACATTTATACATAAGGGTGAACAATATGTACTTTGGGCACAAAAGACAGAGCCTGCAGATGTATCTGACGTGTATATTGCAAAAATGAAAAATCCTTGGACTCTTGCAACAAAGCCGATGATTCTTACAACACCGGAGTATGATTGGGAAGTGCAGGGATTTAAAGTAAACGAAGGTCCGGCGGTACTTGTCAGAAACGGTAAAGTTATCGTTACATATTCGGCGTCCGATACAGGTTGGAGATACTGTATGGGAATGCTTTGGGCTGATGAAAACAGCGATTTGCTTGATATAAAGTCGTGGCATAAGAGCGACAAGCCTGTATTTAAAACGAGCGAGGAGGATAAGCAGTACGGACCGGGACATAACTGTTTCACGACTGATAACGGTAAAGACGTGCTTATATATCACAGCCGAAACTATAAGGAAATCAAAGGCGATCCGCTTCACGATAACAACCGCCACGCAAGAGCGAAAGTGTTTGAATATGATGAAAACGGACTTCCGATATTCGGTGAGCCTGTTCCGAAGAACATATAAATTTATAACAGCACAAAAAAGCAGAGCCTTAATGGCTCTGCTCTTTTATGAAGAAAAAAATGAAAAAATTATCGTGAATTGATTTAATAATTATCAATTCTTTAACTGTATTATAATATTGAAACCTTAAAATAACCTTAAAAACAAATTATTTTACCAAGTTTTTTAAAGATTTTTTTACTTCTCTGAATGATTTCGGTTTACTTTCAAACATTTTTCTGTTTGTTTTCATAAGTTTATATGATGCGGTGCGTGCGGTTGAAACGATATATTCTTCCGAGAATACTGTATCGTTATCCGATTCGGCAAAATCGCCGGAAACCGCAAAATTCTTTATACCTGTCGGAATTATTTCAAGTTTTGAATTAACAGGTGATAAATATGATGTACCGTAACGTCTGTGGCAAGGAATTACGTTTACTACCGTTTCACAAATATCGTCCCAAACTTCATCAAGGTTAAAGCATGAAACAAGTTCATATAAAATTTCGGCACCGCTGCATTCAGTCATAGTTTTACCGCTTCTGTCACCGTCACAATTAGGACGCATAGCACAGCCCCACAAAACTGTAATATCTTCGCTTTGGTCTTTAAAATAAGTTGACGGTACCGCACAAACTGTCATTTTCCAATTTGAATCGTCAAGCACGATAATACCGTTGCGACCCAAGGCACCGCAAGTAACTTTGTCGATAAGCTCAGGCAAAAGTTTGTTTGAAAGAGTAATTGTAAATTCCTCTGACATATTACCCTCAAATTCATCAAAGAACAAGTCAGGTGACTTGAATGACGGGTGCTTTTCAGCAAGCTTTTCCCAAAGTTCAAACGGCTTTGAATAAAGTTTCGGAGCAGGTTCGTTGAAACTGCCGAAAGATTCGCAGTCAGCCATTTCATCGGTAGGCATAATACAAATATCGCCGTCATTAAGATAGAAAGTCTTTCTTGTTGCACCGTCCGTAAAGTGAATTGAGTCGGCATTGTCGTTTTCAAAATCAATATCGGTAACAACCGCATTTTCTCTTACGTCAACACCGATTTTCTTCAAATGCTCTTTTAGAGGGTTGACAATTTCTTCGTATCTGTCAAAATCATTCGGAATGATACCCGAAAGCATATTATCCATATTTGCAATACAGTTTACAAATTCATATGCACTTGATTCTTCGGTAAAACCGTATAATGCGGAAATAAGTTTCCAGAACGGTGAAAGGAAGAAATCGCTGTCCATAACGTCAAATATCGACGCAGACTGAATTTGCGAACGTTTTGACTGCATAAGTGCAAGTATTGCGTTTCTGTGTGATTTTGAAATCTTGATTTTTGAACTGTCTATAACGTTCTTGTCTTGATCAATCAAAGTCACACTTCGCGGATAAATATTTGCACGATAAATATTAAGTATTTCATCGCATACCGTCAAATCAGGAATATCCAAAGAATCAACATCGCTGATAAGGTCAAAGAAATTCATACTGTCTTTGATGCTTATAGTTTTTCCGCGACGGCAGATAAAGCCTGTTTCGTTGTTGCCGCAGTCGCGAGTACCGTTTGTAAATATATGAATATTCTCCGGAGTGAAACCGCAGTCACGCACAAGATAAAGTGCTGACGCAAATGCGGAAAGTCCTCCGCCTGTGATATATGCCTGCTTTTTCGTAAGAGTTTTTGTGTGTTCTGCAAGCATTGTTTTGTGTTTTTTGTGCTTTGAAATAACAATCGCAGTAGTGGCGGCAGCCGCTGTTACAGCCGCACCGATTGCAATAAGTTTTGTAAGATCGCTTTTTTTCATAATAACACGCTCCTAAAAATCGTTCAATCAATTCTATTTACTTATTATATCACAAAAAACAAATTTTGTACAGTAAATATTACCCTGCAAAAAGTGAACATACTGTAAACATTTTGATTGAAAAAAATGTCGGATTATGATATAATAATTTATACTATTGTTAAAGGAGAATATATTATGAAGAGGATCGGAAAAAAAGGTAGGTTTGTACTGTTGCTTGTTCTTCAAATTCTGGTTGTTTTAACAATGGTAGCGGAAATATTCAACAGAAATTTCTATAATGTATTTCTGTGTCTGCTAACTTTGGTTTTATTTAACATTCCGAGATTTGTAGACTTAAAATTGAACATAAAATTACCGACAATGCTTGAAGTTGTAATTTTACTATTCATATTCGCGGCGGAAATACTCGGTGAGATACAAAGTTTTTATACGATTTTTCCGTATTGGGACACTATACTCCATACAATTAACGGATTTATAATGGCGGCGATAGGCTTTGCACTTATTGATATTTTAAATCAAGACCCGAGATTTCATATTAATATGTCACCGTTTTTTGTAGCGTTCGTGGCATTTTGTTTTTCTATGACGGTCGGAGTTGTTTGGGAGTTCTTTGAGTTTGGTATGGACCAAATTTTCGGAATGGATATGCAGAAAGATTTTATCGTGAATGCAATACATTCCGCAACGCTTAACCCGAACGGACTTAACGGCACAGTCAGCTTAAACGGCATAACAAGTACGATTGTGAACTATAACGGAGGACAGTACGTTATAGAGGGAGGGTATCTTGATGTCGGAATAATCGATACAATGAAAGACCTTATGGTAAACTGTATCGGTGCGGTTGTATTTTCGATTATCGGAATACTTTACATAAAGCACAGAGGTAAAGGAAAGATTGCGAAAAGTTTTATTCCGCTTATGAAAACAACAGAGGAAATTGAAGAAACACAAAAAATGATTGAAGAATTTAAGAGTAAGAAAAGGAGAAATAAGAATGAGAAAGTTAAGCTTAATGTTGGCGTCAATAATGACGGTGACAATGACATTGGTTCCGACAGTACAGGCGAGTGATATTACGGTAAAGGTAAACGGTGAGGAAATTCATCCCGAAATGGCGCCTGTAATTGTTGAAGAAAGAACACTCGTACCGCTAAGAGCAGTTTCAGAGGCTCTTGGCTGTGACGTGTCGTGGGACGCAGATACAAAGGGTATAACACTTTGTGACGGAAGTAATCTGTATTTTACTTGGATTGACAAAGACCACGCATTTAAAACTTCGTCAACTGCACTTGAAGATACAACTGTAATGGACGTATCGCCGACTATACTGAATGACTACACAATGGTACCGCTAAGAGCAATATCGGAAATGTTCGGCGCAACGGTTAATTGGGACGGCGGTACATCAACCGTTACAATCGACTACACGAAGAAAAATGTAGAAGAAGGACTTGCAAAGAAATTTGAATCATATGAAAAGGCTTTTGCCGAAAAATATGACGCATATAAAAATTATTCGGATGATACAGGAAATATTGTAAGAGCTGAAATTCAACTTGAGGACGGCGGTAATATTGAGCTTGAACTTTATCCGGATATTGCACCGAAAACGGTTGCAAATTTTGTTAAACTTGCAAATGAAAATTTCTATGACGGGCTTGTGTTCCACAGAGTTATAAAAGACTTTATGATTCAGGGCGGCGGCTATGATACCGATATGACACAGCACAAAACGGATACAATAACAGGTGAATTCTTGCAAAACGGAAGTTTTAATATGATACCTCACGAAAGAGGTGTTATATCAATGGCAAGAACGGCGATAAGTATGGACAGTGCGTCGAGTCAGTTCTTTATTATGCACCAAGACAGTACGTCGCTTAACGGTCAGTATGCGTCATTCGGTAAGGTAACATCGGGTATGGAATATGTGGATAAAATCGCGGAAACCGAAACTCATTCACTAACTGATATGGGTATGGACGATGTACCTGTTCAAAATCAAATCATCAAGACAATAGTTATCAAATAGCTTTTGGCATATATTGTTCGTTGAATTAAATCACTCCCGTATGGTATAGTATCATACAGAAGGGAGTGATTTTTGTTTTGCGTAAAAAAGATAAAATCGGAATAATTGAAAAACTCGGGCAGAAAATACCTGACCCTGTTATAATTTTTATATTGCTTTATATATTGGTACTTGTTGTAACGGGGATATTCGGAGGAAATACATTCTCTATGACTTCGGCTGACGGTACAAGTGTGAGTTATGAGATTAAAAATATGTTCACTGCCGAAAATATAAGGTGGATATTCTCAAATGCGATACTTGATAATTGGCTCGGATATGCCGGAGGTATAGTAGGTACTATATTAATAGTAATGTTTGGTATAGGCATAGCGGAAGAATCGGGACTTTTGTCGGCACTTATAAGACGTATGGGTACAAATATATCGGATAAGCTGCTGCCGTTTGTGCTTGTATTTCTCGGAATAATGAGTAATATTGCGACAGATGCGGGATATTTGATTTTGATACCGCTTGCCGGACTTTTATATGTCGGTATAGGAAAAAATCCGCTTATAGGTATGGCGGCGGCGTTTGCAGGCGTAAGTGCCGGATTCAGTGCAAATTTGATACCGGCAACGGTTGTTGACGTTATAATCGGTACAAATGCGGAGGCTTTTGCAAACAGTCAGAATATACCGTTCGTTTCGTATCTCGGAAAAGCGATAAATCCTGTGACAATGCACTATTATTTTATGCTTGCGTCAACGGTAATGCTTGTAATAATAGGCGGATTTGTTACAATAAAGTTTATAAAACCTAAATTTGAAAAACAGAAATATATAATTCCGTCAGATATAAATGTAAGTGAATTTGTTGTTTCGGACAAAGAAAAAAGAGCACTTTGGTGGTCGGGTGCGGGACTTTTGACAGCACTTGCAGCAGTGGCATTACTTGGATTCGGACCGCTTTCGTCATACGTTGACGAAACAGGTAAAACCGTAACACCGTTTCTTGATAACATCATATTGATAATTACATTCATATTCTTTGTCCCGGGAATGTTTTACGGATATGCCGTGGGTAAGTTCAGAAAACTCAGCGATATGGTCGGAGCTATGTCCAAGCAAATCGGTACAATGGGATATGCGATTGTTTTGACGTTCTTCAGCTATAATTTCCTGTCACTTTTGACTTATACAAACTTGGGAACGTATATAACGTATATCGGAGCAATGGGTTTGCAGACGGTCGGTGCGTCGAATTCGCCGATATTGCTTATAATCGGCTTTATATTGATAACAGGATTTATTAATCTGTTTGTCGGCGGATTGAGTTCAAAATGGATGTTGCTCGGACCGATTTTTGTGCCGATGCTATACCGTGTAAACAGCTCAATGACGCCGGACGTTGTCGCGGCGGCATACAGAATTGCCGATTCGTCAACGAATATCATAACCCCACTTATGACGTATGCGGGAGTGGTGCTTATGTATATGCGAAAGTATAAACCGGAATTTACGGCTGGTAACTTAATATCAATGATGATTCCGTATTCGGTTATATTTATGGTATCGTGGACATTGCTGTTAATGGCATTTATTCTGTTCAAAATTCCGTTGGGATTTTAAAAAATATCTTGACTTTTTAGCTTTATATGAGGTATAATTCGAGTAGTCGAGTGGCGAAAAGCGTAAATCCAGATTTATGGATTTACGCTTTATTTTTTTGCTCAATAATTTTAGGAGGATAACGATATGGAAAAATCAATTAACAAAATGGGGACAATGCCTGTAAACAAACTAATGCTGACGATTGGAGCACCTATGATAATATCAATGGTATTGCAAGCGGTTTATAACATTGTGGACAGTGCGTTTGTATCAAATATGCAAGGTACGGGAGAAATGGCATTAAACGCTTTGACGCTTGCATTTCCGATACAAATGCTTATGGTGGCGGTAAGCATAGGTACGGGAGTGGGAACGAATGCACTTTTATCGAGATGCCTTGGTATGGGTGACAGTAAAAAGGCGGCAAGAGTAGGCGGAAATGCGATGTTTTTGGCGATAATCATATATGTGCTTTGCCTTATATTCGGAATTTTCGGAGTCGGTGTATACATAGGTACACAGACAACAAATTCACAGATATACGATATGGCAACGGATTATTTGCGTATCTGCAGTGTAATATCTATGGGTATTGTGTTCTTTTCAATATTTGAAAAAATGCTTCAGGCAACGGGACTGTCGCTGTATTCGACTGTTGCACAAATAACGGGTGCGGTTATAAATATAATTCTTGACCCGATAATGATTTACGGATTGTTCGGATTTCCGCAAATGGGCGTAAAGGGTGCGGCATATGCTACGGTTATCGGACAAATAGCGTCTTGTATTGTTGCGCTTGTTTTTCATTTGAAATTGAATAAGTCGATAAAAAACGGCATAAAATATATGAAACCGTCAATAAAAATAATAGGAGAAATATATGCGATAGGATTTCCTGCAATTATAGCACAGGCGCTTATGTCGGCAATGACATACGGTTTTAACATAATACTTGTCAGAATAGATGAGGCAATGGTTACGGCATACGGACTTTTCTATAAAATACAACAGTTTATATTGTTTGCGGCATTTGGACTGAGAGATGCAATAACTCCTATAATTTCATTCAATCACGGTAAAGGTGACAAAGAGAGAGTTAAAGACGGTATAAAATACGGAATGTTATATACATTTATAATAATGGTAATAGGCATAGCACTTCTTGAAATTTTTGCTTTGCCGTTTTCGGCTGTTTTCGGATTGTCGGGAACAACGCAAAGTCTTTGCGTAAGTGCAATGCGTATTATAGCCGTAAGTTTTATATTTGCAGGTGCTAATATTGCATATCAGGGTATTTTTCAGGCACTTCAAAGCGGTATTGAATCACTTATAATTTCGGTATGCAGACAAATTTTATTTGTATTGCCGGTTGCTTGGGGATTTTCTTTTTTGGCAATTCAATCTATGGATAATGCGTGGCTTGTATGGCTGACATTTCCTATATCAGAGATTATTTCGGCGATTATCGGCACAATATTTATGATTAATATTAATAAGAAGAAAGTCAACACACTTTCTAATTAAGACAATTAAACAAAAAGTGAAAATATACTCATTATTCTTTGTGCAAAGTGCAACAAAGAAAAGGATAAATTTGTGTATAAGTGAGAAAATAAAAGAATAAACGACAAATAACGATAAAATTGTTTAAAAATATACGTTTGTCGGAAAACTAAGGGTTGAAAATAATAAGTATTATGGTAAAATAGATATAGTATCAAAAAGAGAAAGAGGGGAAATATGTGTCAAAGACTTTACTTGTCGAAATAAGAAATATTGCAATAGGTGTAATCATACTCGGAGCGGTGCAAGTACTTGTTACTTTGCCGACAAAGTTTTTCGGTTTATCTGCAATATTCGGAACACTTCTCGGATGTGCGGTGGCAATTTTAAACTTTGCACTTATGGGAATTATCCTTGAAAGATGTGTGTCAAAGCAAAAAGGTGCGTCCGGACTTATGGGAGTCGGTTATATAGGTAGGCTGGCACTTATTGCACTTGCGGTAATTTGGGCAACAAAGGTTGATTATCTAAACTATGTATGCGTTATAATTCCGCTTATATTCCCGCAGATTTCTATATTCATACTAAATCTTACGAGAAAAAAGGAAAGGAAAGTGTCAGAAGATGAACGGACCTAAGGTTTTATTTGAGATACCGCTTTTCGGTGGAATTAAAGTAACCGAAAGTATAGTCAATATGTGGATTATAATGGCGGCACTCGTGATAGTGTCTGTATGGCTGACACACGGTATGCGAGTAAGAAATCCGTCAAAAAAACAACTTGTGGCAGAAAAACTCATTACAATGCTTTACAATCTTGTAAAGGATACAATGGGTGAAAAATATATGTCGTTCGCACCTTATATAGGAACACTTTTTATATTTTCGATAGTCGGAAGTTTATCGTCGCTTACGGGTTTAAGACCGATAACGGCTGATTTAAGCGTTATACTTTCGTGGTCGATAGTGACGTTCCTTATGATACAGGTGACGAACATCAAAAATCACGGTGTTCTCGGTTGGCTTAAGTCGTTTACCGAACCTGTACCGGTTATAACGCCGCTCAACCTTATAAGTGAAATCGCAAACCCTGTTTCAATGACGTTCCGTCATTTCGGTAATATTGCCGCAGGTCTTGTTATAACATCACTTGTATACGGCGGTTTGGCGAGTCTTAGCAGTGTTATACTTTCGTGGATACCAAATGATTTCTTTGCAACAATACCGATTTTACAAGTCGGTATTCCGGCAATACTTTCGGTTTACTTTGACCTGTTCACAAGCTTTTTGCAGGCATATATAATCTGTATGCTTACGATGGTGTTTGTTCAAGGTGCAGGCGACTAAAAAATAACAATAAAAAAACAACAATAAATATAAAACAAAGGAGATTTTTAAAATGGAAAGAGCAATTATATTAGCGGCGTCGGCAATAGGTGCGGGACTTGCAATGATAGCAGGTGTCGGACCGGGTATAGGACAAGGTTTTGCGGCAGGTAAGGCGGCAGAGGCGGTCGGCAGACAGCCTGAGGCAAAGGGCGCAATTACTTCAACAATGTTGTTTGGTTGTGCGGTTGCGGAATCAACAGGTATTTACGGTCTTGTTGTCGCATTGATTTTATTGTTTGCAAATCCGCTTATAGGACTTCTTTAATCAAACAGCGAAAGGATGAGAGCAAATGAATGAATATTTGCCTTTTGTATCCATAGACACATGGACAATGATTTTTACGTGGGCAAACCTGCTCATATTGTTTCTGCTTTTAAAGAAGTTTTTGTTTAAACCTGTAACGAAGATACTTGATGAACGCGCAGAAGAAATCGAAAATTCGTATAAACAGGCAGAGGAAACCAACGATAAGGCGATAAGCCTTAAAAGTGAATACGAAGAAAAACTTTTGTCTGCAAAAAATGAGGCTGACGGTATAATAAAATCGGCGGTTGAAACGGCGGACAGACGCTCTGAATCTATTGTAAATGAGGCAAATGAAAAAGTTCGGTATATAATGGAAAAGAGTCAAAAGCAGATTGAACAAGATAAGCAGAACGCAGTCACTGACGCAAAGAGAGAGATTGCGTCTATGGCTGTCGATGCGGCAGAAAAAATTATAGGCAAAAAATTAACTGACAGTGATGATGAAGAACTAATTTCTGATATTATTGATAGAATGTAGGTGATTTATATGTCTGCACCACAGACTTACGGTGCCTCGCTTTACGACCTTGCAAAAGATGAGGGGATGTCAAGAGAGATATTGGTTGATCTTGAGGGGATTGTTTCGTTATTTAACGAACACCCTGCATATGTTAAAATACTTGATGCACCTCAAATCGAACGTGATGACCTTATGGAGATACTCAACGAAGATTTCTTGGGCAAGGTGAACAGATATGTTTTGAATTTCTTAAAGTTACTTTCGGAAAAGCATAGTGTACATCACATCGGGGAATGTTTTAAAACATATGAAAAGCTGTATAATGAGGACAATAGTATAAAAATTGTTAATGTTACAACAGCAAAGCCTATAGGCAAGCATTTGGAAGAAAAACTATTGCAGAAACTTGAAAAGAAAACAGGCGGAAAAGTAGTTTTGAAAATGCACGTTGATAAAAAATGTATAGGCGGAATTATAATCGAAACAGATGGTATACGGATTGATTCAAGTATAAAATCAGGACTTGAAGATTTAAAAAAAGCTTTGATATAGCATAGGAGTAGAAGATGCAGGATTTAAGCAAAGTTATAAAGGACAGAATTAAAAATTACGATAATATAATACGCGAAACAGAAACGGGTTACGTTATAGAAGTCGGTGACGGAATTGCACGTATACACGGACTTGACGCGTGTATGGCCGGTGAGCTTATCGAACTTGACGGCGGAGTTATGTCTATGGCGCTGAACCTTGAAGAAGATAACGTCAGCGTTGTTATTCTCGGTGATGATACGGGAATAAAAGAGGGCAGTATCGCGAAACGTACCGGACATGTTGCAGACGTTCCAGTTGGTGATGCACTTTTGGGTCGTGTTGTTGACGCTCTCGGAAACCCTATTGACGGCAAGGGTGCGATAAACACAACCGAAACCCGACCTGTCGAGTCTCCGGCGTCGGGAATTATCGAACGTAAGTCTGTAAGCGTGCCTTTGCAGACAGGTATAAAGGCGATTGACTCTATGATACCTATTGGCAGAGGACAGAGAGAACTTATAATCGGTGACAGACAAACAGGTAAAACGGCGATTGCGGTTGATACCATTATAAACCAAAAAGATACGGACGTACTTTGTATTTACGTTGCGATAGGTCAAAAGCGTTCAACGGTTGCGTCAATCGTTGATACGCTTGAAAAGTCCGGTGCGATGGATTATACGATTGTCGTTTCCGCAACGGCGTCTGAAATGCCGGCACTTCAATATATTGCACCGTATGCAGGTTGTGCAATGGGCGAATATTTTATGTATAAAGGCAAGGACGTTTTGATTGTGTATGACGATTTGTCAAAACACGCAGTAGCATACAGAGCGTTGTCGCTGCTTTTAAGACGTTCACCGGGACGCGAGGCGTATCCGGGCGATGTATTCTATTTACATTCAAGATTGCTTGAAAGAGCGGCGAGATTGTCGGAGGATTTGGGCGGCGGCTCACTTACGGCATTGCCGATTATAGAAACACAGGCGGGCGATGTTTCGGCATATATACCGACAAACGTAATTTCAATTACGGACGGACAGATATTCCTTGAAACGGAATTATTCCATTCGGGCATTATGCCGGCGGTCAATCCCGGTATAAGCGTGTCGCGTGTAGGCGGTAACGCACAGATAAAGGCAATGAAAAAAGTTGCCGGAAGTCTGAAACTTTCGTATTCACAGTACAGAGAACTTCAAGCATTCGCACAGTTCGGCTCGGACCTTGATAAAGACACAAAAATGCGTCTTGCAAAGGGTGAGAGAATAGTTGAAGTGCTAAAGCAAGGAAGAAACACGCCGATAAGAGTATCATTGCAAGTGGTAATTATTTATGCGGTTATAAACGATTTGCTTGAAGATATACCAGTTGAAAGAATACAGGAATTTGAAACATCATTATTTGAGTATATTGAAAATAATGCACATGATATAATAGATACGATTGAAAACACAGGTGAAATGAGTAAAGAATGTGAAGAAAAAATCCGTTCATCTGTTGAAGATTGTAAGAAACGTTTTGTAAAGTAGGGGGGATGCTCTGATGTCTGCTTCATCAATGAAGACAATAAAAAACAGAATAAAGAGTATAAGCTCGACTATGCAGATAACAAAAGCTATGGAGCTTGTTGCCGCGTCAAAAATGCGTAAAGCGTCCGAGAGTATTGAGCGTTCAAAGCCGTATTTTAATATACTTCACGAAACGCTTGAAGATATAGCAAAGGATAATAAGGATTTCAGTTCTGTATTTACGCGTGAGAGAGAGGGCAAAACGTGTCATATTGTTATAGCCGGTGACAGAGGGCTTGCAGGCGGATATAACAACAATTTGTTTAAATCTCTTGACATAAAAGACGGAGATATAATTTTTCCGATAGGTAAAAAGGTTGTGGAGCATTTCGGTGAAGATAATGTGTATACCGACACATATGCCAAAGCAGGCGATATAAAAATCTCCGATTGTCACGCAATAGGAAGTTTACTGGCAAAGGCATATGAAAAGGGCGAATTTACGCACCTTATTCTTTCGTATACAAGCTTTGTCAATATGCTTACGCAAGAGCCTAAGACGGAAAATGTTCTGCCGATAAGAGTTGAGCATACAAAAGATGGTATGCGTAATATGAATTACAGCCTTATTGTGTATGAGCCTGACGCAGAGGAAACTTTTGCACAGATAATACCTTATTATATTTCCGGAATGGTGTACGGTGCTGTGTCGGAATCGGTTGCGTCGGAATTATCGGCACGAAGAAATGCGATGGAATCCGCAACGGACAATGCGTCGGAAATGATTGAAAATCTGAGTCTTGAATATAACAGAGCAAGACAGGCATCAATCACGCAGGAACTTACAGAGATAATATCAGGTGCGAATAATATATAAAAAGGATTTGAAAATATGAATAACGTTGGAAAAATAGTTCAAATAATAGGTCCTGTCCTTGATATAAGGTTTGAGGACGGTGAATTGCCTAATATTTTAAATGCCATTGAAATTGACAATAAAGGTCAAAGGCTTGTTGCGGAAGTTGCACAGCATATAGGCGACAATGTTGTCAGATGTATTTCGATGGGCTCGACGGACGGACTTGTCAGAGGTATGGACGCCGTTGACACAGGTGAGGGAATTAAAGTGCCTGTCGGTGAAGAAACACTCGGAAGAATTTTTAACGTTTTGGGTGATGCGGTTGATAATATGCCTAATCCCGAAACAAAAGAAAAATGGTGTATACATCGTGAGCCGCCGACATACGAAGAACAAAATCCGACAACGGAAATACTTGAAACGGGTATTAAGGTTGTTGACCTTATTGCACCGTATGTAAAAGGCGGTAAAATAGGTCTTTTCGGCGGTGCCGGTGTCGGCAAGACTGTTCTTATAATGGAGCTTATCAATAATATCGCTAAGGAACACGGCGGTATCAGTGTTTTCGCCGGTGTCGGCGAAAGAACGAGAGAGGGTAACGACCTTTATAATGAAATGAAAGAGTCGGGCGTTATCAATAAGACTGCGCTTGTTTACGGTCAGATGAACGAGCCGCCGGGGGCAAGAATGAGAGTTGCGCTTTCGGGACTTACAATGGCTGAATATTTCAGAGATAAGCAACATCAGGACGTGCTTTTGTTTATTGATAATATTTTCAGATTTACACAAGCCGGTTCGGAGGTTTCGGCACTTATCGGACGTATTCCGTCGGCGGTCGGTTATCAGCCTACACTTTCTACTGAAATGGGTGCTTTGCAGGAGAGAATTACATCTACAAAGAACGGTTCTATAACTTCGATACAAGCTGTCTATGTGCCTGCGGACGATCTTACAGACCCTGCTCCCGCAACGACATTTGCTCACCTTGACGCAACAACCGTTTTGTCAAGACAGATTTCTTCGTTGGGTATTTATCCGGCGGTTGATCCGCTTGAATCAACGTCAAGAATTTTGACACCAGAAGTTGTGGGTAAGGAACATTACGAAACAGCCAGAGCGGTACAGCGTATAATTCAAAGATATACCGAATTGCAGGATATTATTGCGATTATGGGTATGGACGAGCTTTCGGAAGAGGACAAGAATACCGTAAACAGAGCGAGAAAGGTTCAGAGATTTTTGTCACAACCGTTCTCTGTTGCAGAACAGTTTACCGGAATGCAAGGTAAATACGTTCCGATTAAAGAAACAATTCGCGGTTTTAAGGAAATTATCGAGGGTAAATGTGATGATATTCCCGAATCGTGTTTCCTTTTCGCGGGCGGTATTGACGAAGTTCGTGAAAAAGCAAAGAAAATGGGTGAATGATTATGAATACATTTCATTTGCAGATAGTAACGCCCGACGGACTTATGTTTGACGGTGATGCGGAAAAATTACTTGTTCGTACAACGGAGGGCGACGTCGGTATTATGAGTGGTCACTGCGATTATGTAACGCCTGTCGATACGGGTGTGGCAAAAGTTACAACGAACGGCGATGTAAGAACGGCGGCGTGTTCGGGCGGACTTTTGAATGTGAAAAAAGGAACGGTCAGACTTGTTGCAAGTACGTTTGAATGGTCCGAAGATATTGACGTTGAACGCGCGTTGAGGGCAAAAGAGGCGGCGGAAAAGAAAATTAAAGAAGCTTCCGACTACGAAGAAAGAGCCGCTGAAATAAAATTAAAAAGAGCACTTACGAGAATACGTGTAGGTGAAGAAAAATAGTAGAAGGGGACACTAAAATTCAGTGTCCCCTCAGATTGTCAATAAATTGTCTGGAACGTGCAAAATATTATTCTTATAATTTAATAAAAAACAAAAGGCAAGCCTATCTTTAATATACGGCTTGCCTTTGCACTTTCAGCGAAAATAAACTCTAACGTACCTGTGTACGCCGACAAGTTCATTTTCGCAGAATCCAAACTAATTTCTTGACATCTGCCGATATGCAGATAAAATAAAAATTTGCTAATCGTATTGACAAAAATTAGCCGCTCGGATATACTAAAATATGAATAGGAGGACAAGGTATGCAGATTGAAAAATACTACAATGATTTAAACACATTGCATATTAATACAGAAAAAAACAGAGCGTATTATATGCCGTGTTCGGATATAGAAAATGCAAGAAAGGGAACGAATGACAGAAAGCAGGATTTAAACGGTGAGTGGAATTTTATGTATTACACTTGCATTGATGATGTTCCGGAAGATTTTAAGGACGGAAATACAGACGGCTTTGATAAAATTCCTGTACCGTCATGTTGGCAAACTCAAGGTTATGACCGCCATCAATATACAAATACAAGATATCCGTTTCCGTATAATCCGCCGTATGTTCCGTATGACAATCCGTGCGGTGCGTATGTAACTCATTTTGAATCGGATAATGATTATAGGAAGTATTTGAATTTTGAGGGTGTGGATTCTTGTTTTTATGTGTGGGTGAACGGCGAATTTGTCGGTTACAGTCAAGTATCACATTCAACATCTGAATTTGATATTACAGATAAGGTTAAAAACGGCGATAATATACTTTGTGTGTTGGTTTTTAAATGGTGTGACGGAAGTTATCTTGAGGATCAGGATAAGTTCAGAATGAGCGGTATTTTCAGAGATGTGTATATTTTAAATCGTCCGCAGAAGCATATCCGCGACTATAAAATCGAAACAGATATTCAAGGAAAAATTAATATTGAAATAGATTCGGACACTGATGTTAGCTTTGTTCTTGAAAATGAAAAAGGCGAGATATACAGTGGGGACAGTAAAACTATAACGGTTGAAAAACCGATACTTTGGAACGCGGAATATCCGTATTTATATACATTGTATCTTGTAACGGAAGATGAGGTTATACGCGAAAAAATCGGTTTCAGAGAAATAAAAATTGATGACGGAATTGTTTTTCTTAATAATAAACCGATAAAAATGAAAGGCGTAAACCGTCATGACAGTGATCCTGTAACAGGATATACCATAAGCAGCAAGCAAGCCGAAAAAGATTTAAAGCTTATGAAACAGCACAATATCAATGCACTTCGTACAAGTCACCATCCAAATGCTCCGTGGCTTATGCAGTTGTGCGACGAATACGGCTTTTATGTTATTGCGGAATCTGATATTGAAATTCACGGAACAGCATCATTTTTCGGCGGTTCACAAGCTGTTACATTCGGATTGCTTGCACAAAATTCCGATTGGGAAAATGCAATTTTGGACAGAGTTCAGAGAAATGTTATACGCGATAAAAACAGAACAAGCGTGTGCATTTGGTCGCTCGGCAATGAGGGCGGTTACGGCGTGAATTTTGAGAAAGCTGGAAGATGGGTTAAGGAATATGACTCCACAAGATTGACGCATTACGAAAGCAGTATGTGGCAGATGGAGGGACATATAAACGATACCTCAATGCTTGATGTTGAAAGTACCATGTATGCGGATTATAAGTGGATAGACAAGTATTTTGAAAATCCGGGTGAAGTGGTTTGGCACAGAGTCAGTCTTGGAAAAGGCAGTGAATACGGCGGTGCGGGCGAATGGATAAATCTTTCGGAGAGTAAACTCGGCAAGAAAGAAAAGGAACAAATGGCGGTTGTAAAACCGTATATGCAGTGCGAATTTATACACGCAATGGGTAACGGCCCCGGCGGTATAAAGGAATATATAGACCGCCTATACAGATATGACGGATTTTTCGGTGCATTCGCTTGGGAATGGTGCGACCATGCTATTGATATGGGGGACAGTAAATATTTTTACGGCGGTGATTTCGGCGAATATCCGAATGACGGTAATTTCTGCGTTGACGGACTTGTTTACCCCGACAGACGACCTCATACGGGACTTTTGGAATACAAGCAAGCTATTAAACCGTTTGCGATAAAATCATACAGCAATATTATGGTGGTGGAAAATCGTTACGATTTTGCGGAGCTTGACGATAAACTTTATTTTGAAGTCAACGGTGAAAGAATGGAATTTGATGTTCCGCCGAGAGGGAAAAAGAGCTTTCCGCGTCCGAACGGTGATGTCGTAATGGTTAAGGCATATCAAAAGAGCGACACGCTTTGGGCGAAAAAAGGATATGAAATAGGCTTTGAACAACTTATTGTAAATGACATTGTGCCAAAACTTGAAACTGTCAATGCAGACGGAAGTTTTGAAGTATCGGAGCAAGGCAGAAACATTACGATAAAAGGTAATAATTTTGAATATATCTTCGATAAATCAACAGGCAATTTCAAAAAAATGTCCGATGCGGTTACAAGACCTGTTGAATGGAATGTGTGGAGAGCACCGACTGACAACGACAGAAATATTATGCGTGATTGGATAAATGCCGATTATCATAGAGAACAAAGCTACGTCTACGACTGTACTTATGATGTGACTGATACAGTTACGATAAAGTGCCATAATGCGCTTATTCCCGTTGTGCAGCGCAAGCATATGGATATTGAAACCGTATGGACGATTTATGCAAACGGTATTATTGATATGCAGTCGAGCGTTAAAGTGGGCGAAAATCTGCCTGTAATTCCGCGATTTGGTTTGAGATTTTTCACTAAAGGCGAGAACGTCAAGTATTACGGCTACGGTCCGTATGAAAGTTACAGTGATAAGCACCTTTGCACATATCTTGATGAATTTAATACAACCGTTTCGGATATGTATGAACCATATATAAAACCACAGGAAAACGGAAGTCATTTCGGTACAAGATATGTTGAAACGGAAAATATCAGAGTAAGCTCGGATACTCCGTTTTCATTCAGTGCGTTGCATTACACGCAAGAAGAGTTGACCGAAAAGAAACATAATTTTGAACTTGAAAAATGCGACGATACTGTTTTGTGTATTGATTATAAGCAAAACGGTATAGGTCAAAACAGCTGTGGACCGCTTACACAAGAAGAATATCGCTTTGATGAAAGTGAATTTGAATTTAAAATAAGAATTGAAATTAAATAGGAACACAAAAAAGGATAGCGGCAATATGTCGCTATCCTTTATTTTATCTTACCATTTCATCTTGATGACCTGTAGCTTTGTGTGATTTAATAACGCTTTCGATTTCTTCAATACTGCTTGCTGACATATCGCCTGCAACAGTGTTTTTAACAGCTGAAAGTGCGTTGCCGATTTCGATTGCTCTTTCAGGAGTACCGTACTTGATAAGTCCGTAAAGCACACCTGCAAGATATGCGTCACCCGAGCCTATGCGGTCGATAACTTCGATATTATTGTAAGGTTCTTCTTCATAGAAATTACCGTTCATATATATTTTTGAGTTGAAATTATGGTGCGTAGGGCTTACAGCCTCACGTCTTGTTGTTGCAATAAGTGTGCAACCGTAAGTGTCGGCATAGCCTTTCATTATTTCTTCCAAAGTACCTGTTCTCTGCAACATTCTTCTTGATGTTTCTTCCGAAACGAAAAGAAAATCTACATATGGGAATATCGCCTCAACAGTCTTTTTAGCCTCTTCTTCAGACCACAAACTTGCACGGTAGTTTACGTCAAATGAAATATATGCACCTGCCTCGTGGAATTTATGTATCATTTCAATAGCCGTTTCCTTTAGTGATGGGTCAAGTGCAAGCGTAATGCTTGAAATGTGAAAAATCTTAGTTTTTGCATATATATCCTCCGGAAGTTCGTCAAGAGAAAGTGAACAAAAACTTGAATTTGCTCTGTCATAAATTACCGATGATTTTCGCGGATAAGCACCGCTTTCATAGTAATAAACGCCCAATCTTTTTTGAGGTGAGTGGTCATATATAATATAGTCATCGGACACGTTTCCGTAACGAATTTTATTTCTTATAAAATGTCCCATCTTGTTTTCGGGCAATTTTGTGACTATCGCCGAACGAATACCGAGCATTGCCGCACCCGATACAACGTTAAGTTCACTTCCGCCCGCATTTTTTTCAAATGTTTCGCTTTGAGAAATCTTTTCTTTGTTTGGAGGTGAAAGTCTTAGCATAACTTCGCCTAAACCGATAAGGTCAAAATCAGTATTTTCTTTAAATTCCATAGTAAAATCCTCCATTATAATGAATAATTTTATTATACAATACAACAGTGCATTTAGTCAATAATTGTTATTATTTTGACATAGACAAATTTGTTGTAAAGTGCAGGCCGTTATGATATAATCATATTCAGAGGTGTTAAAAAATGAAAACCAACTGTGAATTTTGTATGAATTACTATTATGACGATGAATATGAATGTTATTGCTGTGCGATAAATTTGGACGAGGACGAAATGTACAGATTTACGATGGGCAATAACGATAACTGCCATTATTTCAGAATGGGCGACGACTATACGATTGTAAGGAAGCAAAACTGATGGACAGAACAATACTTCATTGCGACTGTAATGCATTTTATGCGTCGGTGGAATGTGTATTAAATCCGGAACTTAAAAAAGTGCCTATGGCGGTCGGCGGTGACGAGGAAAGCAGGCACGGTATTATTTTGGCAAAGAATGAGCTTGCGAAAAAGTACAACATACAAACTGCCGAAACAATTTGGCAGGCAAAGAAAAAGTGTCCCGATTTAGTCATAGTCAGACCGCACCATGATTTGTATTACAAGTATTCAAAGCAGGTTATGGATATTTATAAACGGTACACCGATTATGTCGAGTCGTTCGGACCTGACGAGGCTTGGCTTGATGTTACGGGAAGTAAAAGACTGTTCGGTGACGGTGTGAAGATTGCGAACGAGCTTAGAAGAATTGTAAGAGAGGAAACAGGGCTTACAATTTCAGTCGGAGTGTCATTTTGCAAGGTGTTCGCAAAACTTGGCAGTGACTATAAAAAACCGGATGCGACTACTGTGTTTTCAAAATCAAATTGGAAACAGTTTATATATCCGCTGTCGGTAAGAGATTTGCTTTTTGTCGGCAAAAAAACGGGTGATGAACTTGAAAGATTAGGCGTTAAAACTATCGGTCAGCTTGCAAAATATGACGAACATATCCTTGTCAGGCATTTCGGCAAAGCGGGAAATATGCTGTACAGATACGCAAACGGACTTGACAGTGAGCCGGTTAAATCAATATACGAAAAAGAGAAAGTTAAATCGGTCGGCAACGGTATGACGTTCAGACAGGACCTTGTCGGTGAAGAAGATGTACGGAGCGGTATATATGCACTTTCGGACAGTGTTGCGGCACGTTTACGCCGAAAAAATATGAAATGCACGACAGTGCAAATATTGATAAAAGATCCGCAATTTAAGAGTATAAGCCGTCAGAAAAAACTCGAAAAGCCTACATATGTTTCAAGAGATATACGCAATGCGGCGATGGAGCTTGTAAAAAAAACTTGGAATTTAAAATTGCCGATACGAATGATGTCTGTAACGGGAACAAACCTTGTCGGTGAGAATGACGTATACGAACAGATGAGTTTGATTGAGGACAATACGGAAAATACGAAAAAAGTCGAGCAGTTTGAAAAAACGGTTGATAATTTGAAAAATCGTTTCGGAAATGTGGTTTCGCTTGGCGGAAGTATAAAAAAATATGAGGGCAGTATAAGGAAAAGACCGTAAAAGCCATAAAATCTGAATTTAATTCATATCTTGATAGGGGAGATATGAATATGTATAAAAGAAATCGTGCGAGCGGTAATTCCGGTGAGAAAATCGCTTGCGGTAAGATAATGCGTGTAAATTAAGAGGAGCAGATTTAAAATCTGCTCCTTTTTTAGTAAGTGTATTATTCGATAAATTGGAATTTTTCTGTTTTTCATTTCAAATAACGTTTCAAAATGTGCTGAATATCTCCCGAATACAAAAAACTTGTTGCAGAGGCATTTTCCCTATCAGCGGACAAGCCAAGCTTTTCAGCAATTCTGCAAGAACGCGGATTGTTCTTGCTAATATATGCGGATACACTTGTAATATTGTCCGGTATTCTATATCGCATAAACCGAAATAATCCACTAAGTACGCCGAAACGTACTTGATAGCTCGGCATAATCTCCATTTCTTCAATTATAAGATTATCACCAATAAATGAATATTGAAAATATCCTGCCAAAGTGTCCCCGTCCTCAAATATAATGAAAACTTTTTCATAAAAATGATCATTTTGATACTTTAACCAAATCGAAAAATCATCATCTGATATTGTTTCTTTAGAGTTTATAATCTCCATATTAGAGGATAAAATCGAAAACATTTTTAGTGCGAGTTTATCAAAGTCTCGCTTATTTATCTCTTTGAATAGCATAATTATCACCGCAAATTCCGATTTATCTAAGTTATTTTAAATCCTTAAACATTTTTATATGCGGACAAAATTCTTCTTTATATATTTCGCCGATTTCGGTGTAGCCGAGTTTTTTATAAAAATCTTTTGCCTGTATTTGAGCGGAAAGCTCAATATGATGTGCACCCGATTCAAGTGCTTTTTCTTCAAGTATGGCAATAACTTCACTGCCAAGCGACTGACCTCTGTATTCTTTCATAACGGCGATACGGCCGATTTTCATGCAACCGTCGAAAAAAAGTCGTCCAGTTGCACAAGGATTATCGTTTTCATCGTACAAAACAAGGTGCAAAGCGATTTCGTCAATGTCGTCAAATTCGTATTCAAAACCCTGCTCTTCCACGAAAACGGACTGTCTTATCGCTCTTGCATCCGGACTGTTATTGAGTCCTTTGGATAGTGTATATTTCATAAATTCACCCCTAACATTCCTATTATATCATACATATTGCATAAAAACAAGTAAAATTTTAAAAATTAGAAAAATATTCAAAAAAAATTTAAAATGCTATAATTAAGTATTGCAAAAACAATAAAAAGTGATATAATATAGTTGTAAGCTACACAGTGGGGGAGGCGAAGAAGATGTCAGAGGGGACAGTGGAAGAACTTCAAGAAAAAGTTCATCAACTGGAAGAAAGTTTACGAAAAGTAAAGAGTGTTGATGAACTTACCGGACTTTACAACAGGAATACATATTATGACCGTGTCAGGTGCAGATTTGAAAATGAACCGGACAGAGAATATGTTATTGTTTGTTTTGATGTTGAGAAATTCAAATTTGTCAATGACAGATTCGGTTTTGTCGAAGGTGACAGACTTCTTAGCTATATAGGCAAGAAATTGCAAGAAAGAGCCGCAAAATACGGTCTTGTAGCCGCAAGGCTTTCGGGTGATGTATTTTCTTTTATGGACTTTGAAGAAAATATTCAGCCGGATGCATTGGGTGCGGAAATTCAAAGTTGGGTAAAGGATTATCCGATTGATTTTGAAATAAGAATGACTGTGGGAATTTACCACGTTAAAACAAAAAATATCCCTGTAAGACTTATGTGCGACAGAGCAAGTTTTGCGTGTGAGTCAATAAAAAACAATTATCTTGTTAATGTTGCGGAATATAATGAAAGTGTGAAAAACTATGTTTTCTCGCAACACGAACTTTTAAACGAAAGTGAAAGGGCATTTGAAAATCACGAATTTAAAGTGTATCTTCAGCCTAAATACGATATACGAACAACAAAGGTAATGGGTGCGGAAAGCCTTGTAAGATGGCAGCATCCCGAAAAAGGTCTTATCTTTCCGAAAGATTTTATTCCGATGTTTGAGCAGAATATGCTTATTACAAAACTTGACGAATATATATGGGAAGAAAGTTGTCGAATTTTACGTGATTATATCGATAAGGGATATACCGCGGTTCCTATATCGGTGAATGTTTCGAGAATGGATATTTATTCTCTTGATTTGTCAAAGATTTTTGTAAATCTTACGGAGAAATACAATATTGAGAGAAGATATTTGGAGATAGAAATTACCGAAAGTGCGTTTACAAGTGATGAAGAACAGATTTTGAAAGCTGTTGACGAACTTCGTGAATTGGGTTTTATTGTATTGATGGACGATTTCGGCAGTGGTTATTCATCGCTTAATATGTTGAAAGATATAAGCGTTGATGTACTTAAAATAGATACAAGATTCCTTGAGGCAGGTCGTGACGGAAATACAAAGGGTAAAGAAATTCTTGAATCGGTTATAAAAATGGCAAAGTGGATTGGTTTGGCGGTAATCGCTGAGGGCGTTGAAACGGATGAACAGAAGAATTTCTTGCTTGATAGAGGCTGTAATTATGCACAAGGATTTTATTTTTCAAGAGCGATAGATGAAGAATCTTTCGGAAAATTAATCAGTGACCCAAATAATGTTGCAAGTGAAAATTTGGACAACGTTTTTGACAATACGATTAAAATTGAAGAATTGCTTAATTCCGATTTTATGACTGAGGGGTTGCTTAATAATATTTTGGGCGGCGTTGCACTGTATTCGCTTAGTAATGACGGAAATAAACTTAATGTTTTAAAAGCAAACGAATTTTATTATTCGATAACTAAGAATTATCCGAAAAATGTTACTGCAGGCGGATATGACGGATTGGAAAATCTTCACCCCGATGACAGAGAAAAGGCAATAGAGGCATTTCGCGAATCGAAAATGGCGGGGAATAAAGGTGTTTCCGTACAGGTTAGAAATGTATTCGGTGAAGATGTTATATGGCTGTCGATTAAAATTTTCTACCTTGCAAGCCGTGAAGATTGTTCAATTTATTATGCGTCTGTTTCGGACAGCAGTGAACAAATGGGTGTTTTGAGTAAACTCAATATGCTAAGACGCAGTTTTGAAACGGCACTTGACCTTATTGACGCCATTGCACTTGAGTATTATTTTATAAACAATACCATTGATGTAAAGACAAAACTTGCCGAAGGACATTCTTATATGTTTGGCACTTACATACAAAATGCACTTGAATATATTTTGGACAAGAAGATTGTTCATCACGATTCGATGGACGAATACAAAATATTATGTAAGCATTTAAAGAAAAGTGATAAACCGATTAGTGTTGTGCTTGACCTCTTGTATAAAGAAGATATGTATAATCGTTGTAAAGTTACGGCGAAAACAGTTTATGGAAACGGGAAGAGAATTAAATCGGTTATTGTAATTGAAAGTACAGGATTGGATGTAAAACCATAAAAAAGAGAATGCGATAGCATTCTCTTTTTTATGTTAATAAATTAATCTAAAATTTCACCGTTTGTACCGATTGTATAAACTTGCCACGGAATGAATTTACCGCTGTTTTGCAACGCTGTTTTTGCGGCATACTCAATACCGCCGCAACACGGAACTTCCATACGAACTATCGTAACGCTCTTAATGTTGTTGCTTTCGATAATCGCTTGCAATTTTTCGGTGTAGTCAATATCGTCAAGTTTCGGACAACCGATTAGTGTAATTCTGTTTTTTATAAACTTGTTGTGAAAATTGCCGTAAGCGTATGCACTGCAATCTGCCGCAATAAGAAGATTGGCATTGTCAAAATACGGTGCGTTGACAGGTACAAGTTTGATTTGTACCGGCCATTGTGAAAGTTGGCTCGTTGAAACAGGCGTGCTTGTTTCAGTATTGTGCTTTATAGCCTTTGCCATACTGCCCGGACAGACAAACGCAGACTTTTCTTGTTCTTTTGCTTTCTGCATATTTTGCTTTACCGCATCTTCATCAAATGCGGCGGCTTCACGGGTTTCAAAAGAAATCGCATTAGTCGGACAGGTAGGTAAGCAGTTTCCTAAACCGTCGCAGTAATCGTCACGCAAAAGCTTTGCCTTGCCGTCAACAATTCCGATTGCACCTTCTTGACAGGCATCGGCACAAATACCGCAACCTGTACATTTATCTTCATCTATTTTTATAACTTGTCTTATCATAATAATCCTCCGTTTTAATATGTTTTTTCGACAATCACTATTATAATACAAAAATCAATAAAAGTCCACTATTTTAGTGTAAATTTTAAAGAAATATTATACCATTCCAAAAAGCATATAAATCAACGTTCCGACAACACCACTGCCAAGAATAATTGTAATTGCGTTCGTTTTAAATTTTCTGAGTAAAAACAGCGCCACAAGGAATATACCGAGTTCGACAAAACGAATATCTTTTAACGATGCAGAAAAAATATCGGTTTGGAAAAGTGCGAGCATTAGTATAGATGTGCCTGCGGAGGTTATAAGTGCGACAACAGCAGGACGAAGGGCGGATAAAACCGTCTGAACTCCGCCGACAGTGCGGTATTTATAGTAGAAATACGCGAGTATAAAGCATATGACAAATGACGGAATGATACATCCGAGCGAGCAAAGCAACACACCGCCTATACCGGCGATACGCATACCGACAAATGTTGATGAATTTATGGATATAGGACCTGGGGTCATTTCCGCAACAGTGATAAGGTCGGAAAATTCCTCCATAGTCATAAGGTGGTGTATGTTTACTATTTGTTCCTGAATAAGCGGAATTGCGGCATAACCGCCGCCGACGCTGAACAGACCGACTTGTATAAATGAAAAAAATAATTTCAGTAAAAGCATTATCCAATCTCCTTTTTATGTTTCTCTTTTAAAACCGACACAAGTAAATCGAGTAGGCCTATTCCAAGACATACGAGTATGACTATCATAGCGCTTACCCCTAAAAAATAAGTACATACAAACGCAATAATCATCATTGCGATATATAAAATTCTGCGGGCTTTGAATACGTTTTTCGCAAGATTTATAACAACGTCAAATATAACTGCCGCAACGCCTGCACGCATAACTTGAAGTGCAACGGCTATGTATTTGTTTGTTCGGAATTGGTTATAGAACAGAGATATGATTGAAAGTACAATCATAGGAGGCAATATTGTGCCGAAAACGGCGGAAAGTGAGCCTAAAATTCCCGCCATTCTGTAACCGATTATAACAGATGCGTTGACGGGCAGCGGACCGGGTGCGGACTGAGTTATTGCGGTCACATCGAGCATTTCGTCCTCATCAAGCCATTGCAGCTCCTCAACAAATTTTTTCTTCATTAATGAAACGATTACAAATCCGCCGCCGAATGTACATGAGCTTAAAACAAACATAGACTTAAATAATGTCCATAATATCCACGCTTTACTTTTTTTCATTATGTAAATTCTCTCCTACTTTATTTTTAACGATTACATTATATCATTCTTTTTTGTGTTTGTAAATTCATAGGTCAGAATAAGATGTTAATAATTTTAAAAAAATTATAAAAAAATATTGTTTTTTGAAATAAAATCTGATAAAATGTAAGGCGGAATTAATTTTTAAAACAATGGAGTGATACAAATGGCAATTAAAATAGGTATATTGGGATACGGCAATCTTGGCCGCGGTATTGAATGTGCAATCAAGCAAAACGATGATGTTGAGCTTGCTGGTGTATTCACAAGACGTGATCCGTCAACTGTTAAGATTATGACAGAGGGCGTTAAGGTTTATTCGGTTGATGACGCTCCTAAGATGAAGGACGAAATCGACGTTATGATTCTTTGCGGCGGAAGTGCGACAGACCTTCCGAAACAAACACCGGAATATGTTAAGTATTTCAATGTTATAGACAGTTTTGATACACACGCAAAAATTCCTGAACATTTTGCGGCAGTTGACGCAGCTGCAAGGGCTAATGGCAACGTTGGTATAATTTCAGTAGGTTGGGACCCGGGTATGTTCTCACTTAACCGTCTTTATGCAAATGCTATACTTTCAGACGGTAAGGACTATACTTTCTGGGGCAAAGGCGTGAGCCAAGGTCACTCAGACGCTATCAGAAGAATTGACGGAGTTAAGGACGCAAAGCAATATACAGTTCCTGTTGACTCTGCACTTAAGGCAGTAAGAAACGGTGAAAACCCTGAACTTACAACTCGTCAAAAGCATACGCGTGAATGTTATGTTGTAGCGGAAGAAGGCGCAGATAAGGCTCGTATAGAAAATGAAATCAAGACAATGCCTAACTATTTCTCAGATTATGATACAACTGTAAACTTCATTTCAGAAGAAGAATTAAAGGCTAACCACAGCGGTATTCCTCACGGTGGATTTGTTATCAGATGTGGTAAGACAGGTTGGAACGGTGAAAATAGTCACATTATTGAATACAGCCTAAAGCTTGATTCAAACCCTGAATTTACTTCATCAGTGCTTATTGCATATGCAAGAGCCGCATATCGTATGAGCAAAGAGGGACAAAGCGGTTGTAAGACTGTATTTGACGTTGCACCGGCTTACCTTAGCAAGCTAAGCGGAGAAGAACTTCGCAAGAATCTTCTATAATAAATAACACAAGCAAAAGCCGTCTTAGGACGGCTTTTTTATCTGAGAGGGAATATGATTTTAGTAATAGCCGAGAAACCGTCATTGGGCAGAGATATTGCGGACGCACTGCCGGGACAGGTTACAGAGAGAAATAACAGATTTATACGAAAAGGCGACTATGCGGTCACATGGGTATTCGGTCATATGTTGAGCCTGAAAGAACCGGAAGACTATGATATGAAATATAAAAAGTGGTCGCTTGACGATTTACCGATATATTTCGACAGTTGGGAACTCAAAATGGGTGAGGACAGTAATTCAAACAGAAATTACGAAACCAAAGCACAGCGTGTCGGACTTATAGGCGAGTTGCTTGAAGAATCGGAATCTGTTATACATGCAGGCGATCCCGACGAAGAAGGACAGCTTTTAATTGATGAAATTCTTAGGTGGTTTGATTATAAAAAGCCTGTTAAAAGACTTAATACCGGTGATACGACACGCGGCGGCCTTGTAAAGGCGCTGTCACATATGACGGATAACAACGACAGCTTGAATGAGGGTTGGTCGGCATATGCGAGAAGTGTCGCAGACCTTATGATCGGCGTCAATATGAGTCGATTTTTTACATGCTCAAATTCAGGCGTTTTGCTTGCGGTCGGTCGTGTTCAGACACCGACTTTGGGACTTGTCGTAAAACGTGATATGCAGATTGAGGGACATATAAAGACTGTGTATTATGATATTTTTGCCGATGTAAATGTTGAAACGGCTGACGGAAATAAAACCGTTACCGCAAAATATACAAAGAAAAAACAAAAGGGTACTGAAAATAAGCAAATAACTGAGCTTGACGAGGCGGAAAAGATAAAAAATGACCTTATAAACAAACGGTTTGACAATATTAAAATCGAAAAGAAAGTCGTAAATGAAGACCCGCCGTTGCCGTTTAACCTTGTAAAATTGCAAAGTTATTGCAGCAGCCACTTTGGGTATAACCCTGCCGATGTTATGGATATTACGCAGTCACTTCGTGAAACACATAAGGCGATAACGTATAACCGTTCGGATTGTCAGTATCTGTCTGAGGAACATTTTAAAGAGGCGCCTAAAACGTTGGCACAAGTTGTGCAGAATATTAAATTCAAGCCGAGTGAACTTGACCCGACAATTCATTCAAAGTGTTTTAATGATAAAAATATCACCGCACATTTTGCGATTATTCCGACAAATAACAAGGTTGATTTGAACAAGCTTACAGAACGCGAGAAAAATGTATATCTTGCGGTGTGTAAATATTATATGGCACAATTTTTGCCTAAGGCTGTTAAAGAAAAAACAAAAATGACGATTGAACTTGACGGTGAATATACGTTGGTGGCATATTCGACAGTCGTTTTGAAAAAAGGATATACGGCCATATTCAAGGATATAAAAGCCGAAGAAGTTACGGAACTTAGCTCTATTGCGGACGGTATGTATTCGGGAACTGCGATTGACACACGGTTTGAGGAAAAAGAAACAAAGCCGCCGTCACGATACACAAAGGCAACCTTGAATGAGGATATGACAAGGATTGCAAAGTATGTAACTGATCCCGAAGTTAAGAAAATGCTTTTGGAAAAGGATAAGGATAAAAAAGGCGAAAACGGCTCAATCGGAACTTCCGCAACGCGAAGTACGATTATCGACAGCCTTATAACAAAAGGCTATGTTGCCGAAGACGGAAAACGGCTTATTTCAACGGAGCTTGGACGTGAACTGTACCGCATATTGCCCGATGAAATCAAGAAAGCTGATATGACGGCAAAATGGTGGGCGATACAAGAAGATATTCGTTCCGGAGATAAGACGTATAAATCGCTTACGGACAATGTGCTTGATACGATAAAAACAGTAATTTCTAATTCATATCCTGCGGTAAATCAAGCCGTTATGACAAAGGCGGTAACGGAAAAATATCACGAAGTAATCGGAACTTGTCCGCTTTGCGGCGGTAACGTTATAGAGGGAACAAGGGGATTTGGGTGCAGTAATTGGCGTGAGCCGATGAACTGTAAATTCACTGTTTGGAAAAATCAAACAAAAGGTATGTTCTCAAATGTCACAATAACTTTGCCTATGGCTAAAAAATTGCTTGCGGGTAAAAGTGTCAGAATGAAAAAACTGTTGAAGAACGACGGCACGACATTTGACGCTGATGTTGAATTGAAAGTAGATAAAGAATCGCAATATCCCGTACAATTTGTTTTTGCACCGCCGAAACCGCTCGGAAAATGTCCGAAGTGTAACGGTGACGTTGTGGAAAGTATGAAAGCGTTTTCGTGCAATAATAACTGCGGATTTATTATATGGAAGAAATCCGATAGGGGATTATTTAAGAAAACAACGATAACTCAAACAATGGTCAAAAAATGGCTTGCGGGTGACAAGGTGCGATGTAATAAGCTTATGAGTAAAAACGATACGGAATTTAAAGCGGACGTAACTATGAAATATAACCCCGACAGCGTGTATAACGCACCCGATTTTACATTGGAATTTGTGAATGACGAGAAAAAAGACGTATCTCAATAAAATGAGATACGTCTTTTGTTTTAAACCAAAACAGAATGACCGCATTCTTTTGTGATTCGTTGATTAAGTTCGTTGGCAAGATTGTTGACTGTATCTTTGTTTGAGCCGCAAACTGATACTTTTGCACCCGATTTTAAGGTTATTTCCAATTTATAATTAGAGCCGAAGTGCAAAAACAGAAGCGGAAAAATTATAGTCCAGCAAGATATAACCGCCCAAAACGTATGGTACCAAGAAAATACTTTTTTAACTTTTATTGCGGCTATGTCACTGTATTGTACAAGTGGCATTTTGACTGAATTTTTAGGTCGTGATATAAATTCAACACGGTCTTTCTTTAAATAGACATCATACGAAACGTATGTAGCAAACAAACCGAAACGCATACCTTTTGTGGTGGATAGTGCGTGCATCGAACCTTTTTCACGTTCAGAAGTGTTTGCGTTGAGTGGTTGTTCGTATGACTGTTGAGGCTGCATTTGAGGTTGTACTTGAGGTTGAGGTTGCACTTGAGGTTGAGATTGCACTTGAGGTTGAGGTTGTACTTGCGGTTGTACTTGCGGTTGAGGTTGCATTTGAGGTTGTTCGTAAACTGTGTTGTCGTAATTATTATTGTTATTTAGGTACAAAGTTTGAAACAAATTGCACAATTCGGACATATACGGCTCAAAGTCCTTTGACGGTGCGGGTGAAAGATAAGCATATGAAGCATTGTTTAAAATTAATTTTATATTTTTATCGTCTTGCTCAATTCCTATTATGTTTGAGGAAGGAAGAAATTCCAAGACAAGCTTTTTATAAAAAACTCCCTTTGAACAAGCGATTATGCCGTTTTTCGCCTTTCCGTTACTGCCTGTTACAATAACAAAATAAACAACACTGTCATTTATGATTGAAAGATATTGTTTGTTTGCCATAAATAATTTGGCGGCTAAATCATTGATTTCAAGTTGTTTTTCGGTAGTATCTGGATATTCGAATTTTATATTCGGAATGTTGGCGAATTTTGAAATAATATCATTATATATAGGGTGATTCATTGTCTTTGCAAACTTGATAATATCATTTTCACCTATTTGAAATGCTAAGTCGGGTTGGAAACGATTGAATTGAAGTTCGCTTAAATCTTGTGGACTCATTATAAATTCCTTCTTTCATTTGTATTGAATTTATAATATCATATTTAAGAATTTTAGTAATGGACCTGTGGTGATAAAATAAACCCCATCTATAAAACAGATGGGGTTGCAAATTATTTCAATGCGTCTTCGATTGCGTTAAGTTCGTCTTGTGTGAAGTCAAGATTATTTAGTGAGTTGACATTCTCAATAATCTGAGAAGCTTTTGACGCACCAAGAAGAACACTTGTAAGTTTGCCGCCTCTCAAGTTCCATGCACAAGCCATTTGAGCAAGTGACTGACCTCTGTTTTCGGCAATCTTATTCAGCTTAACAATCTTTTCGATTTTATCGGCTGTAATGCCCTCTTTTGTAAGGAACGGTGAACTCTTTGCGGCTCTTGAGTCGGCAGGAATACCGTTTATGTATTTATTTGTAAGAAGTCCCTGTGCAAGCGGACAGAATGAGATTGAACCTATACCCTCGTCTTGTAGTACGTCCTGCAAGCCGTTTTCAATCCAGCGTTCAAACATATTGTAACGTGGTTGATGAATAACAAGCGGAGTGCCAAGTGACTTCATAATTTCAGCCATTTGCTTTGTCTGTTCTGCGTTGTAGTTTGAAATACCTACATAAAGCGCCTTACCGCTTCTTACGATATGGTCAAGTGCCGACGCTGTTTCTTCCATAGGGGTGTCAGGATCGGGACGGTGATGATAGAAAATATCAACATATTCTAGTCCCATACGTTTCAAACTTTGGTCAAGACTTGCGATAAGGTATTTTCTTGAACCGTGGTCGCCGTAAGGCCCGTTCCACATACCGTAGCCTGCTTTGGTTGAGATGATTAATTCATCACGATACGGCGAAAGTTCGTGTTTCAAAACCTTACCGAAATTTTCTTCGGCACTGCCCGGATACGGACCGTAATTGTTTGCAAGGTCGAAGTGAGTAATGCCAAGGTCGAAAGCTGTTGTAAGCAAATCAACCATATTGTCGTAACTGTCGTTACTGCCGAAGTTGTGCCATAAACCAAGCGAAAAAGCAGGAAGTAACAGGCCGCTCTTTCCGCAACGGTTATATTTCATTGTTTCATATCTTTCTTTGTTTGCAATATACATTTTCAAAATCCTTTCTTATTTTATATGTTGATTTTTGCGGAGTTTCTTGCAATAATGTTTTGTTCGATTATCGAAGAAACGGAACTTTTTTTATTAATTAAATCCATCAGCATTGAAAAACAACGCTTTGCCAATTCGTCGATGTTTTGACTTACTGTAGTGACCGATGGGATAAAGTACGCAGATGAAAGCAAATCGTCAAAACCTGTGATTTGCATATCGTTTGGAATGTTAATTCCGTTTTCGTGTGCGGCACTTATAATTCCCTGTGCAATTAAATCGTTGGACGTAATAATTACATCGGGGAGTGAGGTTATAATTTTCTTTGTGAACAGTCTTCTTGCGGTTTTCAGTTTGTCGCCGTGCAGGCTTTCTTCTAAAAATATCACCGAAGTTGTGTCGCTGTATTTTTTTAATGCATCGGTATATCCGTTGTATCTGTTCAAAAGATTGCTTTGACCGGTCGGAGTTTCACCAACATACATAAATTTTCTGCAACCCGATTTATAAAGTGAATCAACCATTTCTTGAACGGTTTCCCTGTTGTTGAAAGTAACAGACGGAATATTGCCGACTTTTCGGTCGCCTGTAACTATAGGAATAGATTGTGCGGCGATGCTTTGTATAAGAGGAATGTCGGAATTGTCACCGATAAAAATAATACCGTCAATACGTCGCTCCAAAAGTGCTTTTATACTGTCCTTCTCTGCTTTTAAATTGTGTCCGCTTTCGGTAAAAAGTACGGTATAGTCAGACATACGAGCGTATTTGAGTATCGCTGACGCACACGTTGCGTAAAATTTACCTGAAATGTCGGGGAATACAACGCCTATACTTTTGCTTTTTTCACAACGCAGACTTCTTGCAGTTGTGTTGGGTGTGTAATGCAGTTCTTTTACGGCGTTTTTTACGCGTTTGCAAGTATCGTCCGAAATTGAAGGATTACCTGAAAGTACGCGTGAAACGGTTGAAGGCGATACTTTTGCGAGTTTTGCCACATCTTTTATTGTTACTTTTTGCAATATTTCACCTCCTGTGCAATCGTTTGCGTAAATAGGTGTTTAAAATGCACAGATTAAATTTTGTATCTGTGCAATCGTTTGCATAAATAATATCATATGATTTCTAAATTGTCAACAGTTTTTTATGAAAGTGTATATTTTTAAAATATATCGTTAATCATTTAAAGTAGTTAATATTTTCACAATATTTATCAAATATTGTGAAAATGAAACAATCGGATATATTTTTAAAAATAATTACAAAAATACTTGATTTAATAGAAAATGGGTGATATAATGACAACAACATTTATAAGAAAAATAATGAAAGGAAAGAAAATAATGCAAAAGGAAACTAAGAAAGAAAGATTTGACAGAATTTCAGAGGCAAGAAAAATTAAAATACTTGACGGAATTCGCCTGCTTGAAAACTGCTCAAACAAATCAAATTACGAATACACAAATGATGAAATAGAAAACATATTTGCAGACATTGAAAAAGCCTTACATTCGGCAAAAGCAAAATTTACGGCAGATACAAAGCAACAACGTATAGATATGTTTAAATCTGAGTTTGAAAGAGAATATACGTGGCTTAACGGATTTATGAGAAATGTTTACAGATTTGCAGATAAAGAGGCTATGATTTCTCCCGAAACAAAGACTGCTTGGACATATTCTGAACTTAATTCAGAAGCAAACCGTTTTTCAAATGCGATTTTGGACGCAGGAATAATAAAAGGCGGAGTAGTGATGTTCCAACTTTTGAATTGCCCGGAATTTGCGTTTGCATATATCGCTTGTCATAAAACAGGTACAGTAAGTTGTCCGATAAATTTCAGATTGTCAGCCGGTGAAATTGCAATAACTATTGAGGACAGCAGACCGACAGTATTTATATATGAATCAATCAACAAAGACGCTGTTGAACAGGCACTGAAACTTTCAAAATTCACACCGAAAATGATAATTATGGTGGACGAAGAAGGAGCGGCTCCTATACCTGGTACGGTAAAATATTCGGATTTTGTGAAGAATGCGTCGGCAGAAAATCCGAATTTGAATTGGAATCTTTCTATATATGATGAAACGACAAGACTTTATACATCGGGAACAACAGGCAGACCAAAGGGTGTTTGTATAACAAGTATTAACGAAGTGCTTTCGGCGCACGATGTTATGATACATTTCCCGTTCTCGTCAGAGGATAAGTCTATGAATACAACACCTTGGTTCCACAGAGGCGGTTTGCATTCGGGCGGCCTTACACCGACATTTTATGCGGGTGGTTGTGTTACGATAATGCGTAAATTTGACGCGGCTTTGACGCTTAAATATGTGGAAGATTATAAGCTTTCGTTCATAATCGGTGTACCGGCTGTTTTGGAACGTCTTACGGAGGCTCAGGAGAGAAACGGCAGAGATTTGAGTACACTTCACGGTATCGTTACAATGGGTTCGCCGCTTGAACGTGCGGCTTGTATGCGTTATCAGAGAGTGCTTACACCGAGAATATTCAATGGCTACGGAACAACCGAAACTTTCTGGAATACATTTCTTAGACCGAACGATTTACCTGAAATGGCGGGTACAGCGGGCAGAGCTTGTACTGATGATGACGTGCGAGTAGTAAAGGTATTTGAGGACAGACGTGCCGAACCTCACGAGATTGTTGCTAAAGATAATTGCGAAGTGGGTGAAGTGATTATCCGCTCACACGCAAAATCAGCGTATTTCTACTATAATAATGAGGGTGAAACGGAGCGTAAATTCCATAACGGATATTTGTACACAAACGACCTCGGTACTTGGGACGAAAATCATTTTATTACTATTGCCGGAAGAAAAGACGATATGATTATTTCACAAGGTGAAAATATTTATCCTACGCAGATTGAAGAAGTGCTTAATTCACATCCGAAAGTTGCGGACAGTATCGTTACCGCCGTTCCGGATAAAGCACACGGCGAAATTGTTACGGCTTATATCGTAAAAGCAGATGAATCGCTTACTGTTGACGAACTTGAAGAATTTTGTAAAAACAGTCCTATGATTTCAAACTATAAACGTCCGAGATATTATAGATTTACAGCGACTATACCGACAAACGTTACGGGTAAGAAACTTCATTATAAAATTAAGGAAATGGCAAAGAATGATCTTATAAACGGACTTTTAATTCGTGCATAAAATAATGGTGGTGTAATACCACCTTTATTTTTTCGGTAATTTACAATTTATTTACAAAATATCAAACAATATTGTAATTTAGTGGTATATGTTGTATTATATAACATAGGGGGGGGAGAAAGGACTAATATACAATATGTATACAATTTTGCAAGAAGAAAAGAATATTGAGGGAGTGGTAAAGACTACATACGGCATCAAATGTGAGAAAACGGCTGTTAATGACGTGTCACCAAACAAAAAAGAGGTGACAGAATTAATCGACAGACTGAACAAATACGAATTGTCACCCTGTCATCTGCAAGATGTAATTGAAGATTTTATCTGACAGAAAAAGCAAGCATTGTTTGTAGCAGTAGCTTGCTTTTTTTGTAACTTTAATCGGAGGTGTTTGTTACTCGAAATACTAAACAGTCGCTCATTGACGGAAGGGGAAATGTATGATACAATTCAATATAGATTTCTTGTATCGCATAACGTCACATTCTGTCAGAAAAGTTAGCTGACAAATAAAATTGAGAAAGGGATTTGTTTAATGATGGATACAACTATAATTTATAACGATTACCTTTCGGGCGATGCAAAGGCTCTTGAAAGGCTTATGGAGATTTACGGTGACAAGCTTACGCTGTATATAAACGGATATATAAAAAATCTCCACGATTCGGAGGACTTGTTGATAGAAGTTTTTGCGTATCTGATCAGCAAACGGCCGAATATTAAAAGCAGTTTTGAAAGTTACATATATAAAGCGGCTCGAAATCATGCACTGATGTTTTTGAGAAAAGCAAAAAGACACATCATTCTTACAGAGGAAGAAATGAATTTTTGCATAGAAAATACATTTGAAGATGAAGTGTGTATTGCGGAGCGAAACAAGCGGATTTATGATTGTATGGAATATTTGCCGTCCGCTCAAAAAGAGGCTCTTTATCTTGTATACATTGAGGGAATGAGTTACAAAGAAGCCGCTGCTGTTTTAAGAAAGTCGGCAAAACAGATTGATAAGCTGTTGCAACTCGGCAAAAAGAAATTAAGACCTTTACTTGAAACGGAGGGGATAAAAAGTGCGTTCAACGACTGAAAGAATAAAACTGGCGAAAAAACAGGCTGATGAAATAAAAAAGCAGCGCAACGAAAAAAGACATAGACTGGCGGTCATCTCGTGCTATTCGTTTGGCATTGCTTTAATCGTAGTCATATCGGCACTTGTATGTAATTTGAATTTTGCGGGATTTGAGCATACGCCGATGCATGACACAGCCAGTATTTTTGCCAACAAAGGCTTTTTTGGGTATGTTGTTGTAGGAATTTTGGCGTTTTTACTTGGCATTTCGGTAACTTTGATGTGTGACATTCTTCATAAAAGAAATAAAGAGAGGAATGAGGGGAATGACAGAACTGACAGATAATCTTTTACAGCTTTTCTGCGTTTTTATCTGCGGATGCTGCTCCTGTATTTCGGCAATACGAAACAGAAGTTACAATCGCCTTTTGGTATTGCTTTTTTACCTGAGTTTCGGAATGGGGCTTGCCTATTGGGTAATGTACCTTATATTGTTAGGCACTTCTCCGCTTGTGTTCTGTGTTTCGGAACTGAGCTGGACGGCATCGTATATTTTTCTTACTTTACGTCTTTATGCAGATGTACCGAAAGAAAAACATAAAAAGAAAGCGATATTTTGGATTTTACCGTTGTTTTCTCTGGGTATGGGTATTTTCTTTTGCTTGCGGGGCAGTTATTTTGAGAACATCTTGATGGGCACAGCAATGGGAATGTTGGGCTTTTATGCGGTAAAAGGTATATATTTTGCAAAAATTCAAAAACAGACGGGTAAGCTGTGGATTTTTGCGGCGGCTTTGATTTTTTATGCGGCAGAATATCTTTTGTGGGGTTCTTCGTATTTTATTGCGGAAAACACCTTTATAAATCCGTATTATTTGGTTGACATATTTATAATGAATCCGGCTCTTATTCTGATAGCCGTTGCACAGAGCAGGGAGGAAAAGCTATGCCGTACAATATAGAAAATATATTTATATGCCTTGCGGCTCCGTTTTTGCTTGCCGCACTCGGTACAAATACCGACAACAGAAAAAATTACATTTTTATAGTTCTCGGATTTGTCTGCTGTATTATATCCGCCTATTTGAATACATTTTTTTCGGTTCTTTACGGTGCACAGGAAACATCTGCTGTATTGGAAATATCACCTGTTATAGAGGAAACGGTAAAACTCATTCCTCTTTTGTTTGGTTTGATTGTTTTTGAACTCCAACCGCAGGAGGGGGATAATATTATTTTTAATATTGCAGTGGGATTTGCTACCTTTGAAAATATCTGTTACCTTTTGGAACACGGAACAGGTAATTTGTTTTATTTGTTAGTACGCGGTTTTTCGACCGGAGCTATGCACATTACATGTGCTTTTATAATCGGGTACGGACTTAGAGTATTCCGCCGACCTGGTGCGTTAAAGGCATCCGGCATTTTTGCACTGTTGTGCGTCGCGATTACATTTCACGCAATGTTTAATATGCTTATGAAAACCGACGGTTTAATAAAGCAATTTGGATATGCGGTTCCGATTGTTTCTTGCCTTATTCTGTTTCTGCTGAAATACCGTTTCAGAAAAATAACTGATTCAAAATAACTCTGTTTTATTCAGACCGGAAAAAAATCCGGTCTTTTTTTGTTTTTTTAGGGGGGAATTTTATATTTTCAAGCACCTATATAATAAAAGGGTGGATTGAGGAGGTGTGTGAATTGAAATCTAATGCGGAAAGAATGAATTTAGTTTTCGCACGTGCGAAAAAGATAAAATATTGCAGGGAGACAAAAAAGCTGAATTTCTGCAAAGTGGCAACCGCCCTGCTTTCCGTTCTTTTGCTGTGCTGCACCGCGTTATTTCCGACATCGTACAAAAGTGCGGCAGTTGCCGGTTATTGCGGTGCAATTCTGCTGATAGACGGAATGGGCGGATATGTGCTGACAGCAGTTGTAACTTTAATAATCGCAACGGTGATTACCGTAATGTGTATCAAAATAAAAAACAGGAGGGACAGAAAATGAGCAAAAAAATAGTGTCGGTGATATTATCACTTTGCATCATAGTTTGCGCGCTGCCGATGAATATTCTTGCGGCGCCCGAGCAAAACGAAACACTTACCTTTAACGGCGGTAAAACGCTTCTTCTGCAAAACGATTACATAAGCTTTTATTTCTACGATTTGCAGTATCAAACCTGTATGGCAACGGTTCCGAGGGCAATCGCAAAGAAAACAGGCGAGGTTTTTACACAGGATATTCAAGCCCCAGACTGCCAACTTAATGTTTATACCGGCGGGGGAAATAAGAAGAAAATTCATCCGTATGTCACACTGCAAAAAGCGGAGTTTGTGTCAGAAACACCGAACGGAAAAAATAACGCAATTAAGGCAGAATACAACATGGAAATGGTTCTGAACGATATTCCCGGAACTCCGTACGGCACAATAATACCGGCAAAAGCAACGGTTTATCACGAGCTTGTATGTCTTGACAAAAAGGATAAAACGGCTTGGGGCGTTTTGACAACCGTCAGTGAAATACAAATGAACAGAGATGATTTCCCCGAACATGATTTGTACTTTGAGTGGCGGTATGTGATGAACAATTTTACCGGAATGGGTCACAGTGAAACCGCAAACAGCTCAGGAGGTCCGGCGGTTAAGATGGATCGCACAACAGTAACCGAAAGCGGTGAAATAACAACTAAAAGTTCGGTTGTAACAGGCAAAATTGATGATGTGTCAACAAAGCACGTTCCGAAAGGCTATACCTTGTGGGGCGATGTAGACGGCGTTTATGTTAATGAAATTTACACAGATGCATATCCGTGGGCAAATCCGTTTGTCGGTTTGTCCGATTACTACGATAAGTTCGATATTGTGTACTGCGGAGATTCTCCGCTGCGTGTAAGCTTGCCGCAGACAGTTACCGTGAGGTCAAACGATTTTCCTGTTCTTACATGGGTGGAAAGCAAAAGCTACTGTGGCTTTGACCTTGACGTAAATACCGAAATGTCGGTCGGTGCGCAGTATCTGTGGGGTTATCGCAATCTGAAAACGTTGAGCGAGGAGCTTCCGACAAAGCCTGACGAAATATCGTCAAGTTTTTCCGCAAAGCGTCTTGCGGTATTTGAGTCAAACGGTGCAATTACCGTTGAATATGTCTCGGATGACGCCACACTTGAAAGTTTGAAAAAGAAATATAATGCGTCTCCTGTTGCACAAATAGCCGGCGAGTATAAAAGCACAAACGGTTCTTCTTTTGAATTTAGCGGCGGAGCGGCAACGCTTTCTCCGTCTGTGACGGCAACGTGGAACGAAAATAATGGCGGAAAGTTGATTGTTTACAAAGACGGACGAATCGAACAGCACGGCGTTAATTTGAACGCTCCGTCATTCAAATTCTATCAGCCGCAAAACGGTGCGGAAGACTCTTTGAAAATTACAATGTCAAAAGAAGGTCTTTCATTTGATATTGAACCCGACAAAAACGACGCAGTGATTTTTGTCGATATTCCGTATGCAACGACAAAGTTGGAAAAAGCAACCGCAGATGCGGACGGCAACCTTGTTTTTAACGGTGAAATCGGATTCAAAACAGTATTTGACGGTGCTGAATTTTCGCTTGAAAAGTTGGGTTACGGTTTAGGAGAAAAGACAGTAAACGGCAAAAAGAAATATGAATTTAAGGTAAACGGCGTAAAAGCGAAAGGCAGCCTTGACACCGCCAAGATGATGGCGTTGGAGCTTGCCAAGGTTGAGGGTGAGGTCAACACCTTTAAGGGTGAGGAACGGTATGCCTTCAGCCTTGAACTAAATGCCTTTGACCTTTTTGAAACCGAGGCGGCACTTGCTCTTGAACGTAGCAATAACGGTGCTCTTATTCCTGACGAGTTATGGTTTTATGTAAAATCATCACCGGGAATTGTACTTGTTCCGCCTGTTCCGATAGGACAGCTTAACGGCGGCGGTGCCGGTTTTAAGGATCTTGCCGCAACGGTAAACGGCAATTATCTTGCCATTCCTCCTATTAAATTACGCGGTGCGTTGACGGGAACATATCTGCATCTTATCGAAGGAACAGGTAACATTATTATAGGACCGAGCGAGATTTCACTAAAAGCGACCGATGTTAATCTTGTAGGTGCAGGGGCGGCAACGCAGATTGTCGACAGCTTCGGTTATTCCTTAAAATTAAACGGACAGGAACGCAGTTATAAAGGTAATACATATGAAGGCATTTATTTCGGCGGCTCAAAGGAGCTTGCATTAAATCTGCCGAGTAAACAGATAGACGTTATAACGTTTGATTCTTCTATTGAATTGGGTGCTTTCGGCGGAGTGAATAACAGTAAGGATTATCTGTATCTTGCAATCGGTGCAAACGGCACGGTTGCAGGCAGAGTTCAGATTCCAAAAAGTAGTCCTGTTCTTGCCGGCAAAGGGTTTAACGTCGGAAATATTAATCTGATCGTAGGCGGTCAGACGGCTTT
>OLSE01000305.1_pt1 | contig 67696 bp, 65 predicted proteins | sample 1673191 | NCBI WGS metagenome assembly OLSE01 (sample SAMEA3136764, study PRJEB25190) | human gut metagenome | biome: human gut; feature: human-associated habitat; material: faeces | place: Austria | collected 2013
TTGCGTACTTTCCTTCTTTAGCCATGAGCTGTGCGCTGTTTCCTGCTGAACGAACCATCTGTCCGCCCTTTCCAGGATGAAGCTCAATGTTATGAACCTGTGTACCAACCGGGATAGCTGAAAGCGGCAGGCAGTTTCCTACTCTTACTTCTGCTTCTGGTCCGTTCATAACTTTCATTCCGTCTGTAAGTCCTTCTGGTGCGATGATGTAAGCTTTTTCTCCATCAGCGTAGCAGATAAGTGCGATGTTAGCACTTCTGTTCGGATCGTATTCGATTCCGATTACAGTTGCCGGAATTCCGTCTTTTTTACGTTTGAAGTCGATTACTCTATATTTTCTCTTAACTCCGCCTCCGCGGTGTCTAACAGTGATTTTACCCTGATTGTTACGTCCGGCAGTCTTGCTCAGAGAAACTACTAAAGATTTCTCCGGTGCTGTTTTTGTGATTTCTGAGAAATCAGAGCCGGTCATATGTCTTCTGGAAGGTGTATATGGGCGGTATGTTTTAATTCCCATTACTCTATCTCCTTTCGCATTTTGCTAGTTATTTTTGTCACGGATTTGCACCGTTTAGGTTCCAGTTTCTTACAGTCCCTGGAAGATTTCGATCTCTGCTGATTCTTCTGTCAGCTGAACGATTGCTTTCTTTGTCTTAGCTGTTTTTCCGAATGTCATGGTTCCGCGAACTCGTTTGTTCTTTCCGTCCATGTTGATTGTGTTAACGCCAGCAACTTTTGTTCCTGGGAACATTTTTTCTACAGCTTCTTTGATCTGAGTCTTATTAGCTTCTGTGTGTACAAGGAATGTGTATTTCTTGTCAGCCATAAGAGCCATTGTCTTTTCGGTTACTACCGGTTTAAGGATTACATCATAATACTGAATGTTTGCCATTATGCGTACACCTCCTCGATTGCCTGTACAGCAGCCTTAGTTGCGATTACTGTATTGTATTTCAGGATGTCATACACATTGATTGTGTTTGTCTTAGCAGTTTTAACATCAGCAATGTTTCTAGCTGAAAGTTCTGCATTCTTGTTTCCGTCTTCCAGAACTACGAGAGCTTTGGATACTGACAGGTTATTAAGAACATCCTGGAATTTCTTTGTCTTGATTTCATCAAAGTTAATTTCATCAACAACGATGAATTTCTTTTCTTCTACTCTTGATGTCAGAGCGGATTTGAGAGCTGCTCTTCTTTCTTTCTTGTTAAGTTTGAAAGAGTAATCTCTCGGTGTCGGAGCGAATACTACTCCACCGCCTGTCCACTGTGGAGCTCTTGTAGATCCCTGTCTTGCATGACCGGTGCCTTTCTGTCTCCATGGTTTTCTTCCGCCGCCGGAAACTTCTGAACGAGTTTTCGCTTTCTGTGTTCCCTGACGTTTATTTGCAAGCTGGCTTACAACTGCCATGTGTACAAGGTGTTCGTTTACTTCCACACCGAATACAGCATCATTTAAGTCGATTGTTCCAACTTCTTTACCTTCGATATTGTAAACAGATACGTTTGCCATCTGTATGTTCCTCCTTTCCTAGTGCCAATCTTAGATAGATTTTACAGATTCTTTAATCGTTACAAGAGATTTCTTTGGTCCCGGAACTGCGCCCTTAACCAGAAGAAGGTTGTTTTCAACGTCTACTCTTACGATTTCAAGGTTCTGAATTGTAATCTTCTTTGCTCCCATGTGTCCTGGCATCTTTTTGCCCTTGAATACTTTACTCGGGTCAGATGCAGCACCGTTGGAACCAGCATGACGATGGAACTTAGAACCGTGAGCCATAGGTCCTCTGTGCTGGTTGTGTCTCTTGATAGCACCCTGGAATCCTTTACCTTTGGAAATTGCTGTTGCGTCTACTTTGTCGCCAGCTTCAAAGATATCTGCTTTAATTTCCTGAGCTAACTGATATTCATCAGCGTTCTCGAATTTGAATTCTTTTACAAATCTCTTTCCTGTTACTCCAGCTTTATCAAAGTGTCCTTTTTCAGCCTTTGTAACACCGTGTCTGTGCACGATTTCTTTCTTTCCGTTCTTGTCAACGTTAACAATTTTGTCTTTCTTGTCAACGAATCCAACCTGAACTGCGCTGTATCCGTCATTTTCAACGGTTTTGATCTGTGTTACAACACATGGTCCAGCCTGAAGAACAGTTACCGGAGTAAGTACTCCATCTTCGTTGAAGATTTGAGTCATTCCGACTTTGGTAGCTAAGATAGCTTTCTTCATTTTATTTTACCTCCTGTGATTTACAGCGGAACGCCCTTATGGGTGTTCATCCTAAATATTAGGAACTACTGTGTTTTAATTTATTAGAACTTATTTGTTCTTCATTTTGATATCGATGTATACACCAGCTGGCATTTCCAGTCTTGACAGAGCATCTACAGTCTTCTGTGTCGGTGCAATGATATCGATCAGTCTCTTATGAGTTCTCTGTTCGAACTGTTCTCTGGAATCTTTGTATTTGTGAACCGCTCTTAAGATTGTTACAACTTCCTTCTTTGTCGGAAGCGGTACCGGCCCGCTAACCTTTGCTCCATTTTTCTTTACAGTTTCGATAATTTTCTTGGCAGATGCATCTACAAGCTGATGATCATATGCCTTCAATGTGATTCTCATTACTTGACTTGCCATAAAAAAAGTCGCCTCCTTTTCGTACTTAAACCTCAGTACGACAAGCGGTGACTGTACACTTCCCCGTGTGTGTCGTGAGAAACTCACACGTTGTTACTGCATCTCAGCAGCTGTTATGATTTCGTACAGTGACTTGTCGCCAGTTTCCTAACTTGACATTCGCTCCACGGAAAACCTGCCATTCTTCTCGGCAGCAACCTCGCGCTTCTTTGCTATCATGTCACAGCTTTTTTAGTATACCCGATGTTTCTGCATTTTGCAAGCATTTTATTTTATTTTTTGTACTTTTTTTCATACAAAATTTTCTTGAAAAATCTTCTCCTTTTGTGCTATTTTTCTTATTCCCTTTTTGCGGTATAATATTCTCATATTCAGCGGGGTACCAGATCCATAGGCTTCTTCGCTAAATGCAGCCTGTCTTTCGATCTTTCCCCACATCATCTTATATAGAATAAAAGGAGGACGCATATTATGCAGACATTAGATGCAATCAAAACAAGAAGAACGATCCGCAAATTTACAGAAGAGCCTGTCTCACATGAAGTGATCGAGAAAATCGTAGAAGCAAGTGCCTACGCTCCATCCTGGAAGAATACGCAGACAGCAAGATATATTATAATAGAAGAAACAGCTCTCAAAGACAGGATTGCCAGAGAAGCTGTTATGGGATTTGAATGGAATACAGGCATCATTCTTGGTGCACCGGTACTGGTTGTTCTCGCTTCCGTTCCGGGGAAAAGCGGTTACGAAAAGGACGGAGCTTATTCCACCTCAAAAAAGGATAAATGGGAAATGTTTGATGCCGGTATCGCGGCGCAGACCTTCCAGCTCGCTGCTCATGAATGTGGAATCGGTTCGGTTGTCATGGGTATTTTCGATGAGGTAAAGGTAAAAGAACTACTTGGTCTTGACGATACTCTGAATGTATCTGCCCTGATTGCGATCGGTCATCCAGCCATCCAACCGACCGCACCAGCACGCAAACCTGTCCAGGAACTGATCCAGTACCGCTAATCTACAGTAGACGTACGCTTGACCGCTTTGTACAGATTTTAGTGCATAATTTATTCATAAATTTACCATTTTCTTGTTGACACTACCGTGATAAAGTGATATAGTGTAACCAACTTAATCAGAGAGCTAAACCAAGGGCGGTTTCCAACACAAGGATACCGCTTTTTAATAAAGACTTGATTAAGCTACAACATTGGTTGTTATTGCAGTTATATTGTTGCCGGTCGTTTCCCCCAAGAATGATCTTGCAATGATAAAACTCCAATTTATATATACATCCTCTTTGTAGGAGCATTCCCCAGCTTTGTATATAAGGCAAACTGCAATGCAACGAGGAAAAACCTCTCAATGACATACCAAAAAGAAAAGACATGACCTCGAGGGGTCATGTTTTTTCTATCCAAATGTAAAGGAGACGTGAAAATATGAGTAGTTCAAGACCGATAGATAGCCCGAAAGATCCCCGTACAGACGAAAAACCCATATTTTCAAAAGAACTGGTGCAGGAAGATCTAAAAGACGAATTCAAAGCAGGCTCCAACTCCAAATGGGCCGCTGATTCCCAGGATGAACTCGAAGACTGGATTGAGGAGCAGGGGATACAGTTGCGGTACTAGATTTTGTAAAAAGAATACATCTATTTGATGCCGGAAAATCTTTTTGATTTTCCGGCGTTTTTAATTTATATATTCTTCTGCGCATATTATATTTTCAAGCGGCAATTGCTGAACATGCATAAAAACCGGGAAATAATTCAGCTTAATTACTTGATTTAAAATTGCAAAAGTAAAAACCGAATCAATATAACAGCCTTAAACACTTGACTTTATATTCTAAACCTAAAAAATCAATCAACAAATCTAATATCTGACTCTCGTAACGCAAAAAGGAGACAGATTCAAAACCTGTCTCCCATCTTCTATCCATTATTCATTAACTATTTATCACTTACGAAAATGAATTTTACGCTTCCGTCCATTCCGTCTGCGATTCCAGAGAAGTTCTTGTATTCTTTGGATGCATCCAGAAGTTCGTTTGCCTTATCCAGAAGTGAATCAACATCTCCATCAAATACACTTACCAGTTTTTCAATTCCTTCTTCGTTGAACTGGATCATACCACTGTTCAGTTCAGCTGCTCCAGAATCAAGCTGTTCTACACCAGATACCAACGCGCCTGTACTGCTCTGGAGAGTGTTCAGACCTGTTGACAGGGTTCCAGCTCCACTGTTGAGCTGGGATGCGCCACTTGCCAGCTGGCTAGCTCCGTTTGCCACTGACTGTGCTCCCGCATTTGCAGTTTTCATATTTGTGCTGAGAGCTGCACTTCCCTCACTCACCTGTCCTGCTCCTGCGCTTAATGTTCCAAGTCCTGAATTAAGGCTCTGTGTTCCTGCAAGTAATGCTCCAGTTCCTTCTGAAAGCTGTTTGGTTCCTGCCGCAAGCTGAGTTGCCATACTTCCAACACCAGACTGCAACTGGTTTGCACCTGTTCCAAGAGTTCCAAGGCCTCCCGCTAATGTTTCAGCTCCTGTCTGTACACTTGCGGCCCCATCTGCCACCTGTGTCGCTCCTGCTCCAAGTGTTCTAAGGCTGTCGGATAAGTTTCCGGCTCCTATTGCAAGATTGTTCGCTCCCGTCACAAGATTTCCTGCTCCTGCTGCCGCCTGACTAATTGCCGTCTGCTGTGCCTGTATACCCGCAATAATCTGGTCAATTGTCCCTGCCTGTTCCGGCACTGCCTGTTTCAAAGCCTCAAGTCCTGCGATCATAGCATTGCTGTTTTCTGAATTCGCAATAGTATTCAAGCCTGTCTGTAACCCAGAAGCTCCTGCCTGTAACTGATCCGCCCCGTCTTTCAACGAGCCAGCACCTGCCTGTGCCTGTGCAAGTCCATCTCTTACCTGTCCAGCTCCTGTTGCCACCTGTTTTGAACCTTCCGTAAGACTTACCGCACCATCTTTCGCCTGACTGATTCCATCACTCAACTGTCCCACACCATCATTTAATGAACTTACTCCTGCTCCAACCTGGCTCTGCATCTGTGCAACCCCATCGTTTAATGCCTGCGCTCCACTTTCAAGCTGTCCAACTCCGTCTTTTGCACTCTTTGCTCCTGCTGCTACCTGTGCGGATCCTGCATTCAAACTCTCAGCTCCACTTGCCAACTGGCTTGTTCCACTTGCCAGGCTCTTGCTTCCATCAGCCAGTGTATTCGCTCCGCTCAGCAGACTACCAGTTCCACTAACCAATGTATTTCCACCGCTTGCCAACTGATCAATTCCGCTTACTAGTGTTCCAGACGAAGAAAGCAGTGTATCCAAACCGTCTTTAAGCTGTCCGGAACCATCTACAAGCCGATTAGCCGCATCCTGAAGCTCTGTCATAGAATCCTTCAGTTCATCCAGGCTGTCAAATTTATCGGTACCTACTTCATTGAACACTTCGTTTGTTGCAACTGTAACGGCTTCTACTTTTTCGTAATCTGTCACATCTGCTTCTACTGTAAAGGAATCCGGGATATCCAGATCATCCACCTTGCTGCTAACTGATGTAAGCTGTTCTTTCAACTGTGGAAGCCCCATTCCGATCACGATATCTCTGTCACCATCTGAGATTACTTTCCCATTGTCAACAGTTACATTTGAAAACTTCTCACCATCCATCAGAAGACCGGTTGCCATTAAAAATGGAGTGTATTTTCCGCTGTCAGCACTTGTATTCTGATATTCATAATGGATCTTTAAGTGCCCACTCTTTCCTTCCAGATCATCTGCACTGACTTTCTTTCCGTCAAGTTCATAAGTAACCTTCATTCCTACCGGAATCTTCTTAGTTGTTGTTCCCTGATAGCAGATGTCTTTCTTATCTCCCTGCCATACCAGTTTACCGTTATTTTCTGAATAGGTTTCGTCACCTTTTACGTTCTTGATATCTTTCAGATCTGATACATCATCAATGGTTCCAAGACTCGAAATATTTTTCAGCTGATCCGATACCGTAACATCTTTCTGGTTTCCTGCGTCATCTACTTTTACATATACAGTCTCATCTTTTGTAGGTGTTGCTGTACTGCTTGTTTTTGTCTCGCTTGTTTTCTTTGTCTCTGTGCTTTTATCTTTATTATCTGCCGCCTGTACATTTACAGATGTTCCTGCAATATTTCCAACTACAAGTGATGCCATAAGTGCAAGTGTAACTAATACTCTGTATTCCCTGTTCTTCATGTTTAAAAACCTCCTGTAAGCCTCTACTGACTTTCCTGTCGGTATGCTTTCTTCTTTTTGACTACTGGTCATTTTCTAGCTCGCACTTACTATAACTCAAAAATGACCACAAGTCAATATTTTTCTACAAAAAAGTTGACTCTGAGTCATTTTGATTTTATAATAAAGATAATTCAAAGGAAAAGAGGAATGAATCATGGGAAAAGTAGATGAAAACAAGCATCAGAAAATGGATGCTCTCTTTCAAAGCGCATACGATTTATTTCTGAATCAGGGAATTGAGAAAACATCAATCAGCGATATAGCAAAAAAGGCCGGAGTTGCGAAGGGAACATTCTATTTATATTTTGCAGACAAATACGAGATACGCGACCGGCTGATCGCACGGACAGCCAGCCGACTTTTCCAGAGAGCACACAAAGCTCTGGAGACAGCCGACATCCCCGAATTCGAAGATAAGATTATTTTTATTGTAGATTACGTTTTAAATGCCATGCAGAAAAATAAACTGATTCTGAGATTTATCTCTAAGAATCTCAGCTGGGGCATTTTCAGACAGGCTATCACCAATAATATGCAGGATGATGAGGGTGAAATTCTTGCATATTTTAGTAATATCCTTCTGGATCATCCGACAATCAAACTTCGTGCGCCGGAAACTATGCTGTTTCTGATTATAGAACTTGCAAGTTCTACTTCATACAGCACGATCCTGGACAACGATCCGATGTCGTTTGAAGAATTGAAGCCATATCTTAACGAAAGTATCCGCGCGATCATCCGTAACCATATTATCGAAGATACCACAGAAAATTAAACAGCAAAAGTCCTGTCAGAATCCGAATATCGAATCCGGATTCTTAACAGGACTTTTCTATATTTTCTTTCCCTGCCAGCTTTACTTTTGACAGTTTTCTTCAAATTTCAAAACCTTAACGCTTCTCATTTTTCCGCATTTTCAGCTTCAGCATTGCAGTAACCTTTTTCGCATCCAGCTCCGTCACATTATTTTCTCCGAGTACATCTGTCTCAATGCCCTCTTCACTTTTATTGATATCCAGAATTTCTCCTAGATGATCATTTTCTACCACAAACTGGCCAACTGTACCACTGAATTTCAGCCCGGTTACCGGAATTCCTCTGATTTCCATCTGTTCAGCCGTATTTGCGAAATCTACGTCACTGTTTCCCCATCCATCGGACGACAGGATAACTCCGTCTGCCCGCATAGCTTCCGCCCATACTGCCGCACGGGTTCCAACAAGCAATTTATCTGTATTATCATCCGGCGTTCCAACAATTATGATTCCCATCAGATCCAGATCTTCATCCGATGATACCACATCAAGAAGAGGATCCCGGAAATGGTGCAGTGATGTTTCCTTTGTCGATGGTCCAATTCCCATAATCGCACCTCCTACTGCATAGAACGGATAATTCCGTCACGATATTCGTTTGGTGTAACGATCACCGGCATATTTCCCATATCAATGATCGAGCGACCGTCTTCAGTTCCCGAAGGCTCTTTTGCAAATAACGAAGTATCATACATCGCACCCTGTCCGGCAACCTGTTTTACGATCAAAACACGCTTTTTTCCTGGGCGAACCACATCATGGTACTCATGTCTCTCTGTGCAGAGATCGCCCCTGAACTTCTTCATCTGTTCCCGGAAAATCTGGATAAACTCGTCACAGGCATGGTGGGCTGCAAGTACACCTTCTCTTTCCTGTCCCATTCCAGGTTTCAGAACAACATCAAATGACACAATATAATCATCATCCCCCGGAGTACCCGCACGGTTCAGATACAGCTTCTCTTTCAGATTGCCTTCACTGGACCCAAATTCGTGTGCCTGTTTTCCGTTTTCATCTACACCGGTAAGGATTACATAAACGCCGGTGAGCGTATGCGTAATCCCGTCCCCAATCTTTCCGAGTACTTTGGTCGATATCGGAATGATATCCATCATCGTATTGGTATAACGGTCATGTTCTCCCGGTCTTATAATCTGTACATCTAATTTGGAAAGCTGTGGATATTTCGGTAAAATTTCATCCAGTATTTTCTTCTCGATCGTCATCTTTCCAGATGCTGTCACTTTATTTTCTCCGCCTTCTTCCACCTCAGTAATATGGAAAGCTTTGATTACAAGCCGGCGCAGATCTATTTCTTTCTCCATATAATCATCCTCAATTCTAAATTGAACCCAAATGCGTCCTGGCACATTTGAGGCACGTAGCACCTTTTATCTAACAGAAAATTTCATCAAAATATCCAGTTAAATAAAAAGGACATCTCCGGCAAACCAGAGCTTTCGCCCCAATCCTGCCGGGGATGTCCCCTTTTTACTATTTGATTATACTTTCGCTACATATTCAAACGGCAGCGGAACAACTTTTCCTGGAGTATCCAGCTTCACGAGCTGTTCCAGAGTTGCTTTTACGATGCCTGTCTGCATCTCAACGTTGTGTGGTTCACCAGCGTTAGCTCCCATAGGAACACGCGGAGCAACCGCACGTGGGGTACCGGTCTGACGAACAACCGGCGGAAGCGCAGCAATAATAATTGTAGGAATTCCTGCGGCTTCAATCGCTCTCTGCACCAGAACTGCAGAGCGGTGGCAGGTACCTCAACCAGCGGTGAGGATAACTGCGTCTACGCCTTCCTCTACAAACATCTTTGCAATGGCAGGACCAGTTTCATGTTTGAATTTTTCCTGGTTTCCGCCACCACCCATGAATCCGGCATGTACCGGTGCACATGCTTTGATAAATCCTTCTTTAGCAAGCTCATGGATACGGTCAATCGGGAACATACAGTTGATGTCTTTGTTTACATCACTGTTGTCATATCCACCGTGAGATACCATTAATTCATCTGACGGCATTTTATCTGTTATTTTTCTCCAGGTAAAGTCACCGGCAAGGTTGAATCTCTTCTGATCCTTGTGGTGCACACCTGCTGCTGTGGCGAGGGCAATTGTCATATCCTTCAGTTCTTTTTTCACCGGAGCCCATACTGGCGGCGGAGTTACCGGAACAAAGATTTCTGACTGAAGTCCTTTAACAACGGTCAAACTCATGTCTATTTCCTCCTGATATAATTACACTTCATCATTCTTCTTATGAGACTTCATTTCTTCCTGACGTCTCTGATACGTCTGCAGGTTACTAACATATTTTTCATTGGCGTCCGGTCCAAGCTGTTCGACAAAACTCATATTCCATCCAACTTCCTGTCCTACCACTAATGGATAATCCGTAATCAGCATTCTCATCGGGATTTTCAGATAACCTAATCGTCCCTTCAAATCGATTCCAACACATCCATCATGGATCTCTACGATTACGCCTTCCATATAGATGATCTTATCGCCATATTTCATAGTCATTCACCTTAATCGTATTTTTCTTTTCTCTTCTGGCTCATCGGCAGTGACTGCTCGTTCTTAACCAATTCAATTGTTCTGTCCATAGTCTTTGAAATCAGTTCGATGTTATTTGCTTTTACATTCGGATTCCATTTTCTTTCTGCCTTCTTCACTTCTTCTCCAGCCATTCCAGCTTTCAACATAGCAAGTGCACGGATTGCTTCTTCCTGGCAAAGTGTGTTGCAGGCAAGAACTTCGTTCTCGATTCCTGATTCAGATTTGTTGTTATCTACCATGTACTGCATGTATTTGTTTCCAACTACAAGTGCTCCCTGTACTGCGCAGAATGAAAGTCCAACAACCGGAATTCCTCTCATACCAATCTGTTCGATATGGCTTGCGAAATCGATGTGGTTGTTACCAAATCCTTCTGTTGTAACAAATGCGCCATCAACATCAAGAGCTTCTACCATCATACCAACACGTTTTGATACATAGAATTTCTCTGTATTGATCTGTGGACTACCTACAAAGATAACACCGCAAAGGTCAACTTCTTCATCATGAAGAGTTTCAAGAACCAGTGGTTCTCTCCAGTAATGTCTTGACATTTCTTTTGATGCAGGTCCAATACAGGTAAGTGCATGGATACATCCGTCAAGTACTTCCAGCGGAGATGCCATGATCGGTACGTTTCCAAGGTCAACGTTTGGTCTTGCACCAAGTACTCCGACTGGTTCCATAGGAAGAATCAGGTTGTCATGCATAGCACCCTGTCCCATGATTTCTTTTACGATAACGACTTTCTTCTTACCAGGTCTTCTTACCTGATTGAATGTCTCTGTATCTACTACAAGGCTTTCGTCTTCTACTTTCTTCAGAGCTTCACGGATTTCCTGTGTGATCACGTCTGTTGCAGAATGTGCAGCAAGCGGGCCAGGTCTTTCCATGTTGGTTCCTTCTTTGATGATAACTTCTGTCTTGATGAAGATCTCACCTTTATCAGGAGCTCCCGGACGTCCCCACATGATATTTTCATCCAGGTATCCTTCGGAAGAACCGAATTCACCAATCTGAACACCATTGTCGTCTGTTCCGGTAACCATCATGATAACGCCATCAAGTACTCTTGTTGTACCTGTACCGATTTCGTCTTCGCCCTCTTTTGTAGCGATCGGCTGTACGTCCATGATTGTATTAGAATAAGTATGGTACTGATCCGGTGTAATGATATCAATCTTTAACTGATGAACCAGTTCCTGTGAAGCAACTGCTTCTTCTTCAATTCCTTCTCGGATGTAAAGAGTTGTTCCTTCGATCTTTGTCTCCGGTCCACGCTTTACTTCTGTAATTTTATAATGCTTTCTGGTAACGCTTCTTACGACTTTCGGTTCCAGCTCTTTTGTCGGTGTTGCGCCTGAAACCACGCCTGCCGGTAATTCTACCTCTGCCGGTACTTCCGCTACTGCAACACCGTTATTAAAACCCATCGGCATTTCGATATCGATATCTTTGCCTTCTCCAATGTGGATTTTTAACACGCCACCAACTTTCTGTACACTTGCTGTAGGATTTGCAGTAACTGCTGGTGCTTCTTCTTTCACTTCTTCTTTTGCTTCTTCAGCCGGTGCTTCCTCTGCTGCAGGTGCTTTTGCGCCTTCGACAAGATCAGCTGTAAGTGGTGTAAGAGAATCGCAGGTCTTAACAAGCTTTGCTCCAAGTACCTGTTCGATTGTAAGTGTTCCATCAAGTTTCAGAAGTCCTGAATCTACCAGATCATCAAAGATAGCCGGATCTTCAAGGTTTGCAGCCTGGATTGTAATGCCGCCTTCTGCTCTACAGCATAATACTGCAGGATCTTTTGCATGTTCTTTTGCGGTTTCCGCTGTAATTGACATAATAATTTCCTCCTTGTTAATTTAACAATAACTCAATTAACTATTTATACACTCACCGAAGTGAGGTATCAACTTATCTATTTACCTTCCGGTAACTGTTCTACCTGTTTTGAAACACGCAGATATCTGTAAAGTGGATGTCCGATTGTACGCATTACATGGTCTGTCTGGTGGAATACCTTAAGTCCCATCTTCGGTGCTGATCCCATTACTGTATTTGAACAGTCTGAGCAGTTACCAATAATAATGTACTCGCATCCATCCTTCTTGAACTGAATATTATTCTTAGCCTGTCCAGGACAGTTTCCAGGTCTTTCGCATTTAAGCGGAGCTCCCGGTTTGTTTTCAATTGCCTGTTTACATCTGGCTACTGATTTCACTACACCATTCATCTTCTGACAAATATCTCTCATACGTTCTTCGCTACCACCGCAGGCACATACCAAAAGACCTACACTTGCACCATGAAGATCCGGGAAATCAATTGTAACAATGATTCCACCAGTTGTCTTTGTGATCGGTGCATCCTCTGTAGTAGCATGTCCGGTAAATGGACCACCCATGATGATTTCCCCATATACACCATCAATACCACCGGCACGTTCGATCATTTCCCCAACGCTTGTGCCGACCGGTACATCCATAAATACATGTGGCTCATTACCGCCATTGATCTTACCGATAACAGTAAGGTTCTTAGAAAAGCATGGCTTTCTCTCTTCAATTGCTTCCGCAACTCTTGCAAGAGTTTCTACATTACAGACAATTGCATTCGCTGCTGACGGAAGCTGTGTTGTATTCAGTTCGATTCCAAGACATTCTCTTACAACCGCACGTTCTTCTCCCATCGGATAAATATCCGGAAGTAAGTGGATCGTGATCGCCTCTTCATCTTTTAATGCCTCGCGCAGTGCCTTTACTGCTTTTTCATTTTTCTTCTTAATTGCAAAAATAGCTTTTGATGCATTGGAAATCTCCATGCAGTGTTTTACTCCGCGGATAACTTTCGCACAGTCATCTTCCAGCTGCTGAATGTTATGACGAAGTCCAGGCTCACACTCCGCTGCATTTACAAGGATATATCCTCCCTGCAGATCTGTTCCGAGTTTTACACCTGTCGGGAATCCGGCGCCACCCATTCCGACAACACCTGCCGCTTTTACCATATCAAGCTTGCTGCCTTCCGGAATCTTTACATATTCATCCTTCTGTTCTTCATCCGGCTTGATGATGATACGGTCTTCCAGTACGTCTTCTACCACACCATATGCACTTGAAAAAATATTAGCTCCAAGGCCTGTCGGTGTTGCAATCAGAGTCCCTTTTTCTACTCTGTCTCCGGCTTTTACAACCGGTGCACAAGGAGCTCCTACATGCTGACGCAGCAAAATCTGTAAGTTTGCCATGTCTCTACTCTTCCTTTCTCCTCTACGTCGAAATCTATATCTTATCTTGTCCTACGCGTATTTGACTATAGTTTAACAAATAGATATATTTTTTTCAATAGCATTTATAGATTTTCACTTTTCATGTTGGACTCAATACTAGAATCTAGTCTAGTGATTGATCTGTACTATAGTCTATATGATTTTACTTGAAAATTCAATATCTTTTTTATATATAATCTATTTATTTTTTTCATCGGTTCTGTCTGATTTTTACAGATTGTCTATTTTTCCTCATTTTACTTATCCGCATTATCTATAAGTATTCTGGCCAAGAGGATTTACGTCAAAAAAGAAAAGCCACCGTACTGTTTCCCCTAAAACAATACAGCAGCTTTTCTCTTTATCTTTTTAAGGCTTTTCGCCCAAAAACCTCTCTTTTTGGCGAGGGCATGTGGGAATCGAACCCACCCAGGACGCTCCTAACGCCCCACACTGGTTTTGAAGACCAGGAGACACACCAGTTATCCATCTACCCCCATATATTGATTATTCCAATCAAGCTTATTCATTATAGCAAATTACCATTGACTTTTCAAGTGTTTTCGTACATAATATTTTTAAAGAAAACTGAACTGCATACTAGACTCTGGTCTGGTCTTTCAACTAAGGAGGAATATTAAAAATGGAAATCAATCCAAAACTGAATCTTGACGCATTTGAGGCATCTTTCCATGCGATCGACACACATACAGTTGGGGAATTTACAAGAATCATTACATCAGGTTTCCCGAAGCTTGAAGGGGATACCATGATCGAACGTAAGAACTTTCTTGCAAAGCATTACGACAAATATCGTCAGGCTCTGATGTTTGAGCCACGTGGACATCATGATATGTTTGGTGCTCTTCTGACAGATCCGATCCACCCAGAAGCTGATTTTGGTGTGATCTTCATGGACACTGGAGAATATCTGAATATGTGCGGCCACGGAACAATCGGTTCGGTCACAGCAATCATCGAAACAGGACTTGTTCCTGCCGTAGAACCTTATACAGAAGTTGTTCTGGATGCTCCTGCAGGAATTATCCGTACCAAAGCAGAAGTCAAAAATGGAAAGGTACTTAATGTAACACTTACTAATGTACCGGCTTTCCTTTACAAAGAAAACCTCACCACAGAAGTTGATGGCAGAGAAGTTCACTATGATATTTCTTTCGGCGGAAGCTTCTTCGCGCTTGTTGATATCGAACAGTTCGGATGGCACGTAGATCCACAGTCAATCCCACAGCTTACCGATTTCGGTATGAAGCTGATTGAAAAGGTCAATGCTGAAGTAGAGATCCGGCATCCGGAACTTGATATCACAACTGTCGACCTTGCAGAGCTTTATTGCTCTACCGATACTCCTGGATGTGACAAACGTAATGTCGTTATCTTCGGAGATCATATGGCTGACCGTTCTCCTTGCGGAACCGGAACCAGCGCAAAGCTCGCCACCCTTTACAAAAAAGGTGAAATCAAAGTTGGACAGCCTTTCGTATATGAAAGCTTTATCGGCTCTCAGTTCAAAGGCGTAATCTTAGATACTACAAAGGTTGCCGACTATGATGCCGTTATTCCGCAGATTACCGGAAGTGCTTATCTGACAGGGGAAGCTACTTATGTGATCGATCCAGATGATCCGTTAAAATATGGCTTCAAAGTAGGTCGTTAAGTCAAAATCTTTCAGGAGACAGAGCTATGTATATGGCTTTGTCTCCTTTTTTTGTAAACAAATTACTTTCTTGTTATTTCATGTCCATTCTGCTATAATAAAAAAAGATTACTATTTTCAAAGGAGGGGAATTTTCATGCCAAAGAAAAGAAGTTCCACCAAAAGCCGTATCATAAAAGCCGCGTGGAATCTATTCTACAAGCATGGTTATGAACAGACCACTGTTGATGAGATCATCTCGGCTTCTAAGACCTCAAAAGGAACCTTTTACCACTATTTTAAGGGAAAAGAAGCTCTTCTCAACACACTTTCTTATCTGTTTGACGAAAAGTATGAAGAGCTTGCAGGAATCGTAGATCCGGATCTTTCTGCTTATGACAAGCTGCTATTTTTTAACCATGAACTATTTCATATGATTGAGACCAGTGTCGATGTCGGGCTTTTAGCCTCCCTCTACTCGTCCCAGCTGATCACCAAAGATAAACGCTCCCTTCTTGAAAACGATCGTTACTATTTCGTGTGGCTCACTGAGACAATCAGCACTGCACTGAAAAATGGAGAATTCAACGGCACCAGTACTACCGATGAACTTCTGAAGATTTATGCAATGTACGAACGTGCTGTTCTTTATGACTGGGCATTATGCAAAGGCAAGTATTCTCTCACCGCATACAGTGACAAGCTTCTCCCACATGTACTTGACCAGTTTGTAGAAGGTTTTTAATTCTGTCATTTTTTCATTGACAGTATAGACACCCTTCTGCACATGGATCATCGCACTACAATCGAGTAGGCTGACTCCTACTCGATTCTTATACTTTGTACATCATCTCGCTTAACAGCTCGATGATGTACATTCGTCAAATGCAGATCCTTGTGCAAGCACAAATCTGCACTTGGCTCATCGTATACACAAAAAGACCAGAACCCGCCCCACTACCAGGGCATTCTGGTCTTTTTCTTTTCACTGTCGCATTTTTTCCTTATGCACTGTACTCTATTCTTCAATCAGGAAGCTTTCCTGTTCGATTCCCTTTCCTGTTTCAAGAAGCTTTTCTTTTAACTCCTCCAAAAGTGGAACATTTACCTTTTCCAGCTTTTCCATCGTCTCTTTCGAGATTGTTTTCGCATATTCTTCGTATTTCTCGTAGGTCTCCACATCCATCTGCAATGGCTTTATTCCCGGGAAAATATGCTTCTGGATATATTCAAAAATCCGGATTCCACCGTAATCCATATCTCCGCTGTGGAATACTTCCACGTCTTTCCCTTCAATCACTCTCTGCAGCTTCTTCAGAAATTCTCTTTCAAGTGGTGAAAAATATCCATGACTGTAGATATAAAGGATCTCCGGATCATATTCCATCGCAAGGTAATTCGTCTTATTCTCGATCGTCACGATTTTTTTCAGTGCCGGCTGCTCTACCTCAACCATTGCATGCTTGACTGTCTGGCTGTTCAGCACAACTCCATATGTAAAATCGGAAAGATCCACTCTTTTTGCTTCTGATCCTTTCCAGATCTTCAGTTTAAGCGGTCCTTTAACTGCCAGTTCCTGGGAATTTTCTTCGATCAGCAACTGCTCCAGAACCGTCTGGATATCCATATCTGCCGTAATCTCCGGGCAATATCTCCTTGCAGCCGTCACCACATTTCGTTCCATCTCCCGCTCGAAGATCTTGCTGTCCTTCAGATAGCGTTTACTGAAAATCCGCTTCATCATCGGTTCTTCCAGAGAGTCCAGTCCCCGGTAACAGTCCAGATATTTTTCCAGCTTCTCTATATTTTTCGGCAGATCACCTTCTGCGATCCGCTCTTTCAGCTTTTCCAGATAATTCTCGATCCATTCTTTCTGAAAGCCTTCCGAAAGCTCTTGGTCAATCATACGTATATAATAATTTACCTTCGCCTGCTTCGGCCAGTATTCTTCTCCACTTTCGCTGTCTGCAAGACGGTAAAAATCCGGAAGATGCTCTACCTGATATGCTACAAGCTCTACATCACTGTCCGGAACAACCCATTTTTTCACAGTCAGGAGTCCTGCTCTTTCCAGGCGCTGCACCTCTTCGATCAGCTCTTCTTTCCCACAGGCATCATAATCCTCCTGTGTGATCCGAAGGGTCCTCCCTCCAGTCGCTCCTTCACGCCAGTCACGGCTGCTGTTCTCACATCTTTCTATAATCCTGTCTACCAGATACATTTTCTATCACCCCTGTTCTTCCTCATCCGCAAGCTGTGCGAACTCGGTTTTTTCAAATTCCTGAATTGATATATGCCGTTTATTCGGGTTGGCATATACAAAGGTTTTATCAACATTTTCCAGATAATTCTGAATCTTATCATTTGTGGCACTGATGATCGCCTGGAAACCAAGCCCACGGATCAGCGCAATACAGCTTGCCACCTTCTCGGCATCCATTTTGGAAAATGCCTCATCCAGAACGACCAGTCTGAGCGTCGGATTCCTGTGGATTTTCGGGGAAAGATTGATCCTGTAAATCTGTGCAAAGCTTGCAAGAAGTGCAACATAAAGAGGATTTTGTCCCTCTCCTCCGGAATTCTTGCGGATCATCTTGCCAAGACCGATTTTCATATCTTCCTCACCCTGGACAATCTGCTGCATGTCGAAGGAAAGATAAGTACGGTAATCCGCGTACTTGTCCATATTTTTCTTCGCCTCTTCCAGTTCCTCATGGGTAGCATTTTCCGGTGGGATAAATATGCCGATCAGTTCATTCATCATATCACCGTAGTTTTCTTCATGCTCCATCGTAAACAGATTCATCTGGTTCTCAATAGAACCTGAAAGCTGTGCCGGATTGATCTGCAGGGTATCATCCATAAACATCTTATAGTACTTTCCGTCTGCACCCTTATTCTTCGCGATCACAAACTGGTACTTATCTTTTCCGAAATCCAGCCGGCTGATGATCCGGTTCAGCTCATCTCTTCTCTGGTAGGCCTCGCGGATCGCACTGCGGATCTTGAAAACAAAGTCATCCTTGAAGTGCTCGACCGCTGCCTTTGCCTGTTCATTCGCTGCCTGCCGGTAGGTTTCCAGATTATCACACGACAGGCTTTCCAGAAGCTCCTGATAAACCTTATTATCTTCTTCTACCACTGAAAAATTACGCTGCGTATATTTTTTGGTATAAGCACTGCGGGCTGCCACCAACTCCTGATAGATCTCTTCTTTTTTCTTTCCAAGCTGCTGCAGCTGCCTTGCACTTGCCTCTTTTAAATAAATATAGTTTCTGCTTTTCTGTGCTTCCAGATACTCTTCAAACTGCTTTTCAAACCTTTCGTTTTCCTGAAATTCTTTCTGGATTCCAGAAAGTGCAAATTCCGACTCTGTAATACTGTTTCTGAATTTTTCGATTTCTTCCCCGTTTTTCCAGATTTCTTTCTCTGTCTTCGTGATCTCTTTCTGCTTTGCATCCCGTCTTTCCTGCACTTCTTTCATCTGTGCTTCCAGAGTATCGACTGATTCTGCACGCAGTTTCTGCAGCTTTTCAAGTAAATCTTTCTTACGGGTTTCTTTTCCCTTTATCGCCTTTGCATCCAGGATCTGGCTGATATAATCCTCTGTCGGAAGTGGCATTGCTTCCAGTTCCAGAAGTTTCTTTGCCTCTTCCACAAGTGCCGCAAGTGGAAGCCTCTTTTCCTGAAGCTCATCACAGTGCTTCTGAAGCTGCCGGATCCTCTGACGGAGACTAATCTCTCCGATATAAGCACGTCTCGTATAATTTTCCGGATTAATATGCTGCAGACGATAGCTGTGATACAGCATACAGTCCGGTGTCACACCAATCCTGCACTCCCTGAGTTCCTCAATGTTCTCACATTTCATGATATTCCCAAGAAAGAAATTGATGTAAGACTGCACGTATTTTTCTTTTGCTTTTACTTCTTCTGCAAGAGCGCCCTGCCGGACAATGTGCTCTTCTTCCATAACCTTTTCCGTATCCAGAATTGCAGCACGGAAGAATTTCTTCTTATCCATCTCCTGATAAATATCCATTGCCGCTTTTGCGTATTTCGGCTCTACGATCAGCAGAAGTTTATTATTTCCCATATAACCTTCCACTGCATTGTGCCATCTTTCATCCCGGATTTCCAGAAGATCTGCGAGGATCTGCACGGAAACAAATTTTCCACAATTCTCCTGCAACCGGTTCTGTAGTTCCAGCCTTGCTTCTTCCAGCTCTTTTGGATATGCTTTTCTTCCCTGTTTCAGCTCTTTTAGCTCTTCTTTGGCTTCCCGTTCTTCTTTCTTGATCTGACGAAGTGTACTGTCCGTATCCCGACGTTCTTCTTCGATCTCCGCACGCATCTGTGCGATATTTTCTTTCAGCCTTGTAAGTTCGCCCTCCGAAATCGTACCGGCTTCAAATTTATCAATATCCCAGATGGTCTGGTTGGACGTAATCTCCTGTTCTTTCCATGCTGCAAGTCTCTGTGCTGTCTTTGTGAGACTCGCCCTGCTTTTTCCCAGATGTTCCAGAGTCTCGTTAAGTCCTGCAAGTTCTGCTTCCAGTGCTTTATAACCACTGTTATTCAGACGAAGTAACAGCTCCTCATGCTCCTTTTGCAGTTCTCCACTCTGGCGCATCAGCTCGGCTTTCGTATGCTCCTGTACCTTGATACCTTCTTCTCTGGTTTTAATCTTATCATGGAGTCCCTGGATGTCCGCCTGCAGCCGGAGCATTTCCAGACGGGTAAGACGGTAGTCACATTCCCTGCTTTTTTCTCGCTTATCATCAAAATCCTGATAGATTCCATCGATCTTCTTCAGTTCCTCAATCTCTTCCATCGTTGACTCAATTTTGCTGCGCATTCTGCCATACTGCATGATACTTTCTTTCAGATCCTCAATCTGGATATCCTGTTCCATACAGATATATTCTTTTACAAATTCTTCCAGCTTGATATTCATCCGAAACGGGATTGCCCGCTTAAAAAGACGTGGGAACTTTTCTTTATCCAATCCGCCCAGATACACATCATAAAGCTGACGGCGGAAACGCTCATTGCTCGGTCCGCAGTAGAATGCCTCTTCACCAAAGGTACGCTGCAGATATTCTCTTATTTCCACAGTAGAAAGACATCTCTTTTCTCCCCGGTAAGCATTCGCAAGCAGACCGCTTCTGTGCCAGAAAAACAGGCGGTTGATCTCATTTGTTGCTGTCTCCACGTCAAATACAACGCCCACGCACTGTTTCTCATGGGTTCTCGTCTGTTCCAGCTCGATTACGATCGTACTGGAAAAATTCTTATTTCGCAGATACTGGGACTCATTATTTTCACTGATGTTTACCATTCCGCGCAAATACTCGATCAAGGTACGGTCGGAATCATCTGCTGCCGCTTTATTAAAAAATCCACGTCCGTCCGTGTTAGCATAGAGTACAATCTGAATTGCATCGATAACCGTTGATTTTCCACTTCCGGAATGCCCGGTGAAAAAATTGATTCCTTCACTCAAAGTCAGTATTTTTCTGTCTATATAATGCCAGTTGTTCAGGCAGATTTTTGAAATCGCCCAGAACGGCTGCCTGTTATCCAATGTTTCCAAGAGTCTCCTCCTCTTCTTCCCGGCTGCTTCCAAATGATTCCAGAACTTCTCTCACCGCATCTCCCTGCAATACTGCATGGATACACGGATAGATCAGAAGTCTTGTACTTTCATTTAACTCTTCCAGTACATCCAATGGCTCGATCATCTGGTATTTTTTCAGCATGGCAATAGTTCTTTTCATCTCGGTCGGTGACGGGATACTGCGAAGCACGCGAAAATCTCCTGCTTTTCCGTTGAGTGCCCCCAAGGTTGTCACAATCTGGCTGCTCGACGAAACCGATGCCATCTGCTCATCATAGATCAGCTTCAGCAATAATATGTAAATAGTCGCAAGACGCGGAAGCTTTTCTCCCCAGACCATCTCATCCTGAATATAGATCAGACCCAGATGTACATTCTCGCATAATGTAATGCCGGCAATCTGGAAATACATTTTCAGAAAATCAATGTGCTTTTCGCAGATACGGTACTCTCTCTGATACTGGAGTCTGCCCGCACGCTTGTCAAACTTCCTCTCCAGAAGAAATGTCTGTCTATAGAGAAGCCTGATCACATCTGTCAGATCTTCCTGTTCTTCCTGCGTAAGCTGCTCAAAATATTCTATCATTCATTCTCTCCAATTTTGTCTTCTTTTTCTATAAATGTCTTCTTACAAACTTCAGTGCAGGATAACGGTATCCGTTCTTTTCAATCGTCTCCGCATCCTCTTCCAGCGTTTTATATTTGCTGTTCTTACGGGTACTTAAGTCATATGCCAGAATCAGCTTTTCAAAATCCTCCTCTGATGTAAGGGAAAGTTTTTCTGTATCCAGCACATCTTTCTCTATATGCTCTTCGATAAATTCTTCAATCTGCTTTTTGCTGAATCTGCGCTTGATCCGGTTCAATCTGAGCACATCTTCTCTGTCCAGATCATCCACTTCTTCTTCCGGTGCCATCTGACTTACAAAATCCTTCCGGGTTTTTCTTCGCTTATAAAGAGATTTTTCTGACAGGATTTCAACCAAAGACAGATTCATCTTCTCCCCCGTCCTTTGAATGACCTCTTCATAGTCATCCTCTGCCATCCGGTTCAGGAGCTGAATAACCAGTCCCTTCGTGTCGCTCTCTCCGCTCAGAAGATAATTCAGTCTTGTCACCGTCGCACGCACATATTTGCTGTGCTCCTTATCCATATTGGAAATGCGGTGCTCGATATCATCAAAGCCTCTCTCGATCATATCCAGAAGTTCCAGCACATCTTCTCCCGTATCTCCGGTTGCACGGGCGCGCTCACGGATCTTCTCGATCCATTCCTCATCATCCCGCATCTGACGCAGACATTCTTTGATATCTGTCTTATAGATATAAAAATTATCCGAAGTCTTCAGTATATGGTATTTTTTCCGGACAATCTCTTCCACATATCCGTCCAGATGCTCTTTCAGAAGATCCCCGTAAAACTGCTGTTCCAGAAGCCTTGCAAAAAATTTATCCATGTTATGCAGCATATCCTGCAGTGCTTTGTTGAGCCGTCTGGTATTGATAAGTGCTGTCCGGAGCATATTCAGATTCACCCTCGGATCATTTTTAAACGAGAACAATGTCGCATAGACATTCTGGATATAGATCTCTGTCTCCTCCAGGTCCTCCGTAGAAAGCCGCTCAAAGGCATCCACAAATATTGCTGCATAATCCGGAATTACGATATTCGTCACCAATGTATTATAATCTTCAATTTTCTTCAGCCATCCTTTTCGGATCAGCCAGTTCAGAATTCTTGCCGACGGAGTCTCCAACATATCAAACTCAGTCTCATCTTCTTCTCGTTTAAGTTCGATCTGTTTCTTCATATACAGATCCCGAAGCACCTGAATACAGACTTCCCTGGTCAGGAAATAATTGCTGTACTGGTATTCTTCATTGATCGCCATCAAAGCCTCAATGTATGTCTCTCTGTTCACAGAACGAAACAGACTCCAGAAAGCCTCCGGAATTTCAAAACGTAACTGCATGCCTTGCCTTTCTGTAAATTCATAAATTTTTCCATTATCTATAAGTATACCATATTCTAGTCTCTAAATGGAAAAAACATTGTAAAAAAGCATTACGAAAAAGTGCTGCAAAACCGATCACTCTCATCGGCTTGCAGCACTTCTTCATAACGAGACCAAATATCTGGCAGAATATTTGATTATTATTTTAATTAAGCAAGTATGGGTTCCATATTTTTCAGTATGACTATTTGATAAATCCAACCTGTTTGCTGATTATCTCATACTGTTCGTCTTTTCTCTTATTGTAGATTACTTTTCTTTCTTCAAAGAGGTTGTTTCCTTCTGTATCGATGGATACGATCAGTGGTCCAAACTCTTTTACGCGGCAGTTCCAGAGCGTTTCCGGCATTCCGAGATCTCTCCACTCAGCTCTTACGATCTCTTCAACCTCTGTTGCTGCTACTACGGCATTACCAGCCGGGAATACGCAGTGGATTGCTCCGAACTCTTTACATGCACGTTCGGTGTTTTCTTTCATTCCACCTTTTCCGATGATCACACGTACACCAGATTTCTGTACGAATTCATACTCGAATTTTTCCATACGCATACTGGTTGTCGGTCCTACGGAAACCATCTCGAATTTGTCATTTTCCAATGGACGGATGATCGGTCCTGCATGGAAAATTGCGTTGTTTCTTACATCTACAGGAAGTTCTCTTCCTTCTTCTACCAGACGGCGATGAGCAACATCACGGCATGTTGTCATACTTCCGTTCAGGTAAATGATGTCTCCGATTTTAATGTCTTTTAAGTCCTCTGCTGAAATTGGTGTTGTTAAAATTTTCTTTCCGTCTTTTACTTCTACCATTATAATTCCACCCCCGAATGTGTTGTGATTGTGTAATTAAGGTCCTTGTCAAATACAATGTGTCCTCTTCTGTGACTCCAACATCCTACGTTTACGGCCACACCGATTGCAGATGGATGACGTGCTGTATTTTCGATGTTAACACCCATTACTGAGTATTTTCCGCCCATTCCCTGTGGTCCAAGGCCGATTGCGTTGATTCCGTCTTCCAGAAGGTTTTCCATCTTTGCAGCTCTTTCGTTATCATTGTGAGAGCCGATCGGACGCATCAGAGCTTTCTTGGAAAGCAGAGCTGCCGTTTCTACAGAAGTTGCTACACCTACACCTACAAGAAGCGGAGGACATGCATTCAGTCCGTAGCTTATCATAACATCGAGAACGAATTTTGTTACACCTTCGTATCCTTCACCTGGCATCAGAACCATAGCTTTTCCCGGAAGTGTACATCCGCCACCTGCCATGTATGTGTAGATTTCACATTTGTCAGAGTTTGGAACGATATCCCAGAATACGGTCGGTGTTCCTTTTCCTACGTTCTTTCCTGTGTTATATTCGTCGAATGTCTCAACGCTGTTGTGACGAAGCGGTGCTTCGAATGTAGCCTTTACTACTGCTTCTTTCAGTAATGCTTCCAGATCATCGATCAGTGGGAATTTTGTTCCACATTTTACCCAGAACTGAAGGACACCTGTATCCTGGCAGCTTGGTCTGTTAAGAGCTACTGCGAGTTCCTGGTTACGGAACATGGTATCGTAGATTACCTTAGACAGCGGGCTGTCCTCTTTCTCTCTGAGTTCCTGAAGTTTTGCGATGACATCATCTGGAAGTTTTTTGGCAACGTGTGCAATGAACTTTGCCATGTAATCTGTAAGCTGTGTTACCTGTTCTTCTCTAGACATTTTAAAATCCTCCTCTTTTTATATTGCATTTAATTTAATTACTTTGTTATCCCTTCTTACGGGAAGAATGGATAGAATATCGGAAGTAAGATCATACTTACTACGGTGGATACCAGAATCAGCGGCACACCTGCTTTTGCATAATCTTTAAATGTATATCCTCCGGCTGTGACAACCATTGTGTTTGCCGGCATTCCGATCGGTGTTGCGTATGCGCATGATCCTCCGATGACACATGCCATAAGTACTGCGCTTGGGTCTGCTCCCATTCCCTGTGCGATTGACACAGCGATTGGTGCCATAAGTGCTGTTGTTGCTGTATTCGACATAAAGTTGGTAAGTACACAGCACAGCATGAAAATTACAAATGTAAGTACATAAGGTGACGGGTTCTTTCCAAGAAGTCCGATTACTTTATCAGCAATCAACTCTCCTGCCCCTGTCTGATCAAGTGCTGCTGCAAGGGAAAGTGTTCCACCGAACAGGAAGATCGTCTTCAAATCGATGGAAAGAAGTGCATCTTTCTCACTGATAACTCCTGTAAGGATCAGGGCAATTGCTCCGACGCAACCCGTTACACAAAGCTTGATTCCGATCTGTTCTTCAAAGATCATTCCGAGAAGTGTAAAAATCAGAATAACCAGTGAAAGTGTCTGTTTCCACTTTGGTACATTGCTGAAATCCTGTACCTCATCATAAATGCTGTCTCCAGCTGCATCTGTCTTGTTCGGAAGAAATTTGTATCCGATCAGTGCGAAATAAATGATTCCGACGATCAGGATCGGTACACCTACTTTTGCATAATCGAAGAATCCAAATTTCAGTCCGATGCTTTCCATCTGTGACTGTGCGATCATGTTACCCGGAGCTCCGATCAGAGAAAGGTTACCTCCCATCGCTGCTGCGAATACAAGCGGCATCAGAAGTCTTGATCTTGAATATCCCGACTTTGCTGCGATACCGATGACTACCGGGATCAGAATTGCGGCTGTTCCTGTGTTGGAAAGGAAACCGCTCATCACGCCTACGATGATCATAATCGCAACGATCAGCTGCTTCTCTGTCTTGGCGAAATGTGTTACAACTCCCCCTATTTTGTTTGCCATTCCTGTTTCAAAAAGTGCGCCACCTACAATGAACATCGCAACAAACAGGATGACGTTGCTGTCAATGAATCCTGAAAATGCTGTCTTCCAGTCCAGAACTCCCGTGACTACCAGTCCCACACAGACAATCATGGATGTCAGTCCTAACGGAATTTTTTCCCACATGAACATCACGATCGCAAACAGCAGGAACAATAATGTGATAGTTACCTGACTCATTTTGCTACCTCCTCATTTCTCTTTTTAGTTTCTTTTCTTGATGTCTTTTACTTGATGTCTGATTTTTGATATCTGATTTTGTATCCAAATCTTGATTTTAATATAATTCATTGACACCAAAATGTCAATTACTTTTTATCATTTTGGCGGATAGCATAATTCTGCATATTCTATTTTGTATATTCTGACTAAGATTCTTCTGTCATATTGCACGAAATGAAATTTTTTGCAAATAAAAAAGACTTCAAGAAGTATCTATACTCTCAAAATCTTTTTATGTTCTGTGTATATCTTTTATTTTCTTGCACTTATCTACTTGTAATACGTCAGCATATCATCGCGGCTTCGCATGATATGCGCATACATCTCTTTTTCTGCCGCTTCGACATTATGCTCCTGGAGTGCTTTCAGAATCCTTCCATGCTCTTTGATCGATACCTTCGCATAATCACCTTCTGAAACCATACTTCCCATAGAAAGTCCGTTCCAAAGTTCGGAGATCATTTTTTTCATCTTTCCATTACCTGCCGCACTCCAGATTTCATTGTGAAATGCACGGTTGAGATCCGTGTATTTCTGGGATTCCCCGTTTTTCAGTGCCTCACAAGATTCCTGATAGACATCTTCTATTTCCGCAATATCTGTTCCCGGTTCTGCTGCAAGCTTTGCTGCCGCACTCTCGAGGATCGCGCGGAGCTGATAATGTTCCCGGATATAGGTTTCCGTGATTCCAAGGACGACTGCCCCTTTATTCTTCCGAAGCTGGATCAGCCCGTCCCTTGCCAGAATTTGAAATGCTTCTCTTACCGGCATTGCCGACACATTTAGCTGAGATGCCACACTGTCGAGTGAAAGGATCTCTCCTTCTTTCATTTGCCTTGATAAAATTGCTTTTCTAAGCTCCGCAGCAACTTTTTCCTTCGCTGACGGCATCTTGATCGGTTTTAAACCATTCATCTATTCTTCCTTCTTTCTTCCTTCACCTGCTCTGCCAGAAGCAATACCCATCTGTCAATCTCACTATTGACCGCTTTTGCAAATGTTTTTGTATATTTTTCCGCACCATTTAATGCACCTGCTATCTTTTCGCAGATTGCCTTTTCTGTCTCTTTTTTTCCATCCGTCTCTTTACATTTTGTGGCAAACCGGATATAACACTCCGAAGCATTTTTCAGCAGATTCGTCAGATATCCATTCTCCATCTGTGCAAGAAGCAACTGGTCCGGTCTTGTTTCCGTCGAAAATACTTCCTTTTCCTCTGTTTGACTTTTCGTATTCAGGACATGCTGAACCGCTTTTTTGAGGATTTCCCCGATCATCTCAAAAATCAGTTCTATCTGCTCTTCATCCAGCTCAACCGTATAAATTCTTTTTGTTGCCAGCCTCACGATCAGCCCCTGACTCTCCAGAACCTGAAATGCTTCACGGATCGGGATTCTGGATGCTCCAAATACCTCAGCAAGCTCTTCCTGCTTTAACTGGCTTCCTCCTTCTATCCTGCCCGCCAGAATTTCATCCGCAATCTGTTCTGCCATATAATCGCTCAACCGCTTTTCTGATAATCCTTTCATCTTCCCCTCCACCATACCGCAGTTAATTAGTAGGATATACTAATAATGTATCCAAAATCAGTCTAAATGTAAAGAATTATTTTTCTTGTTCCACGAATATTCTCAGTAAATGATTTTAGAAATATGTTTTCAGAATTTCCTGTTAAATAAAACAAAAAAGGAAACCGCAAAAATGATTCCTCATCTTGCGGTTTCCTCGTTTTACCTCTTCTTATACCATACACTCGTGGATCTCTTCTTCTTCAAGACCGATTCCCTGCATGACATTTTTCAGTTCTTCCCTGCATTCCAGTGGTGCGCACCAGGAAAGCCCGCATCCTGCTGAAATACTTCTCGGCACCGGAATCATACGTCCCTGTGCACCAACTTTTTTACATTCTTTTTCCATCGCCATCGCATCCGCTGTTGTATGGAATGTGATAACCAGCTTTAACTCTTTTTTTCTCATTATTCAATCACAATTTCAAATTCAGAGCCCTTCTCGGTAGAAGTTGCCTTCTTTCCTTTGTCCTTCGCAAACTTCTCGATATTAGTCTTCTGGTGAGGTTCACTCACAAGAACCTTGATCGGTCCGTTTGCATTCTTCAGTGCCTCTGCGGTAAGCATCAGCGGTTCCGGACACGAAAGTCCTCTTGCATCTACTTCTTTCATATTTTTTACCTGCCTTCCTAGCATATCATATTTCTTATGGATTATCCATCTATATCTTGCGGTTTCTGACTATTTTGCCTGCTCTCTTTTGTTTGTAAATGCAATGATAAAGCATGCGATAATACAGATAATGCAAGCAACTTTTCCATTCGGCGTTACGGCTCCTGCAACGAGTTCGCCGGTCTCTGCATTCATAGCTGTTCCGCTTGATGCAAGTCCGAAGTTATGGCAAAGTGCTGCTGCAAAGAACATGCCAAGTACAGTAACTGCTGAATCAGAAGAACCCTGTCCTGCAAGGATCAGCTGGCGAAGCGGGCATCCGCCGGCAAGAACTGCCGCGAATCCTACTGCATACATGCCAAGGATATTCCACAGATGGTTGGAATGTGCAATGATTCCAGGAGTGTTAAATCCAAGTACAAATCTTCCTGTTGCCAGATTGAAGATCAGCATTACTACAAAAAGACCTGCAATAATTGTAAGAAGATCAAAGTTCTTCATTAAGATCGCATCACGGATTCCGCCGGCGAAGCACATTCTTGATTTCTGAGCAAGTGCTCCGAAAATAAGTCCGCCGATCAGTGACATGATAATTGGTGCATGAAGACTTCCAGGACCTGCTTCACTTGCTTTGAGAAGTGTTGAGCAGGTTGCAAGGATCAGAATACCAAGCATCAGTACCGGAAGCACTGCTCCACTTTCTTTGTTTGTCTCATGCGCACGTCCAAGGCTGAAACCATTTTTGAGTGCAAATGCTCCGGTTCCAACTCCAAGTACAAAACCGATCAGTGCTACCCATGCATTCAGGTCACCTGCTGACATACGGATCACCATACGGAGCGGGCATCCAAGGAAAATCAGGGAACCGATCATAATTACCATACCAAGGATAAAGCGGATCATCGGTGAAGATCCCGCTGTTGAACGGTATTCTTTTGTTGCCACTGAAATAATAAATGCTCCGATCACAAGACCGATGATCTCCGGTCTTGCATACTGCACAACTTCGGCCTGGTGAAATCCCAGAGCTCCTGCCGTATCACGGATAAAGCAGGCAATACAGAATGCCATGTTTGCCGGATTACCAAAGTAAGCCAGACATGCAGCTACAAGCCCACACAGAACCCCCGCAAGTGCAAGCTTCTTCTTTGAATCTGATAAATTCATTTTTCTTCCTCCTTCGTCTTTCTCTCATTCGTCATTTTGACTATTAAAGACTTTTTTGTTACCTTTTAATTATATCTTTTGCACAACTTCTTGTCCAATTCATAATTAAAATAGACCGATATATATATTGATACTATCAATACTATATCGGTCTTCTATCAATCTCTAATCTTATAAAATTTTACTCTTCTTCTGCAAGCTCGCAGATTGCCCGGATTGCCGTATCCACTTCTTCCTCTGTGTTATAGTGGGAAAAACTGAATCTGACAGCCCCCTGCTCTACGGTTCCAAGTGCCTCATGCATCAGTGGTGCACAGTGTCCTCCTGAACGGGTAGAAATCCCATAATCTGTCAGAAGTGCATCACTGACTTCTCCCGAGTCATAATCTCTGATATTCAGGCTCACTACCGCACAGCGGTCCATGCTGCTGAAATCCCCATAAATTTTGACTCCCGGGATTTCTTTTATCCCTTCATAAAACCGCTTCATCAATGCCTGTTCCTTTGCGCGGATCGTATCAATTCCTGTTTCTTCCAGATATCCGATCGCAGCATCCAGTCCGGCAATTCCGTGTCCGTTAAGTGTTCCTGCTTCCAGTGCTGTCGGCATCTCTTCCGGCTGTGTCTTACTATAGGTCTGCACACCGGTACCGCCTGAAAGAAGTGGCCGGACATGAACGCCTTTTCTCACATACATTCCACCAGTCCCCTGCGGTCCTAAAAGTCCCTTATGTCCGGTAAAACACAGAATATCAATATGCATCTTCTGCACATCGATCGGAAATACACCGGCAGTCTGTGATGCATCTACCACAAACAACAGATCGTGTTTTTTTGCAATTTCCCCGATCCGCTCCACATCCACTTTGTTTCCCGTCAGATTGGAACCATGGGTACAGACAATTGCTTTTGTATTCTCTTTGATTGCTTTATCAAAATCTGCGTAATCCAGAGTTCCTTTTTCATCACATCCAAGGAATGTCACTTCAACTCCCTTTTTCTCCATCTCATAAAGTGGTCGGAGAACAGAGTTATGTTCCAAAACCGTAGAGATCACATGGTCTCCCGGATTTAAGATCCCCTTGATTGCAATATTCAGACTCTCCGTTGAATTCATGGTAAATACGATCTGTCTTGCATCTTCCGCCCCGAAAAAACCTGCAAGCTTCTCTCTTGTGTCATATACGGTTCTTGCTGCTCCGAGAGATGCCTCGTTGACACCTCTTCCGGCATTCCCCATTGAGCACATTACTGCGGTGATCGCATCAATTACTTCCTGTGGTTTGCGCATTGTGGTTGCTGCATTATCTAAATATATCATATTGATCCTCTTTTCATTTCCCCATATGTGCATCCGGATAGAAATCCTTTACAATCCGGATCAGATGCTCTGCTGCTGCAGGCAGCTGATAGTTTTTATTGTATACAAGGTTCAGATAACGACTGCTTTCATCCTTCTGTAACGGGAATTCCAGAACCTGTCCGGTCCGGATCTCCTCTTCTGCTGCAAGTCTTGATATGATCGTGATTCCAAGCCCACTCTTTACTGACCTTTTTATCGCTTCCGGATTCTCAATGCATGCTACTATATTGAGGGTATCAGGCATAATTCCTGCTTTTCTCAATATTTTTTCTGTTTCCTTGCGGGTTCCCGATCCTTCTTCCCGCGTAATGACCGGTTCATTCTTTATCCATGTTGCTGTCTTATAGCGCTTCTGTATTTCCTGATAAAACTCGGTATTCGGCATGATAACAACCAGTTCATCCTGATAAAAAGGCATATATCTGCAATGCTTTTTTTCAAGTACCGTACCTGTAAATCCAATATCTACCATATGCCCTGCTACCTGTTCAACAACACCGCAGCTGTCATTTTCTGAAATCCGGAACTGCTCATCCGGATAAGTCTCTCTGAATTTCGCCAGAATCGCCGGAAGAACATACTGTGCCGGAATCGTAGAGGTCGCAATTGTAATACATTTTTCCTCACGATGCGCATCCTTGGAAAATACCTGCTCGATTTCTTTTTCGAGTTCCACCATCTGGCGCGCATACTGGTATAATTGCTTTCCTTCTTCCGACAATTTTACTTCCTTTGTATTTCTGACAAAAAGCCGTGAGTCCAGTTCTTTCTCCAGAGAAGAGATATGTGCACTGACCGTTGGCTGCGTCAGGAACAAAAGCTTTGCCGCTTTTGAAAAACTTCCCGACTCAGTTACCTTAACAAATGCCTCCAGCTGCTTTAAATTCATAAGTATGCCACCCTCTCACTTTCTCCGCCTGTCTTCTTTGTCACCTTAATGCTGTCCATATATTCTAAAATCGGTTTCGCACTCTTTCTGCTTGTTGAGAACATATCTCTCACCTGTGCGATCGTGATCAGATTTTCTTCCTTCAGATGATTCTGAATTTTTTCCTTCGCTTCATCCATCAGGTGTTTCATCGTAAACATCTCTTCATTGATACGGAGTACTTTTCCTTCGTCAATCATCATGAGAACCACATCTTCCGCTGTCTGGCGCGGAATTTTTCCAAAATCAATCTCTGAAAATCTCACAAAATCATATCCTGCTTTTTCAAATGTATCTTCGATCAGCTTCTCTGTCTGAAGATACATCGCATCCTTCGGAACTTCATATCCCGGAAGCGAAAGATATTCTTCCCTTCTTCCATAGACGTTTTCTCCCGTCATTCTTTCGATATACGCATCAAATATGTTTGGTTTGATCTTTTTCAGGAATGTATTGTGAATTTCGGCTTTCTTCATTCCATATCGGTATGGATGCTCACTGTGATATTTCTGCAATGTCTCCTCTATCTTCTGACGTACTGCAAATTCGCTGTCTCTGTGCCACAAATATGTATCCTTCTTCATTGGGAATACAAAGATTGTGCCCGATTCTTCCAGTTCTTCAAGATACTCCTTCAGTTCATCTACGGAATGTGCCATCACCTTTGCAAGCTCAGCAAGTGTGATCATCGTGTCGCCGTGTTCTTTGATCTGAAGCTCCATAACATCGCCAAGTGAACCGGATTCTTTTTTCTTCAGTTCTTCGATTGCCTGTGCATCAAAACGTTTCTTACGCACCGGATTCGGTTCCAGCACGATCCCGCCTCCGATAGTCTCCATCGGAGAATAGAAACGTACTACAAAACGGTCGCCTCGTTTGACCGCAATCTCTTCTTCCAGTCTGAGCTGTACCAGTCCCTCTTCTCCCGGTCCGATCTGCTCCTTATCCAGCAGAACAGCACGGCAGAGGATCTCACTCGTACCCGTATATAAATGCAATCTCTCATGATTTGTAAGGATACGCATGGAGTCTTCCAGAACTTTCAGCTTCACATCCAGAAGATCTGTATTTTTCATACTGTTCTTCGGCGCAAGCACACACCCTCTGCGAATCTCCTTTTTCTTCACATTTGACAGATTGATCGCCACTCTCTGTCCGGCATAGCATTTGTCCTGATTCTGCCCATGTACCTGAATATTACGGATCTTGCACTCTTTTCCGATCGGATACATTTCCAGAACGTCTTCCCTAGTGATCGTACCGGAGATAAGTGTCCCTGTGATAATTGTCCCAAAGCCTGACAGGGTAAATGCCCGGTCAATCGGAAGTCTTGGAATAGTCTGTGTATCCTTTGCAACCACCTCATCCGACATCAGTTGCTGGATCGTATCCGTCAGTTCATCAAGCCCCTGCCCGGTTGCAGCCGATACTTTAACAACCGGTGCACCTTCCAAAAAAGTACCTTCCAGTTCTTCCTGGATTTCTTCCTCAACGAGTTCCAGCCATTCTTCATCGACCAGATCACACTTGTTGATCACCAGAATGCTCTTCTTGATCCCAAGGAGTCCCAGAATGTCCATGTGTTCTCTTGTCTGCGGCATGATACCTTCATCCGCTGCCACAACCAAAAGTACCAGATCCATTCCGACAACTCCAGCAACCATGTTGTTGATAAATTTTTCATGTCCCGGAACATCAATGATCCCTACACGGTCTCCATTTTTCAGATCAAAATAAGTAAACCCGAGGTCAATGGTGATCCCTCTTCTCTGTTCTTCTTCCCACCGGTCCGTGTTACGTCCGGTAAGTGCTTTTATCAGTGTCGTTTTCCCATGGTCAATGTGACCTGCGGTTCCTACGATAATGTTTTTCATAATAATTCTCCCAGCATCTCTGCTATCTTCTTAAAGTAGCAGGATTCAATTGTCCGCACATCCAGATAAATCGTGTCGTTAGCTGTACGCGGAATGATTGGCATAGAAAGATGCCGCATCTCTTCTTCCAACTTCGGTACACTGATATTCTCCGGCTTAATCGTAACTGCCATACTTGGAATGCGTTCAAGCGGAAGAGAGCCTCCACCGATCTGTGATTCACACGGTTCCATCCCGATCGTTGCAGCAAGATGTGCATTCTGCAGAATCCGCTTCAGAGATCTTGCACGCTTTTCCACATCCGCTTTGGACTCTGTGATCATACGCAGTACCGGAAGATTCTGGATTGCCTTTTCTTCTGATAAATATTCCTGTAATACCAGTTCCAGTGCTGCTGCTGTAAATTTATCAATTCGCAGTGCACGTGTCAGCTGATTCTTCTTCATCTGGTCAATATATTTCTTCTTACCGATGATGATTCCAGCCTGCGGACCACCGAGCAGCTTGTCTCCGCTGAAGCATACAACGTCCGCTCCCTTGCGGATGGAATCCTGAACCGTCGGTTCATAGGTCAGTCCGTATTTACTCAGGTCGATCAGCACGCCACTTCCAAGATCTTCAATGATCGGGATATCGTGTTCCTGCGCAATCGGAATCAGTTCATCGATCGTAACCGTCTCTGTAAATCCAACAATACGGTAATTGCTTGTATGAACTTTAAGGAGTGCTTTTGTCTCCTCTGTGATCGCTTCTTCATAATCAGAATAATGTGTCTTATTCGTCGTTCCGACTTCCACAAGTGAAGCTCCGCTCTGCTCCATTACATCCGGAATCCGGAATTTGCCACCGATCTCAACCAGCTCTCCGCGGGATACTACAACTTCCCCGCCTTTTGCCATTGAACTTAAGATCAGCATAACAGCGGCAGCATTGTTGTTAACCGCCATCGCAGCCTCTGCCCCGGTCAGTTTGCAAAGCAGTTTTTCAAAATGAGAGTATCTCTCTCCACGTGTTCCTGCTTCCAGATTGTATTCCAGATTGGAGTAACCACTCACAATTCCTGCCAGTCTCTCAACATGCTCCTTACTGATCGGTGCACGGCCGAGATTGGTGTGGAGAACTGTTCCTGTTCCGTTAATCACCATTTTCATATTCGGCTCATGCAGCTTTCCGGCATGCCGTTTTATATTCTGCGTAAGCATCCCGATCTGCGCTTTCGCTTTCTCTTCTTCCTCGCACTTTCCGATAAATGTTCTGAGCGCATCCATCTCTTCACGGATCACATCCATCACAAATTCACGTCCATATACATCAATCAAATCCTGTATCTCCTGTTCTTCAAGCAGAATATCTACTTTCGGAATACTGCGAAATAATAAATTTTTATTCATTTTCTCCTCTACCTCTTTGAATTCCTAGTGCAGACGAATCAGTTTATCGCTCTTTTCTGTTACGGTTCCGATCAGGGATACCTTGGTATCCAGTCTCTTCTTCTCGAATGCTTCCATCACGGCTTCCGCATACTGTGCTTCCACGCTGATGAGCAGTCCACCTGATGTCTGCGGATCATATAACAGATCGATAAAATGATCTTCTACATTTCTGAAATCTACTTTCTGATAAGAATATCCCTTGTTCTTGTAAGCCCCCGCCGGAACAAGGCCCATTTTTGCATAGCTGATTGCTTCATCAAGATATGCAATATCGTGAACATTCAGTTCAAATGTCACATTACTTGCCTCTGCCATTTCAACGCAGTGACCTAAAAGACCAAATCCTGTAATATCTGTACATGCATTTACAGGGAAATGCTCCACAACTTCTTTTGCTTTTTTATTTAAAGAAGACATGACAATCTCAGCTTCCCTGATTGCGGCTGCAGATGCCATTTCTCCTTTGATTGCTGTATTAACAATTCCTGTTCCGACCTGTTTGGTAAGGATCAGCACATCCCCCGGTTTACATCCGTAATTCTTAAAAATCTTCTTTGGATGTACAAATCCGGACACACAAAGTCCGTACTTCGGCTCATCATCCTGTACTGTATGTCCACCAACCAGAACAGCTCCTGCCTCTTTTACCTTATCGGCTCCACCGGCAAGAATATCTCCTAAGATCTGTGGATCAAGACAATTCGGAAATCCTACGATATTAAGTGCTACCTTCGGCTCTCCTCCCATTGCATAAACATCACTGAGCGAGTTTGCTGCTGCAATCTGGCCAAACATATACGGATCATCCACGATCGGCGTAAAAAAATCCACGGTCTGGATCATCGCAATATCATCTGTAACCTTATAAATCGCAGCATCATCTGATGTCTCGATTCCGACGATCAAATTTTCATCTTCAAATTTCGGTAACTTACCCAGAACCTGGGCAAGGGTCTCCGGACCTACTTTAGCGGCTCACCCGGAAGTTTTTGCATACTGTGTCAGTCTTACTTTTTCTTTATTCATTGTTTATCCCCAACTTATACTTTGCATTTAACATGTTACCTGCCGCAAAAAATGCACACATAGATGAATTCTATCATTCATACTTTCTATTGTAAAGACTGCTTTTGCAATTCATACTTTTCTATGATCAATTCTCTCACATGTTCAGCCGCTGCCGGAAGTTTGTAATTCTTATTATATACAAGATTCAGGTTTCGACCGCTGCCATCCTGTGAAAACGGGAATTCCAGAACTTCTCCTGCCTGGATCTCATCTGCGGCCGCAAGTCTTGAAATAATTGTAATGCCAAGACCACTTTTGACAGATCTCTTGATCGCTTCCGGATTCTCAATTGTCGCAACAATATTCAGATCCTCCAAAGAGATTCCAATCTTTTTTAATTGCTTCTCTGCTTCTTTTCTGGTACCGGATCCCTCCTCACGCATAATCAGAGGTTCTCCTTCCAGCCATTTTAAATCCTTCTGCTCTTTTATGATTTTCTGATATTCTTTCGTATTCGGCATAATAACAACCAGATCATCCTGGTAAAACGGTATGTATTTACAATTTGCTTTTTCGATTACTGTACCGGAAAATCCAATATCAACCAGATGCGATGCTACCTGTTCAATGACAGTACTGCTGTCACTTTCCACGATTCTGAACTGTTCTTTCGGAAATCTCTCTCGGAATTTCACCAGAATATCCGGCAGAATATACTGCGCCGGTATCGTAGAGGTTGCGATCGTAATACATCTTTCTTTCTGCTCTGCTGCTTTTGAAAACATTGACTGGATTTCCTGTTCCAGTTCGATCATCTGACGTGCATACTGATAAAGTGTCTTTCCGTCCTCAGATAATTTGACAGTCTTGGTATTACGCACAAACAATCTCACTTTCAGTTCTTTTTCAAGTGTCTGTATATGCGCACTTACTGTTGGCTGTGTCAGATACAGTTCCTGTGCTGCTTTTGAAAAGCTCTTTGAATCGGATACTTTAATAAATGCTTCCAGCTGCCTTAAATTCATAATTATTCCCTCTTTCTATTCGATCAAATTCGTATAAATACACCCTCACCGGATTCCGTTATTTCCTTTGATCAAATTGCGCAGCCACATCTATCTTCTACCATCCGATATCAAATACCAGAGAGCAAAGTGCATCTGCCCGAACAAACAAATTCTTTTTATCCAGGAGGTTACCATCTTCAGTTTTTAACAACTTGTCCAGAGCCTGAACAAGGGTCCTTCGACCTGCTTTGACGCCTCAACATGATGTCCTTATACACTGTGTCTCTCTGATATCTTTATTCATACTTAATTTCTCAACTTTTCTTAAATATTCTCTGTCCGTTATACGAACTTCTTTGTTATATAGTTCTCAAACTATGGTCTGATGATCTTTCCTGCTTCAGCCATAGATTCAACAATACTGTACATATTGGTTACACCACCAACAACAAGTTTGTCTTTTAAATGATAGTAGTCAAGACATGTACCACATGTAAGAATCTCTACTCCCTGTGCCTCCAGAGACTTCAGATCTTCAATGGAATCTGATCCTTCTGTTGTAAGAGTAGCTCCTCCATTGTAGAAAAGCATCTTCTTCGGAAGTGTATCAAGCTGTGTAACTGCATAAATAAATCCCTTAATCAGGACTTTACCAAGTTCATCATTACCTGTTCCCATGCGGTCAGAAGATACCACTACGATAAGGTCTCCCTTCTGATCCGGTGTACATACAACTTCTGCATCTACTGCCGGTACTCCCTGCATCTTGATCGTTACTTTGTATTCTTTTTCTCCAAGCTTTTCAGAGCTTACTTCTCCGCCCTGTTCTTTTGCCAGCTTTGTAACATTCTGTACAGCAATCTCATTATCTACTAATACTTCAATTGTCTCCGGTCCTGTAAGAGCCTGCATTGCTTTTTTTGTTTTGATTACCGGAATCGGGCAGTTGTCTCCCATTGCATTAACTGTTACCATAATATTCATTTCCACCTTTCTTTTACGTGAATCATTTCACTTATAGATACATTCTATCACCCTTCGCCCCTTATGTAAACAGATAGTCCCGTTATTTTTACCAAAAACCAATTGTTATCGCGATAGCTTTTTGTATATTATTGCGATATTTTACATTCGCTTCTTGCAGTATCCTTTCTTCTATAATAAAATAGAAAAGTAAAACAGTATGTCTATAAATATGCATTGAACAAGACTATAGAAAACTGGAAATTTATCAAAAAGCACTTCAGAAAGGATTTAATAATATATGTGGTTAGCAGATGGTTGGAAAGATTATGAAGTAATTGACTCCTCAGACGGAGAAAAGCTGGAACGCTGGGGGCAGTACATCCTGGTTCGTCCGGATCCGCAGGTGATCTGGGATACACCTCGCACAGACAAACGCTGGAAACATCCGAACGCACACTATCACCGCAGTAAAAAAGGCGGCGGTGAATGGGAATTCTTCGATCTCCCGGAACAGTGGCAAATCAGTTATAAGAATCTTACCTTTAACTTAAAACCGTTTAATTTTAAACATACCGGACTTTTCCCGGAACAGGCAACCAACTGGGACTGGTTCTCTGAAAAGATTCGCAATGCCGGGCGCCCGGTAAAAGTACTGAACTTATTCGCCTATACCGGTGGTGCAACACTTGCAGCAGCTGCTGCCGGCGCACACGTAACTCATGTAGACGCTTCCAAGGGAATGGTTACATGGGCAAAAGAAAATGCTGTTTCTTCCGGACTCGGCGACGCACCGATCCGCTGGCTGGTTGATGACTGTGTCAAATTCGTAGAGCGCGAAATCCGCCGCGGTAATCATTACGATGCAATCATCATGGATCCACCTTCCTACGGTCGTGGACCAAAGGGCGAGATCTGGAAGATTGAAGACGCAATTCATCCACTGGTAAAACTCTGTACGAAGATTTTATCCGATGATCCACTGTTCTTCCTGATCAATTCTTATACGACAGGACTTGCCCCAGCAGTACTGACTTATATGATCGCGACTGAGCTTAAGAAATACGGTGGGCATGTGGATTCACAAGAGATTGGACTTCCAGTATCTTCAAATGGGCTGGTACTTCCTTGTGGGGCCAGTGGAAGATGGGAAAGATAAGATTGCGGATTTTTGATTGATACGTTTGTGGCTTCTCAATAATACAACGTTTTTCCGAATAGCAGAATCTCAATTTGTGCAATCATAAAAGATCTAAAATAAAAGAGAAGTGATCCGGTATGAAATGGATTTCTCCTGCTATAAAGCTTGTGCTTTAAAGAAAATCCTTTTCTAAACTCAGATTACTTCTCTTTTTTATTTTCCATTCTCCTTTGGGTTTCCCATCTGAAAATTTATTGCAGATGCTCCATCAGATAGCTAAGAAACGCCTGGCAACCTTCCATCACATCATCAAATGTCTCATCAAAATTTCCTGTATACCATGGATCTGCAATGTCTCTCGGACGATTTGTGTAATCCAGAAGTCTCTGTACCTTGTGCTCCGGGTCATTTCCGATGATTCTCATAATGTTCTGTATATTATATCGCTCCATGCAGATGATGTAGTCGAATGCGGCATATTCTTCTCTACACATCTTACGTGCACGGTGATTGCCACACGGAATTCCTTCCTTGCGGAGCTTCTTTTGTGTGCCGCGGTGAACTGGGTTTCCATGTTCTTCATTGCTTGTACCGGCGGAATCGATGAAGAAATCGGATTCTATGCCGGATTGTTTAACTAAATGTTTCATAACGTATTCTGCCATGGTGGAGCGGCAGATATTGCCGTGACATATAAATAGTATTTTTATCATTGTTCTTATATCCTCTTAAAGCCTTTTAAAGCCTTATAAATAGGGCATTTTCTGTACTTTCTCTTTATTTTGATTTTCTTATTATTTCTTATAATTTCTTGTATTTTCTCGGTCAATTGGCACTAAATTTGGCACTAAATCAAGTTTGTGCCAATTCCCGACATACTGCCATTTTTCAATGGCAAAATATTTTAAAGCTTTCCCCATTTTCTAATGATTCTCACTTACATATTAACTACTTTTCTGCATTTCCCTCTACCTATAGAATTCAGCTCTTTTTCCATATTGGGCATCTTGCTTAATTCCTCTTTTGCATGGTCGTAACCGATATGTGTATACACATTCAATGTTACCTCAATATCTGAATGTCCCATTAAATATTGAAGAGTTTTTGCGGAGATTCCAGATTTTGCCATATTTGTACAATATGTATGTCGGCATACATGCGGTGTCACTTTAGGCATCTGGATTTTGTAAATTTTATTATACTTTTGACAGATATGTTGAAAATACTTTTCCCAATGCATAGAAATCATTGGCATACTATTCTTATCCAGATACAAAAAACCTACACACCCATCTATCATCGGTTCTGTTTTGGGTGCAATCCGTTTTTCAATAATTGACCGGAAACAATCCTCAACATCTTTTTTAATTGGTAACACTCTTGTACCTGCATTTGTTTTTGTCGGGACAATTATATATTGTCCTTCTCTAGTTCTTTGCAATTGGTGGTCAATATTTAATGTGTGTTCCTCGAAATCAATATCCGAAATTGTAAGACCGCAAAACTCACTAATTCGCAATCCTGTTTTAAACAAAATATAGATTCCTTCGTAGTATCTACTAAAATGTGAATCATCTTTGACAAATTTTAAGAAATCTCTTTCTTGTTTTGGCAATAATGCTTCTCTTTGCACACTATCATTGATAAGTGTTTTTCCCAGTTCAAAAGAAAAAGGATTATATGGAATCATTTCATCTTCAACTGCCATTTGAAATGCCGGACGCAAGACACCACGTATTGAATGTATAGAACTGTAGCTTCTTCCGTCTTTCTGTAAACCGATTAAAAACAACTTTGCATCAGAAAATTTAACCTTATCAATTCTCGTTTTTCCGAAGTCTTCTTTTGCAAGAATATTCTGTACAGTCTTATAGCCAGCTCTTGTATTATGTGTAACTGCTGTTTTAGTAGCAACATAACGTTCTACAAGCTCACATACATTTGTGCCGTCATTGTAAATTCCTCTTGCAGCTAATACCTGAATTTCTCGCTCCTGCTCCCGAAGTGACTTTTTAAATTTCTTTCCGGGCGGTGTAATATCTGATTCTGTTAATCTCCAGCTAGATATCTTATGTCTTTTCTGGTTGCGATCCGTGTATCTATATGTATAGCTTCCGTCTTTCTCCTGGCGTTCTCCTTCATGGAGAATTCTTCCTTTATTATCACGTCTCTTTTCACTCATTTTTGCATCTCCTTTTCTTTTAAAGAGCCGTGATACAGTGTTGATAGTGTTAGTATATCACGGCACTTTTCTTGAGTCCATAGCTTAAATCGCATCAGTTTCATCTATGAATTTTTCAAATAAGTTTCTTTTAATTTGAACTCTGTTTCCATTCCAAAGGAGATATTTTGCATTATTGTTCCTACTTATCAAATTTCTTAACTTGTTTTCTCCAATTCTAAAATAAGCTGCTGCTTCTTCAACTGACAAAGTATACTTTTCCCACACTGGGATTTCTGTTTTTGTTACTTCCATTTCTTTTTACCACCTTCATTTTTCTGTTCCCCTCTTCAAAATATGAATTCCTTCCTTACCATTTTCTTTGGTTTCTATTTTCGCAATAAAAAAAGCAACCTATTATCCGAAATCCCCAACTTAAAAAGTTGTGTGAATTTCGTTTTTTTAATAGGTTGCTGAAATTGCTTTTCCATCTACGATTCAAAGCAATATATTCTTTTATTTGTTCTTATATTATCACTTTTTCCAAATTTGTCTATAACCTCTATTATAAAATAAAATCAAAATTTTATGCGTGTTTTTGTGCATATTTTAAGTAATATTTAAAAAGACGCACCTATCGGCACGTCTCTCTATCTCTTACATTTTTTACTATTATTGATTACTTCTCTGTTTGAGCTGAATCATAAATGTTGCCGTTCCTTCAAAATGTCCGGCTGACAGTCCATCGAACATTGCATAAACTGGTGTTTCTGCTGTTGTCTGATCCCTTAAAAATTTTACGCTGTTAGTTGTAAATCTTACCGTTCCATTTGCACCCCATTCATTCGTCATTTGAATAGCCTCATCAGGGATAGACACACACACTTCTTCTGTATCTGTAATATTGACATAATCTGCAGTAAACGTATATCCGTCTGGATTATTTAAGTCTATACTTTCTGGAATGTTGATACAAAATGTACTCTGATTGTCATATGATAATTGTACATTAGCTGTTTCTCCATCTGTATGCAATTGTGCTGCTGATACTGGCATAACAGAACCAACCATTACTGATATAGCCATCATTGTTCCTAAAATCCTTTTTTTCATTATTCTACCACTTTCACACTGAATTTTACTTTTGCATTATTCAAAGCTGTACCATCATCTTTAAAGCATTCAACAAGTAATAATCCGTCATAATCGCCTGATTTTAAAACGTCATCAAGTTCAATCTCATAATATCCTTTACCTGGTTCAATCCCTCCGGCAGACTGCCAAGATTGTTCATCGTTTATAAATAATGTCATACGGAACAAACAATTGTTTCCTTCTGGATTCTTAAAATTTACTTGCTGAATTTTCTGGTTTGCTGTAAATGTAAGAGAATCAAAACCAGGAATCTTTATACTATTTGTTTCTTGCTTTTCCCCATTTGGCAATTTCTGATCTCCATCCCAATTTTGCGCATTTTCGTCAACTGGAAGTAAAATCTTATCATCAGATCGTCCAAACAGAAAGAATATAATAAAGCCAAACAGCAAAAGTAACAATACAATTACGAAAATATTTCGTTTTTTCATGTCTTACCTCCGCAAAACATGATAGCAAAAACTTTCTTTCTCGTCATTGCAAGTCGGGTATGTTCTGCTTTTTCCAACGGAAAATTGTGCTTTCTTCCATAATATAATAATCGCACTGTCCTTTTATAGCAGTTTTAATAGCATTTTTAGAATATTGTTTATGTGGAATCATGCAATCTGGAATCTCTGTATGTATTATACGGCACTTTTCACACCGCATTCGGCGCAAACTAAATATATACTCTTTTCCTGAAACGTTCTTAACTGTACGCTTTCTGCTGCCGATTACCTTCATTTTTCCGTAGCAATCAGGACATAATTTTTTTTCATTACTTACAATAATATAGTAATTTTTTTTAGTGTAATTTTATAATCTTTTCTTATTAGCATTCTCTCTCCTAAAAGCAATAAAAAACTGGCATCTTATAGTTGTATGCCAGTTCCCTTTATTATTCATTTTTATCGTGTTCAATAATATCTTGTACTTCGCAATCCAGTATAAAACATAATGTATCAATTGTTTTAGTTGTAATTGGAAGTCCCTTTTTTATTCGATGAATTGTATTTGCAGAAATTCCTTGCTTATATATCAATGCGTATTCTGTCACATTTTTCTTTAAAAGTGTTTCAAAAAATGGCTTATATGAAATCATGCTAATCTACCTCTTTTTGATAGATTAACATAGTTAATTCATTGACTATGCTTAATATATTGAGTATAATTTATTTATAAAACCAGACTTACAAAACACTCATCATAAGGAGATCTATATGGCTCTTATTAAATGCCCAGAATGCGGAAAAGAAATTTCCGATAAATCAAAACAATGTATACATTGCGGTTTTCCATTACCAACAGTCGAAAAAGAAGTCCCCGATGGATTTTGTCTTATTGACGGAATCCCCCGTGATCTTCGTGAAGCACTAAGCAAAATTGACGATTACCCTAACATGACTTCTGATGAACAAAAAAAATTTAAAGGTTGGATTTTCGGTCAATGCCAAACTATCTCTATATATGCTGCAGAACAACTTCTAAACATCATGTTGGAAACCCATGCAGTACCAAAAGAATTTGATGGTTCGTATAAAAGAGTAGGAAATGGTCATGTAGATTCTATAAGCTCAGCCAACAAAAACATTGTTAAATGTCCTAAATGTGGCTCAACCGCTGTCACAACCACTACAAGGGGCTACTCCGTTATGCTCGGCTTTATTGGTAATAATAAAGTCATAAATATATGCGGAAATTGTGGTCATAAGTGGAAGCCATAAAATACAACAGTTCGATGAAAAATATATGAATTGTAGACTGAGATAAGGCTCGATATCTAAACGTATATTTAATAGTTGCTGCGAAAATGTTTTTATATCCCCCTGCCTTTTTACGAAATAATTTTTCCATAAGAAAAAGCCTAGGATTTGCCTAGGCTCTATTTCTATTCGAGTAGCCCCTTCGCAATCATTTCTTCCCGAATTTCTTTTTTATACTTTAATAAAGTCGGTTCTGAAATTCCAGCAAGTTTCATTATTTCTTGATTGCCAAGCGTTCCCCCGAATGATTTAGAATGTTTTTTAATAATTTCTTTTGCTTGAATTGATTTTTTAGTTGTCTTCTTGTTTCCTTTGGTCGCTGTTCCTCCAATAATTTTCCCATTTAAACGTGCGGTTTCAATCCCTTCCTTAGTTCTCTGATGCAGATCGTCAACTTCTTTTTGTGCCTGCTCAAATGCTTTTCTAATATCGGCACTTGCTTTTGCTCGCATAAACTTAGTAATTGCTTTTGTAATATCACTTACCAACTCACTCTCTGCCGTTCCATCCGACTCAATATTGATACCAGCACTTTCTAATGCCTGTTTATACGCCTCTGTATCAATGTGTCTCTCTTTTATAAATACTAAGTTAATGCATCGATCATATAATTCAAAGTATAATGCTATACCATCGTCAGCATTACGACTCATACGGCTTACAGAATCAAATACTATTGTATCTCCCGGTTTTACTTGCTTAATAATCTTTTGTAACTCATCTCTACCCTGAAACTTTGTTCCCGTATAAATTTCTTTTCTAATATCAGCTTTCGGAAAGACTGTCAAAATATTTCTAACCTGTCTTTCTATTGATTGTTTGGCTGTACTGATACGACAATACCCAAATATTTTTCCCATCTTCTCACTCCTAAAACCAGAAATAAATACGTTCGTTATTCTTTGTGGTTTAATCATATCTCAAGAAATGGGGAAATTCAAGTATTTCCATTATATTTTTATGTTTTTTATTCTACGTTATTTTTTATGGCTATTTTTTATTCAACTATTGCTCAAAAACATCTGACATTCTTGGAATTTTCTCTCGAATCTCTTTTACAGACATTTTCAACTTTTGAACGGAGTCCCTTGCAACATTGTACTCAACTTCCCGATTCGGTATTTCTTTTCCTTCTAATCTCTTTAATATTTTTAATTTTTCCAATATTTTTTCTTTAATCGGTAACAGTTCTGTTTTATCAGTAACAATTACTATATTTAACATTTCATATAAATATAATATTCTCTGTGCCGATAACGGATGATCTCTCTTATCTTCTTTTTCAGGATTATAGTAATTTTCCAAAATCTTATCGTTATACCATTCTTGCCATCTTTCTTTCTGCATATTCTCAAATTGAAAATAAATAGCCAAAAACATTTTTTCCAGTTCTGCTATACAACTCTGTGATGGCTGTGTATGAATAATATATTTGACCAAATAATCCATTGCAAACATATCGGCTTCACATTCCTGTGCTTTCTTATCTACTGAATCATCCAGACAAGCATCTACATGTCCACAAAAAACGTGCGCATATTCATGAAATACAATAAAATAAAAACCATATTCTATAATATCGTTAATATATTCTGCTCTTTGGCTTACATCTGGAATAAAACTCCAATTTAATTTTTCCAAATATTTTCTCTGTTCTTCTATAACACCGCTATTCACAAAAATATAGTATTCATCATCTAATTTTGTCACACAAGCATCTATTGCTTGATTTTTCACAATATATATATTGCATCCCGGAATCAATATTTCTTTTTCATCACGTATAACTATACGTTCTCTAGTAATTCTGCTCTGCGCATTATTGATTAAATTACATCCTTCTTCTGTAATATAAAATTTTATCTTTAAATCCTTTTCAAGTTGATGCAAATCTCTTTCCATTTAGTTTTCCTCTCATATAGTTTATATGCCTATTATAATAATTGCCAATATTCAAATCAAGAAAAGAATTTACCTTTCCCATCTGATAAACAATCCCATAGTTCGAACATTATCGAACTATTACATTTTCAACCATACTCTTTTAAAATCCGCTTATACAGCCAATTCCAGAACTATCTTTTTTATGCTTTACTAAAAAAATGTTCGAGCAAAATTTTTTCAAGATAAACTGATGATTCTCAGATATTTTTCATATTTTCTATTCATTGACCCCCATTTTTTCTTTAAAATAACGCTCAGGTACTTGTGGCAATTTATATTCTCTACCGTAATCATCTTGTAAAATTCCAGATTTCCAAAAATTCCGAAGTGCATCCACAAAATCAGACGGATTTTCATAATTCGATATAATTTTTAACCCGTAGCTTTCATCAATATATCCAGCTTCCATCTGTATTCCATATTTAGACGAAACCAATTTGCACCGAAATGGTGCTTGATTCAATTTCTTAGTCAAATTTCCTTTTCTTATATTATCACGTGCTTTCATCCAGACTAAATTATTTTGACAACAATTCATTTTATCACTATCTAAATGATCTACATTTATCTCTGTTTTCTTTGACAATTTTTTCATTGCTCTGCTCCATGAATTCATATTCATATTTTCATTGCAGCAATCAAAATACTCACGCACAAATCTGTGTATTGCTATAAAGTTACTTTTTCCTTCTTCCAAATATGTTCCCAATATTTTACAGCCTTCACTATATGCCCAGCGATATTGTTTTAGTAATTCATTAAACTTGTCATCCAAATCCGTTCTTATGGTATATCCCGTTTTTCTATGTTTAATATAGAAATACTCTCCATCTGTATAGAATACATTTATGTTATTATCTATTCCCGTAAATTCAAGATTTTCTCTTTTCAAATTCCACGTTTCTTTATTGTTTACCAATAATACAGTATTGCTTTTCACTACATTAAGATTTTCTTCAAAATTTCCACCCATATTAAACGCAACAACAAATTGTCTTAAAGAACAATAATATCTTACTTCTCCATTTTCATATGTACTGAAGTAAAATGCACCATTCCCAGAATTAAAGTATAATGCCAGTTTCTTTTGCAGTAATTCAGTAATTTTCAAGAGCATTTTTTCATTCTTATCTAATATAACAAAATTCTCTTTTTGATTCACTAATTTATAAGCATCATCGATTTCGTAAAATGTGTTTGCACCTGATGTAAATATTATTCTTTCCACTTTCATATTCCTCTTTTCTTTTATGTCTGCAGCCAAAATAAACAAATTAAACCATCTAAATTTCAAATATGATTTTCAGTATAATATAATTATATATGTAGTATATTTATAATATTTGTCTATTTATTCTGGCTACTTTAATGCAGTCAAATTAACTGTTTTAAGTATCCATTTTGATTTTGTTACATTCTTCCTGCAATATATGTGGGCTTTCAAAAAAATCATATTTGTTCTTCTTCTCAACACTTCTAACCAAATAAGATTTATCAACAAGCTCTTTAAACGCACGATGATATGTTGATTTGCTGATATGAGTAATATCACAAACATCTGCCGGCGATAACCACATAGAATATTTGTTTCGGTTTTGCGCTAAATAGCACCATACCTTATATGTGTTTGCACTCAAATTTTCCATTGCATAATTCATAGATTGAATACGGATTTTGGTATATAATTCTCCATTGCCACAACTATCTTTGTTAATACTAATTTTCCTTTGATTCGGGTAACTGTATTCTATTTTCTCCATGTTTTCTCCTTCTTCCTCTTATTTTTACAATAAAAAAACAACCAACTGAAACGCATACACAAATAACCCTGTGTGGGCTATCTCCGTGTATGTACTTTCAATTAGTTGCTGTATGTGCCTGTCAACTAGGCACTGAAAATACAAATGTTATGTTTGTTTGTAGTCGTTGTGTTTCTTAGATCATATCAGTTTTTCCAAATTTGTCAATAGGTAGTATACATTTTCCTTTCAACACTGCATCTCGGCAATTGGCACTACTTTGGCACAAACACCATTTCTAAATGTCATAAAACGCTTGAAAATCAAGGCTTTTAAGAACGCAGACAGATGTTGCCGTGGCAGATAAAAAGTACTTTTATCATTGTTGCATAACCTCGCATTTCTTAGTTTTTCGGGCTTTGTAAGCCTTTGTGAATTTTTCTTTTCTGGCATAACCTGGTTTATTTTCGCATAATATCGTCCGCAAAAGGTGTAAAATAAGGTGTATGTTTTTCTATTTTACACCTTGCTATTTTCAATTAAAAATCGTAATTACACAACCTGAATCCGGGCAACTTCTTCCCTGGCATCCTCAAGATTTACGTGCGTATATGTATTCAGCGTTACGCTGATGTCTGAGTGGCCCATCAAATATTGCAATGCTTTTGGATTCATTCCGGATTTTGCCATATTTGAGCAATAGGTATGCCGACATACATGCGGTGTAATGACAGGCATCTGTACTTTATAAGTATTATTATACTTCTGAACGATATGTTGGAAATAATGCTCCCAGTGCAGGGAATAGCAGATACTTTCATTTTTATCAAAGTGTAAGAATCCACTTTTTCCATCTACCATAGGCTCTGCTTTGGGCGGGTTTCGTTTTTCTATTATTTTCCGAAAACATTCCTCTACATCTGCAGTCATAGGTATCTTTCTCGTTCCGCTGGTTGTTTTAGTCTCTTGAATATAATATCCGATTTTTGATTTTTTCTGCAATTGATGATCGATGTTGATCGTATGCTCCTTGAAATCAATATCAGAAATCGTCAGCCCGCAGAATTCTGAGATGCGAAGCCCCGTCTTAAACAATATATAAATACCTTCATAGTATTTACTGAAATGTGCATCATCCTTTACAAATTGTAAAAACTTACGCTCCTCCGCTCTGCTGATTGCCTCTCTTGTCACACTGTCATTCACGACCACTTCCATTAGCTGAAACTGAAATGGATTTTTCCTGATCAGGTCATCATCCACCGCCAACTGAAATGCCGGACGAAGAACGCCTCGGATCGAATGGATGGAACTATAGCTTTTCTTTTCTACCTGCTGAAGATGTATCAGCCAACATTTTGCATCCGAAATCCGAACCGTATCAATCCTTCTTTTTCCAAATGGATCTTTCTTCAATAAATTGATAACTGTTCCGTATCCTGCAACTGTAGTAGGTCTGACACCGGTTTTTGTTGATGTATACTTTTCAACCAGTTCCAGTACCGTCATATTTCCGCCATTTGTTGCAATCTGCTCGAAATGGTCCGCCTGGATTTTCTTCTCCATCTCCCGAAGCGACAAAGTACGGCGCTTTCCTTTCGGAGTTGCATCGTTATGGTCTAAGCGCCAGCTATATACGCAGCGCTCCTTTCCCATCTCATCGACATACTTAAATCGATATCTGCCATCAGATAACTGTATTTCTCCATTGTGTAATATACGTCCTCTATGATCTCTCCTTTTTTCACTCATAATCTTTTAGTCTCCTTCATCAAATGTTCATTTAACTTGGAAGACCGTCTCGGTTTATTCATTATACCACAAGACCTTCCCTTCGCTAAGATAAAATGAACATTATTTTCATTACTATTTTTTCTATTCTGTCACTTAAACTGTGCTGGCTGTATCCAGATAATCTTCAAATAATTTTCTTTTGAATCGGATGTGCGAACCAACTTCCAAAATAAAATCTGCTCCTTCATTTTCACCTGCAATCTGTCTTAATCTCTTTTCTCCGATTCCGTAATATTCAGCTGCTTCGGAAACATTTAGAGAATATTTCTTCCAAACAGGTATTGTTTTTTCTGTATAATTCATTCGCATTCCTCCTCCCCTCTGTTTGTATTCAACAGCGTTTTCGCTTTCTCCATTTTCATACTTGCAATCACTTCTCGTTTGCTTGTGCCTCCAACATACATAGGCGTACACATTTCTAAAATACGGTCATAGATACGCCTTTTATCCAACATGGTCTCGCTTTTTATTTCTTTCAGTGGAAGATTAGTCGTAATGATCAATGGTCGTCCTGAACGGATCCTACGATCTATGACACTGAAAATAATTCCTAACGCATATTCCGAATTTCGTTCCACTCCAAGATCATCAATAATCAAAAGCTGATAAGAAGCCAATGCATTGATATATTCCGTTTTGTCTGCCAGTGGAAATATATCATCGATAATGGTATTGAAATTTGTCATCTTCACCGTTACTTCCTGCTTAAGAAGTTCATTGGCAATGCACCCGGCAACATAACTTTTCCCAGTACCAACCGGTCCCCAGAACAAACAACCTATATGATTTCTTTTCATTTCATCCCAGTTATCAACGTAATTTTTTGCTCTATGCATGACTGCATCCGACATATCTGCGTTCTCAAATGTCCACTCTTCCATTCTGCTCTCGTCAAAACAGATACTCGTATTTCTGCTGACTAATTCCCGGTGCTCTTTGTCTTTAAAATATTTTTGTTCTTCTTCATACGCTTTTCTGTCACAAGCACATTGCCTGGAATGTTTCTTCATCCCCATAAAGTCACCCTTAGGAAAAAATGCTTCTTTCGCTTCCCAACAGACTTTGCAGTATTTCAAGCCATCACTACCTACACATACAGTATCTTCTTCTCTCATCACAAACTCTCTCCTTCTCCATAGTAATAATTTACTTCATGATATTTATTTCTTTTATATTTCTCAGTTACTTTACTAGGTGCCACATTTCCAACTCCTCCACAGCCATTTTTACGACCAGATGAAGGTGGCTTTTCCGGCTCTGTTGCAGTTATCTTTTCAACCGCCTTATTGTCAACCGGCTGTAAACCTATCTCATCAGATGGAATTTTCACATATAAATGATTGGGTTTTGAAAAACCACCAGATGTGCGAACCAATAGTCCCACATCATCTAATTCCTTCAATGCTGTTTTTACAGAAGATTTACATTTGCCGATTTGAGCAGACAATTCCTCTATCGGAAAAATCAGATAAACATTTCCATACTTGTCTATCCAACTATTCATTCTCGATATCCGTGCCCGGTCATACAAAATCATATAAAGGAATTTTGCAGTTTGAGAAATTCGCAGTTTTAGCAAAAACTTCGGAAACTGGAAGTACTGAAGCATCTGCTCTGACTCCTTCATGTATTCATATTTCATTCTTTTCTCGCCTCGTTTCTGTTTCTAACTGTTGTAAAAATCATTTTTATGCCGGCTCAAAAAATGTCCTTACACATATTCAAAAGATGAAGGGCATAAATACAGGCTCTTGATGAAAATTTTTTATTTTTCCTGCAAAAAATACCCTTTCATTAATACGAAACGCTGAGAGGCATTTTTACAGCCCCCTGAGGAAAATTTTTTTATTTTTTCGGTTAATTGAATACTTAAAAACAAAAAAACACTCACCTATTCCAGGTGAATGCCTTATCAAAATTTCCTTATTTTGTTGTCTGTGACGCTTATCCAGATATGCCTGCATATCTGCTAAAATATAATTGCCAGCAATTATATTTTCACGTGGGTATGGGGACGTAATCCCAATCAAGGTCTGCTACTCGTAAGTAATACAAAATTGTCAAAATGACAATACTGTAATACACGGGTGGATCTTGCTCTGGTATTTTCTCCTCATCAAATCGGTTTGTGATATTTGGATGCTACTCTAAAAATATTATGATGTTCACTAATCATTATGAACTCTTGTCTTTTAAGCATATCTTTATTAGATTTATATGTCATTTTATGATAGAATTAATTTTGAAGAGGAGGTATTATTATGGACTATTTATCGGCAGCAAAAATGAGATATTATTCAAAAGATAACTCCGAAAACATCATAAAAAATTTAAACAAGAAACTTTCTGCTAATATTTCAGCATAGTAATGTCATAGAAAAAGTATCATTTCAGTAGTAAAATACTGGCTAAAAGCAGACAGTATTTGGAGAATACCGTTTAGACATCAGGAGGTAACATAATGGGTAAGAACACGACAAATGATATGACGCAGGGAAACTGCATGCGTTTACTGGTACAGTTTTTTCTGCCGATCCTGGCAGGAAATCTGTTTCAGCAGTTATACAGCTTTGCAGACTCTATGGTGGTGGGAAAAGGAATTGGCGATACGGCACTTGCAGCAGTCGGAAATACCGGTTCCGTACATTTTCTGATCATTGGTTTCGCAATTGGGCTGACAGGAGGATTGGGAATCTGTATTTCTCAGTCTTTTGGAAGTGGCAATTATGAAAAACTTCGTAAGGAGCTGGCAATGTCTGTCTGGATCTGTCTGGCTATTGGGATTGTGATCACAGTGGTAAGTCTGGCCTTCATGCGGCAATTATTTACATTTCTCCATACACCGGAAGATCTGATGACGGAAACACTGCAATATTTCGGAACAATTCTTGCGGGAACCACCATTACAATTTTTAATAATTTTGCCATGACACTTCTGCGTTCCGTCGGAAACAGCCGGATGCCTCTGGTTGCAATGATAATTTCCGCCATTGCTAATGTTCTGATGGATCTGTTATTCGTTTTTCCGCTGCATATGGGTGTTTTTGGCGCAGCGTTAGCCACTGTTCTGGCACAGGTTCTGTCTGCGCTTTACTGCTGTTACTACATAGGAAGGGAAAAAAATCTGATCCCGAAAAAAACGGACTGGAAACCACAGAGTGTAATCATCAAAAGACTGACATTGAAAGGTCTGCCTGTTGCCGTTATGAATTCTGTCACTGCAGTGGGTGGAATGGTATTGCAGACATTTGTCAACAATATGGGAACAAGCTATGTGGCTGCCTATGCGGCATGCACCAAGATCCTCAGTCTTTTTGAACAGCCGGCAAATACAGTGGGCCTGGCACTTCTTACTTTTGTGGGACAGAATTATGGTGCCGGAAAAAAGGAGCGGATACGTACCGGTATCCGAGAAGGAGTTATCCTGACGATCCTGATAAATATTCCACTGGCTTTGATGTTGCTGTGTATTCCTGAGTTTCTGACTTCTTTCATGTTGAATGATGCGTCGATTATTTCTTACACAAGAGATTTTCTGGCGGTTACAGGCATTTGTCTGTTTCCTCTGGGATGGCTGTTTGTGTTCCGCAACGGGTGTCAGGGCATGGGACATACGTTTGTTCCGATGCTTTCAGGAGTCCTGGAAGTGTCTCTTCGAGTGGTCATGGTAAAGCTGCTGACTCCATATCTGGCTTTTCGTGGTGTTGCTCTGGCAGAAGTATCTGCCTGGATCGGCGCCTGGATCATGTTGATGATCACTTACTGGATCTATCAGGAAAGAACGGATTCTTTTCGGTAAGTCTGAGGAGAACATCCTACCTTGGTGCGAAACTGTCGATTGAAATTTGAAAGGTTATGAAATCCGGTATCGAAAGCAATGTCGGAGATACTGCGATCCGTATTGCGCAGAAGATCGCATGCTGATCAGATACGTACCTGATTCAGATATTCAATGGCTCCGAGACCGAAATTCTGTTTGAAACAGCTCATAAAGTAACTGCTGCTCATATGAGCGATCTTTGCCAGCTGCTCTATGGTGACAGATTCAGAATGATGTTTCTGTATATAAGTGAGAACAGGCCGAAGTGTTTCGGTCATCCGAGATTCTGTCGAAACCGTGTGTTCGGTGCAGAGTCCCGGTGTCGATGCCAGCAGATAAAATAAGCGAAGCAGTTCGCCTTTCAGTAACAGATCAGACGTTGCAAGATTTTTGTGCGCACACTGCATAATAGTCCGGACCGAATCATGGAGTTCATGATACCCCGGGGGGCCTGAGATACAGGGACCAGAACTCTTCGTCTGGAAGAAAAGATCGACAGCAGAATATCTGTATAACAACGGTCATCGTAACTTCCCACCAGCATATTCTGATGAAAAACAATGGTATCATAAAAAAAAGAGCTGTGCTCATCCGACATGATAGCATGAAGGACGTTGGGCTGGATCAGAAAGATGTCTCCCGGTTTGGCAGAGATGGTCTGATCCTCGTATTTGAAAAAACCATTTCCAGATTTTATGTAATTTAATTCCATTTCACTGTGCCAGTGCAGCGGTACACTCGTAAAATAATCCGGTATACCGCAGTCATAGTAACTGTATGGAACCTGAATGGATCCGTGCTGGCACTTTTCTTTTATCGCATAAAGATTCTGATAACGCAGATACGCAACAAGATTTTGTATGATCTGGTTCTTACCAAACATATCTTATTCTCCATTGTAAAAATTATACATCTCTTACAATCATATATTATTTTAAAATGCTTTTTTCCGCAAGAGCTTTTAACAATTAAACAACCTTTATCTTCTTACCTAACTATCCATTTGTACCGTTCTATTTTATAACTACTATATGGTAGGTGTATACCGTCAGATAAATACCTATAAACCTCAAATATTCTTTCAAATTACAAATTAATACATTATATCATCTAATAAGTTTTACTTTCATTTTCCCACATGATCATGAGGCTTTTTCATTCAAATTGTGCGATTATATGTAAAAAGCGTAGGATTTCTCCCACGCATTTATATTATTATTTCAGCTTTTCCAATCCGATCTTCCAAAGGTGTAAATAAGGTGTAAATTCTACATTTCCATCCAAGGAACCCAATAAACTCAAGGCTTTTGCTCCGTCCCTTAAACACTGCCGTGACAGATGAAAAGCACTTTTATCATATGATTTTCTCCTTGTGTTATTGAAAGATTGTGTAATTTGAACCCTCTATGTTCTCAATCACTTAATGATATATTTTGTTCCTCTGCCTTTTCCTTCAACTGCAATCACACCCTTTTTCTCCATAGCTTTCAGTAATTGTGTTGTTTTTGATTTGCCAAATGGGACATATGGTGCAATTTCACTTATTGGTTTCAGCATTGTCTTACTTAAAAATTTGTAAATCACTTTTTCGTCTTCGGTTAAATTGACATTCGTTTCAAATATCGGTAATACAATTTTTATAGCATTTTCTGACACTTCAAATTCTGGTTTTATCAAACTCTCTGCATACAGTTGTTTGATTCGTGTAATTCCTGTTCCAAATATCTCTACCAATCCCAGTCTGTAAAATACATTTGCAAGATTTCTATTTCTTAAAATAGATAGTTTACCTGATAAATATTCTTCTGCCGTTATTCCAGCCGGCAATCCACCAGGAGACACTACTTCTATTCTATCATCAAACATAGAAACTCTGATGTGTGAATTAATATCCCATACCCTATGAATCAAAGCATTTGCAATTGCTTCTCTGAAAGCTGCTTCCGGTATTTTCTCTACCATCTTTCTGTCAGCTCCCTGTATTACTTCATATTGGTAATAATCTCTAAATACAGCAAGTGCTTTTTCATATATTTCTAAAACCGATATATGTTCAAACGTTACTCTTTTTTGAATAATACTGATATTCTCACCGAACTTAACAATATCAATTCCTGAAAAATGATTTTTATCTGCCAAAAGTCCCGCTGCATTATTATAACCATTTATATTGTCATACAGGTTCAATGTCTTTAAAGTATCTTGATTGAAAGTTTCAATGTAAATATTTTCTTTCAGTTTACACTGTAAAATTTTAAAAGATAGCTCCTGATCTTTACAAGGTAATTCTTCGAAGCTAATATTTTTTCCATCTAATACAAGCCTTGAAAATTCCAATGTATCTACCTCTATCGTTGCTGTATCATTTCGTTTGTATGCTTTTGATTTATATAAATACGGTTTTTGAAGACCACTTTTTACAGTAAGTTTTATCGTCTGGTCATTGTTCTGTATTTCAAGTGTATAGTTTGGTTGAGGTAATATACTGTCATTGATTTTATTTTCGATATCCAGACAGGCCTGTTTTACATCTGGCAATCCTTTCACATTTCCATTATCATCAACCCCAAAAAGAATTGTTCCACCATTGTAATTCGAAAAGGCACTAACTGTTTTCAAAAAAGTATTCGTAATCGTTTCCTTGAATTCTAATATTCTTGTTTCACGCATAGTAATCATTCCCTTTCCAATCATAATGATTATATTATATGCAAAAATGCATAAAAAATCAATCGTATTTTTTTACGATTGATTTTTTAATTAATTTTGAGTGTAGTATTATTTTTTGACCAACTGAATTATGACAACTTTTTTAATTATTCCGATTCGATCTTCCAAAGGTGTAAATTATTTGTTTCTATCTAGAAAATCCTACAAAATCAAGTCTTTCTCGCCATACTTTAAACGTTGCCGTGACATATAAATAGTATTTTGACCATTTTTTATCTCCTTTCGTGCCAACGGATTCAAGGCGATAAGCCTTTATTTTTCAACATTTTTGCACATTTTCATATTTAATTGTTTTTCGTTTCTCCTCATAAATGAGGGTATTTTCTCTATAGCTTTATGCGTTAGAAAGGGGCTGTGAAATAAGTCCCTAAAAGAAATAGGACCATTCGTTCATGCGAAAGGTCCTATTTTTGTGGTAAAATTAACTTGCGATGAAAACTTTACACAATAATTATTGTAATTCAAAACAAGGATATTTACCACTGTTTCTTTCAGATTATTTGGATCTGCTGGATCCTGTTTTAACATTTGACAGATTGATGGGCGGAATCGATTTAAACAAGTATCTGACGGATATTCCGGAGTATACAACCGGACGACTCAGATATAATCCAGTCAACATGTTAAAAACAGTACTTTTCGGATTTATGACTAGCGGCTACTGCTCTCTGAGAGAACTGGAAGACAACTGCAAAGTTAATATCAGGTTCATGTATCTCATGAATCACCAGACTCCGTCATACAGAACCTTTGGATATTTCATTAATGAAATACTTCAAGATAAGATTGAAAACATTTTTAACGACATCAATCATGCTATCTTTAACGAGGAGCATGTAGATCTGCAACATCTCTACATCGACGGCTCCAAGTTTGAAGCAAACGCAAACAAGTATACCTGGGTATGGAAGAAGGCTACCGAAAAGTTCCGTTACAAGCTTTACGAAAAAATCACTGCGGAGATTGAGGAAATTAATGCAGAAATCGCATGGAGCGGGGTGCAGATCACAACAAATCCGGAGTATGTACCGGATTATCTGAATGAAATCGTTGAGCAGCTAGTACTTTTATGGGAACTGGATAAAAGTACATTTGTTTACGGAAGTGGAAAGCGAAAATCCAAAGAACAGCGACATTATGAACACTTGACTACTTTCTGTCAGAAACTTCAAGAATACATGCAAAAAATTGAAATCTGTGGTCCCAATCGAAACAGTTACTCTAAAACAGATAACTCAGCTACCTTTATGCGTATCAAAACGGATTACATGGGCAATGATCAGCTTCTGCCAGCATATAATGTACAGATTGGTGTAGCAGATGAATATATTGCAGTTGTTGACGTGAACCATTATCGTTCGGATATGGATTGTTTCGTTCCTTTGATGGAGCACTTCAAACAAACTTATGGATTCTATCCCAAATATCCTGTGGCAGATGCCGGATATGGCTCATACAACAATTATATTTTCTGTGAACAGAACGGAATTGAAAAGTATATGAAATTTCCAATGTTTAAAAAGGAAACTAAGGATCGGAAATATCATGAAGATCCATTTCGTGCAGTTAACTTCAGAATTGATGAGCAAGGTGTCATGAGATGTCCTAACGATAAAGCATTCCATTTTTTATACAGAAAAAATGTGAGGGGAAATCAATACGGACGTAAGGAAGAACTGTATGAATGCGAAGACTGTAGTGGATGTCCATATGCAGAGAAATGTAAGAAAACAGATAAGAATCGAACCGTTCGGATCAATCAGGAATTAACTTCCATGCATCAGGAGGTAATCGAAAACCTAGAAAGTATCCACGGTGCGTTATTACGAATGAACCGTTCGATACAAGCAGAAGGCACTTTCGGAATAATGAAAAACGACCGTTGGTACAAGAGAATTGTCCGAAGAGGCATTCATTCAGTCAAACTGGAAGTTTTACTCGTGGCGATAGGCCATAATCTATATAAATATCAGAAAAAAAAGATGAGAAACAGAACTGCCGCATAGATTCAAAAAAAGAATTTCTATGGGGTAGGGGAAGTGCGCTTTCTTTGCGCATGATTTCAGTCATTTATACACAACAGGTACCAAAAGGGAGATGCGAAAAAACTCAATCGAGTTTTTTCACATCCCCGAAAAATTTATATTTTTTCAATTGTCTACTTGACGGGGAGCAGTTCATTTATCTACTGTAACAGCCTCGTTTAACATATCTTTATGATAGGCTTATTGTAATAATTCTTTGTTTTACTGTCAATACTTTTGATTCGCTTCACAGAATCTTCATTTTTAGCATATAGGACGGACGCATGCCTTAACCGCCAGCACATTTTTGTGGATCTGGCTCTGCCGCGCTGATTCCCTTTTCCTGATTCAGGCGAAGATCAAGCGGTCCGTCTGCACGGAAAGAAAAACCACGCTTCAGATTGTCGATCTGCATGAACGATCCCCCGAAATCTGCAAGAATAAAATCAAATCCACCGGCTTCTTTTGCAATCTCATCGATTGTACAGAAATTCTGAAGTTTGACCGTCAGAATGTCCTCTCCAAAGCTCTGCTCTGCCAGACGCTTACGAGGCTATGCAGATTCCTCCTGATCCACATCTGTTGCATACATATGACCTTCACCATGCAGGCATTCCAGCCGGAGTATTTCCCTTATATCGTGCTCTTCGTTTGTGTGGTGTCTGTGTTTCCTGTTCCATTTCGTTCTCCCTGCCTATTTTTTATAAAAATCATTAGAGTCATATTCGCATGTCAGCGTTTTAACAGGAATTTTTCTATTTTTATCTTCGATTTTTTCTACAATCATCTCTCCGGCAAGTTTTCCCATTTCTTTCATTGGCTCATATACCACTGGAATCCTGTGCATGAAGCGATTTGCAAAATCAGAATCCACAAAACCACCTACTGCAATTTCCTCGCCGAGTTTCAGATTTCTATCCTCCACATAGTTCAGTACACTGTGAGTCATTGCCGTATTTGTGGCTATAATTGCCGTACATCCGGCCTCTACCAATTCGCCAGCTACATCATAGGTGTCTTTTTGTCGGTCAATATATCGAACATACTGTTCTGTCTCCGGTATCTCATATTGTTTCAAAATCTGCTGGTATACTTTTACCCTTTCATAAGTCGGACTAATCTGTGGCAATCCAACCAGAAAACCAATCTTTCTGAAACCATTTTGGATCATTTCTTCCAGCATCTTTGCAGTTGCCTCCTGACAGTCAAGAATAACACTGTCATAATTTCTGTCCGGGAGCACCCGATCCATAAATATCATTGGGAATTTGTCCGGTATCTGCCTCTTTATTGTCTGAAAATCTTCTGATGTAGAAGCAATTACAATCCCATCTACGACCCCCGAAGCCAGATTTCTCAGTGCCTGTTTTTCCATCTTGAGGCAGTCCCTTGTATTGGAAATGACCAGATTGTATCCCTGCTTTGATATCACATCATCTACATCTTCAATAAGTGCAGCAAAAACAGAGTTTGTAATATCCGGTACAACAAGTCCTATCATCATTTTTTTTCCGGTACGAAAAGTCCTGCCAGACGCATCTGGTGAATACCCCAATTCTTCTACTGCATCCATGACTTTTTTTCTGGTCTCTTCGGATACAAAACGTGTATGATTCAACACGTGCGACACTGTAGATATGGAAACATTGGCTTTTTGAGCCACATCTGTAATCTTTGCTTTCATATACATTCACTCTCTGTTTCTGTTAATTTTATATGGACTATATGATTTCCTGTCAGACTATATGGTATAAAATCAACCTTTTCATCATCCAGTATAACACATTCGACAGTTCCAGTTCCACTTATTCTAACAGTTAATTTTGCCGATTGATAATTCAGATTCTGTATTTCAATCTCTTTAAATATTTCTGGAACACACGGATTAAATCTCATGCCCTGTTCATCATAACTAATTCCGAAAACACCATATAAAATCTGAGCTGCAAACCCGCAAGCATGCCAAAGTTGTCCGGGCCATCTCCAGGATTTTCCTGTATCCGCTTCAAGAACTTCATGGAAATTTTTATGCAAAACAGCTGTTCTCATCTGCTGTGCAATCATAGTCAGCAATAATTCTTTATTCTGCGATTCAGCCGCAGCAGAAGCAAATCCTGATTCCCACACCGGCCAGACTGGTCCTACAAAATGATTATGCTCTTTGCGATGAGGAAACAAACGTATTCCATATGGAGTCATTGCAGTATGTATTCCACTGTTCAGGATTTCTCTTTTCTGCTCCGGTGTTGCAATATGGAACTTATCCCACAGAGCGGCTTCCTCACCGGAAGTCTCCCATATCTGATTTTCATATGCTTCACTGCCTTTTGGACCACTTGTAAAGTATCCTGCCTCATCATTCCAGTATTCTTCACGGATTTTTTCACATAATTGTTCGGAAATCTTACTCCATTTTTTGGATTTTTCATTTTCTCCATGCAAAAGCTTTTCTATTTTGGCCATAGAATCATATGCTTTCATATAATAACATTCACTGCCAAGTGAATATCCTGCATTTTCCGGTTCAGGGAACGCATCATTAGAAGTAGACTGTTCTGCACGTACAAGACCTTTTTCCTCATTATATCTGTTTTCAATTTCTGTCATTGTTTCTAACAGTGTTTCATATCCCTCTTCAAGTGCACTTCTGTCACCTGTAGCCAGATAATAATCCCACAATCCAACAGCCCCCATTGCCGGTCCGTCACTTCCATTGTCAAATCCTTTTTTTACAGCATACAAGAGTGAGCGTCCTGCTGTTTCCGGATCGATCAGGTTTCCGCCACGCATTGCTATATGTACAGAGTCTCTGAGCCAGACTCCAAACCCTTCACCTTTGCACTGAAAGAGTCCTGCCTGCCACAGATGCTCCTGCCCAGGGAGTGCATAGCCACCATTCGTACAACGATCGAAGACTGTCATCGCCAGATTCCATGTTGCTGAAAGAATATCTGAAGCAGATTTCAGTGTCGGATATTTTTTCAGTGACAGATCTGCGGTCCACTTATCAGTTCTCCATGACTTTCTTGTCATGTCGCCCCATTTCGTTTTTCTCCACTGAAATTCTTCAAGAATCCTGTCTGCTGACACAATTTCCTCCGGACTGATGATATAAGCATCTGGTCTACCATAACAGCTGTCTTCAACATGGTTATCGAAAACTTTGAATTTATCATTTGCGAAAATAAGCCTGTCCTCTTTCTTTTTTCTTCGCAATGCTTCTGTCGCATCTTTACTGTATGCCAGTCCTCTGAGTCCATATACAACAATCTCAGTCTCTGTATCTTTATCCGTTTCTACTTGAATATGTGGATCATTGTCTTCGCCTACTCGGATTTTCCCAAGATTTCCACTAATATCAATAACACTGATTTCTTTTGCTTTATTAGTCAGATTATTTAGCAGTACCAATACTTTGTTATCTGCGATTATTTCCGTCAGATACTGATCAAATATAGTGACAAAAGACAGTTTCTTATCGCATTTTATTTCCATCTGATACTTTCCACATGTAAGCACTTTTTTCTCAGAATTCCAGCAAAGTTTTTGATATGGAAGTTGAATTTCAACCTGTTTTTCACTGTTTATTTCCATGTTAAATATGGCTTCATAAGCATGTGCAAAAATATCATCGGGAGACATGTCTGCCTCTTTGATTTTTATATTCGGCCATGTATCCGGTGCTATACGAAATCTCAGTGCACAATCCAAATTTGATGTTTTTTCGCTAAATTCACGCTTCCAGATCCTGTGAGAAGAAATATCTGTACAAAATTCCCCGTTTTCTCCCGAAATATAGGGAATCGTGATGTAGTTCTGCATACCATCAGACTCTGTCAATGCGTAAACCACTTTTTTATCATCGTATCCAAAGCAATAGATTTGCCTGATATCACCATAAATGTTTACATTTTCACACTTCGAAAGATCATTTTCTGCAATAAATTTTTCTGCAGATTCTGAATTAAAAAAAGTATTTGTTTCTGCATCTAGACAGCAGATTTCACTCTTTCCGTACTCTTCTGCTTCATATTCTACCTGCAGTTTCGTCTGAGCATAACCCATTTTTCTGAGTTCTGTAATACAGCTGTTCTGTCTGAAATAATGTACTGACTTTTCCAGAGCTGCCCTGTATTCTTCTTCATACCGCCTGCTTCCATAACTTTCTCTGATTTTCACAAGTTTTCCCTCCTATTTGATGCCAGACATTTTTATACTGTTCTGCAGGTGACTTTGCAGAAGAAGTGATATCAAGAATACCGGAAGGCATGCAAGCATTGCACTTGCAATAACCACATTCCACTTAGTATTATAGCCGCCTACCATGTTAGCAAGATAAACCATAACTGTTCGATATTCCGGTTTCTTATTTACAATCAACGGCCACAGGTAATTGTTCCAGTTCCCCAGGAAAAAAGCAATACTCAGTGGGATAATAATTGGTCGTGAAAGCGGAAATATGATTGTAAAAAACATTCTGTATGTAGAACATCCGTCGAGTTTTGCAGCCTCTTCAAGATCCGCAGGGAAACTCATATAAAACTGTCTGAATAGAAATATACCATAAGCATTAAACAATGCCGGTAACAGAATTCCAGCATAACTGTTTGTAATTCCTAATTGTTTACATATCATAAACAAAGGTACAAGAATAGACGATACCGGAATCATCAAAGTACTGATGATCACTGTAAACATTGGCTTTTTCCCCGGAAAATTCATTCTTGCAAATGCGTATCCACACATTGAATGAAGAATTAAAGCAATAATCGTAACTGCTACTGCAATAAGGAATGAATTACCGATTGCAACAAGAAAATCCGGTGTTATCGCTGATTTTATACTTTCAAAAGAAGGAGATGCTGTGATCAGTGATCCTACAAAAACAGTTTTTTCATTTCTGAAACTTACCATAAATAAAATGTAAATCGGAAACAACATTACAATTCCCAATATTATAAGAATTACTGCAAGTATGTTATTTGTTTTTTTCTTCATATCATCATTCCTCCTTTCCATTTATTTTTAACATAATAACGGCAAGCACTGTCAAAATTAGAAACATTACAACTGACAATCCGGCTCCATATCCAGCCTTCATCATTTCAAATGACTGTTTGTATATATACAGACTGGCAACTTCTGTCGATTTTGCCGGTCCACCCCCGGTCATTACCATGATAAGATCCAGACACTGGAACGATGCAATCACTGATGTGATCAGTACAAAAACGCTGGTTGGCTTTAATAGCGGAAACGTTATCTTCCAGAAAGTCTGCCAGGAATTTGCTCCATCCAGTTTTGCTGCTTCATAATAGCTGTAAGGTATATCTTTTATTGCTGATAGAAAAAGAATAATATTATAACCCAGATTGATCCATATCAAAACAACTGCAATGCAAACCATTGCCTGAGAAGTAGATCCCAGAAACTTTTCTCCTTTCAGTCCAAAGGCCTTCAGAAATACATTGATAAATCCACTTCTGTCCATATAAAGAAACATCCACAGACAGCTTGCAATTACAGATGTGATAGAATATGGAAGCAGAAAAGCTGTTTTTACAAATCCGGCAGCTTTTTCGTTTTTGACATAGTTAATCAAAACTGCAAATAATATTGATAATATAAATAATGCCGGAACATACAGTAAAGTTAATTTAAAAGTTCTTCCCAGAGACTGCCACCATTCAGAGTCACTAAACATTGTGACATAATTCTGTATTCCGATAAATTGCTTAATGTTAGCGAAGTTCCAGTCATATAGGCTCATATAAAATGAATATATGATTGGTATGATAATAAAAACCAGAAGACCAATAAAATCAGGAAGAACAAATGTATATGTTACAAACATCTGTTTCAATTTTTTACCGGACATTTTTCCTTTCTGCTTCATAATTCTACCTCTTGATTTAATATTTTAGTTTAATGCCTCAATCTGTTCCTGTGCCAACTGTGCCGCATCCGCTCCTGAACTTCCGCCAAACATCACAGACTGCAATGTATCTCCCATAATATCAGTTACTTCAGATGAATACTGTGGTTCAGGTCTTGCCGTATCATAAAATTCGGTGAATATTGCCTTCATGCCTTCCTGAAAAAGTTCTTTATTTTCTTCAATTACAGACTGGCGCGCCGGATATGCAAATTTGGCTTCTGTACACCATTTTGTGACATAAGTTGTATCATCACTTCCAAAGCACCAGAAAATAAAGTCAGCTGCTGCATCAACATCTTTGCTCTGGCTGGAAACTGCCATCATCTGACCTCCTGCAACAGTTACAGGATCTTTTCCCTTCGGTGACGGAAGTGGTACAACTCCAATATTATGCCCATCTTTGTTGTATTCTTCTGCTGCATTTATCATATATGTTCCGCCAATCTGCATAGCTGCGACGCCATTTGCAACATTATCAATACTCCATGGTCCGTTCTGTAATGATGACGGGCAGTATTCATTCTGATAAAATGAACCCCAGAAATCAAGAGCATCTGCCATGCTGTCTTTGCCGGCCGTTACATTTCCATCAGCATCATAAATGTCTGCATCATCCATCCACATAAATGGCCACCAGTTAAACAACGTATATGCTGTTTTTTCTACCGGAAGAACAATTCCGTATCTGTCTTTTGTTGTGAGTTTTTCAGCTGCACTTTTCAGTTCTTCCCATGTTTTCGGTGGTTCAATACCTTCTTCTTCAAGTGCATCTGCATCATAAAACAGTCCAAGGGTTTCACACTCAAATGGCAGTGTATAGATTTTTCCGTCATCTCCGCTTGCCGCTTCAAGAAACGACGGAAGAATATCTTTTTTCAGATCATCCGTATAATAAGAAGAAAGATCTGCAAGCATTTCCGCATCCGAGAATTTTTTAAAAGTCGCCGGTTCCACCCAGAGGATATCAGGGCATTCGCCATTTGCATATGCGGTTGTCACAAGTGTTGTCGTATAATCTGTCTGATTGACACTTGAATATTCAACCTTGACTTTATCCTGTGACTGATTATATGCATTTACCATATCCTGAATAACATCTGCCTCAGTTCCTGTATGGAAATCCCAGAAAGTAAGTTTTTCTTTATCGCCCTCTGAAGAATCCTCTTCACCGGTATTATTTTCTGTTCCTTTTTTTCCAGCTACTGCACTGTCATCTGATGTACTGTCTGAACTGCTTCCACATCCGGTAAATACCGCTGCTGTCATACTCAAAACCATAATCATTGATAAAAATTTTTTTAAATTCATAAAAAGCCCCTCCTTTTGCTACACACGTGCTTATTTATTTTTCTTTATCAAATTCTTTCTTTACTTTATGTGCCAGTTCTTTGTTTCCAGTTTCTGACGGTGCTGTTCTTGCTGCATTGAGTCTGATCTGTTCAGCCTTTTCAACTTTAAATTTTTCCATTCTTTCATTTCTGCTTCTGTAAGCTTCCTGCATCTCCGGTGTAAGTTCTACCTGATGAGCCGGTTTCGGAATATCAAAAGTTCTCTTAAGCGGAATTCTCTCTTCTACCGGCTGAATCGTTACTGAAGTAACAGGAGCTGCCTGATACCAGTACGCTGTGCATGACCAGTCATCTGACAGATGATTTGCATGACCATGTTCCATGCTGATCTGAATATGCTTTTTAAAATGGATCGGATCTGTAAGATGGAATCTATAGGATACCTGATAACCTTTTGTATCTCCGTCATGCATAATCGTACCATTATAAGGTGACTGATTTCTCTGCATTCCCCATGCATGGTTAAAATAATCCTCTGCACCAGTTCCATTAATACTTGGTTCTTCTTCATCATCAATCAAAATCATGTCATCGCCTTCGCCCCACCAGCTGCCCTGGAAATGAAGCACAGAAAGATTACAACCAACATAATGACCACGGCCTTTTGTATCCAGCATCAGGAAATTCTCTTTACCGTCAAAATTAGGAACACTGTTTACTTCCGGAGAGTTTACGCAAAGATCATTTCCCCAGCCACTGCATGGCATATCACGTCTCCATGCTGCCTGAAAATAAGCAATATCCGGAGTCTCTTCGTGATAAAGTTCATAATCAATATGGAAAAACAATCCAAGTGGTCTTTCATTTTCATTGATAACTTCTATTTTGGCCCGTTTGTTAAACGGCATCGGAAAATAGCAGTTCATGGAAGCCGTTCCACCAAAAGTCAGTTCCTCACACGGTCTTGAAGATACATTAAAAGGAATTGACGAAAAACTTGACGGCATAGAATGACCAATACAGAAGAAATCTCCCAGCGGTGCCAGCACACTGGGACCATCAAAATCATCCCAGGTCATACGAATCAGGACCTTACGGTAATAATCCGGATCATTGATTTCCCAGTTAACGCCTTCCGCATTTTCCATTTCAGTTACCGGTGCAACAGAGCCACTTAAAACCGGATGCTGAATAGACGGTCCGAGAATTTCTCTGCAAAAAGTCGTTACCCAGATATGATTGATGCAACCTGGTCCTTCAACGTCCGCCATAACCGCTGTATCCCCTGCATTTACAAGCCAGTAATCTTTATTTCTGCCACTCTGATCCCAGCTTGAAGCTCTGGCAGTTCTTGCATCTGCTACTGTTGTAAGATTTTTTAAAAAAGACATATTATTTTTCTGCATTTTTTCTCCTCCTGATTGAACTTTCTGTAGATAAACGTTTGCGCAAACGTTTTTATGTATTTAGTATATCATTCACTTTGAAATTGTCAATTAGTATTTTTTAACAATATTAATTCTCAAATTTCGTTAATGTTTTTTTTGCATTCATTATTTAAAAATTAATTTTTACATGTCTCCCATTCCTCCACCGGATCGAGAGCGTATATTGTTTCTTTGTTTTCCTGATTAAATACTCCTCATTATCTTCATGATAACGAAGTTCCGGATTTTCATCTCTTGTCCTCTTTATTTTCTCTTGTAAAAAAGATGTATTAATGACATAAGAAGGGCATACCAGACTGTCATCCAATCCAAGCCTTCTGAATCTGTTTGGTAAATCATCAAACTGAAGGTCAAATACTTCTTTGATTTTGCCACAAAGCTTTTCATTTTCACTTTGTATAGCATATTCATACAAAGATACCAACACTGCTTTATATGGTGCTTGAAATGTCGACATATCCGCAGTTATTGGCTGAGAAATTCGGGCACGAAAAAAAGCCCCGGTAGTTTTTCTTAACTACTGAGGCTTTCGTCTCTTTCTTGTATTCAGTTATCTATGCCCTCTTTCATCAGCATAATCATTGTATCAGGATAAAGTTCACAAAGTATCCGCAATACGTTCCCATAAGTTCATGATATTAGTGGAATCGCGCACATTTTAGTACAGAATGTTCAATACAATACTGTTATCAAACATTTCATTCCCATGCCTATTGTAATTTCCCATATTCTTCATCACTTACCGGTTCAAGCCATTCATTAGAACCATTTTCGCCCGGAACTTCTATTGCCAGATGTGAAAACCATTCATCCGGTGCAGCACCATGCCAGTGTTTAACACCTGTAGGAATATTGATGCAGTCGCCTGGCTTCATTTCTACAGCTTCTTTACCTTCTACCTGATAATATC
>OLSE01000308.1_pt1 | contig 67431 bp, 65 predicted proteins | sample 1673191 | NCBI WGS metagenome assembly OLSE01 (sample SAMEA3136764, study PRJEB25190) | human gut metagenome | biome: human gut; feature: human-associated habitat; material: faeces | place: Austria | collected 2013
AATATTGGGCCGTTGGTGGAGATATAAGTGGATCACTTTTCATCCGTCGTTGACAATCGAGGCCAATGAGACAGAAGCCCTGCTGGTCAAAATTATTGAATTACGTGGTGACATTCGCAGCTCAGAACTTTCCAGCGCCATGAAAACCATGCTCTTAAGGCAGCTTTCACAACTGCAGGAGGCGCTTGAGTCATACAGCATTTCAGGAATCGAACCCGTCATGGATGCCGTTCAGTCCACTCTGGGACTTGCCGTCATTGACCCTGAGTATAAAGAAGAAATCAAATCAGGTTCAGGAAGCCAGTTTGGTGACAGAATTTCCTCTCTGCTTGGTGATATTGCAAATGTTGTGACAGTAGCCGGTGCATTGCCCTCACTTCCTGCAGCAATTCAAACTGCATTCAGCCTACTCAGTAAATAATTTCTGCCTCTGAGCCCTGCATTAAGGGCGTTCCTGATAATCAGTACTTCCAGCTTTCATGCGCTCTATACGCTGAACCGTTATCTGTCAGCCACTGGATGGACTGTTCCGGTACTTTATCGCCAAAGCGTTTTTCTATCGCTCCTGACATGACATCCTGCACTGTCGCTTTATCGTAACCTCCCGTGCTTGCGGCCCGGTCTATGGCTTCACGATCGCAACAGTCCAGGGCGAACGTAACACGCAGTTTTTCGCCATCATCGCAACCGAACTCAAAGCCATCGGAACACCAACGCTGGTCGCTTTCCTTCACCGATATTCGACCTTTATGTTCCCGCTGCGGTCGTGATGGTTTGTCATGTAACAACAACAGACTATTTTCGCTCATTATCCGGTAAACGCGCTTTGCATTCACGAACGGTAGTCCTTCATTTCGGGACTGCCGCCTGAGTATCGCCCAGACACGGCGATACCCGTATGCTGGCATATCGTCAATGATATCCAGGATGCGCTGCATCCGCAGCCTCATCGCGCCTCTGACGCCGTTTATCTGGATTATTATCAGATGACTTCATCCGTAATGTTAACTGCACACGTGACACACCCAGAACACGGCTTACTGGGGCTATTCCTTGTCCGAAGGTAACAAGGGCACATGCGCTATCCATTTTCGCGATTGCGCATACTCCACCGCTTCTCTGAGGATCTCAACTTCCATAGTTTTCTTGCCCAGTAAACGCTGAAGCTGATTAATCTGCTTTATTGCAGCGCCAGTTCAGAAGCAGGAACAACGTCTTCACCGGCAGCAACAGCAGTGAGGCTTCCTTCCTGGTATTGTTTCTTCCACTTAAACAACAGACTGGGCTGAATTCCATGCAAACGCGCCACGTGGGACACGGTCATGCCAGGCTCCATAGTCTGTTGAATAATTGCGATTTTTTCCTGAGGTGTTTTTACGTTTACGCACCTCTTTTCCTAACAAAACGCCAGCCATCTCAAAATTAGAACTAGTGTTAGACATATATCCAAGCCTATCTCTTATTTTAAGATACATCTACTGTCTGGTATTTCAGGGGACAGCTCAACGAATAATCACACAGCAAATAATAATGACAAACAAGAATATAACTCAAAAAATATCCAGAATGATGATATCCTGAATATTTTGCCACTACGAATTAATCATATGAACATGATAATTTGACAATAACCACGCAAAATGTTAAAGAATTACGAACCTATATAATAGACAAAATCGTAAAATAATAGGCTGGAGATATAAGATGCTAAAGGGCTTTGATATAACAAAAGCAAAAGCACAAGAAGTAGATACAGAACTACTTAAGCGTAGAATTTCCACTGGAAAAGCCATCGCATTCACAGGTGCAGGCTTCTCACTCGGAACAAAAAATGTACTAGGCTCTACCCCCCCAATGGCTGGAGAGCTAGCTAAGAAACTCAGTTTATTATGTAATCTCGAAGAATCTGAAGATTTAATGTTTGCAGCAGACGTTGCACTTGAGTACGCAGATAATATTTCAGTATTAGACTTACTTAAAGATAATTACACACTAACATCTGTTTCAGAATATCATGAAAAAATATGTAAACTACCCTGGAAAAAATTTTTCACAACAAATTATGATAACTCTATAGAACTTGCCTGTCTGAATATAGGTAAACGTATAGAATCAGTTGACTTATCTTACAAACCAACAAATTTTTTAAAAAAAAATAATGTTTGCCTTCATATTAATGGAAAAATTGAAGGTGCTGAACCTGAAGATTTAACCTCCAAAATAAAATTATCAGATTCATCATACCTGTCTCCAGATTCATTTGTAAATTCTGATTGGTACTATCACTTCAAAAAAGATCTTGAAACCGCAAGTGCTATCGTATTTATGGGATACTCCATGTATGATATGGATGTAAAAAAATTCTTGTTCGAAAATCCAGAGTTACAAGAAAAAACTTACTTCGTTGTAAGAGATGGTGCCGATTTTAAAGAAATATTCACCCTAAGAAAATATGGACATGTTTTGCCAATTGGGGTGGACAGGTTTTCAGATTTAATGAAGGATGTTCAAAAGCAATCACATGAAGATGGTATTATCTTCACAGAAACACTAGTCAAACATGAAGTTTTCGACACACAAACAGACTTTAGAGATATTGATAGTGAGCGATTATTTCTTTACGGTGATTATGAAATAGAAAAACTCCATGACTCTATCAGAAGAATAGAAACCATTCCGTACTTTATTAAACGCGATATAATTCCTGTTTGTCTTAACAACATTAAAAATAATAATAACATTATTATCACTGGCGATCTGGGAAATGGAAAGTCTATAGTTTTAGAAATGTTAGCTTATGAGTTAACTGTAAATGGTTTTCACACATATATATTACGAAATAACGATGGTGATTATGTTTCTGATCTTGATCAAATTATCAAACATGAGGGGACGGCCGTAATTATCATTGATAACTGCTCTAATCATCCGGGTTTGATAAAACATATTTTTGAAGTTAAAGCTGATAACTTAATTTATGTTTTTGCTGACAGAAACTCAAACGACATAAAATTTAATATTTCTCTTGATTTTATAGAGCACAATATAGACTTACTATCTAGTGACGAAATCGCAAGCGCAGTAAAAATCATAGATAATTTATCTACATGGCAAAAATTTTCCGCATTATCCACTGAGAGAAAAAAAAGATTAGTATATGAAAAATATGACGCACAGCTATCTCTATTGCTTCTGGGATTGATAAATAGTCCAAATATAAAAACAAAAATCAAACAACAAACCGATTTAATATATTCCAATCCAGATCATAAAAAGAGCGTCTTCTGCATTTGCATTTGTGAAGTCGCTAATGTAGAACCAACATCAAGTTTAGTATCAGAAATATCAGGAACTAATGCTATTTATCATACATCACTAAGAAACTCCCCCCCATTCAATCAAATTTTCAAAGTAAATGGAGCAACTATTAAATCAAAATCAAGCATTCTGTCATTATCTTTACTAAACAATACCTTTAGCGATATTTATGTAAGAGATGTACTCCTTGAAATTGTTGAACGTACTGACTCAATAAAAGACCAGGATATTGAAATAAAAAAAATATTTAAAGCACTATTGAGATTTCATATAGTTGAAAGAATTTTACCGAAGAATCAATCTGCACTAGACAGATATTATGAACAGTTAAAATATAGATGCACATGGTTAATGGATAGCCCTCACTATTGGGTTCAATATGCAATGTGTCGACTATCTTTTTCAGATTATAATAGAGCACAAAATTACCTAACCAACGCTTATCAAAAAGCAGAAACAAAAAAAGGAAGTTATCATACTGATAACATTGACACTCAACAGGCTCGTCTATATTTAAATCAGTGTTTAGATCATAACAACAGTTCTGAGTGTTATAAACTGTTCGATAAAGCACATGCTCTTCTTGTGAAACTCCCCAATGAAGGAAGAAAGTTTAGACAAGTTCTGTTATATAAAAAAGTTTTTGATTTAAAATACCAAAATTTCAGTAAAAAAAACAAAACTGATTTTGAACAGGCATGTAAAAAATTATTAGATCAGACAAAACCAGATAATGTTTATCCTATAAATACTAATATGGGAAGATTCATCACCTCTGCTGAAGAGGCATTAATTGAAATATTAAACACTATTATGCTAGAGCGAACTTAACTGTAAAAAGCCACCTCCTGAGGAGGTGGCTTTTCAGAATCCCCCCTATAAGGATGGCAAATGTCATATTCCATTTTCTACTCTAGCAACTCCATCTGCTGTTCATGTGTTTGTTCCATCTTTTCCTGGTACCTCACATATCGTCTGATAATTTCTTCGTTCCCCCCTACCGTATCAACAAAGTAACCCCTCGACCAAAAATGGTTTCCCCATAACTTCTTCCCGATATGCAGGAATCGATTGTAGAGTCTGATTGCGCTGCGGTCTTTCACCTGCCCCATCAGAGTAGATATTGAGATTTTTGGTAGCACTATTACGACAAGATGCATATGATCTGGCTGTACATTTAACTCCAGAGCCTCGCAATCTTTTATTCCGCAAAGAATAAAGATGGTTCTGTACAGCTCCTTGCCCAATTTATCCCTCAGAATCCTAAAGCGGTACTTTAGCGTCCAGACTATGTGATATTTGCAACACTAATATACATGTGATGAACTTCTGTAAAGCCCTATATCAGTTTGTCTCCTTTTACTTGTGGTGTGTAAGCAGATATATTCAGACATGGACATTCTTCAGGCTATAACCTTACAGGAACAATCACCACCTCCACAAGAGGTGAGGTTTTATTTTACCTGTCACTCCCAAAAGAGTATATTAATACATGAATAATGTCTTAGCATTCTATTTGGCATTCATATTAATTTAACTTCTGCACCCCTAATATTTCATTACTCTCTTTTGAATGTATGCCTGATACAGTATATGATGTTAAAAACTTAATTGACGTTGTGTAAATAGACCCGTTTTGGTTACATACATTTTTTGAGATTCCGGAAAGAATTACCCTGTCCCAAAATCAATACAGTGCTAAATCAGAGATCTTCGTCTTTCCTGAGACTTCAAAAAAATTCAGCCGGCGTCACGTCATTTAATTATGAATGCGTTCTCTCATGATTATATTTCCTGCGCCAGTAATCGAGTTTGTCTTGTGCATCTTCCAGTTTTCAGCGCCAGTGATATAAGACGGTAATTCGCCATTTGGATTGTCCGCATCCCCATAACGGTCAAACATCGTGGCGTTGACACAGTGACAGGAACCAGTGAATGTTCAGACACTCATCCCGCAGACTGCCGTTAAACGATTCAATAAACGGTTTATCTGCCAGCTTTCCGGGGGGCGAGAAGTCCATGTTCACACCGTGTTCATACGCCCCTTTATCCAGACTTTTGAGATAAACTCGCTGCCGTTGTCACCGCCACGATGTTTGACCGTTATTTGCCATTTTCATGCCCGCTAAGATACTTTCGTTACTGATGCTGTCTGCTTTCCACCATTTCATCATCACTGATTGGCGTTGTGTTTTTGGTCAGCACTCCAGCTTTACGTTTCTCTTTTAACCGGTAACTCTCTCCTTTGATATTCAGCGTGGTTGAGTGATGTAGCAACCGATCCAGTATCGCTGTTGCCAGCACGTGATCTCCGAACATTTCTCCCCAGTCTGCGAACCCTTTGTTTGACGTCAGTATGATGCTCGCTTTTTCATATCGACGGTTCAGTAGCCGGAAGAACAGGCTGGCTTCCTCTCTGTTCATCGGCAGATAGCCTATTTCATCCAGGATCAACACCCGGGCATAACTCAGTTGCTGTAGCTAACACTCCAGCCGATTTTCCTGTTTCGCTTTCATCAGTGTCGCGATCAGTCAGTCCAGTGGCATAAACAGTACCCGATGTCCCGCATCCACCGCTTTCATGCCAGGAGCTATGGCCAGATGAGTTTTTCCGACACCAGGAGGTCCCAGCAGGATCACGTTTTCGCCGCCAGACCAGCCAGTTCCCGGACAACCTTACGGTCGATGCCCGGCTGGAAGGTAAAATCGAACTGCTCCAGCGTTTTGCCCCACGGCAGACGAGCCTGCTTCAGCCGGGACTCCATACCGCGCTGATGCCTACCGTTCCATTCCTGCTGTAGCGCCATGCACAGGAACTCCCGGTAGTTCAACTCTTTTTTAACTGCCTGTTCCAGCAGGCTTTCAACGTGATAACTCAGATGCTCCATTTTCAGGCGACTCAGCAGGACTTCCAGCTCATGCATCACAACAGCTCCTCATAGGCACTCAGTGGTCGATGTTCCACCTGACTGACCTGCTGCCAGAGCGGGGCGTGATGCTCCGGCACTGTCTGCCAGCCAGACGATGCCGGACAGAGGCGATGTGAGGCCACCAGTTTCTCATTACTGTAGATCCGCAACTCGTCATCCAGCGATATTCGTATCGATACTGGCTGACCACACAGCGCTTCGGGAACGCTGTAACGATTACCACCAACCTCGATATAGCTGTCCCAGGACACATGGCGGATGTCGAAGTAACTGGTATCGAAGTCCGTATCCGGTAACGGCTGCAGATGTTCCTGCTCCAGCGCGAAGCGCTGTTCCGGCGTTTCTTTGAACTGGCGAAGCTCCCGTTTGTCAGCCACATCGGCTATCCATTGCTCCAGTTGTTGATTAACATGAGTGAAGCTGTCGAACCTGCGGTACCGGACGAAGAAGTTCTCCTTGAGGTATTTCACCATCCGCTCAACCTTACCTTTTGTTCTGGCCCTGCGTGGACGGCATGCCCGTGGCAGGAAGTTATAGTGGTCGGCCAGCAACAGGAATCCGGAGTTGAACACGACTTTCCCGTTGTTATTCTTCAGCACCGCAGCCTTCTGGTTATCAACCAGCACCGTTTTCACACAACCACCGAATTTGATCCCTGAAAACTGTCAGCGCTGCGAGGACGAAGAAAGTATTACGGCTAAAGCCGTAATACCTCCCCATCCAGCTTCAAGCTATGTAGAAACTTATGTGGGTAGAGCAGTCCCGACAGGGCAGTACCGCATTGACAGGCCGTCAGGGCCGCTTACGAGCTTGTATGACAAGGGGGGCCGTCTGGATATAGCGAATTATTGTACAGTAAGCCTTTTTTGAACAGCCTTACCTATTGCTATAGAGGGGAACTCCTACGTTATACGCCGCTTTCAGGGGATTCGACCTTAATGAGACAACTCAAATATGATCGACAACTTAAACGCGATAGTTGCTGATAAAATCAATCCATTACGCGTTTCAATTGATTAAATAATGCACTTAATGTACAAAAATTCCCGATCTCAAAACTGAACCCTAAAGATACCAGGCATCTCCCCCAGGAAGCGCCCTCATGCGTTTTCCTGTTCCGCCCCTGCCACCTACCTTCTGTTTCATACTTGTTGTATTATTGTTTTTGTTTTCAATCCCCAAGGAGACGTCGCTATATGACTGTGCGGGAGACAGAGGAAAACATTGAACAAATCTTCCCTGAGCTTTCGAACTTAATTGATATTATTAATAAATGGCTTTCCCATGGAAACATTGATCCTGAACTGGCACACTTCATCATTTATCTTCTTGATTACCTAACCACCACACACAAAAGCATATAAAAAATTTCCTTGCACATCCATTTTTTTGCGAATATTATTATTCCTGCTGAATATGATTCAATATCGCACGCTACTCATCCATCCCAGGATAATGAGTACATAGGTTGAAGTTTCAACACCCCCACTACGGGGGTGTTTTTTTTACCAATAAACACAAATCACACCATCGCCATACTCTGTTTGCCAGACATCGATTGGTAAATATGCGTAACTCGCTATAATACAAAAAGAAAAATCAGAACCAGAAACCAGTTTCCAGATAAAAAACACCCTCCCGAAGGAGGGGACAGACACATTCATATTTCCCAAAACAGGAATTTTTATTTTTATGACGCATTAATGAAGTTACTTCATCTCCAGTAGATTAACTTCATTTAAAGTGGCGATCAATCATATTTATTACGACTCTAAACTATTACAACAACCACAATAAGATATCACCTCAAATATAAAAGATAATTCTTACAAAAACGTTCCGAAAACAAAAAATACAGATAAACACCAATAAAAAACAGAAAACTCTTACACATTTAAAGATGGTAAAATAATATAGAACTGTTAGTCTAATGGAGAAGGCGCATCTAATTCAGAGCAATCTATTGCGAAGAATCAGAGTAACAGGGCCCCATGATATAATCATGGGGCCCTGTTGCTTTTACAGATGTAAAAACGACCAATCATTTAACATCTGTTATCGGCACCGCCCCGGACGGGTTCGGCGCAAATATGGTATGGTACCAGCCCGGCAATTCACCTGCCGTGCAATCTGACGAAGCAGTACCGGCGTATGCAGATATATCGTCCAGACATATCTGCCGCATTCAGGCGGTGAGTAAAGCCTTCTCTCTCAAAAGAGGAGCAACAGTTATCCACAGATTCTGGGGATAACTGCGAAAAGAATATGTGCCAGGAAAGTCGGCTCCCGGGAAAAAGACCGCTGGCGGCGCAGCTGCTGGATACGAAAGCTGAGCTGAAAGGATCCCGGGAGGACGTCCGTAAACTTCAGTCCCTGGCCCGTCATGACGGGAAGGTGAAAAAGTGAATGCGGACACCTGGACCCGCTTGCAGGCCTTCCGACATGCTCTGGAGCTGACTTCCTGTGAGGCTTCTCTCACCGCCGGGTATGATCACCTGAAGGATTTCCCGGCCGGTTGCAGCGAGCTGGCCAGCCAGACGCTGACTGATTATCTGACGGAAGACGGCAGCAACCTGTACTCCTGTATTGTCGGTATGCAGTGGGATAATGGTCCTGGCAGATACGGCCACGTCATTGCCGCCCCTGCCTGGGACTATATTGACCTGACCCTTGATCAGTTTCCAGGCTATCATAACCGGATTGTGGCAGAGCCCGTTGAGTCCGGCGGACAGCTCGCGGCAGACCTCAACAGGGAGCCTGCCATCAGTACAGCTGATGGAATAGTGGCCAGCGCATCAGATAAGGTTAATTACATTACTGAACAGAAAAATCGCCAGCCAATGGTGATCATTACAGAATGTTACAAGCTGATCAGAATGACGGCAAGATTTATACCAATGTGCCAGTCATCTCAACTCTTCCAGCACCAGGTATTCCCTCGCTTATTTATCATTTCAGACGTTGGCTCCTGCAGTTTGTCCAGGAACACCTTAGATCGTTTAGCTACTGACTGGAAGGTGACACTGTCCATCCTGTCGCTATAGGGCTTGATATAAACCTGGCAGGCAAGGGATCTGGTTAACTCCTTTCCTTCCATAAAGTGTTTGAAGATCCAGAGATACGTATCCACAAGCTCCAGCCCTGTACTCTGTGTCCCCGACTGGAAGACCTGCGGTTCAGCTGGTATTTCCATTACATCCATGACCGGTGTCTGCGCAGCAGTGCCTGTCATCAGGATCCTGTCACTCTTTCGACCGACAGATTATGGCATACAGTTGGGCTCGTAAGATCCAGAGTCAATAACTGACAGGGTTTATTCTGTCATCCTCCGGCAGCAAAGGCATATACGATATTCACTTATTTTGTCGGTCCAACGGCTTTTTACAGTAGCTCGTTTTGCCCAACTGATGCTACAGCTCTTTGGTTTGCTTCATCACGGATATCAGCTCCGACACAGGCACAGCTGACTGGTTGCAACGTCTGCACTTCTCTGGACCTGAAACGTCAATTATCAGGATTCTGACGATTAGTCTTAAGACTGTCGGTAAATTAAGTGATGCCAGTTGTCTGGATATTCATGGAGCCAGTCTGCATGCGCCTCTGGCGTTGAGACAAACATATGAAGTGTATTTCGGATATGACTGTACGCTCAGGAAGTACGGCAGATTCCGTCAAAAATTACCTGTAAAGACAGACTTCAGAAAAAACAGTGCTCGCCGCAGACCGGTGACCGGGCGAAGCCCGCGAACCGGCGAGGAAGCGCAATATATCTGTAGTTACAGTGAGCAGGTACGCCCTGAAGCCTTCATAATCGGTAGTGTATGTTGTTTTTCTGGAATGATTTATCCACATATCCAGAGGCCCGATCCAGTAAACAGATCCATGAATGATCAACAAAGGATCCATTAAAGATCCCTATATCGCTGCAAACCTTGTCACTCATGGGCCGGGACCACGTTCACATAAGCTGTGGCATGTTATGGATAAACTGTAACAGGTTCATGATAAGCTGTATTCAGTAATGCATATACTGAAGTAAGTTAATGACATAAACTATGGTCAGTACGCCAGACTCAGTTGTTAAATACAGACTGCAGGTTTTTCTTCAGTCAGTTGACGGGGTTCTGACACACGATTTTCTGTTTATTCTTTTACTGTCCACAGGCAGGAGGCTTTCTGGAAAACGAAAATTCAGACATCAAAAAACTGTTCGGCGAGGTGGATAAGTCGTCCGGTGAGCTGGTGACACTGACACCAAACAATAACAACACCGTACAACCTGTGGCGCTGATGCGTCTGGGCGTTTTTGTACCGACCCTTAAGTCACTGAAGAACAGTAAAAAAAATACACTGTCACGTACTGATGCCACGGAAGAGCTGACACGTCTTTCCCTGGCCCGTGCTGAGGGATTCGATAAGGTTGAGATCACTGGCCCCCGCCTGGATATGGATAACGATTTCAAGACCTGGGTGGGGATCATTCATTCCTTTGCCCGCCATAACGTGATTGGTGACAAAGTTGAACTGCCTTTTGTTGAGTTTGCAAAACTGTGTGGTATACCTTCAAGCCAGTCATCCCGCAGGCTGCGTGAGCGCATCAGCCCTTCCCTGAAGCGCATTGCCGGTACCGTGATCTCGTTTTCCCGTACCGATGAGAAGCACACCCGGGAATACATCACCCATCTGGTACAGTCAGCCTACTACGATACTGAGCGGGATATTGTTCAGTTACAGGCTGATCCCCGCCTGTTTGAACTGTACCAGTTTGACAGAAAAGTCCTTCTCCAGCTTAAGGCGATTAATGCCCTGAAGCGACGGGAGTCCGCCCAGGCACTCTACACCTTTATAGAGAGCCTGCCCCGGGATCCGGCACCGATATCACTGGCGCGGCTGCGTGCACGCCTCAATCTGAAGTCTCCTGTATTTTCCCAGAACCAGACGGTCAGACGGGCAATGGAGCAGTTGCGCGAGATTGGATATCTTGATTACACGGAGATCCAGCGGGGGCGGACAAAATTCTTCTGTATTCACTACCGGCGTCCCCGGTTAAAAGCGCCGAATGATGAGAGTAAGGAAAATCCGTTGCAACCTTCACCTGCGGAAAAAGTCAGTCCGGAGATGGCGGAGAAGCTTGCCCTGCTTGAGAAACTGGGCATCACGCTGGATGACCTGGAAAAACTCTTCAAATCCCGCTGAACATAAACTGTAGTCAGTGAAGAGCGCTCCTTTACTGACTACAGCTTATATTAACCGGTGCAGTGAGTGGTCTGCTCACTGCAGTTTATATTCTGTTTCCTGCAGTGCTGTCTGTAGCTGAGCTGCCATCTGCCTGTCCCTTACGTAAGTGATCCCGTAACCTGATGCTGAGGCATTGCTCCCTTCATAAAACATGACTTACTCACTACAGCTTATATACATGCTCCAGCTTATGTTATGTCTGTTCTGCTGACCACAGCTTATATAAGGAAGCGCGTATGCCGTCACCTCAGGGGAGGCAGTGTACGCAGGATCTCCGCAGCATCCCGCCCGTCACCTGTGAAAGGCACTGCCAGCGTGGCAGCCATATCCAGTGCAAACACTCTGGTATAAACCTCCATCGAACGTGGATCCCTGTGACCAACCAGTGCCTGGATGACTTTCCGGGGCTGGCGGTGATAGAGCATGTGCATGATATAGCTGTGCCGGAAGGTGTGTGGTGTGACCGGAATCGAAAAGTGTACTCCGTCAGCTTCGGCCCGTCTGACAGCCTGCTTCAGCCAGTTGCGCATGGTTTCGTCGGTCACGGCCCATAATGGTTCACGACGACGGGGCCGGGTGGTGATCATCCAGCTTTCCATCTGCCTGACATAGCTTATATCCGTCAGCGGAACCAGGCGGACTTCATCTTTTGGCGGGCGTCCGCGTCGCGCACGCACTTTTTCGGACAGGATCCGCACAAACGGTCTTACTCCATCCAGGTCAAATGATTCCGGTGTCAGCATCCGGGCTTCGCCAATACGCATTCCGGTATTCCAGAGGGTGGCGAACAGCATATGGTGACGCTGATCCGGCATATAGAAAAGAAGGGCACTCACTTCCGGGGCCAGCAGGTAGGCCGGTGTGGCCCCTGTGGAAGTGGCCATTCTTCTCAGGGAGAGCGCTGTTGCAAAATCCACCCCCGGCGCAATGGGTAACAGGGAGACGCGTTCTGGTGAATTCTGCAGGGGAATGACATTGTTCATGAGTTATTTTTCACGTAGCACACGCACTGTTTATGGATACAGGTATTCTGACCTGAACGCCCGGATCCTTCCACGACAATAAATCGCAGCGCGCGGATCCTTTTGTTTGCTTATCACGCATTATTGCGGGTAAAACCAAATACGTAAAGGTACGTTTTGCAGCAGGGATCCCGTATTAAGCCAGTCGTGGCGCGGGCTGAGGGCTGGTTTGCCGTTTTTGGGAGAATTGGGGTAATGCCAGGATGAATGGGATCGGAGAAAACAGAGAAAGGGAACAGAAAGGGAGAAGGTGCACCACGTGTATTCTGGCCCGGGACGTCACCGTCCCCCTGACAGTTTGACTTTACACAGGAAGGTTGCAGACTCAGCATAATGACTGATTTATATGCAATCCTGCCCATGATTAATATAAATCATAATAATGATTATGCAGAAAATCACTTTCGATAAGATGTATATAATTACTACATTTCCATATAGCATTTTCCGCATAAAATAAGAAAATATATGTAACTAAAATGTATCAAGTCTGAGATATGATATTATATTAGTGCCTTATTCATTGCCTGATATCCTCTTTCCGTAACCTGCATGTACATGAATCTTACTCATGATTGCCACTCTCTTATTTATCCTAAGTCCTGTCCCCTCTTAACTGGCGTTTCCTGCGCTCAACTGATATCAAAAGAGGGTTAGCAGGCCCTGACATCAAAGCACTGATGTTATTTAATGTCGGGAGTAATATTTTATTTAATATCAGTTAGTGTCTCCGGTACCACTTCCCTGACACGTTATATCTTCAGATTTCCCCGGAAACAGGAGGTGACGAACAACAGCCTCATCCACACATAAATTAGTGCCAGCAAGCGCCAGCGTATGCCCGTCACCGTTAATAGTCAGTAACGGAGCTGAAAATTTATCTGCCATTTTACGGGCATTTATCCAAGGAGTTGTCGGATCATATTTGTGTGCAACAAACAGTAAACCGGATGGTAAAACAGTATTCTTCAGGCGTGTCTGTTGCAGATCGCGATGAATTGGCCATAATTCACAAAATTCAGGTAAATCGGACTGTTCCCTCTCAAAATTAACGGCCGGAAATGCGTCAGCAAGGGCTTTTTTTCGCGATTTTCGTTGTTCCTGTGATAATTGTTCATCACTCTGATCAACACATAATATTACACCCAGAGCATCACTGACTTTTTCCGATGCTATGGAAGAATTAAGTGCAGTTTCAATTTCATTGCTGACAATACCCTGAGAGAACTGACGTACGGCCGTTGCAAGTGTTGGCCATGATGAGCGCCATAACAGAAGCTCTGTCGTTAATGATATGAGATCATCTGAAGATATACTTTCCCCCCTGCTGTCTGTTAAAGGAGAATTATGTAATTTTAATAAAAGCTGATGGAACTGATGTATTGCCTGATTCCTGTCTGAAGAAAGTGGACAACTTTTTGTCCTGGCACACCATGCAGCAAAACGATCAAACGTTTCCTGATAACTGTGGGCCTGCCTGAGTTTCCATGAAAAATTATCATTTAAATCATCAATATCAACGACACCGTCAAAAACTATAGATCTGATACTGGATGGAAAGCGTTCGGCATATAAGGCTGCAATCTGTGTACCGTATGAATATGCTACAGCTGTCAGTTGTTTATCTCCCAGAGCTTGTCTGATGCGTTCAATATCATATACAGCCTCATGAGATCCAATATGGCGAATGACTTCAGCTCCTGTATTATGGATACAGGCATTAATTTTCTGTAAAATTAGTTGCTTTTCACTTACATTCACCAATCTTTCTTGATTGGGTTGCTGGCAGTTTATGGCAGGAAAGGACTGACCGACACCTCGTGGATCAAAACCGATAATGTCCCATGATTCCCGAAGATTTGTGACCGGCCAGTCAAAATTGATATAAGGATTAATTCCGGGTAATCCAGGTCCGCCACTTATTATAATAATACTCCCTTTACGTTTACTTTTTGCCGGCAACTTTGTCATCGCCAGTCTGACAAGTGGTATATTTTCATCTGACACATCCTCACCTGTGTCGGTATATTTTAGCGGTACAGATAGATATCCGCATAACAACTCAGGTGAAGAGCTTTCTGTACCAAACCAGTCACTGTATGGGCTGGTCATACAGGATTGCCACTCGATCTGTCTGGCAGACACAGTTCCGCAAAGAAAAACAGAAAAGATAAAGAATACTAAAGTCCTTCTTAAAGGCTTCATTATCACACGCATTGCATCTCCTGCATTGGTAAATTATTACCCTGACCAACAGACAGAATCCCCGGCGGTATAATTCTCACCGGGGATGATGACAGTTAAAGTTGTTAAAACGTGTACTTCAGACCGGCCGTCGTAATGAAGTTGTAATTTTCAATTCCAGCCCCGTTATTATTATGCTCCGAAGTATTATCACTACGGTCGTAAAGAGATGTATCCCCTTTTTTATTTGTGAGACGACTCCATACACCCTCGATGTACACTTTTGCCTCTGGGGTAATATAGTAACCGGCATTAACTGCAACAGAATAGTAATTCTGGTTTATTACTTTGCTTCGGAATGTAGTTTGTCTTACATAATGCTCATCATTATCAGATCCCCTGACCCACCCGCTGTATTTAAATGCACCACCAAACTCAAAATTATCGTAACGGTAGTTTCCTGTCAGACCGACATAAGGAATTTTAAAATGTTGTTTATAACCAATCACTTTTATTTTATCAGGTAACGCTCCCGTTTCATTCCGGAAACCACCATTCTCACTGTAAATATAAGTTCCTCCTGTAGCATTAAAACTGTAACGGCTTTCCTGATAACCTGCCATAATAGCAAGGCGATAATCAGATTCTTTTAAAAACCAGCCTTTAACGTTCAAATCAAATTCGTTGGCATAATTAAGACGTGTATCAGGATGCCTGCTTTCATCTGTCCATGTTCCGGGAGTCCCGGAATCCATCCAGTCCTGATCAACCATATTCCCCCCCCGACTATTGAGAGTGGTCCAGCCAGCTGCACCAACAGATAACCATGGATTCAGCTCCCAGTTAACGGCGCCTTTAAGAATGGCGGCGTTACTGTATTTCCAGTCCAGTTGGCTGACTTTACGTCCACCTTCTTCAGGCTCATAAACCCGTTCTTTTGTTTTGCCACTCAGTGTACCTAAATTAATCTCTGTACTTATTTTCTCCGGGCCGAAGAAATCAGAAGCAGAAGCTTCCTGAGAACTGAATACCACAGGTGCTGCAAGCATAATTGCCAGAAGCTTAGTTTGCATAACAATGACTCCCTTCTGTCACTTCTACATATGTATATGATTCTTTTGATGTACACCGGTAAGTCAATTATCAGTACTTAATTTGTTTAGCTTTTGTTTAACCTAATAGTTTGTTTTTGTGAGGTATATCAATATATCTAAATGATATGCGGTAATGGTGTGTATGTCATCTGAACATTCTTTATGGATAGTCTGTATAGACAGAACTTAATGTTAACATGGCTATTTGTTTATATAGATAGTCATTTTTATCTTAATACATCTGGCACATTATCTATTTGATATACTGATATGGTTCTGTAATGAGGTAAGAGTTTAGCTACTAAATGGAGGGCCTGACGCAACTACAGGATATGAGGTGAAAATATCGTCCTGATATGGCATAGTGAAATATTATAGTCGCTTTCTTAACTTATCCGGGCCTGGATAAAGTCCTCAGTTTTTTCTGATGGATTGTTGGATTTTTTAAGATTTTTTTATCTTTTTACTTCAAAAAAGATCTTGTAATTATTGCAGTAAGTTGCATTGATAATGATTTTGCTATTGTATACAAAAAAACAGACCTCATAGCATAGCACTTTTAAATTTGTATATTACAATATACATAAAAGTCATGTCAATTATCACTTAAGGTTTGTTAAAAATCATATGAGCCATAAATTTTATTATGTTATCTCTTTCCTTCTCTCTCTGGCATCATCACCTTCGATAGGTGATGAAATGAATTGCCAACGTTATTTTTGTTTTGTTAATGGCATTGTTGAAATAAGGACTGCTCCCGAAGAATATCAAAACAAGCCAGTTCTGGTTGGTTCACAAAGTGACGGGCTATTAATTATTGATAATCATGCGGATATTGAGGATGGTATATTTTCCACACTTCATATTGGTAATGGATATAATGGTGCTGTTGATGTTATTAATGGTGCTGCTTTACATATGGATAATCGTTCAGGAAGCGCACCTCTTATTGTAGGTGCATTCGGTAATGATATTGCAGGAAAACTTAATATTTCTGGCAGAAACAGTATAGTATCATATAGAGATACGCCCAGCAGTTCTGGACATAACGAATCTATTTATGTCGGTTTTGGGCCTGGTGCAACAGGATGGATTAATATTTTTAATGGTGGAGTATTTGAAGTTTTAAATAGTACTAATATATATGTAGGTTCAGATACTCCTGGTGGGGGAGATGGCAGTATCGTGATTGATGGCAGCAACAGCAAGATGACCGCAGATTTTTCTGAGGCATATGTCGGGCTTTATGGTAATGGTGATATTTCCTTAAAAAATGGAGGTCAGTTATCTGCCAGTAACTTATATATAGGAGGTAATGGTAGAGCCATTGTTAATATAAGCGGTACTGATTCCAGATTAATTGCAAATATGATAACCATATCAGGAAGTTCTGGTGCGCCGGGCATTTACATAGCAGATCAAGGAATTCTTAATGTAGATAACTACATCAATATAACTACGGCAAATGACACAAAAGGGAAATTATTCATCAATAGCGACATGCCTGGAACTATTGAATCTAAAGGGATTCTTTTTGGTGTTGGGAAGGCAGAGTTGATTTTTAAACATAACTCTGACAATTATGCTTTTTCATCACCTTTAATTTCTAAAAACACAGGTAATGGTATAATTAATGCAGAGAGTGGCGAGACGCATCTCACGGGAGATAATACCGATTATAGTGGTTTGTTGAATATTTTACCCACGGCAAGTATTGATATCAGTAGTCAAAAAAATATCGGCAAGTCAGTAATTGTTAATAATGGGGTGCTGCAAATAACCAGCCAGGATGACTGGACATTCAATAATAATATGACTGGTAACGGTTATCTTAATGTTCATACTGGTGGACATAATTTTGCTTTCCAGAATTCAACGAATACACAGGAATTTACAGGTACGCTGGCATTGTCTGATACACTCTTTGACTTGAGTGACGACAATACCACTGCACTAACTTCAGCACTAGTGCTTGCTGGGGTCGGGAGTGTGATAACTGCAGGTACTGGAACTCAGGTTATTAACGGATTTTCATTTGACGGTGGAGCCGTAAATTTCGGTGCCGTAACTCAGGGAGCTCAGCAAACTGAATCCCAGATTCAGGTTACTGACAATCTGTATATCAATGGAAATGGTGCTGTACGGGTTTCAACACCCACAGATGTGAATGGTATTCCACAGGTCATTAATTCTTCACTTTCATTGCTGGAACAGGATGACAGTAATGCCACCATTAAACTTGTAGATGCAAGTTCCGCAGTTGTAAAGGGGAATGGTGGAAACCTTCAACTGCAGGATGCCTCCGGGCAAGTAATATCCTCAGGTAAGCAAAGGAATATAGTTCAACAGGGAAAAAATGTTGCTAAGGGGGTATACGATTATCGTCTGACATCAGGGCCCCATAATGATGGACTGTATATAGGTTATGCTCTGACTCAGCTTGATTTGCTAGCCTCTGGTGTTGATGCACTCGTGCTTGATGCTGCAGGTACAACTGGAAATGCAGCAGACATGAGTGCCCGTATCACAGGTGCCGGAGACCTGGCTTTCAACAGTCAGAAAGGAGAAACCGTTTCTCTGTCGAATCAGGATAATGATTACACAGGAGTTACAGCTATCCGCGGTGGTAATGTCCTCATGAACAGCAACAGTGTTCTGGGACAGACCAGCGAGATTCGTCTGGCTACTGATACCCGGCTGGACATGAACGGTCATAGCCAGACTGTTGGTAAGCTTAATGGTGCTGCAGGTTCTGTACTGAACATCAATGGCGGGAATTTGACCCTGACTGATGATGGCGTATCTGCCGGTACTCTGACTGGAGGTGGCTTCCTGAATATCAGCGGCGGCGTCCTCGATATTACAGGAGGCAACCACACTTTTGCTGTCAGCACCATAATAGCAAAAGATGCAACTGTCCGAATGAACGATGTTTCCGGACTGGGTACTGGTAACATCAGTAACGCTGGGACATTATCTCTTACTCATGCCTCAGGCTTGCTAAGTAATAATCTGAGTGGTTCTGGTACAGTATCTTTGATCAATAGTGATACCCAGATTTCAGGAAATAACAGTAACTACTCAGGGCTGTTTGTAGTAGATACCAGCTCTCAGTTGACTGCCACTGGAGCGCAGAATCTTGGGATTGCTTCCGTGAATAACCGTGGAATCTTGCAGCTGAACAACACAACAGACTGGCAACTTATAAATAATGTTACTGGAACCGGTAATGTCCGTAAAACCGGTTCCGGTTCACTGACTGTCCGAAGCAATGCTGCCTGGAGCGGACAGACAGATATTGATGACGGCTCTCTGATTCTTGGGCAATCTGATGCACCTGTCATGCTCGCCAGTAGCCTGGTCAATATTGCAAAGAACGGTAAACTTACCGGATTTGGTGGCGTAGTAGGGAACGTAACCAATAGTGGAAGCCTTGACCTGCGATCGGCGGCTCCGGGAAATATTCTGACGATTGGAGGTAACTACACCGGTAATAATGGCACGCTGCTCATTAACACAGTGCTGGATGATAGCTCTTCTGCAACCGACAAACTGGTAATTAAAGGCGATGCGTCCGGTAAGACCCGAGTGGCTGTTACGAATGTTGGTGGTTCAGGCGCTAATACGCTGAATAGTATTGAAGTTATTCATGTTGATGGTAATGCAGCTAACGCTGAATTTATTCAGGCCGGACGTATAGCGGCCGGCGCTTATGACTATACTCTTGGACGTGGGCCGGGAAGCAACTATGGAAACTGGTATCTGAGCAGTAGTAAAAATACTCCAGAACCAAGGCCTGATCCTGAACCTACTCCGGAAGGGCATGATAACAACCTGCGTCCGGAGGCTGGCACATACACCACAAACCTCGTTGCTGCGAACACCATGTTTGTGACCCGCCTTCATGAACGTCTGGGGCAGACGCAATACGTCGATGCAATTACCGGAGAACCGAAAGCAACCAGTATGTGGATGCGCCATGAAGGAGGACATAACCGCTGGCGCGACGGTTCTGGTCAACTGAAAACTCAAAGTAATCGTTATGTGATTCAACTGGGTGGTGATATCGCACAATGGGATTGGGGTGGAACTAACCGCTGGCATCTGGGGGTTATGGCTGGTTACGGTAACAACCATAGCAGTACAGGTGCAGTACGCACCGGATACCATTCAAAAGGCAGCGTAAATGGTTACAGTACCGGGCTGTATGCTACCTGGTATGCTGATGATGAGACTCATAACGGAGCTTATCTGGATACCTGGGCTCAGTACGGCTGGTTCGATAACCATGTGAAAGGTGACGGACTGCCGGGTGAATCCTGGAAATCAAAAGGACTTACCGCCTCACTGGAAACAGGTTATGCCTGGAAAATCGGGGAATTCAGCAGCAACTATGGCAATCTGAACGAATGGTATGTTCAGCCTCAGGCCCAGCTTGTCTGGATGGGGGTTAAAGCTGATGAACTCTATGAAAGTAACGGTACTCTTATTGAAAGCACCGGAGACGGTAATGTCCATACCCGTCTGGGCGTGAAAACCTGGATTAAAAGGCTCAATAAAATGGATGATGGTAAATCACGTGAGTTCAGCCCATTTGTGGAGGTGAACTGGTTGCATAATACCCGTGATTTTGGGGTTCGTATGAACGGCGAACCGGTGTATCAGGATGGTACCCGTAATATCGGAGAGGTCAAAACTGGTGTGGAAGGTCAAATAAATCCCCATCTGAACCTGTGGGGGAATGTGAGAGTTCAAGTTGGTGATAAAGGGTATAACGACACCTCAGCCATGCTGGGTGTGAAGTATACATTCTGACTATGGTTTTCTGTAAATTCAAAATATACTTAGTTTATTTTGAGTCAAGTTTAATCATAAATTAAATGGCTGATAATTTCATACTAATTACTGACAAAACAGAATTAAGAATAACAACAAGAAGTAAATACAAATAAAATAGCATAAATATAATTATTTTTATCCATTCATGTCATCTGTAATATACATAAAGATATTAATGTGTTTAATCTGAATCAGGTGCTCTCAGAATATCAATTTATTATATATGGTAACTATCTGTTCAGTAAATAACATACTCATCTTTAAGTTGATGATGTAGTAAGAAACACCACTGCGCAACTTGTTCTGGCTATTATTGTTAACATTGTTTATGGATAGACATGCTTTGGTATTTTGAATATAAAGAAAAATAAGCAATTTCACAAACAAATTCAGATAAGTAGTCATAGCAAAAGAGAGCCCCTCTTTGGGAGTTTGCACGAAAGTTAACATTTTTTTTGTCATAAAATACATAGCATTACGATGGCGCTTGATGATTTGTGCTCAAACTGAAAAGAATATTCTGATTTTTCGTGATGTTGAGGGTATTCTGTAAAAAAACGTTATCTATTTCCTCAGTTTTAATTTTGTTTTATTTTTACTTTATCTATTATGAAAGAATTAAAAAAGATCAATAGATATATAATGTGTTTCTTTTTGGGATCTCGCCTAGCATATGCTGAAAATATAGACAGCAACACTGTCATTAGTGATGGAAACATCTCGGGCTCATTAAATATAGGTATTAAGAATAATGCCAATGTTGATATTAATGGCACCGTAAATATTAAAGATTATTTTTCGGTAGCTACTTGCAATGGTCAATCTAGCACCTGCCCTGAAGGTGGATTAATTGCATCTGCAAATATTGATAAATCAGCAAGTGTTGGTGCAAGCGTTACTATTGTAGGTGACTCTTCAAAGGGGGAATTAAATATAGATGGTGGTAGCACTCTATATACACAGCAATTATGGGTTTCTGGGAATGATAATGACAAGACCAGTAATGTCAGTGATGACAGTAATGGTTCATTGAAAATTAACAATGGAAGCAATGTTTTTGTCGTATCATCTCAAGATGATACGCCATTTAAAACCAACCCAGTAAAATGGAACCAAAATATTATTTCACAAGGAAATAATATAACAGATGGGACGGTTTCCTCCGGGGATTTAGTCTTGGGTAAAACAGGCAATGGCATTATTGACATAGATAACAATTCAAAACTAGATGTAAAAAATGATGTGGTTGTATCTACGGGAGTAGATGGTATTCCTAATGAAAAACCTTCGGAGATAAATATAAAAAATGAAAGTAATTTCTCAGTTCATGGGGACATGAAAGGAGGTATTTCTGCTGCAGGCAAGTTAAATTTAAATATGGATAATAGTTCCAACCTGCATGTTGATAAGAATATTGCTGTGGGCATTGGGCGTGAATCAAATATTACTGTAAGCGCGTCTAGAGAAAGCTCTATATTTTCAGATGGGAATTTTACTGTAGCTACAGGAAACAATTCGAATGCTAATCTAAAATTAGATGCCTCAAACCTGTCAGTGAATGGAGTCTCTACCATCGGAAGTGGAGATGGCTCCATAACTAAATTTGATATTAAGAACGGCTCTGTTGTAACAAGCAGCAGTGATATGACTTTGGCTAAAGGTAAAGGTACACAGGCTAATATAAATATATCCTCTTCGGAGTTAAATACTGGCTCGCTATCAGTTGGTGAGGGGGATAATGCTGATGTCAAAATGACCGGTTCAGGAGCTTCTGTCAGCAGTAAAAAGACCTTCACTGTTGCAAAAGGTAACAATGCATCAGCGACGCTGAATTACACTGGTTCAAAGATAGATATCGGTAGTGGTTATATCGGAGAGGGTGAGTCTGCTAAGACCCAGCTGGAGCTGAATAATTCAGCACTGACTGCCAGTGGTAAGGTATTTATCGGGCAGGGAAATACAACCCAAACAAACCTGACATTAAATGATAAGTCGTCAGTAAATGTGAGCGACGAGATGTCAGTGGCCCAGGGAAGTTCTGCTTCGGTAGATGTGACAATCACTAATGCAGTGCTGTCTGCTGACTCTCTGTCTCTGGGGGGAGGTGAGGCTGCTAAAGTCACAATGACCGGTTCGGGAGCTACTGTCAGCAGTAAAAATACCTTCACTGTCGCAAAAGGTAATAATGCATCAGCGACGCTGGATTACACTGATTCGAAAATAGATATCGGTAGCGGTTATATCGGAGAGGGCGAGGCTGCTAAGACCCAGCTGGAGCTGAATAATTCGGCACTGACTGCCAGTGGTAAGGTATTTATCGGGCAGGGAAATACAACCCAAACAAACCTGACATTAAATGATAAGTCGTCAGTAAATGTGAGCGACGAGATGTCAGTGGCCCAGGGAAGTTCTGCTTCGGTAGATGTGACAATCACTAATGCAGTGCTGTCTGCTGACTCTCTGTCTCTGGGGGGAGGTGAGGCTGCTAAAGTCACAATGACCGGAAACAGGGCAACGATTAGCAGCGGCAATACTTTCACGGTCGCAAAAGGTAATAACGCATCTGCAACACTGGACTACTCTGATTCAAAAATTAATATCGGTAATGGATATATCGGTGGGGGTGAAAAAGCCCAGACAGTGCTGACGTTGAAGGATTCTGCGTTAGCTGCAACCGGTGATGTAATTATGGGACAGGGGCAGGAAACTCAGACAGACCTGACGCTAAGCCCCCAGTCATCTATAAAAGTATCCGGGAATATGTCTATTGCGCAAGGTAATGCCGCTTCAGCCAAAGTGATTGTGGACAATGCAGATTTATCTGCGAACTCCATGTCGATTGGTGAAGGCGATACAGCAGCAGTGACAATGACCGGAAACGGAGCAACGATTAGCAGCGGCAATACTTTTACGGTCGCAAGAGGTAATAACGCATCTGCAACACTGGACTACTCTGATTCAAAAATTAATATCGGTAATGGATATATCGGTGGGGGTGAAAAAGCCCAGACAGTGCTGACGTTGAAGGATTCTGCGTTAGCTGCAACCGGTGATGTAATTATGGGACAGGGGCAGGAAACTCAGACAGACCTGACGCTAAGCCCCCAGTCATCTATAAAAGTATCCGGGAATATGTCTATTGCGCAAGGTAATGCCGCTTCAGCCAAAGTGATTGTGGACAATGCAGATTTATCTGCGAACTCCATGTCGATTGGTGAAGGCGATACAGCAGCAGTGACAATGACCGGAAACGGAGCAACGATTAGCAGCGGCAATACTTTTACGGTCGCAAGAGGTAATAACGCATCTGCAACGCTGGACTACTCTGATTCAAAAATTAATATCGGTAATGGATATATCGGTGTGGGCGAAAAATCTCATACATTACTAAAACTAGACAACTCAACTTTCCATGCCGCTGGGAATATTGATATAGGTAAAGGCAGCTCCACTATAGCTAATGTTTCTGTCGGGGCTGGTAGTAACATGTCAATAAAAGGGAATGCTAGTATTGGCGTTGGAGATCAGGCTAAAGCAAAATTTTCAGTAAAAGATAGTGTGCTGAATATAGGTAGTAGCCTGGTTCTCGGACAGGGGAATAGTACCGAAGCAGAAATGTCTGTTGAGCATTCTCAGCTTTATAGTGGCGGCCTGTTGCTTGGGACGGCTAACAATGCAGTTGTTTCTATGAGCGCTAATAATTCAGAAATATCTGTTGTAGGGGATTATACAGTAGCAAAAGGTGATGGTTCAGAAGCAACGTTGATTTACAAAAACTCAGATATTAATCTTGGGAATGGTATACTAGGTGCAGGTTCCGGAGTCAAAACAGATTTATCATTGGATAACAGTAAATTTGTTGCATCTGATGGAATCATCATCGGTAAAGGTGATAATGCCATAACTAATCTTTCTATATCTGATCACTCTGTGTTTAAAGGAGAACGTATAAATATTGGTAATGGTTCATATTCAAAAAATTCTATAAGTATAACTGGAAATTCCATATTTGATTTCGGATCATCTCAGGAATCAACCATTGGTGAAGGTGATTACAGCCAGTCGTTAGTCACCATTAATGATGCATCAGTTTATGGTGATGGTTCATTAACTTTGGCAAAAGGTAATAATAGTTTTGCAGTACTTAATCTTCAGGATAATGCAGTAACTAATGCCAACAACATTTCACTTGCTACAGGACTGGGCAGTAAAGCAATCGTGAATGTTAGTAATATGAATTCCGGACAGTTCAATCCTGTATCTATGGGAGCAGGAGATGGTTATGCGGAAGTAAATTTTGATGGTGTTAATGGCTATACACTCTCAACTAATTTCATTTGTATGGATTCCGGTTCATGTGCAGACACTGTCATAAATGTAAACAGAGGGACAGTTTCTCTGTCAGGAACAAATGACTGGAAAGGGCAGATAAATGTTTATGACGGAACCCGACTGGATGCAAGGGGGAATGATGCCGTTGATGGTATACTGAATGTCAGCAAAGAAGCACAGGTTGACTTTAACGGATACTCGCAGCATATGACAGGGATAGATAATAAAGGGATGATTTATCTTTCTGACGGAAGTGCTTCATCAGATGTGTATCTGGATAAAGATTATGTTGCACATGATGGTTCCGGTGTACAGTTCGGGATTTTCGGGCAGAAAGAGGCGGATGTGATGCATGTTAAAGGTGATACATCCGGGAGTTCAGGTATAGTTGTCACGACAAACAGTAAAAATAAAATAAAGAAAGGTGGCGACATTCTTCTTGTTGAGGTTAATGGGGACTCATCAGGTAGTTTTTACCTTAACTCACTGATTAAGAATGGTAAGGAGTATAAGGTGACAGGTGACTACATTGATGTGGGGGCCTGGGAGTATGCGCTGAACAAGAAAAGGAAGAATTGGTATCTGAGTGTGGATATGCGTCCTGAGCCAGGTGCGTTTATAAACAATAGTAAAAGTATGTTAGATATGTTTGCTCTACAACGGTATGACATACCCGGGCAACATCGTTATCCTACATTGTTTGAAAACTTATATAACAATGGGATGTGGATTCAATTTAACAACAACTCAGGTAGTAATAGTGAGGTGTATGATAATCTCAAGACCAGTTATAGTTTAAATACTATGATGATTGGCGGGGATATATACAATTGGACTGATGGATATAACTATTCACATATCGGGATAATGGGCGGGATGGGGAGTGCCGCTAACAAAACAACGTCAACAAATAATAAAAGAGCTACCGGAAATGTAGACGGTTATACTCTTGGGCTTTATCATGTATTTCAACAAAATATCAGTGATGGACTAAATGAGTCAGAACGTCAGGGGCTGTGGACTTATTCGTCTATACAATACATGGATTATGATAACAGCGTCAGTTCAACAAATAATTTCAAGGCTGATTATGGTGTAAATGGTTTTCGCCTGACAGGTGAGGTTGGTTATCTAAAAAATATAGGTGGCATACAACCAAGCGATTTCTACGTTGAACCTAAGTTATACCTTTCGCATACTGAGTTGTCTGGAGGTGTAGTTGAAGATCTTCAGGGAGGGAAAATAACTTATCCGAATTCGCTAACTATTATTGAACCAGGAGTATTTTTCTCTTATCGAAAAACTCATGAATCGACTTCCAATGATGAAGCAATGTTTAAAGATTATATAAAACAATCTGTAGTCGATGCATGGTTTGGTGGGGGGTATTCATTTAAAACTGGAAATTATAGTCGTACTAACTTTGATTCAGATATGGTTGAATATAATACATCGGATAATTTCGCTCTTAAGAGTGGTGTTGAATTTGAATTTTTGAAGGATGCACGTCTTTTATTAACATCCTCATACTCAATAAATAATGATCGCAACTTGAGTTTTATTCTTGGTGGCAATTATTATTTTTAATCGTTACTGGTGAGGGTTAGCAATCGTCCAGCAAATTATTTGCAGGATGATTGCTATATTCTTTCATTGGTTTTTTGAGGTAACAATGGTAAGATATCATGGCGAATTTACATACTATGTTTATCAACAATCTGGACGTTACTTTTTTTGTAAGAAGTTAACGAAAAAGAGAGATACATCAAATTGTAATCATCTTCATATAATTCGAGAATTATCCTTCAATGAGGACGAGTTAGAATTAATAGATTTCAGCACAGACGGTTTGGACGCAAATGATAAAGAAATAATCAGGGGAATGATTGATGAGTTGAAAAAATAAATATGTAAAAATAGAATGTTTTATCAAATGTAACATTAATATTTTCTTTTTTGTGCATGTATCTACCATAATCAAAGTAAATATATGCTTTGTATGTTGTTGATTCGAATTAAATAATTTCCGACAGTGTATATGATCGATTATATGTTTTGGATAGGGGTTGTACTTTGGTCTACAGTAATAGTCATGTGGTTTTATGATAACAAGGCATCATGCTCTGGACTTTTTGCCTTAAGTATATTTATATTTTCAGGTGGAGTTATGATTATGTTGTTTTTAATATCTTTTTTATATGGTGTAATATCAGCGTTAGGCCTTGCGGCATGAAATTAATCATTGCGGTTGATTTATTCTCAAGTTGAACTTAAAGAAATCATGCTTATGTAAATATACTATTAAAAGACAAAAAGAAGCCATTTAACCTGGAGGAGTGATGTATAGAGTTAATCATATTATGAGAACAATAAATGAAATGAGTTCTTATACTCCGCACATGAAAGTAAACAGAATTGCTGAACGGTTGAGTAAGGTGCAAAAAATATCTTTTTGCATCTCTGTTATTTCTTTTTTTCTTCTTGCCATAATTACTTTGACATATGGACCGTTTAATACAAAAAGTAACTTGAGTTTTATTAGCGCATTATCTCTTTATTTTATTAATGTCATTATGGGAGTTACATATTTATCAGTTCCTGTAATTAATACAATAAAGTATATATATAATTTTAAAGGGGAGGTGGTCAATGAATTAATATATGACATTGATAGTGATGAGCAACATATTGAAGCATTGTTACCTTATTCATTAGAAGAGTTGACATATGTGTCAAACTGTATACAGGTAAGAATTCCCAAAATAAAATCAAAATGTTTCTTATGGGGAGGCGGGAAAACAGCAATTATATCAATTTTATGCCTATCGTATTCGGCTATTTGTATCGTTAATGGAGGTAGCATAGATGGTATTTTTGTTGGGGAGACTGGTGATAAAATTATTGTCGCCATCATGTTTTTTATACTTTACACATCATTGATGAATATGTTTTTCAAACAAAAATTGCTATATTTACAAAATTTAAAAATGATAATAGATATGACTATAAAGATAAAAAGAAATTTCACATGACTGCTACTCTAAAATAAAATAACACATGGGAGACTGTCTATTATTATTAATAACGAATAACATTTGTTATTGCCATTTATGGTGCTCCCGGGATCAGTTTTAACCATAAGCAAGAAAATGTTTCTTTGAACGGTTAGACATCACAAATGAGCGTCTGCCAAAAGTTGATGTAGCGCTTGCGGAATGTGTTGAGATTATATAGGGAAAGAACTACGGGGAATTATTATTGCCAGGCTTTCTCCTATGAATTTTAGCCATATCAATAGACCTTTGCTCTCAGTAACGCAAAGAGAGCATCTTTACTGATTGAAGGTAGTCAAGCGACATATGGTCACTTATTTTCTCATGTGTCGCTTGACACTATCCTGAAGTTTTTTAAGTCGATTTACGTCACCCAAAATGAAAAACTCCTTTGCATGAGTATTCATAATAATATTACAATGGTAAAGCTACATGACAGACATCTTAACTTAGTCAAGAGAGTACATAACAACTTTGCTATTACATATATTCAGGGTTGTTTGTAGTGGTTCACAAAATCAGGACACTGGAATAACCTGTTTCCACTTTTCTTCATGTAAGCAAGGCGATAAACCACCATTGTTTGTATGAGGTCGATAAACGTTGTAATAACAATTTATCTACTGCTTTATATCGCGTACTGCATGACTAAAATCACCATAACCACCCTTCGCAAGCCATTTACTTTTAAATCTGCGAAAGACTCTTCCCATCGGCGAATTATCCAGGTAATTCCCTCTGCGACTCATACTTTGCATCGCCTCATAACGGCAGAGTAAAATTTTGTATTTATTGCTTTTATATTGAACACCTTGATCTGAATGCAACATCAGGTGGCCATCACGCGGTTGTGTTTCCTGAGCACTATGCAAGTAAACGGCTCAACAGAACAGTATTGATATTTACTGAGCGGCCAGATCAACTTTTCAGGGTTACAGATCGCGTACCAGGTTTGCCGACCAGTCCTGGATATGTTCAATGCCGTAACACAGCCATTTTTCCAGCTCCACATTATTCAGACGGCATGTGCCGATCAGCGAGTACAGCACCGCCGCATGTTCGCCACCACTGCCGGAACCCGCGAAGAGCCAGTTCTTCCGGCCTATGGCCACTCCCCGTAAGGCGTTCTCTGCGATGTTGTTGTCGATTTCCACCCAACCATTACTGCAGTACACGTTCCGAGCATCCCGCTACTGCAGCAGGTATGCAAACGCTTTTGCCGTATCCGAGTGACGCGCCAGTGTTTTCATCTGAGTCTGTATCCAGTCGTACAGTGACTGCATCAGTGGCGCAGGTCTGGCTTTTCTTGCCGCCAGACGCTGTTCTGCTGAACAGCCCCGGACCGCAACCTCGATGGCATACAGTTCACTGATACGCTGCAGGGCTTCCGTGGTGACGTCGGTTGGCGCTCTTGCATGCACATCGTGGATTTTTCTCCGGGCATGGGCCATACACGCGGCTTCCGTTATTCTGCCTGATTCGTATAACGCCCGGTAGCCACCGTAAGCATCGGCTTGAAACACACCGCTGTAACCGGCCAGGTGATTTTGTGAATGGATACCTTTCCAGCAGGACTGTACGCGAACCAGACCGCCGGGGGCATCTCCGAGCCGGCATCACGGTCATCACGGACGTAGCACCACTGCCGGACGGTTCGAGTTTTACCGGCCATCAGCACATACTGGCGCAGTATGTTATACAGCAGCTCCAGTAGTTCGCAACGGAACAGATCCAGCGTGGCACGCCTCAGCTACACGCCCTGGCGACGGTATATTTCTGACTCGCGGTATAATGGCAGATGGTCTGCATATTTCCCGGTGACTACATGGGCCTAAAGCCCCGGTCCGGAATAACTGCTGAAGGCTCAGGTGTCTGCACGATATAGTTGCACCGGCAACAGGCCTGTTTCGGGCGTTGTGTTTCGATAACCTTAAAGGTGCAGCTGATAAGCTCTAGCAGCTCTGACACATTACACCCCAGAGGGCTGAGCTCACCACCACAGGCCGGGCAGCATTCCTCTTCCGGCCGGATGACCCTGGCTTCATAGGGAAGTGAGGCTGGTAACGATTTACGGGCTGAAGACTGGCGCAGGGAAGATGGCAGTGCCGGGTCATATTGCTCACCAGTGTTTCTGCCATTTCCTCCTGAAGTGCGCTGATTCGCTCCTGTGCTTCCTGTATTTACCGTTCGATTTTTGCGCGAAGTTTTTCTGAGCTTTTACCGAACTGCATGCGCTGCAGTTTTGCAACCAGCGCCTTCAGCCGGTTGGTTTCGGAAGCATAAGTCGCCACCTGCGATGAGAGCAGGCGGTTGTATTCATCCATCTGGCAGATGGTGTCCTGTTGCTTCTTCAACCGTGCCAGCCACTGGCCTGCATCAACACCACTCTGGCGCAACGTCTGGCTGATTGCCCGGCTTCGTAATTCAATTCTTTGTACATAAACAGGACGCTTCACCTGCGCGCAATAAACGGTACGGTGAACACCGAATAAATAACAAAGAATCCGCACTGGCCGCTTTGCCTTCAGCCGTGTGCTTAGTCCGACAAGTTTTGAGCATGCATTGAGAAAAACTCCGTTCCGTATGCCTTCATGAGTCTAATCCATTGAAATCAGCGATAGCTGTGATGAACGGTTTAGTGCTAAAACAGCACTACAATTTAACCTATACAACAATTAGGCGTACAATTTATTTTATGTTAAATTAAGCTTTATGTATCTGATTGCTTAATGTTCAAGTATTTAGATATTAGATAACACAGAATAACTCTTGTTTGGTATTTATTTTTTAGACGCTAGTCATTTAAAAAATGATAACTATAAGAATAATCACAAATTTAAACAACAATAAAAGTTATAGTTTTCAATGTCTTAATAAACCATGTTAACAATTTATGCTTTATTCAATTCATTACATTTTCTTTAAGAATTTTCACGTTTAAAATAAAAAAATCATCACGGACAGGAGGTGTTTAGTTTATAGCTCAAAGAATTAACATGATAATAACATCAGTGCAACCATTCTTTCTCCTTTTTGTTTTGATTTAACATAAAGGATTTTAGAATTTTAAAATCAAATAATGCTAAATAATAAAATTGGAAAATAACACTTATTTTTCATCATAATAATACCCATAAAATGGGGGGGCAGCATTCATTATAATAAACAATATAAACTCCGACTTTGTGCTTGCCCTCAAAAAGAGGGCTTCTTTTAAGAAGATGATATGACAGATAATGAAAAAATAGACCTGATGATAAAAGAGATAAAATCTGTTATTTTAAAAAGGACGGGAGAAGATAGCAAGGTAAGTATTGTAGAAATTGATGGTTGCAGGCGTATAAATATTTTAATAGATAACATATCAAGTTATCTAATTAAATTTTCAGAGCATCAAAACAACCAAATCACATAATTATAAGATGTATTGTATAAATACTGATTGCACATATACAAAGATTGCAATAGAGCAGCTACTGCACGAAAAGTATTTTGATGACAGGCGTTATTGCCATAGTATTAAGATCTATGATTTAAGGTTTTTTAAAATAGAGGATGTTGCCTACAAATTAATACAGTTATTTAAGGAGAGAAGAAAAGAAAATATAATATTTCTCTGTTCCGATAGGTTTATACACAGCAAAGAAAAACCAAGAAACATTTTTTTTCTGGATACAAAAGATAGCATACGCAACTGGAGTAGACATTTAAAAAAACTTCGTTATTGTAATAGTAACTTGCTTATATGCTTTTTATTTTTATGTGGCCTCTACCATATATCTGTATTTACAGGAAAAAAACAGGTGATTATTGCCTGTATAAAAAAAGGATTTTCTTTTGCTGAAATTGTGAATTTTCTTAACATTAATGCGAGAACATTAGTTAATTATCTTGGGGGGCTTACAACTTATTTTATTCTTCCATATAGTGATTCTTTATATAAATATATTATAGATAATATTATAGCATCATCTACCGAAGAGTATCATATTCTTTTGACAAATCAAAGGAGATATTATGTTTAATAGGCGCGTCTTATTTCTGTCTGTTTTTTCCTGTGCTGTATTCATGTTATCAGGTTGTTCATCTAATAGATTTGCCTCTAGGGATGCAAATGCTACGTATGTTAATACGCAGCTAAAAATAATACCTCGATCCCAGGAGAAAATACAAGCTCAATCACAATGCTCAAGGAGCTTTTCGCTACTGCAAAAATTAAACACGGATAAGTTTAGCATGTATAGAAATCAGTTCGATGAGATAAATGATGCATACTTTTTTTATAAAAGAAATGTTGATTTAATGAATAAAGACTCTAAAGAGTTAATGGCAAGCGTTCTTGATTCTAAACTAGATATGGTATGTGTACGAGTCGATAACGCCTCATTTGTAGGTATTTATGGGAAAATGAAAAAAGTTATGGACTTATAAACAGGAATGAGGGCTTACTGCCCTCATTATCAATTTATGTTATTTTGGATCGCATCACTGTGTTGGTTTTCTCTAATTGTGTTATGGGGGACTGGATTTTATTCATTGCTCTTTTATATCATTTCTGTATTAATGATAATCATTTTATATACTTTATATTTTATTGGAGAGAATATGTTTTCTAAAGGAAAAATAAAGGAAAGTGATTCGACCACGACAATTATTTCAAAAAATACTTCGTTTGTTGGCGATATTAGTTCTGGTGAAAAAATAATAATTCACGGAAAAATTAATGGTAATATAAATACTAACAATGGTGTGGTATTTATTGATAAAGGAGGAGTTGTTAATGGTAGGGTTTTATGTGAAAAAATGATTTTAAATGGTGAATTGTATGGTGAATGCTGTTGCTCCACGTTAGATGTTTATGAAAATGGTTTTTTACAAGGAGAAGTTAGCTATCGATTTCTGGAGATTCGTAATGGCGGATGTATTACAGGGATTGTAAACAAGGTGACTGACGAAGTGCAAAACAATGTATCTGAGTTAGTAAAAGCGAGAGAAAGTTAAAAATATGAAATTCGAGAATGTTATCTTACTCCTTGTTCTTGTCATTATGTTTTATTTTGTAATAACAAATTTAATTGAAGCGAATGATTACTACAAAGAAATACATGTATATTCCGATGTATACAAGTGATTACATTTAATGTAATGATTACGTGTGGATAATATGATGATTATATTTCGATATTTAATTATTATTATTTTAAGCGTATACATGACAGGGTGTGCTAATAATAATTTAAAGAAAGAAGATATCCCCGAAGATATGTTCGCAATAATTTATGGTTCGGATAGCATAAAAAAATATGAACACGGACAGATGGAGCTTACAAAAAATATCAACAGTGGATGTATTGAAGCCTTGGTTTTTTTAAGTGAAGAGGACCCCGAGAAATATAGCGATTATATAAATGATTATCATAAAATTGCAGAGGGGTATCGTTTTCTTGATGATAACAGAACATTCATGAATAAAGATTCAATTGAATTATTGGTAAGAGGGTTAAATGTTAAAAAGGATGTCCTCTGCTCAAGAGTAAAGTTTGAAAGCTTTCAGCACCTTAAAAACAAATTCCAATAATAGAAAAAACAAATGCCAAGGTAATGCAATTCAGTTATTGCAGAAAATATACTTTATCTATCATCCTCACATTAGATGGGGATGATTAATATATTTCATGAGACTCTTTATGAATACTATAAAAATAAAGCTAAACCTAATTGATTATGATTCAATTGTAAATATTGAATTTCCCTGTCTTCTATCTGAAATAGAGATAGAGTTATTATCTCAATTACTGAAGGGGTATTCTGTAAATGAGATTTCCAAGCGAAGAAACAGAAGTATCAAAACAGTCTCGTGCCAAAAAATGAAATTATATAAAAAACTTAACGTAAAAAGCGATCTGACTTTATGGCGAGATGTTTTTTTAAGATTTAAAGCCTACCTACAACCTAAAAATATCATCTGTGATAATTTTAATAGCTCTGTTTTACCAGTTGTTTCATCTAAAGGGGAGAGTATGGCGCACTACAACATATATTACCAACCGATCTATAACGCAAAAAATGGAAATATTGCTGGATGTGATGTTACTATTGCGTTAAAAAATTCAGATGGTAGTGCTTTTGCACTAGATTCTGACAGAATTAATTATAACCCCAATGATAACAAAGTATCTTATTTGTTTGGACATATCAACAAACTATTCTCACCGATTAAAAATAATCTTCCGCATGGTTTTTTTATTACGATAAACATTAATCCTGAAGATATTCTTACCTGTGATATCGAAAGGGAGTGTTTACATTTTATTAAAGTTTTCGGAACGGAACGGATAAGACTTGTCTTGCAGTTTTCAACTAAAGAAGAACTTTACATAATAAGAAGATACCAGTCTTCTTTAAGACGTATCAGAAATAATAATGTTTATTTATCGCTTAATGATTTCGGTATGGGATATGCTGAGCTTTCACACTTGCAAAACATACCTTTCTCCTATGTAAACCTACATAAAACAATGTTCCATGATATAGAAAGCAATAGTTTAACAGATATAATAGCAACTACAATTATTGATTTATCAAAACAACTGCATATAGATGTTATTGCTGATGGTATAGAAACGAAGAAACAGGCAGGTTATATGATTGAAAGAGGAGTTAAATATTTAAAAGGCATTGCATTATCATCACCGCTACCTGCAGATGCATTTGTACGAAAATTGTTAGCTTCATTAAAACAAGTCTAAAAATCAGAACCACCCATATAGCGGGTGGTTCTGATTTTTTTAATATCACCTGGTAAATATTATACCATTTTCATTTGATATGAATTTTCTTAAAATTGATATCAGCGAAGATTATAATTTTCGAGTGCGCAAAACCTGTCCGATTTGTTAAACAACAAAAAGATTAAGGGTTTATTGGTATGAAATAAGAAAAAAACCTCCTTTGAATTCAAAGGAGGAGAAAAATAAGGCTTACTTCAAGTCACCCCCACTATCAATGGAAGTTTCTTATTTATACCTGTTCTTAATGTTAAATGTGATGTGTAAATTCCTAAATTTAAATCTATTGCCCATTTTGGGGTAAATTTCTTTGCTCAAGGGTAATTGTCATGGCGGTCACCAAACAATAACGTAGCTGGCGAAGTTCCATTGCGATTCTCCGGAGAAGGCTGGGATATTTACATTAAATCAACATGCTGTCAGAAGAAAGCACTGAGTAGAGAATGGCGCGCATAACAAAACAACCGACAGGTTGACTTTTCAGAATAGGGGCAGTTTGGTGATCGTCACCAGTATATGCAGCGTCAGCTGCATGGAAGGCGGCACTTCGTTGTTGCATATGGCACAGGAGTAAAACCGCCGAAGCCCGGCGTAAGCCGGTACGTATTGATAGGTTTCACCTATCCCATCCCTGCCCTGCGAGGCCATGCGGGCTTTCAGCGATGATGAAGTATAGATAAGCCCTTTTTAAACCCGTTAGCGCGGCGTAGCCGCGCTAACGGGGACTTAGTGCTGACAGCTTGCTGGCAGTACTTAGGGGCTGTATGTCAGAGTTTAAGTGATTTTTCTTGACGGAACACGGTAGCTGCTAAGCTATACCCGCTTTCAGCCATGAGAGAGCTTCTGTGCGCGGTCAGAGTGGTCCCGACGAGGGGTTACCCGAAGTCGGGGCGTATCTCCGCGTTAGCGGACCGTCAGGGCCGCTAACGCGCGTGTATGGGATCAGTTTGGATATTCGAAATTATTGTACGTTTAACGCACCACACATTAATGCTAATGTATGCATACATTAGCATTAATGATGAAGGAAAAGAATAACAATGGCAGTCAACCCACTTATTTTTTGGATTTCTTAATTTTCGTCTGATAAAGCCGCTTTACCCGTTCAATTTCTGCCAGCGTTGCGGACCAGTGTAGTTCGGCGGCATGACGATATCTGGCAGCCATTTTTTCCACCATCTCCGGATTGCTGTCCGCGCTGCGGTGCTGACGCCCCTTCTCCCCAAAAACTTCAACAACCAGCCACTGGCTTCCGGTTCTGCCGAACAATGCCTTGCACAAACGTCTCACAGTCAGCGGGGTTAAATCTGGATCGGGATCGTAGGCAATGGTAGCAAAAATAAAGCGCAGCATTTCTGATGTCTTGTAACGCTTTACGCTGGCAGCCAGGCGTGAGGCACGTTGCGGTGCTTCCCAGCGGTCGTTACTGTAATTAGCCACTTCAGCCAGATAATCCTTTTCAAGTTTTTCAGCCGTGTAGCACCTGCAGCCTAAAAAAAGCCGCATGGCCTCCCTGGTTTTGTCTCTCACATATCATCCCTCATTAATGCTAATGTACGCATACATTAGCATTAATGAGGGATGATATGCAGCAATAGCGTTTACCATCCCAGCCGTCATCCGTGCGTCGGCGATCGCTGAGTGTGCCAGCCCTTCCCAGGTCAATCCGGCCTGGCTGGCCAGTATGGTCCAGAATATCTCCATCATTTACCGGCGACCTTCCTGCTCATTTCATCCCGCCATGCGGTCGCGGAGGATTCGACCATGTCATGTGGAAGCACATCACCGCGCCCGAGTTGCTGACGTCCTGCCTCAACCTGGTCACGGAACCAGGTATTATGCTGCCGTTCAACGGTCTGGCGCATAAAATCCCGGATTAACTGAGAGCCATTACGGTCCATGCTTTTTGCAGCGGCCATAAAAGCATCCTTCAGTTCAGCGTCAATTCTTAAACTCATATTAACCTGTGTCATTTGCCATCTCGTCATTACCACGTATATACGCAGTATATAACGATTCAGATATCGTCACCAGGATATGCCGCGTCAGCGGCATGGAAGGCGGCACGCTGTGGTTACATGTGATACCGGAGTAAAACCGCCGAAGCCCGGCGTAAGCCGGTACTGATTGATAGATTTCACCTTACCCATCCCCGGCCCTGCTAAGCTATACCCGCTTTCAGCCATGAAAGAGCTTCTGTGCGCGGTCGGAGTGGTCCCGACGAGGGTTTACCCGAAGTCGGGGCGTATCTCCGCGTTAGCGGGCCGTGAGGGCCGCTTACGAGCGTGTATTCAGTACGTCCAGCCAGAAGACTGACAGCGATGACGGAGTATAGTTACAACATTCATAATTAAAAGCGACTCTGTTCCGGCCCTTCGGGCCGGGGCGGGGCCGCTTTTCAGTTATGAGGGAGGGGCTTTGTGGTTTCAGTTCTGCGCGGGACCGGGGTTTTTCTGGTGGTTGTGTTTGAGTGTTGTAACTAAAGTGGCTCCGCTTGGGGCCCGCCGCTTGCGGTGGGAGGTGCATATCTGTCTGTCCACAGGACAGGCAGTGAATAGGTTTTCTTTTTAAATGAATGTAGTTAAGTAGTTTAAAGGAGATATAAGCAGGTGTTTAAAAGATACATTGCACCCTGTAAGGCTGGCGGATGGCGCTTTATGACATGAACGGTTGTAACCTTATGGGTAAGTCCTTTGCAGTTAAATGTGGATAAGCAAAATTCCTCGTCTGTGAGGCGTGTTTTGTATCAAAAACAGGAGGGACCGGATGCACCTGAAGGTGGATGATTAGGTTGTTTTTTGTATGCGGTGCTGTTTTTTTGTTCGCCGACAGGCTTCAGGCGTGCAGATGCCTCCGGTGCGGGCCGGATTATTCAGAGGAGGTCACTTTCAGGGGGAATCTGTGGCCAGCCGGCTGTAATTACGGTTACGTGACAGAATCATGCGCTCTTTCACACGACGCTCCACTTCGCGTTTTACCGCCTCACGATTGGCAGTGAAGCGCCCTTCCGAGATTTCACGCGTCAGCTGCCGTTTCACCAGGGTGACGATATCCTGACGTTCCCTGTTCGCATCACGACGCGCACGGGCACGCTTTATTCCACGGGACTTAAGCTCTGTCTGGTAACTGCGGAAACGCTCACGCACAAAACGCCAGGCTTTCGCTATCAGCTCATCCATACCCAGGGTATCTAGTCCCTGCTTTTTGCGCCGTCTGTTTTCCCATTCAACACGGCTGCGGCGCGCAGCAACCACTGCATCCTCAGACACATCAAGGGCGGCAAATAGCGCCGGTGTGAACGTGATATCGGTCGGAATGTAGCACCCGATAAGCGGATCATATTCCGTCTGGTAGGTAATCAGTCCCAGCTCTGCAAGGAACGTCAAGGCTCGGGTGGCCCGGGTGATGGAGAGTTTTCCGGCAGCAGACTCCGTCGCCAGTCCGCACTCAATGGCCAGCGTAGTGATGGAGCACTGGACGCGGTTGGCCAGCGGGTCATAGTGAAAACACAGCCCCTGCAGCAGCGCATCAATAGCCCGGCGACGCAGTACCGGTGGCATGCGCCGACGCAGTCCCTTCGAACGGGCATGTGCCACATGAATGGCGAAATCAAAACGGGAGGTGAAGCCCACCGCCTTTTCCATCAGTTTTTCGCAGAACTTCAGCGTTCCGGCACCTTCACGGGGTGTGAACACCGGATTCGGATTCTTTACCTGGCGGTAATACGTTTGTTGAAGATCAGTCACACCATCCTGCACTTACAATGCACAGAAGGAGTGAGCACAGAAAGAAGTCTTGAACTTTTCCGGGCATATAACTATACTCCCCGCATAGCTGAATTGTTGGCTATGCGGTTTTATGGGGCCCCGGTAATCTTCTTCGTCGCCAAACATAGAAAGATTATCGGGGTTTTCGCTTTTCTGGCTCCTGTAAATCCACATCAGAACCAGTTCCCTGCCACCTTACGGCGTGGCCAGCCACAAAATTCCTTAAACGATCAGCAATCTATCACGCACACCAGAAACAGGCAAGAATGTGATGTCGCTACATTTTAGTTAGCTAAAAGCACTCTTCTGCTTTATCAGTTCGGCAATCATCTCAGCCTGGGTAACGCCCTCAGCTTCACACATTTCCTGCAATTGCGCTTTTAACGCAGCAGGAATGAACACTCTGAGTTCTTTATGTGTGGCTCGTTTTCTTGCCAAGGATGCTTGTTGACGTTCTGCGAGCGTCAGAGGATTGCCTTTTCTGTATGCTCGCTTTGTACCTGATGAGGAAGTCACTGCATTTTCTGTCTGCGACATCTCGCCTCCTCAATACTTAAACATGGATCGTTTCGCAGAGGATACTACAGTTTTTTGAAATCAGCGACTTGAGAATTGTGGCAAAGATCTGTGTTGGCGCACAAATCAACTGTGATTACGTTGTTTAATGTGATTTTTGTTGCGGAATGGCTGAAAAACAGGAAATGCCTTACCTGTGTGCCGGCCCCGGGCGGGACCGGCGGTTTCTGGCATTTCAGGTGTCTGCTCCTGAAATACCTCACACTTCCGGAAAGCGGGGACTTCCGTCCCCGCTAGGCAGCTTACTTCCGTGCTTCGTAGGCCAGAGTTACCTGCACCACTGTATTTCCCCTGTGAATATTCAGTTCACATAACCGTTCCCTGAATATCAGTGAAAAACACAACACCGTGGCGCACACGGCGAGCAACCCGATAAGGGCATATTTCGTCATAAACTTTGACCTCTCAGCAAAGAAGAGGCTACAATCAGTAGTGTTAAGGTACTTCATGCAGACCTCACGAGTTAATGGATTAACGAGTGGGGTCTTCGCATTTCTGGTACCTGCGTCTTGCCTGAACCTGAAAGGCTCAGACACCTGCCGCGATAATACCACATTCCCTGTTGCTGACTATTACCTCCATTTACCTGTGTTTGTTACAGAAACGCCGGGAGCGAGGAAAACTTGCTTTTTCCCGTTTCCGAGGGGAGGGGCAACTGAGCAACGCGAAGGCGTCAGCTATGATGTTCCGGTGACTGCTGATCGGCCCCTGTTGTATTCAGCCATTCTCCGGTCATCTGCAGCAGTTTTCTGGCATCGTGGCTTCTGAGCAACGGAATACCAGCCGCCTCAGAACCTCTTCCAGAAGAATATCCCGACGCCTGCGTTCTGCTCGTAAATGGCTAGCATCATCCAACTCTACTGCTGCACGGGATCTGTGTTGTACTGCTCATATACCCAGGCAACCCCGGCCCGAACCATAAACTGATTAACATTCACTCTTTCAGGTGCATAACCTGCCCGAGAATACGACCATAACGCTCTCTCTGAAAATATGTGACGGTAACCGTTTTTCCTGCAACCAGTGATTTCATCGTGTCTGTCGACCACCGACCATAATCCTGTTTCTTTTCCGGTGCATCAATATTTACCAGCCTGATCCGCACCGCCTTCCGTGAGTCCATTACCTCGATGGTATCACCGTCCAGTACACGAACAACCCGTCCATGAATATCTGCAGACAATACCGGCCATAAAAAGATAAATAATACCAGTGGAATATATTTCCTCATGTTATTCGCCATATCAAACAAATGGCACCTGTATTTCAGCCCCCCTCAATATCGAGTACACATTGAATAAAACCTTATTTTGTGAAATTAATCACAAAATATAAAATCGCGACTTAATACGGAAAAAACTCTGTGCTACTCAGAACTGGTCGGTCATACTGCCCGACCGGATATTAAAAAAGCAAATCTCATAAACTCCTTTCAGCCTTCTGACCCCTGGAGTAATGAAGGCTGCTTTTTTCGTTACACCCTTCCCCGGCAGCGCCGGTAGCAGTGTTCAGCCCTTTTTCGGGCAAACTGCTGCCAGTCTGTCCGGGGCGCAACACAGGTAGCCCGTCGCCATGCTTCTGCCGCTTCCATCCAGCGTCCACTGACCTCCAGAATAACGGCCCGGCTTCCGGCACGCTGCCAGCGCCAGACCTGACCGTTCCGTGAACTGTTTCTGAATCCATTCATTTTTCTGCCCCTCCCTTTTAGTCGTCAGTATTATTGTGGTAAATAATTCAGTGGACTGGCTTCCTTTCGGGTACGGAAGTTATTTCCTTTTAAGCCTTATTTCCCTGCCTCCTCTCTCTGATGGAGGCTTTTTTTTATTTCTCATCAAGCACGGCCTGAAGTTCTGCCTTTATCCGGTTCTGGCGACGGATTTTATCCAGACGCTCTGCCGCATACGCTTCCTCCTCCTGAGAAATATGCTCCGTCACATACCCTTCCGTGTCATACCGGCAGGCACCGGCTTTCATGGCACACAGATAGCTTTCTGAACGGGTGATGGCCTTCAGCGCCCTGCGCAGTTTTTTATGCGAGAGCGGGATATTCTGCTGCGCCACGTCTTCCAGTAACACGTCCCGGATACCGCAGGCCAGAAGCCGGGGGGTGTCACCGTCAAATAATCCCGGCCACCAGGGCTTCAGGGTGTTCACGGCTTCATCCAGTGTGGGCAGGTTCAGATAAATGGACAGCGCCTGTCTAGCCTGCGCTTTTTTTGCCGCCAGCTCTGCCTCCCGAGCCGCTTTCTCCGCCAGCTTCTGCTTTTTCACCTTCCATTTTGGTGGCGTGGTGACATTGATGATGGTTTTCCGGCTGCGGACAGGCGCTGTTCCCTCTGTCTTTCGCTTCAGTGTCAGTACCGGTCGCTTCTGCTCTGTCATGCTGTGTTCTGCCTCTGACGAATCATCCTCTTGCGGCCAAAGATACCACACCCGTCACAGCGCCAGAACGCCCAGCACAGCCAGATGACAGGCATAGAACGTCGGGAAAAAATCCCCGGGCCAGAAACGGGGTAATGATTTTCCTGCACACGACACCAGACCAACGGTCAGCACCGTCATCACAAGGCCGGCCACCGCCGCTGCATCACTGGTGGCAAGGTTAAGCGCCGGAATAACAGCCAGCAAGCAGGCGACCAGCGCCAGACGTTCCATTCTGTCTTCCGCCCGGTACAGCCTGTGGCTGACTGCCAGCATCAGCAGCCCGGCAATGCCGTAACTGGTGCCGGAGAAAGGTAACCACATTGCCAGAAGCAACATGGTCTCTGCGGAACGCCACCAGGTGCGCGTTTCACACCATGTCAGCACCTGTGCCGCAACTGCAAAGGCAAACAGGATATTCCCCTCATACCAGGGAAAACCGGCCAGATAATATGCGAACTGGGCAATCACCGCCCATCCCCACAGCCGGTTAATGGCCTCCTGCCGGATATGCGTATGACGGGACAGATTCAGCCCCCACACCAGGGCAAACAGCGGAAAGGCCCCACGCCCGACCAGAAACATCCACGACTGGTCCAGATGCAGAATGCGGTTTGCATGGTCCAGAACCATCAGCACCAGTGCCACCGTTTTGATGATATCCCGCTGTCCGGGTGACCAGACCAGCAACGACTGCAACCAAGTATCGGTCCGGGCAGCCAGTGAATCATTACGTGTTGTGTTCGTGTTATCCGTTGTCATCAGCGTTTATCTTCCTGTATCAGTCTCCGCCCAGGGTTTTCTCTTTCTGCAGGTCACGAACCATATCCCGCTCCATCTGCTGCAGTCGCTCCTGCAGCAGATTTTCCCGGGCGACCTCCCGGACCGCTTCCCGCACCCGTTGTGGTTCACGCAGTACACTCTCCGGCAGCGCGGCTTCCCGTTCAGATATGGCAGACCGGTCACGCTCCAGCCCGGCAATATCCCTGACAGCCTGCTCTGTTTTGCCGTCCGGCAGGTCAGGTTTGTTCTCTGCCATTTTACGGACAATTTCATCCGCACGGCGTTCCGTTTCACGGCGGATGGCCTCTTCAGCCTGCCGCTGTGCCAGTACCTCTGCCGTGACCGGTTCGCCATTTCCGGCTCCCGGCTGAACGCTGTTGTCCGGGATATCCCCCCACACGCGACCACCGGTGATGGTACCGGGATTCCACGGACGACCTTCACCGGCGATTCTTACCACCACACCGCTGTCAGGATTATCACGGGCAATCCGGACACCATCCTGCATATTATCAGCCAGCAGGCTCTCTCCGTTACGGCTGCCCTGCAGGGCCACGAACTGCGCATCCCCGCTGCCTTTCACCCGGCCTTCACCACTGAAGCCCCGCAGCCCGTTTCCGTCATCCGTGGTCAGCGGGTTCAGCCAGATACCAGCTGACTTGCCGTTACGGTCAAAAGCCGGCAGTGCCACATACGGCTGCGGATATTTGCGCCCGGGTGCAATAAACCGTGCAGGACTGTCTCCCCCGGCCAGCCCTGCCTGACGGAGAACGGCACGGCCGGCCGCCACGTCCCGCAGCTCCCGCGCCGTACTGAACAGCCGCTCTGCATTCATGACCTCCCGGTCCGATTTCGGCTCAAGCACATCGTGGGCAGTTCCTTTCTGTACGGCATTGTTAATGGCATCCGTCCAGCCCTGACGGTTATCGGTATACACCTGCACATGCTGCTTCATACGCGACAGGGCCACGTAGGCTGACTCAAAGCCGGCCATCTGTTTCCGGTTACCTTCCGTGCCTTCAAGCGCAATGGCAAAGGTTTCACTTGCCCCCTGCGCACCGTGGGCGGTGATGGCATAGGCCAGGTCAATATGTTGCTCTGCCCGCTCCTGACCGGGGCGAATCACCCGGGTCTGCTGTCCGTCCGACAGCGTGACACTGTCACCGGAAACCGCTGTCACCGTCCAGACGCTGTTGGCCACATAACCGCGCTCCCGGTCACTCTTCGTGAAGCGCATCCGGTCACCGGTTCCCACCCGGATGGTGTCCGGAGTGTACAGTGTGACGCCTTCAGCCACCGCCTCCCGGGGCGAAATCAGCCGCGTGTTACCTTCCGCATCCTGCAGGGTTATCAGCCCGTCATCCTTGCTGATACCGGCAATCCGGTGATACACATTATCCACCAGGGCAAGTGCGTCCCGATGTGTCTCCCAGGTGGAGAGACGACGCAACTCCCCGTCGCGTATATTCGCTGTGTTCAGGACAGGCACCATGACCTGCTCCTGCCCCAGCTCACCGGCCTTTTCCCGTGCATCATGAATCATGCTGTTCAGCACGCGCCGGTCCTCATTCAGGTGCGTGACAATAAGCGTCTGCTCCCGTGCTTTCGGTGTCCTGCCGGTATAGTCGCGGACAATGGCTTCATACAGTGTCATGGGGACATCCGGGAAAGCCTCGCCTTTCAGCATCGACTTCTGCTGCGCTTCTGCCAGTTTCGCTTCCTGGCTGTGACTGAACTCCGTCACGGAGTGCTCCGGTGCCCATGCGCCCTCCTGACGTGGCACCTGAGACGGTTTCACACTCTCAAGCCCGGACAGTGCCCTTTCCACATCCCGGTTAATCAGGCTGTATACCGCCTCCCGCAGTTCCGGCGTCTGACGCACAATCTCCTTCATGATGGCCACATCGGCAGCACTGCGCGTCTGCTGGAGACGGAAAGGCTGACCGGGCGCGATGGCCTGCAGCTGGTCCGTGTCGCCGCTGGCCACAGCACGACCGCCACCGGCCGCAATCAGGGCGTATGCCCGTGCCATGTCGGTATTGCCCACCATTGAGCTCTCATCAAGCAGGAACAGCGTGTTGCTGAAATCCGGCGTTTCTCCGCTGCGCTGCTGCAGCTGCGTGTCATGCAGAAAAGACGCCAGTGTCTGCGCATCCACGCCGGCACTGCGCATCTCCCCGACCGCACGGTGCGTGGGCCCCAGCCCAACGACACGGGGACGCTCTCTCTCCGGCAGCATGTTCACGGCTGACATCACCGCCCGGAACTGTGTGGTCTTACCCACACCGGCATAGCCCTGCACCACCGTGAAACGGTCGGACGTTTCCAGTATCATGCGGGTGGCGGCACGCTGTCCTGATGTCAGTTTCTCCATGAGTTCGCCAGGTACTCTCTCCATCAGCGGCGTGACCGCCTCCTTACCTTCGAGAATATGGCGAAGAATGCTCTTTTCTGCCTCATACGACGCACGGGAAACCAGCAGGTCTGTGCCATAGCCTTTTGCCACATCCACATGCAGTAAATCACCGCGTTTTATCTGCGTATTGATTTCCCGTCCCAGGTCAACAAAACTGGTTCCTTCTGCAGCAAACGACTTCGCCTCTGTCAGCAGGTCCACCATGCTGAAGGCCAGGTTTTTACTTTCCACCACAGAAAGGGCCAGATGAATGGCCTGCTGTGCCGGCGTGTGAAGTCCGGCTTTCTGCAGACTGATAGCGGTTTCCAGCAATGTCTCACCGGCACGCGCCTTTATCTGCTCAGAAACCACCGTAAAGGAGGGATGGCGGGCAAGTTTTTCCGCAGTACGGGTTTCATCCAGTGAGGAATACAGCCGGACATCACGACCACTGCGGGCCAGACCGTTCAGGGTGGCATTGTCCATTGCCATCTGTGTGACGGAGGCAAAAACCGTCGCACTGTCGCTGACGGAATGCCCTGGCGTTTCCACCCAGCCGTTCTCCAGCTTCAGTGCCATGAATGGTGAATCGCTCACAGGCAGGGAGGCCGGTTCAGCCCGCCCCGGCACAACAACCGTCATCGCATCTTCACTGACGGATGCCACCTGCAGGCGGTCACCGCCGGAGACGCGGAGTCCGGGAATTTTCCCTGTCACCCTCAGTCGCTCGCCGTCTGCCACCGGCATTTTTTCCGGCCGGAACAGCGACCAGCTGCTGTCCAGGGAGGAAATACGCACCACCTGCGTTTCACCCTGCGCATCCCGCAGGGTCAGGCTGTTACTCTGCGCCGTCACCCGGTCGATAACATAGCGGTCATGACTGCGTGTCTCCGGGTTCCACTGCTCCATCACCATCCCCGGACGGTACATATCCCGCAGATAACGGCTCCGGCTGTCCAGCCAGACCGGCGACAGGGCGGTCATGGTTACCTCCGGGCGTCCGAGCACGCCCTGTGTTTTCAGCTCACTGCGAATGGCCTGTGTCAGTATGGCCTGTTCCCGTACCCCGCTGACCTGTGCCACGCTCTCTTCTCCGGCTTTCACGCTGGCCGCAAAATCTCCTGCCAGCCGGGCATAGCGGACATTACGGTCCGGTTCACTGATGATGGTGGCCGGCCGCTGTTCTCCCCCCTGCCAGCGATATGTGTTCACCCCGGCATCTTTCATGGCCATCAGTGCACTGCCTGTACCGGTTCGCTGCCCGCTGTCGGTTATCAGGACCTGTACGTTATGACGTGCAGCACCGTCCAGCAGGGTTAACGTCTCTTTCAGGGAGAGTTTTTCGCCCTGGTCAACGATAACAGTATTGCCCGGCGTGAAGGCCATGCCCTCCTGCAGCTGACGACGTCCGGTTATCAGCTCACCGGACAGCCGTTCATCCTGCTTCAGGTTCATCTGCGAGCGACGGTCAGCGGCGATAATCTGCACCTCCCGCCCCTGCTCCCGGGCCATCATGACCAGCTCCGCCACCCGCTCACGCTGCCCGGCTGCACCGCCCTGCCCGGACACAATAGCCAGCGACGGGCGATCCTGTGCCAAAACACTGACCGCATCGCTGTAACCGGCCGTCCGGGGGACACTTTTCTCCGGATGTACGGTCACCCGGTTCTGTTTCATGATGTCACGACTGAGTGCCCGGACTGACAGCTCATCGAGCACATGAATCCCGGACGTGAACAGCCCCTTCTCACGATCGAGGGGGATGAGCTGCTCACGGCTGATGGCCTCATCGATACCGGCGAGTGCCCGTTCAATCACACCATTTTCCGGCGGCAGTATGCCGACCGTTCTGGCCAGCACGTCCGTGTACGTAAACTGCACTTTGCGTTCACTTAATCCGGCAATCGCCTGTGTCACCGCCTGCTGCACATCCGGCCCGTCCGGTGAAGCAGGCCCGGGCGCCTGTGTGCGGGTCTCCGCCCGTTGATCCGCCACGTCACGATACGCCCGGATGTCGAACCCGGTTTCCTTCAGCGTCTGCATCCATTCAGCCATTCTGACTTCAGGATCGACGTGCTGTTTGGATTTTCGCGTATCCAGTGCCACCACATCCCGGGATTTCAACGAGGCGTCCTCCCCGACGGCCTCCCGGATAGTCTGCGAGCGTCCGGAAAAGGCCTCCACCGGTACGCCCGGCATTTCCCACATACCGTGCTTACCGACCACTTCAGTTTCATAGCCCAGCGCCTCAACCTGCTCTTTCAGTTTTTCCCGGTAGAGCCTGCCAAAGGCAATCTGATTAGCGTACACATTCTCAATGAACCCCGTTTTCCCCACTTTGTCACTGCTCAGTGTCTTCCATTCGCCGTTATGCTGCGTGACATTAGCCACCACCGCATGCGTGTGTAACTGTGGTTCCTGATCGCGACTGGTGTCGTGGTTAAACAGTGCCATCACCAGATTACCGGTCAGCACCGTTTCTGACTGTCCGTCCGTCATCACCCGTGTGGAGGCCAGCGCCTCCACCTGACGGACAGCAAAATCCACGGCCTGGTTATGTGCTTCAATAAGACGTTTGTCCCCCCCGAGCATGGCCATCATGGAGACACTTTTGGGAGCGGAAAAGGTCAGGTCGTAGCCGGGACGATGCCTGTTACGGCCATCCTGCATGCGGCTTAAATCCGCCCCGTCTGGCAATCTGCCCTCCAGAAGGCGGGTAAAGACATCCTTATCGACACTGCCCTGCAGCCCCAGTTGTTCAGCCCCCTGGCCGGCCCAGCGTTCTCCCATGCAGCCCAGCACATAGTAATTATCCTTGTCGGTATAATAGTTCCCGGCACTTCCGGCCGATCTGACCTGCGCAATACTCATCATAAACGTATATCCCTTTGACATATCCCGGCATCAATCCCACAATGGATATACACAAGACATATCCACATAAGGAGGCAAATAATGGAAACCACCGTATTTCTCAGCAACCGCAGCCAGGCGGTCAGACTGCCAAAAGCGGTTGCATTGCCGGAAAACGTAAAACGCGTTGAAGTGATTGCTGTCGGACGAACCCGAATCATTACGCCTGCCGGAGAGACATGGGACGAATGGTTCGACGGAAACAGTGTCAGCGCTGATTTTATGGATAACAGGGAACAGCCTGGTATGCAGGAAAGGGAGTCATTCTGATGCTGAAATTTATGCTCGATACCAACATCTGCATTTTTACGATAAAGAACAAACCCGCCAGTGTCAGGGAACGTTTTAACCTGAACCAGGGGAGAATGTGCATCAGTTCGGTCACTCTGATGGAGCTGATATATGGTGCAGAAAAAAGCCAGATGCCTGAACGTAATCTCGCTGTGATCGAGGGATTTGTTTCCCGCATTGACGTTCTGGATTACGACGCTGCTGCTGCCACACACACCGGCCAGATAAGAGCAGAACTTGCCCGTCAGGGACGCCCTGTCGGGCCATTTGATCAAATGATCGCAGGTCATGCCCGCAGTCGGGGACTGATTATTGTGACTAATAACACCCGGGAATTTGAACGTGTGGGCGGCCTGAGAATTGAAGACTGGAGTTGACCTGTTCATCAGAAATCATCTCCCGGCTCAACATCCTCCCCGCGCTCCCGGTGCACATTAATGTTCACCTCTTCACGACGCTGCATCTGCTGCTGGATGTCCGGATGATTTTCCTGTTTCCATGCCTCATAAGCGGCCATATCCACCACTTCACCGGATTCACTGATCCCGGGTGGCAGTTGCTGTTCCATCTCTTCTTCCGGTTTCATTTTCAGCTCCTGCTCGATCCCCCCTGCCGGAACATTCACACCTGAATCTGACTTCTTATCGTTGATGGCAGGAGACACCGGCTGTTGCGGCTGTTCAGCCTGAGTCACGTCTTCTCCGGAAACAACCTCCGGGACATCCGGTTCGAAGAGGCTGGCCATCTGACGACCTTCTGCTTCCCTTGCGGCAAGTACGGCACTCAGACGGTTCTCCATTTCCGGGTTGATGTCACGCGGAATAAACTCCGGAGCGACCTTCGGTCGTGTCTGATATTTCAGAGAGAGTTTTACTGCCGGATACGGTCCGGGCAGGGTGACATAACAGGTCAGATCCGGCAGAGACTGAATGTCGGAATAACTGACCAGCGTCTGGCGCTCCATATCCTTACCGGTCGATACTCCGTCACGTACCGGATCAGCACCGTAGGAATACTGCTCGCTGGCTTTCAGGTGCTCTTTCTCACCAATTTCACCGGCAGCGAACTCTGCAATCTTATGGCTGGGAGAACGGAAAAAGGCACGGGTGTTCATGACGTCAAACAGCGTGGCAGCCGCTTTCTCACCGTAGATATCTTCCAGCTGGGCATAGGACTGGATACCAAACACATAACAGCCACCGAACTTACGGGCTTCCGGCAGGATCTCCACCAGGTCCGGCAGTTTGTGTAACGTGGGTAACTCGTCACAGAAAAACCACACACGACGGTTACGGTTTTCTCCCATTGCCAGCAGACCACGAATGGCAATGGACAGCCACATGGAGATCACAGGCTTCAGGGAGGCATGGGTGTCGGCGTTCGACGAAATAAACAGCCAGCCGTTTTTCTGATCTTCCCGGACACCACGCATCCAGTCACGGATGGTAAAAGACTCACCGTTATGCTCAATCCCCTGCAGGTAACGGATGGCTTTCACGTAGTTGGTCAGCACAGCACGGATGGAAATCGCCGTTTTCTCAATTTTCTCTTCCACCAGGTTGGCCGCCGGTGAATTACGCAGGAAGGTACGCAGTTTTTCGATTTTGATGGAAAGCAGTGTGTCCACCAGTTTGCTGTAGCTGCGGTTGGGGTCATTTCGCATCAGGTACGCCGCTTCCGCAAAAATGGTACGTCCTGAACCCTGCCAGAACGGGTCCTCTTTTGTGCCCATCGGGATCAGCGTGTTCGCGGTATTATCAAAATCCGGCTGTGTCAGGCACTCCTTCCACAAATCCCAGGCGGCACAGCGGGCATCCAGCGGATTCAGGATTTTATCGATGGAGGGATCATAGTAACTTTTAACAAATTCCCCTGAACGGTCATAAATCACCACCATATCTCCACGCTGACGGGCGTAGTTGGCCAGACGACGGATAACTTCCGACTTACCGGCCCCGACCGTGCCGTGCAGACAGAAGTTCTGGATTTCGGAATCCCGGATAATCGGCAGGTCGCCAATCCGGATATCGGAGTCCTTGCCGTCTTTTTTCAGCATCCGGGCAACGTCTTTCGGATTGTCTGTCAGCTGACGACCACCTGTGACTTCATTTTCGCTCTGTTGTTTACCCTGACGCCCCAGAATCCAGGAGACAACAAAGAAGGTAATCAGGCAAATAACCAGTGCCACAACTGTGGCCAGAACGAATGCGGACCATAACTGCTCTCCGCACCAGATCATATATTTATCATGCAGTACCTGAGCAGCGTTCATCCGGAAGGTTTTGCCGTAATACTGGATCTCATAGACCGGCTGGGACCTGATTAAATCCCGCATGCCTTCCAGCGTGGTGCACCACCAGTAAATACAGCCATTCACAAACGTCTGCCAGCTTATTTTTACCCATAAAACCAGACCAACGAGTATCCAGAAAAAAATAAACAGGCAGTAAAGCATGATATTGGCGATCTGGCTGAACATGCGGATACGCATGGACGCAATCTGACCGCCCTGGGTCATATCCTTTGCGTTAAAACTCATGATGATATTCCGAAGAAAGAAAGTCAGTCGGACTGATTATTAATGATGAAAAGATTAATAACCGTTAAATTCCGGCTTCGCCGGCAACACTTCACGGTCGCACAAAGAATTTGCACAACCGCTCAGTGTTTTCATATTTATTTCGGAAACGCCGGGGAGAAATAAAATTTATTTTTTTCTTTCCGGGGTTGGACAACGAGCAAAGCGAGGCGTCAGTCAGGAGGCCGGTCAGACCAGCCTCCGGAAGATAATCAGAGAATATTTGCGATTGATTTGGCCAGCTGGTCTTCGAGAACAGGCTTCGCCTCTTCAAATTTCAGGTTAACCTTGTTCGCATTTGAGACCACACGGGTCTGGTATTTATGCTGGTTACCTGTTTCAGTACTGGTCTGAATTTTCGCACCTGATGTGCCCTGACGCAGGGCGGCAACATTATCCGTTGTCACCGTTGCCTTAGTACGCTCTGCAATCTGCACATCCGTGATCATGGTATAGTTCACATCTTCCACCATCGCATCTGCAGCCATACCCACCAGACCGGCAGCAAGGCCCACACCGAGTGTGGCACCGGCAGAATTGGAATTATATCCGGTGATACCGGCACCTAACGCTGCACCAACTGCTGCGCCTTCATAACCACGGTTCAGCCATCCCTGAGACTCCCGCAGATCCATCTTATCGGCCTTCAGCACATTCGCCTGAATCCAGTAGTAGGCTTTATCCGGAGAAGTCACCACCTGATACCCTTTTGCTTTCACAGCATTAGCAATTTTGCCCTGCAGCCCACTCATGTCTTTATCAGACGTGTTTTTGATCTGCAGAAATACCGTGCGTTCGCTGGCGGGTTCAAGCCAGATGGTCTCACTCATCTGAGTCTTCACCTCAAGGTTACGCTTCTTGATTGCTGTGCTCATCGCACCACACCCTGAAAGGGCCAGAGTGGAACTGACCAGTGTAACCATCATCAATTTTTTTGTTTTCATCAAATTACCTTTTTTACAAACTACAGTTTTCTTATTGCCTGTCATAATAGTCTTGCCAACGAGTCCCAAAAGTATTTCCCGCTGAATCAAAGCCTCCATGCATAGGATATCCGGTTGAAGGGTTATAGTAGATCGTTGGGGTCTGTTCAATGCCCCCGAAGTCTAACTTTTCACTCCCATCATATTGGTCTTTGAGTTGATTTTGCCCCCATTTTTTTATGCTTATGCAACCACTAACTCGCCTTAATTCGTATAGTGTACCAATGATAAAAACCATCAGGCTTAATAACGGAGAGAGTAAGGAAGATACTGGCATCGTTATATACCAAACGCCTTTACTAAACTTAAACTCATCCGACACATCCCGTTTTTTTCGTATTTGAGAGAACAACCAGATAAACAGTCCCTGCCATAGCACTATGAAGAACAGCATAAAAACTGTTTCGGCATTCCCCCAATCAGCCAGATAACAGGCGATAAACTGTATCACCGTTACCAGAGCAATATGGGCTAAACATCTCATTATCATCTCCCAAACACAGTATTATTGCTTATACTTATCCTGATACTCCTTTGCCCTTTTCATCAGTTCCTGTGGACTGTCAGCCCCGGGCATTCTTTCCTGAGCCGACTTTTCTTCATTATATTTATTATTCTGAGATAATGCCTCTGTTTTATGGTGATTCTGCAGTTCAGAATACTGTCCTCTTACAATATTTTCCTCGCCACGTATGCTGTTCTGAGTATCACCTATATTCCCTTTATATTCTGTGACCATATTATCAACCTGATGTTTTACATCATTACGGATATTACTGTCCTGCGTTCTTTGCTCAATAATGGCCTGATGTCCCTGATGGTCAGCAATAATATCCTGACTGCCTCCACCCGAAGGTACGCTCTCCATTCCTTTACCAATATCGCCACGGGATTCCCGCCAGGCATTATCAACACCAGGCTGTATCTGTTCCTGCACAAAAGACCAGGCCATTGCCCGACGGCGTTCTGCAATCTCCGGCGAACTGGTATTTGTCAGAATAGCTTCGGCATCCTGCGGTGCGTGTTTCATCACATACTGTGCAAACTGTTGCGACAAATCTTCGCTCATCTGCCCACTCATGCTTTCAGTACGGGATGCCATTTCAGCATATTCATGGCTGCGGGTCATATTCGTCGTGTACTGGTCGTAACTCTGTTTCGCTGAATTCAGGGCTGCAGACAGTTGATCCACCCGGGAATCAGCATTATTGTCAGTATGGCTGCCGGATTCACTGACTTTGCGACTGGTAAAGTAATCGCTGGCCTCTTTAAAGTCCTTACTGGCTTTAGCGTCAATATCATGACGAGCATCATAGCTGGCCCGTGAACCACTGCTGGCCTGATGCGCATCATCATCACTCCAGTCAATGCCAGCCCGACCACCACCTCTAACGCCTAATCCTCCACCAACACCAAGAATTTTAGGTTTAACCCCCCATTCAGCATGAGCATCTCCATACATCCCGGCAGAAGCTCTCGTACTTCTGGATGCCAGTTCCTGAGTCGCCTGCTCATTACTGATATTATGCGCCTTCGCATAGCTTTCCACTGCACTGCGCATACGGCTGGCCATCATGGAGTCCTGTGCACTCATCGTACTGTCAACGCCACCGGTGACAGAATCACTGCTCCCCCGGTTAGAACCAAACTGACTGAGCGTGTTCCAGGCACTGGCAATACTGCTGCTGAACCCATGCAGGGCACTTTCTGCTCTGTTCGATGCTTCCCGGGCCATTTCCTGTTGTGCCGCCGCAATCTGACGCGTTGTATTGATGCCGACCGGTAACCGGGACATCGCCCCGCTCGCATCCATCACCATATTACCGTCACGGGTCTGTGTGGCAGTTGCGCCACTGCCGGTCTGGTACATCATCTGACCAAACGACGTGGTGCTGTTGGTGCTCCAGCTGAAGCCGTTCACGTTTTCCGTCTGCATGTTGCCGTAGGAGTAATTACCGTCAACCACACTACCTGCCGCACTGGCAGTCGGGCTGATAGCAGAGGAAGCGAAATGGCTGTACACACTGGAAAATCCGGCCCCGAGTCCCCTAACCATCATCCAGGATAATGGCGGGATCATCATGGAAAGATACCCGGCAGTGGAAGCCAGATCGGAGTATTTCAGTTGTATCTGTGAAATTTCAGAGAGCACCACCGGCGCACCATTCTGTTTCGCATAAAATGTCATGGCACTGTTCAGAATGGCGTACAAGAGTGGCCATGACTGCAGCCACATCAGGGCAAACACATAACCTTTCAGGACAGACAGCGTCAGTTTGTTGAATACAGCCGCCAGTACCAGGAGCGGGAAAATACCGATGGCGATCCCCGTCAGGATGGTCTGCGTCATGGGCAGTGTCCGCATCGCTACATGGCCGATGGAGACATGTGCCAGACGTTGCTTCTCCATCGATGAGGTGGTGGCCAGATTCACCAGGCTGGCCGAATCACCATTACGGGCGGCATAACTGGTGATCCCCTCCTTCAGCGCATTGATGGTAACATTCTGGCGGATGATCTGGCTGGCTGATTTACTTGAGCCATAGAAGTAACTGTAACTGTCGCCAATCAGCGTACTGAACAACAGGTTCGGATCAGGGCGTCCACCAAATAGCTGCTGGGCATAATAATGCCAGGTTTTTCCGCCACTCTGTGTGTCCAGATTCAGCTTGTCTTTCAGCGAAACCGACGCGTCCTTACAGGTTACGAAATTATTATTGCTGTCATAAACGCCCCGCAGCGGGCTGGGGCGGGAAAAAATCAGCGTGTAGGGATCAGCGGAGGCCATCAGCTCCTCCAGCGTGTATTTGTGGTTCAGGTAAATATCCCCCATCACACAGTTCTGCACATAATCCTGGAAAAGATTGGCGATTTCCGGATTGCGGGACAAAAAGTCGGTGCTTTTTGATACCAGTTCTGCGCCAAACAGCATCCCCGTTTTGCTGTAGGTGATACTGTCCGGTTGCGTGAAGATCATCTCGTAACTGGCCACCATTGCATGCCCGATACGGGTAGTCAGTGAAAGTGGCATCGCCAGTCCGACCGGCACATTATCCACCCGGTGAACTTTGACCAGGTCACTGTTATCAATAATCTGCACCGATGTGCGGACATTAACCAGCAGGCTGATAAGCACAAATACGGCCACCCAGCCCAGCAAATCCATCACGTTGTGCCGCTGTACCCACATTACGGCCACCGCGAGAACAGACAATGTGAGCGCAATTTTTTCAATGGAATCCCACGTCCTGGTTCCCATAAAGGCGGCAATGGCGTTCAGGTTATTCCGCAACCACTCACCACCGGCAATCACATAAACTTCATTCACAGCGTGCTCCCTCCGAAGTGATAGTTGTTCTGGTAACGACTGAGCATGCGGGCGGAAAGCTGCTGACGCATGTAGCTCATCTGACGATCGACAACCAGCAGCGCATCCTGCTGTACCTGAACCTGTGACTGAAACGCCGCAATCTGCCGGGTGGCATCATTCATGTTGTCGTTAATATGTCCGATAACCGCTTCGTCATAATTTCCCGTGGCCACCATCGCCCGGGCCTGCTGTAGCAGCTCCTGAATGTACTGCAGCAGGATGTCGTAACCGATATAGTCCGTCAGCTGGTAAATCATGCTGTTGGAAACTCCGAGCATCTGCGGGTCAACCAGGTATTTGAAGACGGGGATGGTGGTACTGGAAATAAAGCCTTTTTCCTTGTCATCCAGAGGCGTGTCACTGACCGCCTTGTTCTGAATGCTGGCCAGAAGTTTAGTAATCTGAGACTTCAGTGCATTATCCCGGCTGATAGTCACCGGTGTGTCTGCCACCACTTTCAGGCATTTATCAGAATCGTTGCAGTGATAAATTTTTGCTGTGCCGCCTTCCATCATGGCCCGGATAATTGAGCGGTCAGTGGTTCTGGCTGACAGCGGTGTGATTTCGCCGTTGGGACCAAACACCAGTGAGCCGGTCAGCGTCATCACAAATTCTTTCAGCTCTTTGTTGCCGTCAAACATTCTGTTTTTGGAAAGCGCATTCCACATGATGTTGATGTTTTTGGTCACCCGCTCCTTATCCTTGTCGCTGGCTTTATCCCTGACACTGTCAGATTTCCCGCCAACGGTACATCCCTGCCGGGAAGCCGCCCAGTCAGCAAAAATATTGCTCTCACCGGCAATGTCCTGACAGACTTTCTGCTGGGACACCTGCGTCCGGGGGAAAAGCCCGCCGATAATCCCCTGTGCAGCCTGGCAGGAACTGAGGTTCATACTGTTAATGTCGCTTGCCATTTTCTGCACGAAGTCTTTTGCGGTTTTTATTTCCGGCACCGTTGTCTGCAGGGCAAGGTCAAAAAAGTAACCGGCAGCATTGCTCATAATCTGCTTAACAAAACGCTGCAACTGCTCACCATTAATAAAACTGAACGAGCCGAGATAGGCGTCGATGCCGCCACATCCGGCATTGATATCCGGCAGCGTCATGGAAATCAGCTGAACATTTTTGACCTGAGTACGGGCATACAGGGAGCCGCCGTAAGCATAGCCGGCAGCCTGCCCCTGCCAGACGCCCGGCTGTGTGGTATTGGAGGCGAAGCCCAGCTTGTTAAAGAACTGATTCATGTCGCTGTTCACATCCGCTGACGCTGCAGGCGTCACCGTCAGTAAGGCGGCACAAAGAATAAAAAGAGGCTTAATGCGAAGCATTATTGCTGCCCTCCCTTAATGTGTTCTCCCGGCGCATACGGCGTTTCAACAGGAATATCCCGATATTTCCGTATATTAATTCGTACATTGGGAACAGAGAAAATGTAACAAGAAACCCGGCTGCAAGCGCATATAACGCATACGGAATGACATATATCAGGATATTCCACATATAAATCGAATTATTTAATTCCGGGTCCGCTTTCCACGAATCAATACAGGCATCAAAAATAATATCCATAACTGTCCATAAAACAATTCCGGCAGTCAGGAATACCAGAGACAATCCAGCATACCTGCCAGTAATTCTGGAAATGTATTTATAATCTCGTTCTGTACTTCTGATTTTGAGTTCAGGATTACTTTTATTTTCTCTCATTATAAGTTCCCTCTGATATTTCCGATGATTCATTCAGACCGGTCATGCGGCTGTAATATATTTCAGACACCGAAATCCATCCCACAATTGCCCCCACAAAAAACACAACAGAAACAGAAAAGGTAAGACTCAGCGAAACGACAATTTCTACAGGGCTGGCGGGATAAAAAAGCCCCTGACGGATAAAGGGGATATTCAGGCTGACGATTATTCCCGTCACGATGCCGGATATTCCGGCAATGAGTAACACCACCTGCTTATTTCGCACCTTTTTTTCCTCCGTACATCTGCAAAACGGTATCCACCCGCGCCATAAAACCGGCGGCATCCGTTGCCCCCTGTAAAAGCGGTAATGCCTCAAGCGTGTTGACGTTGACCAGGAAGGTGGTCGGTGTGGCCACCGGGATATTCGGGAAGAAGGTCTGCATCACGTCCGGTGGCACCGGTAATGCTTCAGGAAAGGCCGTATCCCCCTGACCATCCAGGGTGTAGGGAAAAACGGAAAAGCCGTACTGCTGTGCCAGCTGCTTCAGTACCGGGTCAAACTGGTGACAGTAAGGGCAATGCCCCTGCATAAACAGCACCACCTTCCAGTCGGCCAGGTTAACCTGCCTGCCGTTGCTGAGGCGGAACCAGCGGGGAGCCGGCTTTTCTGTCCTGGCTGATGTGTCTGCTGCCGGTTGTGCAGGCTGCGCGGCCATGCCCTGCGGATTCCAGAGTCGTTCAATTTCATCCCGGGTGGAGGCCTGCACACCTGTGACCATCATCAACAAAATGACCGGCAGTAATTTAGTGAGAGACATGTCCGCCCTCCTGCTGCTCTGCCATCATGGCCTGTTGCCTGGCTTCCAGTGCCTCACGCTCTTCCCGGCTGACACGGGCAATCCATGCATCCAGCACCTGGTATGCGCCGAACAGCACAAGGATGGCCGCAATCAGCTCCGCCAGAAAAAAAGCCATCCAGGGTTTGCTGTAAACAAGACGGGCGACGATATGAAACCAGACACCCAGGGAAAATACCCACATTCCCGTAATATCAAGCCGGGGTAAAGAGAATCTGCGTTTACTTATCATGTTAAACTCCGGTTATTATTTACATGAGAGTATTCATGTCTGTAATATTCGCGTTTGTGTGATATTAATCAGAGGTACAAATGGAAAAGCGATCTTTTAAAGAAAAACTGGAAATAATCAGAAACATAATAAGAGAGTCGTTACTGGGAATTGCGGCAATTATTGCGCTGATATATGCAGCATCACATTCATTAGCGGTCAATGCTTTCCCTGACTATCTTGTAATAAGTTTATTAAGTATCGCAGCAGGCATCGTTGTATTATGGTTATTTTCAATTATCTATATTTATTTTTGTGAGCTATTCAGAAGCCACTGGATTGCGGTATGGTTTATCATATGGTCTTCAGTAATCAACCTCATTATTTTGTATGGTTTTTATGACCGTTTTATATGACTTAGCCTGTCATAAGCCCCCTTATAAAAAACCACATCACTCCGGACCATACCGATGACAACATAATACAGATAAATATTCTTCTGAACCTGTCGAAGCTCGTAACGTCCGGTAATGCGGCCGCAACTATTGAAACAACCAGTGCTGCGCCCTGACTCATAATTGCACCACACAGAAACCATAGACTGGCGGTAAGCACATATAAACACGCGATATTAACAACAAGGAAAACCAGTGAGCTCAGGAGAAACATTTTCCTGTCATTACGCTCAGAAAAGAAATAACCGGCAATAATAACAAATATTAACAGAACAACACCTGTAAACATTTTCAAATAATCTTCACTCATAAATCAAATCCGCGATTAAAAATTGGGTTTAAAATCTTCAGAAACGTTCAGGAACTGTTTTGCCAGGTCGTCCTGCGAAATAAAGCCGTATGATAACGGGCGAACACTGCCCTGTTTCGGGTCAACCAGCATCATGGCCGGGAAATATTTCACGCCGAGGCGCTGCGCCTGCCCCTGGTCAGTCCGGGAATCCGGCAACAGCGGATTAATCACGCCATCCACGGAAACGGGAATAACACTCAGACCATACGTATCCCGGAAGCCATTAATGACCTGCGCCAGTTGCCCGTCGATGGGGTCCTGCCCCCGGTAAAAAAACATGATGCCGTAGTGTTCAGCCAGTTTCGCAATGGCCTGTCGCTGCTGCGCCTGGTCTGCTGCCAGCTGGTTCCGTACCGTGCCGTTGTAATGGCTGTACTGCAGGTTATAGTCCAGTTCAGGATGTGCCAGCATGGCCTTTCTGGCGCTCATGGTGAAAAGCCCGGCCTGCTGAGTCCAGTAATTTTGCAGCCGGAAATATTTCACAAAATTATCCACGCCGGGATACAGAATGGCTTCGTACAGCGCCCGCTTTGTTGCCGTCTGCAGTGCGGCCAGTTTCTGCATAATATCCGGTTCCTGACGGGGGGCTGCAGGTACAGGTTTATTTTCTTTTTCCTTCGGATTTATTTTCTCGTTATACCACTGCCAGCCTGCATCTTTTCCTGACGCCGGAAAAATAAAGCAGCAGAGTAACAGTGGCAGTAATGCTTTATTCATCTTCATTCCTTTCATCACTTTTTCTTTCATCAGGTTTCTGCAGGTCAGTCAGGGCAGAAAAACAAAAATACAGAATAAACAGGAGCACACCGGAGTAAAGGATAACGAAAGCAGCGGCAAGCATCCCGTCTGCCGTGGTTTCTTTTACCGTATCCCACGACCAGATAATTACCGGAGAAATGACAATCGCTGTAATCAAAAGCCGGATAAGAAAATCAATAAAACGGTTCGACGTGAATATGACTTTCATCATTTCCCCCGGTTATTTCCCATACCTTACTGTCCTGCCTGTTTCAGCTGGTCAGCAATCTGCTCTTTCACTTTCTGCGTCAGAACGCCACTGTCCGGGATTTTCTGGTTATTCATCAGGTCTTCGTAGAAGTTAGTGAAATCCAGTCTGTTGAACTGAATTTTCTGCAGCTCATCAACCGTAATCCCCCGACAGTCAGGATGCTTCGCACTACCAAAACTGATACGCAACTGACCGTTGCGCCCCTGCTGCTGGACTATCTGCGCCAGCTTCGAATCAAACTGACAGTAGCTGCGTTTTTTCTCCAGACAGACACCCAGCACTTTCTTCGAACAGAACTCCCCGACGCTGACGGTCAGTTTGTTTGATTTTGCTTTAGCCAGGGCCTTTTCATCACTGCTGCATTTGGCCAGCCCGATATCCTGTCCCCAGCCGCTGTCCTTACAGCAGTTGCTGTATCCGGCTGCAGCCTTCTTACAAAATTTCGCCTGACCGGTGAAAGCACGGACATCCCCCCCGTTCAGCGCCGCAACATCCTTACCTGCTGCGGCCAGTGCCGCCAGCTGAGAAACGGCTTCGGCAAAATCATTACTCTGCCCGCTCTGAGCCTTATCGCATTCGCCATCGAGACAGAATACGTCTCCCCCACAGACCATCACTTTCCCGGATGTTTTTGACTCACAGGAGTACGTGGCATATTCATGCAGACAGGCACCTTCTTCGGAGTAAAAGGCACACTGGTGTGACACCAGGGTACAGGCAGGATTGTCGGTGTAGGTCTGACAGGTTCCCTTGTCTGCTGACTGCGTGACATACGTGTCCCGGTATGCCCAGCAGCTCTGGTACATGCTGTATGACTGACCGTCTTTCACCAGCGTCCTGTTCCCGCCAGCCTCCGTACATTCTGTTTTTGTCAGTTTCCCCAGCTCCTTGCTGAACGGGCAGCTTTCAGACCAGACAACATACGGGGTGTACGAGGCTTTTTTTACCCTGACAACCAGACGCAGCTTCATTGCCGTATGACGTTTGAATTTTGTATTCCCGACCCGGACGGGGTGAGATGACGTAAAAGCCACACCGGCAGTCAGTGTTTTCTGTACTGGTGTAAATGAGGCATCTGCTGAGTATTTGGCATTCCAGCTCAGTGGGGTTCCCAGTACTGTAATTGTCATAGGTACACTCTTCTGCAAGTAAGTACGACTCCAGCTGTAATGCGCATCGACAATTTCACCGGTAACGGGAGAGGTAATGGAGACAACATACTGACCATTCACTTCACGTGCAGGTAGCTGACTCATTTCATACTCCAGCGTCCGGGTTTCCCATGTGGTACTCCCCTGCAGCTCCATACGGGCAGTTCGTGTGCAGTACTGCTCCACCTGTAAATCCCGCTCACAGGTGTAATTCGTGTATTCACTCCTGCTAATCTCCTGCGCACTGCACTGCTGCCCGGTGTTTCCCACAATGCTGTCAGCCCGGTTCACCACATCCCTGCCGGTCTGGATAAACGGTGCATCCGGTGAAAGAATGTCTTTCGGCTTGTTCATGAATGACTCTGTAATGGTTTTTCCGGTTTCACCGGTCGCCCATTCCGTGGTGCCGTCATTTTTCAGGCCGCCATCCCCGCCGGCAGTCACGCCACCGTAATATTTTGTCTCGTCCGGATTCGCGTTATAGCCGGGGATACTCTCCTGTGGCTTAAAGCCCTGAATACTGCTGCTTCCCTGCCCTTTGATCTGGTGAGCAAAATCAGAACCGGCCCGGTAATCACTGTTGCTGTCAGCCTGTGCCATGCCGGCAACCAGAGCCAGTATCAGAGGTAAAATACGTTTCATTTCCCGGAATCTCCTTTCCCTGCCAGTAAATCATGAGCCACCTGCCGGCAGTCACCCGTGGCGGCCACTTTCTCCAGCGCCTGGCCGACCCGCAGGTTTCCCCGGATGATGTCGTATCCCTGACTGCAGAACACCACCAGTGCCGGTACAGTGCGAATGCCGTACTGTGAAAACAGCGTCGGGTCGATCTGAACACCATCAGTCGCGCCGTCTTTCACCAGGGACAACACAGCTTCAGCGGTGGTCTTCAGGTCATTGTTCACCATGCCCCGCAGTGTGGCCGGAATACCGAAGTGCCGGGTTTCGCCCAGCATTCGTTTCAGCCCCTCTTCGGGAATGGAAAACGACACAAAATACAGAGCACCCTGCCGGGGTTTCCCGTCCTGCGAAGCCTGCTGTTTACGAACCAGCTCATCCAGGAAATGGTTATCTGAACGCTGAAGGGGGTTTTCCAGCACCTGTTTCTCCGCCCAGGCTTTCAGCTGATGGTCAGGTTTTTCACGCAGTTGTCTGCTTAAATTTTCCTGCTGCTTCAGGAACTGGCGGTTTTCAGGAGTGTTCACGTTTTCTGACGCCATAACCGCCCCGTTCAGCATCATCAGCAGTGCTGCCAGAGATTTCATACTCAGCTTCATCATTCACCTCACAGGAAGACACAGTTACGTTTACGCCACATCAGGTAGCCGAAGTTTTTCTTTGTGTTGGGCGGATTTTTCCCGGTTTCCCAGCGGGTCACGCTGCGCCCGAACGGGTGGCACTGCCCGCTGTCCGGATACATATTCACCATCTGGTAACGCCAGCGTTCTTTGGGCAGGATTGGGGACGGATATTCATTACAGACGGCGTTATTTTTCCCGATGGTTTCCATAATCATGCCCTGACGGTGCAGCTTGAACGCCATGCGTTCACTGACCAGCAGGGAGGACTGCAACGGACTGGACTCATTACTCACCCAGCCATTGAACGGGTACATACTTCCCTGCGAACCGGCACACCAGAACAGAACATCGAGAGGCATATTAAAGGCGCTGGCAATCGCATCTGCTGCGCAGGCTCCCTGTGCTATCGGATTGGCAAAGATGACAGCTTCCGGATTGAGAATGGTGGTCAGGCTGCTGTCCGTCCAGGTGGGGTCGATTTCAGAAAGATAAGCGATATCCATGTCACCACCTTCCAGACAGCCCAGCGATGTGATGATGTTCAGCCAGTACGTCAGCGGGTATTTGTACCAGTGAACGTGATAGAACGCCCCATTTACCTGCTTCTCATCCTTTTTCGCCGTTCCCTGTGCCGTTTTACCAAAAGCCGGCAGGCTGAAGCCCAGGTTCACCATGCATCCCGGTGACCGGGTGACGTCCGTCAACGCCATCGGCTCCCAGTAACCAATGGCCAGCCCGATACGCCTGAACAGCGGCGGCGGTGCCGGACAAATCTGAATGGGCATCGACGGGTTCGCCGTGTCGGGGACCTTGCCCTGACTGACTTTGATACTGCCCAGCGAGAGCGGGAAAATACAGCTCCAGCAGATATCTGTGATCGGGTTTACAAAACGCCCCTCACAGGCAGAATCCGCAGACGCCGCAGGGACATGACCGGCGAAAAGGAATAACATCAGCAGCCACAGCCTTCGCTTCATTTTCTGCCCTCCTCTGCCGGAATAAATTCCACCTTCAGGAAGCGATCGCCGGGAACGGCGCTCACCCGTGCCGGGACCTGATCAATGCCGAGGCGCTGGCAGAGCACACCGTTCTGGTCAAAGTAAACACGGCTGTCCAGAGACTTCTGCATCTCCGGGATACTGCCCTGCACGAGGATAATTTTGCTCTCCAGTGTGGGCGGCGTCTGGCGTTTCATCCAGGCCACCTGCGCCGGATCATCGCCATTGATGAAATACAGCGTCTGGTTAAAAGGAACATACTGCAGCGGATTCATCACTTCACCCTGACGGGCAAACACCCGCCCTTCGTTATCCCGGATATCCGCAGCCAGTCTGACGGACGGGTCAAACAACCGGCTGCCGTATTTCTCCGTGCGTCCGATACCGGGCACGGCAGGGGGCCGCAGACTGTTGCGGATCACCCGCTCCTTAAAGGCATCCATTTTCCGGCCCATCTCACCGGACTGCTCCAGTGCCGTCAGGCGCTGCATGATCACCGTCAGCATGTCCGGCTCCTTTACCGGCCACAGATCGCCCCAGGTACCAAGATCGGCGGCGGCCACACTCTGCCCCCATATCAGCAGGGCAATCAGCCCCCGGCATCTCATGGTTCCGCCCTCATTCGCCGGGCAATATCCTGCTGGATTTCCCGGGTGATATCCGGTGCCCCCTGTACCACAGCAGGCGACACCAGAATGACCGCGTGGTGTTTCTGCTGCCACGCCTGCAGGCTGGCTTCCAGTGCCGTGTTAAAACGCGCTGAAAGGGCTTTTGACTGCGCTTCTGACAGTTGTTTCTGACTGGCGCTGTCAAAAAACGCATCCACGGTCTGCTTCATGTTGAAGGCGACAGTCACCGGTGCGTTCAGTCTGACAATGCCGTAACTGACGGCTGCGTTCAGTAACACCATTGCCAGGCATCCCGGCACCGTCCACCACCAGTGGCTGCGTCGTTCTGCCGTGACGTCGGCGGGTTTCTGCGTTGAACTCATGCCACACTCCTGTATTTCTCATGTTCTTCCAGCCAGGCTTCCAGCGAAGCCATTTCCGGCCCTGACTTCTTCCACGCCAGCTGCCACACTGCCTCATGAATACTCAGCCCCTCTTTACGCTTCTGCTGCACAAACTCAAAATCCGGGCCGTCAGAGCTGTACATGGCGCGGCTTAACGGGTCCACAAACAGACGGTGCCAGGAGGAATGGTTTTCCACCTGCAGCAGGAAGGAACTGAACCACTGGTCTTTGGCCGCACCAAACTTACCAATCATGTCGCGCTGCAGTGGCAGGAACTGGTCCGGATACAGTTGGTTGTATTTCGCGAACTCCTTCGCACTCTGTTTGAGGATAATTTTGTAGGAGGAGTTACCCCATGCCGCGCGGGCAGCACTGGAGGCCTTATCAGAGTCAAAGTCGACGATGTTCTGTGTGATGGTGATATAGGCACCGGTATGACGGCGGGCCGTACGGTAGCCTTTCTCAATAAATTCACCGACCTTGTGATTTTTGAAGTCCAGCAGACGCCAGCCTTCATCAATAACGTTCAGTTTCTTGAGGTTACGCGGCGTGCGGTACATCCTGTTCTCGATGTAGATAATCAGGGAGAACATCACCGCAACCAGCAGTGACGGACGGTCTTCCAGTCCGCCCAGCTCCAGCACCACCATTTTTGCGTCATCCCGCAGGGACGGCTCATCAGAGTTAAAATACTGGCCGTAAGTGCCGTTGGCAGTGTACTGGTCAAGCAGCACAATCATTTCGTCCAGACGGCTGCGGATAGTCGGTGACTCGGCATACTGCTCGCTGTCACTGGCGTTTTTCAGGAAATCCACCACGTCATCAATACGTGCTCTGTTCTCTTTGGCCAGCCAGGAGGCTCTGACCGCCTGCAACAGCAGACCTTCATGCACTTCATCCAGGTTACCGTTGGGGCTGGCCATCACTGACAACTGGTCACGGACACGCTCCGCTGACTGGTCAATATCGGTGATGTTCGCAAACGGGTTAAAACGCAGGGTTTCACCGTCCAGATACACCCCGCCCATGTTCTCACACAGGGACTTGTATCCATCCCCCATGTCGAACACCACGGCAAAGCCTCCGGAGTCCAGCACGCTGCGGATAAGTGGCTGTATCAGCCCGGTTTTACCGGCCCCGGAGGTGCCACAGACCGCCATGTTATAGTTGGTGTTATTCATCCCCCGGAAGAAAATATCGATAAACGCCAGCTGGTTACGGTAGGTGGGTGCCAGCAGACCTGCCGGTGTCAGGGGGTTATCCGCCACTAACGGCATCAGGTTGGCCACATTAAAGCTCTCTGCGCGCTGTACCACTCCGGCCTCTTTCAGCTGTTTAAACAACCCTTTCCCGGCCATAAAGGGCAGACAGGTCAGGAAATTGCGCATGTGGTTAAAGCGCGGTGAAATCAGCTCAAAACCGTTTTTACGGAAGCTGTTCAGGATGTCCTGCTCCACTTCCAGTGCCGTTTCATTATTGTCCTTGCAGAAGGCTGTGATGTTGAGGAAGTAGGACACGACAGAGGACTGACCGGAGCCCAGCCGCTGACGCAGTTCCCCCCACTCCTTCGCCTCTTTCTCCACGGACGGAAACCATTTGGCATAGGAGGTCTTCGACTTTTTCTCCAGGTCCATGTACTTCAGGTTGGCTTCGCTGTGGGTTTTCACCTGGTCTTCCACCACCAGAGTCAGCGTCAGGATGAACGGACAGGAGATGGACAGTTCCGGGTTCAGCAGGTTGCTGTAGTTGTCGGCCATGTTCCACAGGAAGGCGATTTCCGGGTTACGGGCCAGATGGAAATTCAGGATGCGGGCCGTGCTGTTCCTGCCGTTCTCACGCAGGCCCAGTGTCAGGTAATCAGCCCGAACTTTCAGATCAAAACTGTCCTCCACACACTGATAATTCAGATCAGAATACGGGTCCAGCTGACGTCTTTTCGGGTACAGGGAATCCGGGTTATGGTTAATCATCTCCCCGACAATATCGATAAAGGCCTGTGCATCCACCGTCTGTGTGGTGATACTGGCCCCCTGTAACGACGCCCGGATGATTTTCACCAGGTTTTCCATTTCCAGAATGTCGGCCCGGCTTTTTTTCTTCGAGGGAGAACAGTACGAGATAAACACCCGGTAATGGCGCAGGGTCAGGGGCAGATTCATTCCCTCCGGCAGCGGAAACTGTGTCGCTGCCGCTTTCATATAATAGGCCCGGGTAATCGCGTTAAACCGTTCGGCCTGTTCGCCAGACCAGGAGAACTCACGCAGCCCGTATTCAATCCTGTCACCAACCAGCTGACTGGACATCAGATGGATACACAACGGAATACCGCGCGGCAGTTTGGTGCGCAGCATATGATCGAGGGCCTCCACAATGGACTCATTCGCCCCATTGATGGGAATGGCTTCCAGCATAAAGCCCATCGTGGTGTCATTCATGAACAGACCGGATTCCTGGTTGTAATCACGGTACGGCAGCAGACGGCTGAACTGCGGGAAGCTCATTTCGCCCAGAACTTCATTGGCCTTTGCGGATTCGTCAGGCAGTTTCAGTGCTGTGACGAGGGAGTTAACCGCCTGAGTGACGGCCTCAAGTGGGTTATTCACATGAATTCCTTAGTTGAAAAATAAAGCGAGAAATGCGGTAGCCATGAAGGGAATACCTGTAATTAACGCGCCATTTCCCGGCGCATATACAAAGATTTCTGTTTTCTGAATATCCACTCATGTTCATCCGGAATTAAATCACTATGTTCTGCGACTGACTTATGCATAATGTTTTCTCTGTCTTTCCTGATACGCCTGACATTCAACGCACAACGTCACACCGGGAAATATTTTCCGCCGGGCTTCCGGAATAGGATTTCCGCATGCTTCACAGAGATAAACAGGAATACCATGAGCATTTATTTTCTGGCGTATCCGGTTTATTCCTGTCATGGTCAGTTGTTCTGTCACTGAATATGCTTCATCGGCTTCATCACTCACGGAATATTCCTCCCGACATGTTCTGACACGCTACCGCCCATCCCTTTTCACGCACAGGGCACTCGTTTTACAGGCAGATTTTGAATACAGAAAGCCCGCCGGCATTGCCGGCTGATATACAACTTCAGGGCCAGTTAATTAATACGTGGTTTTCCCCACGCAGACGGTTTAATAACAAAAAACACGCTGGATGGCTGATGATAAACATCCTGGTTATCAATATAAGGCGCTATCCATAATGCTGCCGTCTGCTCACCCGTTCTTAGCGGACGAGGAGGTGTTACCGGCGTAACTGAACTGACCGGAACAACCGTTTTCACTTCCCGGGCAGCGGTAAACAGCGGGCGAGGTGCCAGCAGTTTCTGCTCCGGATGTGCTGTCACCGCAGGTCTGCTGCCGGACGGAGTGGTCGCGGTGACGGTCTGCACCGGCATTGTCCGGAAGTTCCCTTCAGCCAGGCGCGGCAGTGATGCCGCAACTGTCAACGACGGATGAAAAGTGATCCACTTATATCTCCACCAACGGCCCAATATT
>OLSE01000314.1_pt1 | contig 65937 bp, 55 predicted proteins | sample 1673191 | NCBI WGS metagenome assembly OLSE01 (sample SAMEA3136764, study PRJEB25190) | human gut metagenome | biome: human gut; feature: human-associated habitat; material: faeces | place: Austria | collected 2013
ATGAAAGGGAGCACCACTCCCTAGCTGCTAATCAGCTATTTTGCGACACTCCCTTTTCTGGTAAACCTTATGAAATGGTTATTACAGCCTGCCCTTTTGTTTCAGAATCCAATAATACCTGACATTTATAAATTTCGTGTTTCCACGCGCCCTGAAGTCTGGCATCGGTAATGGGAATCGGAGTAATTTCTGCATGGGAAGCGCCTGCAATGTGACAGGTTCCCAGTTTACCAATTTTCAGACATATGGACGGAACAGAGGTTACGCTGCTGTCTGCAGCGCTGGCAGAGATTGCTTCCGGTTTTTCGTAAGTCATGAAAGTCAAAGAAACAGGAAGGTGCTCTGTCTGGTAGGTGTCAGTAATGGCGATATAGGAATCGGTGCCTTTATGAAGCGCAGCATTCCTACGATAGGACAATACTCTGGAATCGCCGTAGGCCGGAGCAATATCCATAGAAATTTCCGGATGAATGGAATCTAAATTTACAGAGACCTGGCGGGCCCCATATTCTTCCCCGTCTTTTTGAATAATTCCTCCTACATGAAGAGGGATGTCATCGCTGGCAGTTATGTTGCTGTCATCTCCAAAGACAGGCAGGTTATGGAAGCGGGACTGCATGGTCCAGATTTCATACCGGTTAGGAGAAAAGGTCTTTTTTGTATAAGTTTCCACGCCGACGTCAATAAACAGAGGCTTGCCGTCTTTATAAACCGTAAAGCTTCCTACGTCATTGTGGTTGTGGCTGTCGCCGTTGTCGCCGGCTTTGACAGCCAGACACAGACGGCTGTCTCTTGCTAAAAACAGTCCGGCGCTTGGATAGTAAAGATCCGGATAAGCGAGGGGCTGGGAGCAGTTACGGTTCATTAACTCTTCATGAGTGAAGACAGACTGGAGGCGATAAAATAAATTGTGTTCATCTTCAAATAGCTGATTGGAACTTTCTTTATAATCTCTGGCTGTAAAATTCATTAAATCCTCATTTTCAGTCCGTTTTCCGAATAAAAACTCTCTGGCTCCACATCGTCCCGCAATGGGAGAACAGTCGGCAAAGTTGACATAATAAGGGCCAGCAACATGAACATGAAAAATATAGGAAGCAATGTTGCGGATCTTTTCTTCTTTATATAAAGAAGAAAAGGCGTTGCCGGAAATTCCATTTAAGACTTCCATAGCCCCAAATAAGGTCAGTCCGGCGTGTCGGAAATACTGGGCTCCTTCATCACAGCAGCCGTCTGTTCCGTATTCATCCAGGAAGTAGTCCAGACTTTTGCAGGCCTGACTTAAGATAGCTGACAGATTCAGATAGGATTGACCGTTAGATGCCGGACTCGGCTTCCACTGCAGGCAGAAAGCAGACGCCAGCAGAACATTCTGGGTACACCAGGAAGTCCAGTTGTTCATATGGGAGGTTCCATCTCCCATCCACCAGAAATGCTCGTTCAGATAAGGCTTAAAAATACGGATTTCCAAGTTGGTCTGCACCATTCCCAGGATAGAAGGGCTTACCAGATTTAATTCTTCCTGCAGAAGATAAGCGGCAGTAGAAAGAATGGCGCCGGTTTCCGCTGCAAACAGGTCGACTACAGGACGGTTGACATCGGGAAGAATCAACTGGGGAGTATCCCGTATATAGGAGTTGTGGGCAGGAAGCTGCCAGGCAGTTTCTTCACAAATGCAGAAAAAACCATTGATAATATCGTCCATAAACCGTCCCTGATGTTCTGTGCATTCTGCCAGAACCAGAGCATTTAAGGCCAGACGGCGGTTGAAAAGCCGTTCCTGATACCGTTCGCGGTTGCCAGTGCGGCAAAAATCCATAAAATCTGTTGCCAGAAGCTGCGGATACTGGTAATGGAGAAACGCTTCTCCGGTTTTAATGAGGCGCTCCCTGACAGACGCGGGAAGGGTTTCCCAGGCATTGCGGTCAGACGCCTGGGGATAAGGCCGGAAATCAAGAAACTCCGGTTGGTTATGATGATTCATGGTCCAGTTTTGTAAAAGTTGGGAAAACATTATAAATCCTCCTCTGTATGATGCTGTATAAACTCTCTGGGTGAGATTCCCTCTACTTTTTTAAATACCTTGCTGAAATAAAAAGCACTTTCAAATCCAAGCCGGTCCGCTACTTCATAAATCTTTAAGTTTTCTTCCAGAAGCAGGTTTTTGGCCAGGCTGATTTTCTTTTGGGTAACATATTCCGTAAAACCGATGTTGCAGGTTTTCTTAAACAGGGAACTTAAATAATTGGGACTTAACCCGAATACTCCGGCGACCTCGTTTAAAAGAAGCCGGTCTTCTATATGGACTTCGATGTATTTCTGAATGTTGGTAATAACATTGTCTTTATAAGATTTCCGTTTCGACTGAAGGACGCGGCACAGGCCCTCTTTTAAAATCTCCAGCCACTCTATTACCTGATGGGGAGTAGCTGCCTGATAAATAGAACGGTAACCGTCTGGAACATCTTTAAAAATTTCAGCCACGGTATCTTCTCCATCCGGCAGAAGGGAAATGGCCAGATAGAGAATGTTGCAGGCTCCATCGACGGCCTGCAAAAGCCGGCAGGAACTGGAAGAAAAGAGCTGGCACATTTCGTTAATCGTGGTTTCTAAGACATCCGTATCAAATTCTTCAAAAGCCTGTTTAATAGATCCTTTAAAAACAGACATATTGAAGTAATTGCGGAAGGCGTCTTTGTCCTCTTCGATTTCCTGGAAAAATGCGATGGGAGTTTCCTGGGTCGTCTTTGCAGACGCCTGTCTGGACTCCTGATAGGAGCGGGAAATCAGCAGGGGCTGATCCACTGGGGAACCGATTCCTGCAGAGAGCCAGACGCTGAAATAATTGTGAAGCATAGTACAGGCATTGTCTAACGCATTGGAAATCTGGGTCCAGTCGGCTTCTTCTATAGAAGGAAAGTGGAAAATTAAGGCAAAGTGCTTTAAATCCAGGGAAACCACATAGCAGGACAAATAATGGGAAAGGATTTCCCGAATCATCTGCAGACTGCTGGAGTATAAGTTCATCAACTGAGAGTGGTTCATCTGGGAGTGGGCTGATTCATGGATTTCGCAATGAGCGGCAAAATAGCAGGAATCGGAAAAATTTAGTTTTAAATCAGCGACCTGCAAAAGAAATTGTTCTTCGCTGTCAAACAGGTTGTGAAGAAGCCGCATGAAAAATTTGTCCTGATAGCTCTGGAGCAAAGGACGTCCTCCTGCGGCTTTGTAAGCCTCGCTGGCTTTTTTCTCTTCCAGACGTTTTAAGGCTCTGGTAATGGATTCTGCTAAAGAAGACGGATCCAGTTCCAGCTTTACTAAATAATCGGCGACCTGATAGGAAAGAGCAGTGCGCACCAGTTGGAATTCTTCATAGCTGGTAAGAACGATAAAAACCGGAATGGAACCAAACTGCTCCCTGCATTGTTTTACCAGATCCAGACCGTTCATAATCGGCATTTTAATATCTGTAATAACCAGTTCCGGTCCAAGATCCTCAATCATGGACAGAGCTGCCTGTCCATTTGCGGCAGTCCCGCATATTTCAATCCCATAATCCGCCCAGTTTAACATGGATTTGATGCCAATCTGGACTAATGGTTCGTCATCGACAATTAAAAGTTTTATCATAAATTTCCTCCCGTTTCTGCTAATTCATAAGGAATGGTAATGGTAATAGCAGTATATACCCCTACTTCGCTGGTAATGGAAATGCCGTAGCGTTCTCCATATGCATACTGAATCCTCTGATTGACATTATGGATTCCCACATGACGGAAAAAGTCTGTGCTGGCAGAATCTTCTCCGTTTAATACTTTCTGGATGGTTTCAGGAGACATACCGACGCCGTCGTCTTTTACGCAGATTTCCAGTATTTTCCCAAAATCCGATTCCTTTGATACGGCAGTTACTGTAATGGTACCAGCCTGTCCCTTAGGCTCAATCCCATGGAATAAAGAATTCTCAATAATAGGCTGAAGCGTAAACCGATGAATCAGACAGGAATATAAATCTTCACTGGCAACCTTGCATTCCAGTGCAATACTTCCGCCGTACCGGTATTGAAGAATGAGAAAATAGTCATTTACCAGTTCCAGTTCTTCCCTCAGAGTAATGGGAAGATTGGTACCTTTCGATACATTTTTCATCAGCCTTGCCAGAGCCGTTGTCATTTCGGCAATTCCCGCTGCTCCCTGGATGGTTGCCATCCACTTAATTGAGTTCAGGGTATTATAGAGAAAATGAGGATTAATCTGGCTTTGCAGAATCTGGTATTCCAAATCTTTTTTGTGATTTTCATCTTCAATCCGTTTATTCATCAGAGTCACGATGCTGGTAGAAAGGGAATTGATTCCTTTTCCGATGTCGCCCAGTTCGTGATCCCACTCAATGGACGGATCTCTGGAAAAATCGCCATGGGAAACTGCATCAATTTTCGTCCGGATTGCTTTTACCGGCACGTTGATAATCCGGTTTAAAAGAACCATTAACAGAATGCCAAGACAGAAAATTACCAGGCAGATTCCGGCAATCAGCAGATAGTAGAAGCTCTGCTGCTGGGTAAACTGCTGTTCCGACAGAATCTGGGAAAACGACCATCCCGTTACGCCTTCGACGGGAATGGTAATCATGGTCCGTTTGCTGTTATCGGCCATTCTTACGGTCTGGACTCTGGTAGTATTATTTAAAGAATAGGAATCCAGTTTTTCTACGGGAGTGTATATGGGCTCGGAGAGTTCAAAATGCCCGTCTTTTAAACAGTATGTAACATCCCCCATGGTAAAAAACAGGATTCCGTCTTCTCCAATCGGATAGGAGGACAGGTAATCCGTAAAAAGCTTTTCACTGATGCTTAAATAAGACCACCCGATAATATCCGAATTATATTCATTATAAATAGGACGGATAATGGGAATGACCTTAGGGGGATTTACCTTAAAAAATAAGTCGTCTTGCAATCCAATCCACTTAAAATCAGAGGCCTGAAGCAGGGATTCAAAATAAGGAGCCTGCCAGATAAGCTCTGAAGCATTGGTTCTGCTGGATTCAGACGGCCCTAAAATATGGAGAAAATGTTTCCGGCTGTTGGTAGAAATCAGGGCATGGGTAATGTAGTCATTGGGCAGCGTGTTCTGATACTCTTCTTTAAAACGGTCAAAGGAATTTAAAGCCAGAGAACGGAGATTCTCAGTTTCTGCGCTGGAAGAAGGAGAAAGTGCAGATGCAGAATCCATTTTCTCCAGATAGTTTAAAACCTCGCTGTTGGAACAGGTCCATTTGCTGAAATAAATAATATCTGCCATATCAGAAGCGACGCGGGTAGTCACTAACTGCAGATTAAATTCAGAGGACTGAATCTGATTTTTCCGCAAAAAAGACTGGAATACAGAAAAATAGATAGTCAGCGTTATAAGAGAAATCAGCAGGGTAAAGCCTGCTGCAGCGGCCATCAGCTGGTTCCGGATGGTTTTCGGGAATGGTATCTTCGGTATTTTCATGGGAAACTCCTAAAACTTCCTATTATTATATAACTGAAATTTATCTGCCATCTATTATAGCGTTTTTCTTGATTTTTGAAAATAATAGAAAAGAAATATCTTAAAAATCTTAAAAATTTACTGGCTCATCGTAGAAAATTACATTTTTGTGCAAAGCAGTGCAAAGAAAGTGAGAAAAAAGAATTAGAATAGTGAATCTTTTCTAAACAATATTCCATTCAGAAATACCATTTTTACAGATATAATAAAGCCATAGTTGATAACGAAAACAAAAAGCAACAAAGAAACAAGGAGGAACGTAACATGAAGAAAAGATTTGTAAGCCTTACACTGGCAGCATCTTTAGCAGCAGTCAGCTTAGCTGGATGCGGAAGCTCAGATGCAGATGCAACCACTGCAGCAGCAACTACTGCAGCAGATACGACTGCCGCAGAAAAAACAGAAGAAGCAGAAACCACTGCCCAGGCAGCAGAGTCTGGAGAAAATGTAACATTAAAATGGTCTGTATGGGACATCAGCCTGACCACCTATTATGAGCCGTTAATCGAAGCATTCGAAGCTTCCCATCCTGGTGTAACGGTTGAGATGGTAGACCTGGGATCTTCTGATTACCAGACCGTATTAGCAACAGAGTTAACTGGTTCCGGTTCTGACTTTGACGTTGTATGTATTAAGGACGTTCCTGGATATGCAACTCTGGTAAATAAGGGCGTATTAGAGCCGCTGGATGATCTGATTGCAAAAGACGGTATTGATTTAAGCGCTTACGGCGGAATTACCGATCAGGTAACCGTAGACGGAAAATTGTACGAACTGCCATTTAGAAGCGACTTCTGGGTACTGTTCTACAACAAGGACATCTTTGATGCAGCAGGAGTTGAGTATCCGTCCAACGACATGACCTTTGAGCAGTATGACGAACTGGCAAGAAAAGTAACCAACACCGAGCCAGGACAGGAAGTTTACGGCGCTCATTATCACACCTGGAGAAGTGCAGTTCAGCTGTTTGGTATCCTGGATGGCAAGAACTCTATCGTAGGCGGAAACTATGACTTTACAAAACCATACTATGAGATGGTATTAAAGCAGCAGCAGGACGGCGTATGCCAGGACTATGCAACTTTAAAGACCTCCAGCCTTCATTACTCTGGCGCATTCTCCCAGGGCAACGTAGCAATGATGAACATGGGTTCCTGGTTTATCCCAACCCTGATTGATAAGATTAAAGCCGGCGAGTATACCGACTGCACCAACTGGGGTATTGCAAAATATCCTCATGCAGAAGGCGTAGAGCCAGGTTCTACTTTAGCAACCATTACTTCTTTAGCAATCCCGACTTCTGCTCCTCATAGGGATTTAGCTTGGGAGTTTGTAAAATTTGTAACCGGCGAAGAGGGCGCTGAGATCATCGCTTCTACTGGTTCTATTCCTGCAACCATGAACAGCGAGATTGCAGAACTGGTAGCATCTGTAGACGGATTCCCAGCAGACGAGACCAGCAAGGAAGCTCTTCAGACTGCTAATCTGTACCTGGAGATGCCAGTACACGCAAAGAGCGCAGAGATGGAAACCATTTTAAACGAAGCACATGACGGAATTATGACAGAAAGCATTACCATTGACGAAGGCATCGCTCAGATGAACGAGAAAATTGGCGCGCTTCTGGCTGAATAAAATCAATTTACTTGTTAAAACCCCACACGAAATGAGCAGGAAGCGGACTTACATGGTCCGCTTCCTTACATGAAGGGACCATTCAACACTGAAGAAATAGGAGGAAGGGTATGGCAGCACAACCAAGAAAAGCAGATCCGGCTGTTGTGGAAGCAAAACTGGCCAAGCTTACCCCAAAGCTTGCTGAGTTAGAAGCCCAATTAGAGGCTACAACAGATTCCAGGAAACGGCAGAAATTAATTTCCAAAATTGTTACCGTAGAAGAAAAAATCAAACAGGTAAAAACAGGAGAGCGGATGACCAGACAGCAGAAGAGGGACTTGATTGCGTACTCCTTTATTGCTCCTAACTTTATTGGTTTTGCAGTATTTACATTAGGTCCGGTTATCTTTGCATTTGTCCTGGCATTCTTAAAATGGGACGGAAACTCCCCGATTGAGTTTGCGGCGTTAGATAACTTTATGGCGATGATTGGCAACACCCGATTTATTGCAGCATTTAAAAACACCATTGTTTACTGTATTGCAACGGTTCCGCTGACACTGGTTGCAGCCATCGGTCTGGCGGTAGCGTTAAACCAGAACATAAAGGGAAGAAATTTCTTCCGTACCGTCAGTTTCTTCCCATACGTTGCATCCTTAGTAGCGGTAGCGGCAGTATGGAATATGCTGTTTTCCCCTGCAAAGAGCGGTCCGGTCAATATGCTGCTGTACAAAGTATTCCATGTAGCGGCTAAAGACCTGCCAAAATGGGCGGCAAGTCCGGACTGGGTTATGTTTACCATTGTTTTATTCAGCGTATGGAAAAATATGGGCTATTACATGGTAATTTATCTGGCAGGACTTCAGGGTATTAATGCAGAACTTTATGAAGCAGCCAGCTTAGACGGCGCAGGAGCGTGGCAGAAATTCCGCTACATTACCTGGCCTCAGCTGCAGCCGACCACGTTTTTTGTTACCATTATCCTTACGATTAACTGCTTCAAGGTATACGACATCGTATATATGCTGGCAGGCGGATCCAACGGCGTAATCAATGAATCAGCCATTGTACTGGTTTACCATATCTACGAAGAAGCGTTCCGGAACTGGAACCTGGGATATGCAAGCGCCGTGGCGATGGTTCTGTTCCTTCTGGTTCTGGTTGTTACCATCATCCAGTTCAGAGGCGAAAAGAAATACGCAAACTAAGGAGGGAAAATGATGAAAGGAAAACGCCAACACGAAAAAGTTACCAAGGTAATCCTCTATGCGGTACTGATCTTCATTTCCCTTTTGATGCTTGTACCTTTTGCATGGATGCTGTCTTCTTCCCTAAAGCTGGATAAAGACGTATTTATCGTACCGATTCAGTGGATTCCTGAAAATCCCCAGTGGGAAAACTACATTAAAATCTGGACGAAGATCCCGCTGGCAAAATTTGTAGTAAACACAGCCAAACTGACAGTCATTGTAACGCTGCTCCAGCTTTTTACCAGCAGCTTTGCGGCTTACGCATTTGCAAAATTAAACTTCCGTTATAAAAACGCGCTGTTTTTAGCGTATGTAGCTACGATTGCAGTACCATGGCAGGTATACATGGTTCCTCAGTTTATGATGATGCGGTCTTTTGGATTAAACGATACCCATCTGGCAATCATCTGTCTCCAGGCATTCTCTGCATTCGGCGTATTTATGATGCGTCAGTTCTATCAGGGAATTCCGGACGAACTGTGCGAGGCAGCAAGAATCGACGGTATGAGTGAGTACCAGATTTATGGAAAGATTATGCTTCCGCTTGCAAAACCTGCTTTGTCTACCCTGACGATTTTTACCTTTGTAAACACCTGGAACGACTTCTTAGGACCATTGATCTACTTAAAGACCGAGTCCAAGAAGACCCTGCAGATTGGTCTGCGTATGTTTATCGGTCAGAATTCTTCCGAATACGGTCTGATTATGGCAGCTTCCGTACTGTCTTTAATCCCTGTTCTGGTCGTATTCCTGGCGCTGCAGAAGTACTTTGTAGAAGGAATTGCAGCAACCGGAGTAAAGGGCTGATCCTGGCTGACATAGGTGGATTTCCCTCCTAAAGCGCAAAAAATGACAATAAAATGGTAAATTGTCTATTTGCACAGGAACGTTCGTAGTGTACAATAGAGGTATTATAAAACTAGGAGGAACTTTGCATGGAAGCAGCAATTGCAGTAAGAAATAAGGACGGTGTGATTAAGGCAGAAGCAAAAGCCCTGAAAACCGGAGAAGTAATTTTTGCCTGGGAGGGCGAATATGAACCAGGAGATCAGATTGTATGCACCTTCCCCAAGACCAATGCATTTTATGTAGTTCGGATTGACGATACGATGGACGAGTCTTTTGTGTACGTGACCAAAGAAGAGGTTCTTTATGATGTGCCTTTTGAAGAAAAAAAGACTTCCTACAACCAGAAATCCTTTAGCGGAGAACGCCATTACCTAAGTTTGCGTCCGGCAAAAATCTGGGAAATTAATTCCTACAAGAACCTGGCCAAAAATGTCATGGATCAGCATGGCGATCCAGGATGCTATCCCCATGCCAGCGCCAATGTAGAAACCAGAGGCGAAGCAGTATTTGCAGCGCGCAATGCCATTGACGGCGTGGTGGCAAATTTAAGCCATGGAAACTGGCCGTATGAATCCTGGGGAATTAACCGGCAGGATGATGCAGAAATGACATTGGAGTTTGGACGTCCAGTTGATTTTGATACCATTGTACTTTACACAAGAGCAGATTTCCCTCATGATAACTGGTGGGTAAAAGCAACCTTAACGTTCTCGGACGGCACCAGCCAGGTGGTCGATATGGAAAAGAGCGTAGAATGCCACACCTTTGCGATTGAGAAGAAAGGCATTACCTGGGTAAAGTTAGGACAGCTGATTAAGGCGGATGATCCGTCTCCATTCCCAGCCTTAACCCAGATCGAGATTTACGGAACAGAAAGTCTCCAGTAATCAATTTGACTTAGACAGGCGCAGCCAGTAAAATGGGCTGCGTCTGTTTTTGCTTTTTGCAGAAAAATCCTTCAGACTGGTAAAAGAACTGTAAAAGATAAAAATTTGCTATTCCCAAAAGACATTAAGATGGTATAATGAAAAGTGGAGATAAGAACTTGTTTTGGAGGACATTATGAAAATTATTATCATCGGATGCGGGAAAGTAGGAAGAACACTGGCCCAGCAGCTGAGTGAAGAACAGCATGATATTGTGCTGGTAGACACAAATGCAGAAAAGCTTCAGGAAGTGACAGAAGAAATCGATGCGATGACGCTGGTAGGCAATGGAGCCAGTATCGGAGTGCAGAAGGAAGCAGGCGTAGAAGATGCCGATATGCTGATTGCGATTACCAATTCGGACGAGCTGAATCTTTTATGCTGTCTGATTGCAAAAAAGGTAAGCAAGTGCGAGACGGTTGCCCGTGTGCGCAATCCAATTTACAGTGAAGAGATTAACTTTATTAAAGAGCGTCTGGGCGTTTCTATGAGCCTGAATCCAGAACTTGCTACTGCAACCGAGATGGCAAGACTTCTGCGGTTTCCATCTGCGATCCAGATTGATACGTTTGCCAAAGGCAGAGTAGAACTGCTGAAGTTTAAGGTAAAACCAGAATTTGACATGGACGGCCTTGCAGTTTCCGGCCTTGCTGATAAGTTTAAGTGCGACATTCTGATCTGCGGCGTAGAGAGGGATGGAGAAGTTACGATTCCAGGAGGTGATTTTATCCTGAAAGACAATGACCTGGTTTCCATTGTCGCGTCTCCGACAAACTCAGCGGCGTTTTTTAAGAAAATCGGACTGGGAACCAATCAGGTAAAAAATGCCCTGATTGTAGGCGGAGGTACTCTGGGATATTACCTTGCAAAACAGCTTTTAAGCATGAAAATCAGAGTCCGCATTGTAGAAAAGGATGCAAAGCGCTGCGAAGAATTAAGCGAACTTCTTCCGGAGGCAGTGATTATTAACGGAGACGGAACGGACAAAAAGCTTCTTCTCCAGTCTGGCCTTGAGGCTGCAGAAGCTTTTATTACGCTGACCAATATTGACGAGGAAAACATTTTCCTGGCCCTTTATGCAAAGGATCAGAGCCATGCAAAACTGATTACGAAAGTAAATCGGTTTGCGTTTGACAATATTATTGAAAAACTGGATTTGGGCAGCGTCATTTATCCAAAATACATTACAGCAGATTACATTCTCCAGTATGTCAGGGCGATGCAGAATTCCATCGGAAGCAACGTAGAGACCTTGTATCAGATTCTGGATAATCAGGCGGAGGCCCTGGAATTTTCCATTCGGGAGGACGGCCCTGTGGTAGGCGTGCCCCTAATGGATCTGGCCTTAAAAAAGAATCTTCTAGTGGCCTGCATTAATCATAATGGCCGCATTATTATTCCAAGGGGACACGATCAAATTCAGGTGGGAGATACGGTAATCATTGTAACAACAGAGAAAGGTCTTCAGGATATCAACGATATTCTCAGAAAACAGGTATAGGCCATGAATTATGGAATTATTAAAAGTATCATTGGCTGGACGCTGATTTTGGAGGCAGCTCTTATGGCGCCGTCTGCCGTGGTTGCAGTTCTCTATCAGGAGACGGCGCTCTGGTCTTTTGTGGCAACCATTGCAATCTGTCTGGTTGTGGGACGGGTTTTAACGTGGAAAAAGCCGGTCAGTCAGGTGTTTTTTACCAGAGAAGGATTTGTCAGCGTTGCATTAAGCTGGATCGCCCTGAGTATTATGGGAGGACTTCCCTTTTTATTCAGCGGATGCATCACAAACCCTGTGGACGCCTTGTTTGAGACGGTTTCCGGATTTACCACCACAGGAGCCAGCATTCTGCCGTCAGTAGAAGAACTTCCAAAAAGTATTTTGTTCTGGAGGAGTTTTACTCACTGGATTGGCGGTATGGGAGTACTGGTATTTCTTTTAACCCTTCTTCCTATGACCGGCGGTTTCCATATGAACATTATGAAGGCAGAAAGCCCTGGACCGTCTGTCAGCCGTTTGGTGCCCAAAGTGCGTTCCACAGCAAAGATTCTGTATGGAATCTATATTGGCATGACGATTCTGGAAATCGTGCTGCTGCTTATTGGGAAAATGCCGCTGTTTGACGCTCTGACCCTGTCATTCGGTACAGCCGGAACCGGAGGATTTGGCATCCGCAACGACAGCGTTGCCAGTTACACAGTATACCATCAGGTCGTAATTACGATTTTTATGATTTTATTTGGCATCAACTTTAACGCATACTTTTTTATCCTGATGGGAAAGGCAAAGCAGGCATTCCAGATTGAAGAAGTCAAAGGGTATCTGCTGATTATCGGTGCGGCAATCCTGGTTATTACGGCCAATATCTGGCATCTGTATGAAAATGTCGCCGTTGCCTTCCAGCAGGCGGCGTTCCAGGTTGCATCCATTATTACAACCACCGGATATGCGACGGCCAACTTTGACCTGTGGCCGCAGGTATCCAGGACAATCCTGGTTATGCTGATGTTTGTAGGCGCCTGCGCAGGCAGTACCGGAGGCGGCATCAAGGTGTCTCGGTTCCTGATTTTAATCAAGACGGTAAGAAAAGAACTGCTGCAGTTTGCCCATCCAAAGAGTGTAAAAAAGATCAAAATGGACGGGAAAAGCATCGAACATGAAGTCGTGCGCTCCACCAATGTATTTATGATTACCTATGTGATGATTTTTGCATTTTCGATTTTGCTGCTGGCATTTGACAACCTGGATCTGGTAACCAATTTACGGCTGTTGCAGCCACGTTAAACAACATTGGTCCAGGACTGGAATTAGTAGGCCCGTCGGCTAACTTTTCTATCTTTTCAAATGGGGCCAAGCTGGTATTGGTATTTGATATGCTGGCAGGCCGGCTGGAGCTGTTCCCGCTGCTTCTATTATTTACAAGAGATACATGGAGAAAGTTTTAATAGCTTTGCCAGACATAAAAAAGGAGAGACACGTCTCATATCCGTATGAGCCGGTTCTCTCCTTTTTTATCTTCCATGTAACCAGAGATTGATTGGTCTATTCCGTTATTTCTTCTACATGGACGCCTTCTTCTGGCTGCTCTGTCTTCTGGCCCTCTTCCGGTTTCTCGGAAGCAGCCTTGTTTAACTGTTCGGCAAAAGCGTCTGCAGCTTCCGTAATCTGGGAAGCGGCTTCTTTATCGCTGTAGATGTCGGTTTCTGCATATTTATCCCGATAAGAGTCAAAGGTGTCTTTTACTGCGGCAGAAGCGATATGCGCAGTGTCAACGGCGGCGCTGACCGCATCGTGGGCTGTATCCTTTAAGATAGCGGCCGTGTCTTTTAAAACGTCTTTAGCAGCGTTTGCAGCTTCTTCTACAGATTCTTTTACATCCTTTGCAGCAGTCTTAAATTCGTCTTTGCTGGAAGAAAGGGAAACGTAGTTGCGCTGGGAAGGATTGTTTAAATCCACCGGCTTTTCCTCTTTTTCAAAGACGTCTTCTTCCTCAAAGTCTTCGTTTTCAAAATCGTCGTCTTCGAAATCTTCATCCTCGAAATCGTGGAAATCCCGTTCTAATGCTTTATGGAAAGATTTGTATCTGGCAAAATAGGCAATGCCTGCGGCGGCAGCTCCGGCTCCGGCAACAAATGCCAATACCTTTCCGAAATGATTCCTGCTCATAAAATTAGCTCCTTTCAATCTTTACTTTGAACATAAAACTTTTTATTATCTGCTATTGTAATACGGATTGGGAAAAAAGAAAAGGGATAAATCAAGGAAATTTTGCATTCGCGGCGGAATTTCCAGACGGCTGGCAGCATATAATAGCCAGGAGCTTGTATCCGTATCCGGCTGCTGGATACAGACTTCATAAATTTTTAACAAATTTATTAGCACTCAACACTTGACAGTGCTAATAATGAGTGCTATAACTTTACCAGAAAGAGAAATGAAAAGCAGATTGATATAAAGGAGGATTTTTGTAATGAAGTTAGTACCATTATTTGACAGAGTTGTATTAAAACAGTTAGTGGCTGAAGAGACAACCAAATCCGGCATCGTATTACCAGGACAGGCAAAGGAGAAGCCACAGCAGGCTGAAGTTATCGCAGTTGGCCCAGGCGGAGTAGTAGACGGCAAAGAGATTACCATGCAGGTAAAGGCCGGAGATCAGGTTATTTATTCCAAATACTCCGGAACCGACGTAGAGGTTGACGACGAGAAGTACGTAATTGTAAAGCAGAGCGATATTTTAGCAGTAATCCAGTAATCCTATTAAATTATCTGATTTGGAGGTTGAGGAACCATGGCAAAGGAAATTAAATACGGCGTAGAAGCCAGAAAAGCATTAGAGGCTGGTGTAAACCAGTTAGCAGATACTGTTCGCGTAACATTAGGACCGAAAGGACGCAATGTAGTTTTGGATAAATCCTTTGGAGCTCCATTGATTACCAACGACGGCGTTACCATTGCAAAGGAAATCGAACTGGAAAACGCATTTGAGAACATGGGCGCACAGCTGCTAAAGGAAGTTGCTACCAAGACCAATGATGTAGCTGGCGACGGTACTACTACCGCAACGGTTCTGGCACAGGCAATGATCAACGAGGGCATGAAGAACCTGGCGGCAGGCGCGAACCCAATCGTTTTAAGAAAGGGTATGAAGAAAGCCTGCGAGGCAGTTGTAGAAGAAATCGCTAAAATGAGCAAGCCAATCGAAGGCAAAGAGCAGATTGCCAGAGTAGCAGCAATTTCCGCTTCTGACGATGCAGTAGGCGATTTAGTAGCAGACGCTATGGAAAAGGTCTCCAAAGACGGCGTTATTACCATTGAAGAGTCCAAGACCATGAAGACCGAACTGGATTTAGTAGAAGGTATGCAGTTTGACCGTGGTTATGTTTCCGCATATATGTGCACCGACATGGATAAGATGGAAGCAAACTTAGACGATCCATACATCCTGATTACCGATAAGAAGATTTCCAATATCCAGGATATTCTTCCTCTGTTGGAGCAGATTGTAAAGACTGGTTCCAGACTGTTAATTATTGCCGAGGACGTTGAGGGCGAGGCTCTTACTACCTTAATCGTAAATAAGCTGCGCGGTACCTTCAATGTAGTTGCAGTAAAGGCTCCTGGATACGGCGACAGAAGAAAAGAAATGTTAAAGGACATTGCAATTTTAACCGGCGGCCAGGTAATTTCCGATGAATTAGGATTAGACTTAAAGGAAACTACCATGGATCAGTTAGGACGTGCAAAATCCGTTAAGGTTCAGAAAGAAAATACCGTTATCGTAGACGGCTGCGGCGATAAGAGCGAAATCTCTGCAAGAGTTGCCCAGATTCGCGCTCAGATTGAAGAGACCACTTCTGATTTCGACAGAGAGAAATTACAGGAGAGACTGGCTAAATTAGCAGGCGGTGTGGCAGTTATCCGCGTAGGCGCTGCTACTGAGACCGAGATGAAGGAAGCAAAACTCCGTATGGAAGACGCTTTGGCAGCAACCAGAGCGGCAGTAGAAGAAGGTATTATCGCAGGCGGCGGATCTGCATATGTACACGCAGCAGAGGCTGTAAAGGGTATGTTAGATACTCTGGAAGGCGATGAGAGAACAGGCGCTAAGATTATCTTAAAGGCTCTGGAAGCTCCGTTGTTCCATATTGCGGCAAATGCAGGTCTGGAAGGCTCTGTCATTATCAATAAAGTCCGCGAAGCAGAAGTTGGCGTAGGATTTGACGCATACAAGGAACAGTATGTAGATATGATTCAGGCTGGTATCCTGGATCCTGCAAAGGTAACCAGAAGCGCTCTGCAGAATGCAACCAGCGTTGCATCTACCCTGTTGACAACGGAGTCTGTAGTTGCTAATATTAAAGAAGAGACTCCGGCAATGCCAGCCGGAGCAGGAATGGGCGGAATGATGTAATCATTCCCCCAGCAAAAAGGAGAGTTCACCAATGATTCAAGATGCATATGTAGAGCAGCTGGTAAAACGTAAAACACCATCTTACGCCTTGTTGGTTAAGATATTATTAGGAATCCTCTTTGCAGTGTCCTTATTTCTTGCCGTTACCACTATTTTTGGAATTCTGGTTCTGCTTGCAGTTTGTGCAGCGTCCTATTTCATCCTTTTGCGGCTGAATACAGAATTTGAATATCTGTACATTGACGGTCAGCTTTCTATTGACCGGATTATGAACCAGAATAAGAGAAAAAAGGTAATGGAGTGCGATAAAGACGCTCTGCTTATGGTGGCTCCGATTGATTCTTATGTTTTAAAAGATTACGAAACAGCCGGTATGAAGACGGTAGACTGCTCTTCCGGACGCAGCGACGCAAAGAAGTATGCCTTCTTTTATCAGGACGGCCAGCAGAGAATGAAAGTAATCTTTGAACCAAACGAGCGTCTGCTCCATTGCATCCGCAATACATCACCTAGAAAAATAGTTATGTAATTCATACAGGGTATCGCAAAATCCTCCGGCTGGAGGATTGAGCGGTGCCCTGTTTTGATGTAAGCGGATAATTTTCCATAAATTTTACAAACTGTTGATAGAAAGAGCGGTTATCGGCGGTTATATTGAAGAAGGAAACAGCAGAAAGAGGAGAGATGAAAATAAATGAATGGAAATCAAGAGATTAATTTTAATGAGAAAACAGGATTTATCTGTGATATGGATGGCGTGATTTACCATGGGAACCAGATTCTGCCTGGCGTTGCAGAATTTATCCAGTGGCTTCACGATGAAAAGAAAGAATACTTATTTTTGACCAATAACAGCGGTTATACTCCAAAAGAGCTGAACCAGAAACTGGCCCGCATGGGGCTGGATGTTTCAGAGGAACATTTTTATACCAGCGCACTGGCTACGGCTGCGTTTTTAAAGGAGCAGGCTCCAGGATGCTCGGTATTTGCGATTGGGGAAGCCGGACTTTTAAATGCACTGTACGATGCAGGCATTACCATGAATGACGTGAATCCCGATTATGTAGTAGTGGGAGAGGGAAGAGCCTATTCTCTGGAGACGCTGACCAAGGCTACGAATCTGGTTCTCTCTGGTGCAAAGCTGATTGGCGCCAACTCGGATGTGTCCGGACCGATTGAAAGGGGAATTGCTCCGGCCTGCGGCGCCTTGATTGCCCCAATTGAAATGGCGACCGGAACCAAAGCCTATTTTTGCGGAAAGCCAAATCCACTGATGATGCGGACTGGTCTCAGGCTTCTAAACTGTCATTCCGGCGATGCAGTAATGATAGGAGACAGAATGGATACGGATATTATTTCTGGAATGGAAAGCGGAATGGCTACCGTTTTGGTGTTGTCCGGCGTCTCTGATAGAGATACTTTAAATACTTATGCATACCGGCCTGGAATGGTATTAAAAGGAGTTGGAGAGATACCGGAACTGGCAAAAGCCAGACAGTGAATCATTAAAAAGTAAGAATGCTTTTCCTACATGACGCATCAATTTGTTAGCTGGATAAACTATCAGATAAATGATAGATAATGATAAGTAAATACAATGAATTTTCTTTCAATTATAGTTTGACAAATAATATAAAGTTTGCTAGTATTTATTACTAATAACCCTGAGACAGGAAGGGAAAAACAGGACTGTTTTAGAAACAGCCGCCAAATTATAAGAAAGAGAGGAAATTAGAATGGGTACAATTATTGGCGAAGGCATTACCTTTGATGACGTACTGTTAGTTCCGTCTTATTCGGAAGTAATTCCTAACCAGGTGGATTTAACCACTTATCTTACAAAAACCATCAAACTGAACATTCCGCTGATGAGTGCAGGCATGGACACGGTTACCGAACACCGGATGGCGATTGCTATGGCAAGACAGGGCGGTATCGGCATTATCCACAAGAATATGTCAATTGAGGCGCAGGCTGAGGAAGTAGATAAGGTAAAGCGTTCTGAGAACGGGGTTATCACCGACCCATTTTATCTTTCTCCTGAGCATACATTAAGAGATGCAGATGAGCTGATGGGGAAATTCCGTATTTCCGGCGTGCCGATTACAGAAGGCAAAAAGTTAGTTGGCATTATTACCAACCGTGACTTAAAGTTTGAGGAAGATTTCTCCAAGAAGATTAAAGAGTGCATGACTTCCAAAAACCTGGTAACTGCCCAGGAAGGCACTACCATGATGGAAGCAAAGAGAATCCTGGCAAAGGCCAGAGTAGAGAAGCTTCCAATCGTAGATAAGGACTTTAATTTAAAGGGCCTGATTACGATTAAGGATATCGAGAAGCAGATTAAGTACCCATTATCTGCAAAAGACGCGCAGGGACGCCTGCTCTGCGGCGCAGCAGTAGGAATTACTGCAAATGTATTAGAGCGTGTGGAAGCGCTGGTAAAGGCTCATGTAGACGTAGTAGTATTAGACTCCGCCCACGGCCATTCTGCCAATGTTCTGCGCTGCGTAAGAATGATTAAAGAGGCATATCCGGATCTTCCTGTAATTGCAGGAAACGTAGCAACAGGAGATGCAACCAGAGCTTTAATCGAAGCTGGCGTAGACGCAGTTAAGGTAGGTATCGGACCAGGCTCCATCTGTACCACCCGTGTAGTAGCCGGTATTGGCGTACCGCAGATTTCTGCAGTGATGGATTGCTACGAAGTAGCAAAACAGTACGATATTCCGATTATCGCAGATGGCGGTATTAAGTATTCCGGAGATGTTACCAAGGCGATTGCAGCAGGCGGAAGCGTCTGCATGATGGGCAGTATGTTTGCAGGATGCGATGAGAGCCCTGGAGATTTCGAACTGTTCCAGGGACGTAAATACAAAGTATACAGAGGCATGGGATCGATTGCGGCAATGGAAAACGGCAGCAAGGATCGTTACTTCCAGAGCGATGCAAAGAAGCTAGTTCCAGAAGGCGTAGAAGGACGAGTAGCTTACAAGGGTCTGGTAGAAGATACGGTATTCCAGCTGTTAGGCGGTCTGCGTTCCGGTATGGGATACTGCGGAGCAAAGGACATTAAAACTTTGCAGGAGACTGGCAGATTTGTTAAGATTTCTGCCGCATCCTTAAAAGAGAGCCATCCGCATGATATTCATATTACCAAGGAAGCTCCAAACTACAGCGTAGATACCTGATAGAGGATAAAAAGACTTAGGGCAGGATAGATCTTGCCGCTAAGTCTTTTTTTACAAAAAAACCTTAGAAAATAGATTGCGGCAGGTATCCTGGGAAGAGTATAATAGAAGAAATTAATAAAATAACTGAATTGACAGGAGGATATTCATATGTACACAGAAAATAAGACGATTCCGCTTACAGATTTAGGCGGAGGAGTAGTCCGCAAGATTTTATCTTACAGCAAAAACCTGATGGCAGTAGAGCTGCAGTTTGAAAAAGGCGCTGTAGGAGCAAAGCACAGCCATCCCCACGAGCAGATGGGCTATCTTGTAGAAGGTTCTTTAATTTATCAGGAAGAGGGAAAAGAAGATAAAGTTCTGGTAACTGGGGATATTTACCATGTAGAACCCAATGTGGTGCATGGAGTAGTTGCAGTGGAAGATACCAAACTGCTGGATATTTTCAATCCATGCAGGGAAGATTTCCTAAAAGCAGAACAGAAATAAGGCAGAAAAGATACAGATAGAAGGAGGCGACAGGATGTTAAGTTTTGGTATGCGCTGCCATGACATTTGCCCGAAAATGCCGATGGAGGAGCTGTTCCAGGAAGTAAGGGCCAACCAGATTGACCAGATTCAGCTTGCTTTTGGAAAGTCCATATCAGACTATGATTTTTCCGTAGGACATTACAGCCCAGGATTTGGCCGCTATATTGCGTCCTTATTGGAAAAAAATCAGATTCATGTGGCTGTTCTGGGTTGCTATATCAATCCAATTCATCCCATTGAATCCAGACGCCAGGCAGAAGTGGCGAAATTTATTGAGCATTTAAAATATGCAAAAATCATTGGCGCAGATATGGTAGGAACGGAAACCGGACGTCTGGATCCAGATATGAAGGTTACTCCGGAAACCTTTACGGAAACGGCCTATCAGAGGCTGCTGAAAAGTATGAGGGAGATTGTATCTGCTGCAGAGAAGCTGGGGGTAACAGTCGGGGTAGAAGGAGTATTTGACCATACCCTGTATAGTCCGGCGATGATGAAACGCTTTTTGGAAGATATAGATTCTCCAAATGTAGAAGTAATTTTGGATTCTGTAAACCTAATCCATCCTGATGAAGTGGAGCGTCAGGAAGAGGTAATTGACAAGGCTTTTGCCTATTATGGAGACAGGATTACGATGCTCCATATGAAGGATTTTGTTTTTGACGGCAGCAGCCAGATTTTCCGCCATGTGGGAGAAGGACTGTTCCAGTATGAACCTTTGATGAAGCATTTAAAAGAAAAAAAGCCGCATATTACCATGCTGCTGGAAAACTCCAATAAAGAGCGGTATCACAGCGATGTGGAGTTTTTGAAGGAAATTTACGACAGAGTATAAAAAAATATTTTACTAAAATTTTACAACATATTGAGCGCTTTGAGGTTTTAGTTCAATATGTTGTATTTTTTATGTAAAGTACGCAGAAAGTGGCAGAAATGTGGGAAAAATGTGTTTGATTTTATCGAAAAATATAGATATAATGTAGGTCAAAGGCCCATTTCAGGCCCGTTTTAGGAGCCGCAGAGTGATTATAAGGAAAAGGAAACAGGGCAGGGAGACAGGTATGACAGAAGATATCCAGGAGTTTGTGATTTATTTAAGGGACGTAAAGAAAACTTCAAAAAACACAGAAATTTCGTACCGGCGGGATTTGATGCAGCTGGAGGACTATTTAAGAGGACAGGGAATTACAGAGACAGACAAAGTTACCAGAACCAGCCTGAATTCTTATATCTTATATCTGGAAAAAAATGGGAAAGCCACCACTACCATTTCCAGGGAGCTGGCGGCAATCAAAGCATTTTTCCACTATGAATTTAAAGAAGGAAAGATCAAACGGGATCCGGCAGAGCTTTTAAAGGCTCCGAAGGTAGAGAAAAAAGCGCCGGTTATTTTAACCGTCGAAGAAGTCCAGGCGCTTTTAGCCCAGCCGGAAGGAAAAAACGCCAAAGAACTTCGTGACAAAGCGATGCTGGAACTGTTATATGCCACCGGAATCCGAGTGTCAGAAATTATTAATTTAAAACTGGATGATATCAATTTGAACGTGGGATTTCTGGTATGCAGGGACGGACAGAGAGAGCGGACCATTCCATTTGGCAAGAGAGCTTCAAAAGCGCTGGACGAATATCTGAATCAGGCGCGGGGCGAACTGCTAAAGGGACAGGAAAGCGACTGGCTGTTTACTAATTGCAACGGAAAAGCCATGACCCGACAGGGGTTTTGGAAGATTATTAAATACTATGGGGAAAAGGCCGGAATCCAGGCAGATATTACCCCTCATTCCCTGCGTCATTCCTTTGCAGCCCATCTGTTAAGGAGCGGGGCAGATATTCAGGCTGTGCAGGCAATGCTTGGGCATTCGGATATGGCGACGACACAGGTGTATGCTTCTTACCGGATTTCCGGTTGATATGTATCATAAAAAAGACCAGGAGAAGAAACTGGACAGGATAGTCCCATTTCTTCTCCTGGTCTTTTTTGAGCGTTCAGGTATGGAAAAGCAGAAACGGTTATCTGCCTTCTCTCATCATTACTTCAATATAAGCCAGAATGAGCGGTGCAACGCCTTTTGCCTCGTTTTTCACAATTGGTTCTCTCATGTAGTAGTCAAAGGTTCCTTCCCGCATTTCTTTGTTGCCAAGGCCGGCTACCAGACAGATGCCGTCCAGCTGGAGTTCGCCGTCCTTTTCTGATAACTGGGTGCGGCAGATGCCGTCAAATGCTTTTTTGCCATAGGCATAATAGCTGTCATCCAGAAATCCCAGACGGACACTTTTCATAATTGCAAATGCAAAAATGGCGGATCCGGAAGTCTCCAGGTAGTTGGGAGAGATGCCGCCTCTGTTTACAACCTGGTACCACATACCGGTTTCTTCATCCTGGTAAGGAAGCATGGCGTCGATTAATTCTTTGTAGATTCGTCCAAGTTCTGCCTGTTCCTGCCCCATGGAAGCCGGCATGACGTCCATGGTATCGATTAAGGCCATGGCATACCATCCAAGGGCTCTCAGCCAGAAGTTGTCAGAAAGACCGGTAACCTTGTCGCACCAGAAGGCCTGTCTGGAATCGTCATACGCGTGATAATACAGGCCGTTGCGGCAGTCCCGCATCAAGTCGTACACGTGAAGAAATTGTTCGTAGCTGTCACGGCATCCCTTGCAGTCATGGTAAGATGCTTCATACTGCATATAGAAAGGCTGGGCCATATACAGGCCGTCCAGCCAGATCTGGTTGGGGTAAATTTTTTTATGCCAGAAATTGCCGGTAGAGGTACGGGGCTGTGTTTCTAACTGGCTGTAAACCGTATCCATAGCTTTCCGATATTTTTCTTTTCCAGTCAGGTCATACAGGTCAAAAAGCGTTTTTCCGGCATTTACATTGTCCAGATTGTAGTCTTCTGGAGAATAGGACAGAATCTGGCCGTCTTCTTTTACAAAATAGTCGATGAAGGAATCGGCAAATTCCAGATATTTGGGATCTTTTCTTATCAGATAAAGTTCCAGAACCGCGTTAATCATACAGCCGTCCATATAGTTCCAGGAAGGCTTGGCTCCCTCGCGGATTTTTTCAATATTCCAGATTGGCGCCTGAGGGGTACTTCGTTCCAGAAGCTGATCAATATAACGATCTAAAATTTCCATAATACATACTCCTTTAAGTGGTAATAAAATGCAAACGTTTGCAAACGTTGCAAATTATATACTATATTAGATTATGTACATAATATCATAGAAGTATATGAAAGGAAATTGGACAAAACACACAAAAAAATATTGAAAAACTGAGCTAAATACACAATTGACAGATCGGCTATCGGATGCTATTATAAAAACACGCACAGAGAAAATGCATATTTGCTTGTAAAACTTGAGAAAAAGTCGAGAGAATATGAGCGATATGCATAAAATTTTAAAAAACCTTGCAAACCTTTGCAAACAAAAAAGAACCAAGCAGGAACAGATGTAGAGGAGCAGGAGAAAGAAAGGGAGAAAAATATGAGAAAGAGTATTAAGAAAATGGCGTCTCTGGTTTTAGCATCTGCCATGGCACTGTCTTTAGCAGCCTGCGGCAGCAGCGATGACAACGCAGCAACTACTGCGGCAGCAGAGGAAGCAAAGACAGAAGCAGCAGAGACAGAAGCAAGTGCTGAGACTACTGCAGCTGAACCGGCCGCAGCAGAAGGACTGACCGTTAATACTACTGACCCGATTACGATTACCATGAGCTGGTGGGGCGGCGACGGCAGACATGAGGCAACTCTGGCAGCTGTTGAAAAATTCATGGAGAAATATCCAAACATTACCGTTGAGACCCAGTATGCAGCCTGGACCGGATGGGAAGATAAGATGAGCGCTTCTTTCGCAACCGGAACTGCTCCTGATGTAAACCAGATTAACTGGAACTGGATTACTTCTTTCAGCTCTGACGGTTCTGCATTTTACGACTTAAACAAAGTATCTGATATTTTAGATTTAACTCAGTTTTCTGAGACAAACTTAAATGCTTGTACCGTTGCAAACGAGCTGCAGGCAGTTCCAGTTGCCATGACCGGACGTATTTTCTACTGGAATAAGACCACTTTTGACAAAGCTGGATTAGAGACTCCAAAGTCTTTGGCAGACTTAATGGCAGCAGGCCCTGTATTTAAGGAAAAGCTGGGAGATGATTACTATCCTCTGGCTATGAATGAGTATGACAGAACCATCCTGATGGTATTCTATCTGGAATCCAAGTATGGCAAACCATGGGTTGAGAACAACACTCTTCAGTACAGCGCTGAAGAAATCCAGGACGGCTTAAACTTCATTACTTCTTTAGAGGATGCTCATGTAATCCCAACCATCCAGACCCTGTTAAACGACGGCGCTGAGTCCTTGGACAAGAACCCGAAGTGGATGGACGGCAGATATGCAGGTATCTTTGAGTGGGATTCTTCCGCTTCCAAATTTGAAGGTGCTTTAAACGAAGGCGAAGAGTTTGTAGTAGGCGAGGAATTTACCGATATGGGCGATTCCAAGGGCGGTTTCGCAAAGGTTTCCATGTGCTTTGCAATCTCTGAAAACACCGAGCATCCAGCAGAATGTGCAGCTTTAATCAACTTCCTGTTAAATGAGGAAGAGGGCGTTAAGATTATGGCTTCTGAGCGTGGTATTCCGGCTTCTGCAGCAGGTTTAAAGGTTTGCCAGGACAACAATCTGCTTAATGAAAAAGTAGCAGAAGCAAACAGCAAGGTATTGGCTCATGTAGAATTCCAGTTAGATCCAAAGTTTGAGGCAGCAGCATTAAAGAATACAGACGGCGTTTACTACGATGTTATGGCTGGCTTAAGCTACGGAGATTACGATGCAGAAGAAGCTGCTGAGATTTTAGTAGAAGGCATTGAAGAAGTTTTAAACAAGTAAAGATATGAAGAGATTAGACGAAATTCTAAGAGAAAGAGTTTCGGAGAACGGACAAGAGCTGCTGGCAGAAAGCCGGCAGCTGGGGGAGGCAGAAAACAGCTTTATGCTGGCAGAACGCCTCCCCTTCCGGATGTTCTGTGAGACTGAGTACGGGAACAAAGAAGGCTATCAGGAGATGATTCGTCAATTCAGACAGGTCAAAGACAATGATTACGACCGGATGATAAAAGGAACCTGTCAGGGAAAAGCGGAAGAAAGCCTGGAACTGGCCTATTTTTTTACTGCCTGCGCGGATACCCTGGAAGTAACTTCCATGGAGATTTATGAGCATTACCGTTATCTTGCAGATTTGATGAAAATGACAGCACGCACGTTAAGAGAAGCTGGATTTTTCCAGGATAATCGAATGGGATGTCTGGGAAAAGAGACGCAGGAGCTGTTTGAAGCAGCGATTTTAAAAGGCTGTCGGTTAAAGGTGCTGTCAGCAGAAAAGTATGAAACACTCTGTTGCAAAGGAGGAAAATGAGTATGTCCACCAATAAGGGCTTAAAGAAATGGCTGTCAAATAATCTGGGCCTGGTGTTTATCCTGCCATGGTTTATCGGATTTTTGATTTTCAAGGTATATCCATTTGGTTCATCCTTGTTCTACAGCTTTACCGACTATCATCTGTTTGATGGGATTACAGAATACGGCCTGATGAACTATGAAGAAATCTTTTCCAGCCGTAAGATTATGAAATCCTTTAAGGTTACCTTCCAGTATGCGTTTATGACCGTACCGTTAAAGCTGGTATTCGCATTATTTATCGCTTATATCCTGAACTTTAAGATTAAAGGGGTAAACCTGTTCCGTGTAGCTTACTACATTCCGTCTATTCTGGGCGGTTCCGTAGCGATTGCCGTACTGTGGAAGGCCATCTTTAAAGGCGACGGAATCATCAACATGATTCTTTCGGTATTTGGAATTGCCGGAGTAGACTGGCTGTCTGACCCGAAATATGCGTTGTTTATTATCTGTCTTTTGAGGGTATGGCAGTTTGGTTCGGCCATGGTTATTTTCCTGGCGGCATTAAAAGGCGTATCCCAGGATTTATATGAAGCGGCATCCATTGACGGTGCAGGAAAGTGGAGACAGTTTTTCTCCATTACCGTTCCGATTATCACACCGGTTATTTTCTATAACCTGGTAACCCAGCTGTGTCAGGCGTTCCAGGAATTCAACGGCCCGTATATCATTACCCAGGGCGGCCCGAGAAACTCCACAACGCTGATTTCCCTTCTGATTTACAACAACGCCTTCAAGAGCTACGAGATGGGTCTGGCAAGCGCCCAGGCATGGTGTCTGTTTATCATTGTCTGCGTTCTGACGGTTATTGCGTTCGTAAGCCAGAAGAAATGGGTTTATTATTCAGATGAGGATGGGAGGTAGAGAACATGACAAGAGAAACAAAGAGAAAAATATCCACGTTTCTGCGGTACTTTGTACTGATAGCCGTAGGATTTGTTATGGTATACCCTCTGATCTGGATGGTAGGGGCAACCTTTAAGACCAACAATGAGATTTTCTCCAGCGTAGGATTTATTCCGAAGAACCCAACCTTAGACGGATATAAGAATGCAATGAAGAGCTACGGAGGAGATATTGACCTGGTAAAAGCCATGATTAATACGTACTCCATCGTAATCCCTAAGGTAGTATTTACCATTATATCCGCAACCATTACGGCATATGGATTTGCCCGCTTTGAATTTAAGGGAAAGGGAATCCTGTTTGCAGTCCTGATGTCTACCCTGTTTTTGCCGCAGGTCGTATTAAACGTACCGCAGTACATCATGTTTAATAAATTCGGCTGGATCAACCATCCGATGTACCTGGCATTGATTGTGCCGACCATTTTTGCGACAGATACTTATTTTGTATTCATGCTGATTCAGTTTTTGCGGAATATTCCAAGAGAGCTGGAAGAAGCGGCAAAGATTGACGGATGCAACAGCATTAAGACGTTATGGTATGTAATCGTGCCGATGTTAAAGCCGTCCATCGTATCCTGTGCATTATTCCAGTTTATGTGGTCTTCCAACGACTTTATGGGTCCGCTGCTGTATGTAAATACACCGGCAAGATATCCGGCGTCCATCTTTGTAAAGATGTCCATGGACGGAGACACGGGATTTGACTGGAACCGAGTACTGGCAATGTCCTTAATCTCGATTATTCCATCCCTGATTGTATTTTTCCTGGCTCAGGATTCCTTTATCGACGGTATTGCAGCCGGCGGTGTTAAGGGTTAATTTTATAAGTACTTGAACTTAACAGGGCTGCTGCGAAAACAGTTGTTTTTGCAGTGGCCTTGTGCTATTCTAAAAGATGAGGTTTTCATTATGAAGCTTTTGTTGGTATTGAAAACTGCACGCTGTGCAGTTATTATGGCAGAGGATGGCTCTGCATTTGAGGCGGAAACACCGTATCAGGTATATTTAAATGGAAGAAAAACGCTGGAAAGCCGGAGGACGGTGTTAAGTCTGTATGGACTTCAGCCAGATACAGAGTATGAAGCAAAAGTAATCAGGGATGCGGATACAGAAACCATCCGCTTCCGTACGGATAGAGAATTTGTAACCATCAATGTAAAGGAATTCGGAGCAAAGGGAGACGGCGTCCAGGACGACACCACCTTTTTGCAGGCGGCGATCATGGCCTGCCCGAAAGACAGCAGGGTGCTGATTCCGAAAGGAACGTACCGTCTGACCACCTTGTTTTTAAAAAGCCATATCCGGATTGAACTGGAAGAAGGAGCGGTTCTTTCGGCATTTACCGATCGGGATAAATTTCCTGTTTTCCCAGGCATGATAGAAAGCTGGGACGAGACGGAGGAATACAATCTGGGAACCTGGGAAGGAAATCCTCTCCCTATGTTTTCCGGCATTCTTACGGGTATTGAAGCAGAGGACGTGGTCATTTACGGATCAGGACGGATAGAGGGAAATGCCTCTGCAGATCCGGATAACTGGTGGTACGAACCGAAAAAGATGCGGACGGCATTCCGGCCGAGGATGATTTTTTTAAACCGGTGCAAAAACATTTCCATTCAGGGAATTACGGTACAGAACAGTCCAAGCTGGAATATTCACCCGTATTTTTCCCAGGACTTAAAATTTGTAGATTTAAAGGTATTAAATCCCAAAGATTCCCCGAATACAGATGGGCTGGATCCGGAATCCTGTAAAAACGTAGAGATCCTGGGCGTATATTTTTCTCTTGGAGACGACTGTATTGCCATAAAATCCGGCAAAATTTATATGGGTTCCAAGTACCGGACACCGTCGGAAAACATTACCATCGCACAGTGCTGTATGAGGGACGGTCATGGTTCCATTACCATTGGAAGCGAAATGGCAGGAGGCGTAAAAGGACTGCTGGTAAAAGACTGCAGATTCCTCCATACAGACAGGGGGCTGCGGATTAAGACCCGCAGAGGCAGAGGAAAAGACGCGGTAATTGACCAGGTAAAATTCGAACGGATTTACATGGATCATGTCATGACCCCGTTTGTGGTCAACTGCTTTTACTTCTGCGATCCGGACGGTTATACGGAATACGTAAGAACCAAAGAAAAACTTCCGGTAGACGACCGGACGCCGGAAATTAAGAGCCTGGTGTTCAGAGATATTGAGGTCAGAAACTGCCATGTGGCGGCGGCTTATTTTTATGGCCTTCCTGAGCAGAAGATTGAAGAAATCATAATGGAAAATATTCATGTTACATACGCAGAAAATCCTAAAAAAGATGTTCCGGCTATGTTGGAGGGGGTAGAGCCGATGAGCAGAAAAGGGATTCTTGCAAAAAATATTGGGGAATTGACAATCCGGAATGTAGAAATTGACAATCCGGACGGTCTTTTCGTTGACCTGGCAGGAGTCGATAAGATAATTACAGAATGAGAACTGCAGGTCAGGTTAAGGAGATAGTATGGCGGTTACGATAAAAGATGTGGCAAAAGAAGCCGGAGTTTCTTATTCTACGGTTTCCAGGGCTTTAAATGGCATCGGAACAGAAAATAAGGAAAAACAAAAGAGAATTATTGAGATTGCGGAGCGGATGGGATATACCCGCAATCAGGCGGCAGTGAACTTAAAATTGTCCCGTTCCTATGTAATAGGGCTGTATTTTTCTACGATCAGCCGGATGTCGTCGCCGTTTGTTCTTCACGAAGTGCTGACAGGGGTATACAGCATTGTAGGAAGTCACTACAATGTCGTGGTCAAAGGTATTGATATGCATGAGCCAGGAACCATTAATCCCAGCTATTTTGACGGCATTCTCGTTCTGTCCCAGAAAGATGACGACCTGCCTTTTATGGAAGAAGTTCTTCAAAAGAAAATCCCGATGGTTGTTATTTGCCGGAAGGTGGACATAGACGCTCCGAATGTAACGACAGACGAAGAACAGGCTATGGGAAAGGCTATGGATTATCTCTTAGACAACGGACACCGGAACATCGGAGTGATTGAAGGACAGCCGAATCTGGATTCTACCCGTTTAAGGCACAGGGGATGGCGTCAGTCCATGAGGCGTCATGGCTTTGATCCGGATATGGTGCCGGTAATCTGCGGAAACTACCGTTATGAAAGCGGCTATCAGGCGGCCAAAAGACTGTTGGATTACAAACCGACAGCTCTGTTGTGTTTCAACGATGAAATGGCCTTTGGCGCCAGAGTAGCGGTAACGGAGCGTGGACTTTCGGTTCCGGAAGATGTTTCCCTCATAGGATTTGATAATTGGGATTTATCCGGTTATTCCAGTATGAAATTAACCACCGTAGAGAGAAGCATGAGCGAGATTGCAAAAGAGGGAACCAGGGTTCTGTTAAAGCGCCTGGAAGAAGGAACCATGGATAATCGCCGGATTTACCTGGAAAACAAGCTGATTATCCGAGAAACAGTAAGAGATATCAGAAACGAAAAGAAGGAGAGAAGAGCATGAAACGATTAGAAGAGTATGTCAGAAGCATTCCGGATTTTCCGGAGCCTGGAATTATTTTCAGAGATGTTACCACCATTTTGCAGGATGCAGACGGACTGGAACTGGCGGTCAACCAGTTAAAAGACAGTGTGAAGGATCTGGATTTTGACGTAGTAGTAGGACCGGAATCCAGAGGCTTTATTTTCGGCGTACCAGTTGCTTACGCTCTTCACAAGGGCTTTGTGCCAGTGCGCAAAAAAGGCAAACTTCCCTGCGAAACCATTTCGGCAGAGTATGATCTGGAGTATGGAAGCGCAGTGATTGAAATGCACAAAGACTCCATCAAACCTGGTCAGAAAGTAGTTATCGTAGATGATCTGATTGCTACAGGAGGCACTACCGAAGCCATCATTAAGCTGGTAGAAGAACTTGGGGGAGAAGTAGTGAAAATCTGCTTTGTTATGGAGCTGGCTGGACTGAAGGGAAGAGAAAAGCTGGCGGGATACGACGTATATTCTGCTATTACCTACGAAGGAAACTAATGAACAGGGGCTGCCGCATAAAAAGGTTATTTTGTGGCAGCCCCTTTTTTACAGAGAGAGAGCTTATGAAAGTAACAACACTCATCGAAAACCACACATCCCGCAGGGATTTATCTGCAGAGCATGGCCTTTCTTTTCTGATAGAAGACGGTCAGGAAACCATTTTATTTGATGCAGGAAACAGCGGGGCAGTCTGGGACAATGCAAAAAAGCTGGGAATCCGTCCGGAGGCCGTTACCTGCGCGGTATTAAGCCACAGTCATTACGACCATGCGGGCGGCCTGATGGAAGGCGTGTCCAGGGGACTATCCTGTCCTCTGGTAGTAGGAGAAGGCTTTTTTGATAAAAAATACCGGATCCAGAACGAAGAAGCAGGGGTTTATACGTACCTGGGATGCGGATTTTCAAAAGAAGAAGCAAAAAAGGCATTTGGAACCATACGGATTTGTCAGGAAATTTTGCAGATTAGTCCCCATTGTTTTGCAACAGGCAGGTTTAAAAGAACCAGTTTAGGGGAAGAACTATCTAAAAGGTTTGTAAAAGAAACGGATGGGCGCCTGACTGTCGATTCATTTGAAGATGAGATTTGCCTGGTTCTGGAACTGCCGGAAAAAAATGCAGTCGGTGTAATCGCCGGATGCAGTCATCCAGGAATTTTAAATATGCTGGAAACTGTAAAAGAGCGGTTTCCAGGCCGACGTCTGGCTTTCGTAGCAGGAGGAATCCACTTAAAGGACAGGGAAAGAAGCTGCCAGGAACGGGTCATGCAGGGGCTTACCCGCCTGGGAGCAGAGCGGCTTTACCTGAATCACTGCTCTGGAGAAGGACTTTTTGGGACTTGGGAGAAGCCGATAATTTCCCTTGGGAGCGGCGATTGTCTGTTCCTGGCAGACAAAATTTGACATTTGCTTGCATTTTCGCTTAAAAAAATTTATAATGAATACTACTTATGAAAATCTTGGAAAACGTTGGAAAGGAGCGGGTGACAGCCGATGGAAAATATAAAAAAACGAAGAGATTTGGATATGGAACTGGAAGCACCGGCTGACTTTACGAGTCCGGAAGAGTTATATCAGGAACTGATTACCAGGATTAGAAGATACCATCCTTCCGACGATATCAGCATGATTGAAAAGGCGTATAAGGTTGCATACAGCGCCCACGAAGGACAGAAGAGAAAATCAGGAGAACCGTACATTATCCATCCGTTGTGCGTTGCTATTATTCTGGCAGATCTGGAGTTGGATAAGGAAACCATTGAGGCAGCCCTTCTTCACGACGTAGTAGAAGATACGGTTATGACGTTAGACGAGCTGACCAAAGAGTTTGGATCCGAGGTAGCCCTTCTGGTAGACGGCGTTACTAAGCTGACCCAGTTGTCCTGGTCTAAGGACAAGACGGAGATCCAGGCAGAAAACCTGCGCAAGATGTTTCTTGCTATGGCAAAAGACATCCGCGTAATCTTAATTAAGCTGGCAGACCGCCTTCACAACATGAGGACGCTTCAGTACCAGAGTCCGGCCAAGCAGAAGGAAAAAGCAAGGGAAACCATGGATATTTATTCCCCCATTGCCAACCGGCTTGGTATTTCCAAAATTAAGATTGAGCTGGACGATTTGGCGCTGAAATATTTAGAGCCGGACGTTTATTACGATTTGGCAGAAAAGATTTATCTCAAAAAAGACGAGAGGGAGGCCTTTGTGGAGTCCATTGTAAAAGAGGTGGGACGCCACATGGAAATGGCCGGCATCAAGGCAGAAATCAGCGGCCGCGTTAAGCACTTCTTTAGCATTTACCGTAAGATGGTCAACCAGAAAAAGACCCTGGACCAGATTTACGATTTGTTTGCAGTCCGGATTATCGTAGAAAATGTAAAAGACTGTTATGCAGCTTTAGGCGTTATCCACGAGATGTACAAACCTATCCCAGGCCGGTTTAAAGACTACATTGCCATGCCAAAGCCCAATATGTACCAGTCTCTCCATACAACCTTAATCGGCAGCAACGGACAGCCTTTTGAGATTCAGATCCGTACGTATGAGATGCACCGTACTGCGGAATACGGTATTGCCGCCCACTGGAAATACAAAGAGAGCGGAAGCGGTCAGGTAGCGGCAGGAAGCGAAGAGGCAAAGCTTAGCTGGCTGCGCCAGATTCTGGAGTGGCAGAAGGAAGCAGACGATGGCAAAGAGTTTTTAAGCCTGATTAAAAACGATTTGAACCTGTTTTCGGAAAACGTGTACTGCTTTACCCCTTCCGGAGACGTAAAAACCCTTCCCAGCGGTTCTACCCCCATTGACTTTGCTTATGCCATTCACAGTGCAGTAGGCAATAAGATGGTAGGCGCGAAGGTAAACGGCAAATTAGTGCCGATTGATTACGTCCTGCAGAACGGCGACCGGATTGAGATTATTACCTCCCAGAATTCCAGAGGCCCCAGCAGGGACTGGCTTGCCCTGGTAAAGAGCACCCAGGCCAAAAACAAGATTAACCAGTGGTTTAAGAGCGAGTTAAAAGAAGACAACATCCTTCGGGGCAAGGACATGATCGAGCGTTACTGCAAGGCAAAAGGCATTAACTATGCGGAGATCAACAAGCCGGAGTTCCAGGAAAAGGTTATGCGCCGCTATGCGTTTCGGGACTGGGAATCGGTTCTGGCATCCATTGGCCACGGCGGTTTAAAAGAAGGCCAGGTTGTCAACAAGATGCTGGAAGAGCAGCGCAAGAAACAAAAGAAAGAGATTACCGATTCCAATATTTTAGACGGCATTGCCGATACCAACGGCAAAGTGCCCATTGCGGCCAGCAAGTCCAAAAACGGCATTGTAGTAAAGGGAATCCACGATTTGGCAGTGCGTTTTTCCAAGTGCTGCAGTCCGGTTCCAGGAGATGAGATCGTGGGGTTTGTGACCCGCGGACGCGGCATTTCCATCCATCGTACCGACTGCGTCAATATTATCAATCTGCCGGACGATGAGCGGATGAGGCTGCTGGACGCAGAATGGCAGGCGCCGGAAAGCGAAAGCAACAAAGCCACCTACTCGACGGAGATTAAGATTTACGCCAACAACCGGATGGGAATGTTTGTGGATATTTCCAAGGTGTTTACGGAACGTCAGATTGATATTACGGCGATGAATGTCCGCACCAACAAGCAGGGAAAAGCCACGATTATTATGACCTTTGATATTCATGGAAAAGAGGAATTAAGCCAGCTGACCAACCGGATTCGTCAGGTGGAAGGCGTTTTGGACATTGAAAGAACTACAGGCTGATCCGCCTTTAAGGAGACCACATGAGCAAATTGAGAATAGAAACCATGGTGCTGGGAATGGTCAGCACCAATACCTACATTTTATACAAAGAAGGGGAAAACCAGGCAGTCATCGTAGATCCGGCGGCTGCTCCGGAACGGATTCTGGAAAAGTGCCGTCAGCTTTCCCTGACTCCTGCTGCGATTTTGCTGACCCATGGCCATTTTGACCACATTGGAGCGGCAGAAGAGATTTGCAGGAAGTATCCGGCAGAGGTAATTGCAGGAGAAAAAGAAGACGGGCTGATGAGGGATCCCATCCGGAACCTCTCCAGTCAGTTTGGAAGCAGTTTTACAGCAAAAGCCACCAGACTGGTAAAGGATGGAGACGTGATTTTCCTGCTGGGAATGGAGATTCAGGTCATGGAGACACCTGGGCATACCCCTGGTTCTGTCTGCTATTATATTCCGGATGAGGAAGTGCTGTTAAGCGGAGATACCTTGTTCTGCGAGTCTTACGGCAGAACAGATTTTCCTGGAGGAAGCGGTTCCCAGATGATTCAGTCCATAGGAAGGCTTTTGACGCTTCCGGAAGAAACTATGGTTTATCCAGGACATGAGGGGCCTACTGCCATTGGCCATGAAAAACAATACAATCCCATTACGGCATATCTGCGCTAGACTGGAGAGTATGATGATAGGAATTTTATTAAACGACAATGCATATGAACAGGACATCAGAGAACTTCTGATGGCCTTTTACTCCGGCGAAACCTTTGCGCACCAGAAGGGAGCAGAGGTTTCCTTTTATGTGGAAGGAACAGTAAATGAAACCAGGGATCAGTTTACAATCCGTTTTCTGGATAAAGACGGACAGCCGATTCAGAATGAAGAGGAAAAGAACCAGCCCTGGACTGGATTTCCAGAAGAGCTTTCCGGCGAATGGGAGGAGTTCTGCCGCAGCCTTCCCATCTCCCTCCCTTATCAGGATCGGACGGTGTCAAAGAGCAAAATCAAGCGCCGCTTGTACTTTATGCTCTATACCCGCACAGGAAAGCTGCTGCCATGGGGCACATTAACCGGCATCCGTCCAACTAAAATTGCCATGAGCAGGCTGGAGGACGGATGGAAGGAAGAAGACGTCCGGAATTATATGAGGCAAATGTACCTGACCGGACAGGAAAAGCTGGATTTAAGCGTAGAGATTGCGGCCAGGGAGCTGAAACTTCTGGAACCCTTAAACTATGAAAAAGGCTACAGCCTGTATGTGGGGATTCCATTTTGCCCGACTACCTGCCTGTACTGTTCCTTTACCTCTTATCCCATTGGAAAGTGGAAGGGTAGGACGGGAGAGTATTTAGCCGCGTTATTTAAAGAGATGGAGTATACGGCCGAAAAAATGAAGGGCCGTCCATTAGATACCATCTATTTTGGAGGCGGTACGCCAACCTCTCTGGATGCAGAAGATTTGGACAAACTTCTGACCAAATTATGGGAGACGTTTCCAGTGGATCAGGCGTTAGAATTTACCGTAGAGGCCGGAAGGCCGGACAGTATTACCAGGGAAAAGCTGGAAGTGTTAAAGCGCCATGGAGTGACCAGAATCTCTATTAATCCCCAGACCATGAAACAGGAAACCCTGGATATTATCGGCCGTCATCATACGGTGGACATGGTAAAGGACACGTTTGCCATGGCAAGAGAGATCGGGTTTGACAATATTAATATGGACCTTATTATCGGCCTTCCGAAAGAGACCAGCGAAGACGTAAGAGCGACTATGGAAGAAGTAAAGAAACTGGGGCCGGATTCCATTACCGTCCATTCTCTGGCGATTAAGCGGGCGTCCAGGCTTCACCTTTTATGGGAGGAATACAAAGACCAGACCGGCAGGGACATTGACGCCATGGCAGAAGTAACTGCGAATACGGCAAGGGAAATGGGACTGGAGCCATATTATTTGTACCGTCAGAAGAATATGGCAGGGAACTTTGAAAACGTAGGCTATGCAGCTCCTGGAAAAGCCTGTATTTATAATATATTGATTATGGAAGAGCTGCAGACCATAGCGGCCTGTGGGGCAGGAACCACCACGAAACTGATTTTTCCGGCAGAAAACCGCAAAGAGCGGGTAGAAAATGTCAAGGATGCAGACCAATATGTGGAAAGAATTGACGAAATGCTGGAAAGAAAAGAAAAAATGCTAACAATTCAGCCGCTTACAGCGGGCAAGAAGACGCAGAGCTGAATTGTTATAAAAAAACACTTGCAAATTGGGAAAAGTAATTTACAATGAATAGCAGATACGCAGTTTTAATGAATGGGAGAGAATAAGATTATGCCATTGAAGAAAAAGCCAGTAACCGGCATGAAGGACATATTGCCAGCAGAAATGCAGATTCGGGAATATGTCACAAGCCAGATTAAAGAAACCTATAAAAGCTTCGGTTTTTCTCAGATTGAGACCCCTTGTGTGGAACATATTGAAAATCTGACCAGCAAACAGGGCGGCGACAATGAAAAACTGATTTTTAAGATTTTAAAGAGGGGCGAAAAGTTAAACTTAGAGACTGCCCAGACGGAAAGCGATGTGGCAGACGGCGGCCTGCGTTACGATTTAACCCTGCCTCTTTCCAGATATTATGCAAATAATTCCGCTTCCCTTCCATCTCCGTTTAAGGCGCTGCAGATGGGCAGCGTATGGAGGGCAGATCGTCCCCAGAAGGGACGGTTCCGCCAGTTTGTCCAGTGCGATATCGACATTTTAGGCGATGCGACCTCTATGGCAGAGATCGAACTGATTCTGGCAACTACTACGGCGCTGGGAAAAATCTGTAAAGATGAGAAGTTTACAGTTCGTATCAATGACCGGAACATTTTAAAAGCCATGGCAATTTACAGCGGTTTTCCGGAAGAATCCATGGATCAGGTATTCATTACCCTGGACAAGTTAGACAAGATTGGTATGGACGGCGTTCAGGCAGAGTTAAAGGAAAATGGATTTTCCGAAGAAAGCATTGCAAAGTATACAGAATTATTATCTTCCGTTACCGCAGATTCCAAGGGCGTTTTAAATCTGGGACAGGCTTTAAGCGGCGTGCTTGGAGAGAACGTTGCAGAAAATCTGGCTCATATTATGGATACCGTTACCAGCGTTCTGGATACAGAAGCAGACTGCCGTCTGGTGTTTGACCCGACTCTGGTTCGCGGCATGGGCTACTATACAGGTACGATTTTTGAAGTATCCGTAGAGGGACTGGGCTATTCCGTAGCAGGCGGCGGCCGCTATGACAAGATGATTGGCAAATTTACCGGCATGGATACTCCGGCCTGCGGATTTTCCATTGGTTTTGAGCGAATTGTCGGAATGCTGTTAGATAAGGGATTTACCGTTCCGTCGGCTGGCGGCAAGGTTGCTTATTTATTTGAAAAAGGCCTGGCTGCCGATACTCTGGCAGAAGTAATGAAAGAGGCTATGGAAGCCAGAAAAGCAGGAACTCAGGTTTTAGTGGCACAGATGAATAAAAACAAAAAATTCCAGAAAGAGCAGCTGACAAAAGAAGGCTACGGGGAATTTAAAGAATTTTATAGAGAAGCACTGAAAAAGTAAAAGGAGATGTACAATCATGGCAGAAGCAATGTTAGGATTAAAGCGTACCCACCGCTGTACCGAAGTAACCACAAGCGACATTGGAAGCAAGGTTACCGTTATGGGATGGGTGCAGAAGAGCAGAAATAAAGGCGGCATTATTTTCGTAGACTTAAGAGACCGTTCCGGAATCCTTCAGCTTATTTTCGAGGAAAAGGACTGCGGCACAGAGAATTTTGCAAAAGCAGAAAAGCTGAGAAGTGAATTTGTCATTGCAGTAGTCGGTACAGTAGAAGCACGTTCCGGCGCGGTCAATGAAAACCTGGCTACCGGCGCTATTGAGATTCGGGCAGAGCAGCTTCGTATTTTATCGGAATCTGAAGTTCCTCCTTTCCCAATCGAGGAAAACAGCAAGACCAAAGAAGAACTGCGCTTAAAATACCGGTTCTTAGATATCAGAAGACCAGATATCCAGAGAAATCTGATGCTGCGCAGCAAGGTTGCAACCATGGCCCGTCAGATTCTGGCAGAAGAGGGATTCTGGGAGATTGAAACCCCGACTCTGATTAAGAGTACCCCAGAGGGAGCAAGAGATTACCTGGTTCCGAGCCGTGTGCATCCAGGATCTTTCTACGCCCTTCCACAGTCTCCTCAGCTTTTTAAGCAGTTATTAATGTGCTCTGGCTGCGACCGTTACTTCCAGCTGGCCCGCTGCTATCGGGATGAGGATCTGCGTGCAGACAGACAGCCGGAGTTTACCCAGATTGATATGGAAATGTCTTTTGCAGATGTAGACGATGTAATCGGAGTCAATGAAAAGCTGCTCCAGAAGTTATTTAAAGAAGTGTGCAACTTCGATATTACCCTTCCGATTCCAAGAATGACCTGGCGGGAAGCAATGGATCGCTTTGGTTCTGATAAGCCGGATCTGCGCTTTGGAATGGAACTGAAAAATGTAACGGAATTAGTAAGAAACTGCGGTTTCGGCGTATTTACCGGAGCCATTGAAAACGGCGGTTCTGTTCGCGGTATTAACGCAGAGGGACAGGGCGCTATGCCAAGAAAGAAAATCGACGCCCTGGTGGAATTTGCAAAGGGATTTGGCGCAAAGGGACTGGCTTACCTGGCTATTCAGGAGGACGGCAGCTACAAGTGCTCCTTTGCCAAGTTTATGACAGAAGAAGAGTTAAAGGCCCTGGCAGACGCTATGGACGGAAAACCAGGAGATCTGCTGTTATTTGCTGCTGACAAAGACAAAGTCGTATTTGACGTATTAGGAAACCTGCGTTTAGAGCTGGCAAAACAGCTGGGACTGTTAAAGAAAGATGACTTTAAGTTCCTGTGGGTAACCGAGTTCCCGTTATTAGAGTATTCTGAAGAAGAAAACCGTTATGTGGCAATGCACCATCCATTTACCATGCCGATGGACGAAGACCTTCCGCTGATTGACACCAATCCAGGCGCAGTCCGCGCAAAGGCATATGACATTGTATTAAATGGTACTGAGATGGGCGGCGGTTCTGTCCGTATCCACCAGGCTGATATTCAGGCAAAGATGTTTGAAGTATTAGGATTTACTCCAGAACGAGCAAACGAGCAGTTTGGTTTCCTGTTAGAGGCATTTAAGTATGGAGTACCGCCTCACGCAGGTCTGGCATACGGCTTTGACCGTATGATTATGCTGATGGTAGGCGCAGATTCTATCCGCGACGTCATCGCATTCCCGAAGGTAAAAGACGCTTCCTGTCTGATGACCGAAGCGCCGACCCCAGTGGATCCAAAGCAGTTAGAAGAGCTGGGAATCGAAGTATCCAAGGCAGAGGAAGAATAATTATAAAACAAAAATGTCAGGGTGTATGAATTAAATTTCTTACACCCTGACATTTATTATAGAACCTGATTTTATTTGCGGCCAGGAACCGGTATAGAACAGGTTAAAGCTGCTGTTTTAGCCCTATCAGGGTTTCTTTGGAAAGTTCCGTAAATTCCAGGATTTTTTCCTCCGGCATTCCCGCCAGCAGCATTTTGAGGGCAACGCTGTTGAGTCCTTCGGTTCGGCCTTCCATTCTGCCGGTTTCTGTACATTCTCTCAGCACCCGATCGACAGCTTCACACATATTGACACTCCCCCTTTGATTCGTTCTTGCATAGTTGATTAGCTGCGCATAGTTTTTGGTAGTGTTTGTTACCAGAGAGGCCAGATAGGCAACTTCGATGTTTACATCAGAAAGAATTTCAGGAAGATGTAGTCCGCCGCTTTTGTACAAGCCTTTTACAGCAGTAAACAACTTCAGAACGTCATCGGAGTATGCGCCTGGATGTTCGAAGATGTGAAGATTGGCCTCATTGACACATAATAGGTACATCTGGTAATCATTAAAATACATCCTGGCATAATCACTTCTTCCAAAGTCCATCATATCCGATAAGTTTTTTGGCCCGTCCCATGGCTTTTCACCCCAGTAAATGACAATGGTGTAGCATGGAAACAGCTTATCGTGTCTGGTGTAGCTGGAAAGAAATTCGTCCAGACCGGTAAGGTCTCTGGACTTTCGATGGTTTCCGGCTGCCCTTTCAAACTGGCTGAGATAGGTCAAAGCATCATATACCAGGCAGCGAAGAGGCATGGCATAATGGATAGCCTGCTGGTTTTCGATACCCAGGATCCGGTAACACTCCCCGTTTTTTCCTAGCTTTAGCACGTCTCTGGCTCTTTTAATGGTCTTTTGGAATTCCCTGCTGAAAATACTGAAAGAGACATCCGGCGGTAAATCATTCAGAGAATCAGGATGTAGAATGTTGTTCCCGTCAAACAGACAGGAATTGAACAGGTCTGCGAAATGCTCATTCTGGCACCAGAAATTTTTTAAGGGGATGTCAGGAGAGGTATCGCAGAAAGTATAAAGTGGCGTCGATTTTATGACAAAAGCCTCCTTTGATGAAATTCGAAATCCACCGTATACGAACGCTCCTCTTATCGATATAGCAGAACTCTGCAATATCCGTATCTGGATTATAGCATCGAAGGAAAAGTGATGCAAGGTCTATTATTGTCTATTCTGCTCCTACTCCTCTTTTTCGTGCATCAGAGAAGCTAAAAGCTGTTCATTTTTAATGACAATCATACCGTCTACCTTGTCAATAGCCCCTAACTCCCGAAATTTTTTAAAGAGACGGCTGACCGTCACGGGATGCATTCCCAGAAATTTCGCTATTTCTACAAAAGAAAAGGTTTTGGGGATTACGGAATATGTTCCCTGCTTGACCTGGCAGCTTAACAGCCACTGACAGAACTGGGCAGTCCGGTTGCCGTCTACCATGGTCTGGAGTTTATCGATCAGTTCCAGATAGTTTCTGGTAATGGAACTCAAAATTCCTCTCATAAAGTCTGGGGACTGGGATAGTAATTCCTGTACATGGCTCCCTGTAATTTTATAATAAACACAGTCTGTTTTAGCGGTAATCCAGCAGGTGTCAGGATGAACCAGATAATTCCAGGACTGGCTGTCGCTCCATTCGTCAAAAAACTGACGGCTTAACATGGCGGAGAAACCAGCCACCCGTTTTTCTCCGTAATACAAGTGAATCCGTTCTTCTCCAGATTCGCTGTAGCTGGTCAGGGCAGAAATGCCCGTATCCAGAAAATAGATAGTCTCAGAAACATTATCAAGCAAAGGGTTACAGATAAACTCCCCTTTTTTTACTTCTTTCCGGACTCCGAATCGGACAAAATCATCCCGTATGGTATAATTATTCATTTTTGTCAGTATTCCTCCTGTCAGTAATTTTGGTTGCCAGGCATCCGCAAAAGCTGCCGGCGGCAGATTTTCCGGTATCAATGGTAAGAATCTGGCGTACTCCCATCAGGGATATATCCTCTTTTTCATGAGTAATCAGAACAACCGTTTTTCCGGCGCTTTTTTTTCTGGTATCCGCAGCGACCAGACGTCTGGTATCCGCATCCAGACCTTTAAAGGGTTCGTCTAAAAAAAGGATGTCATAGTCTGCAAGAAGGGCTCGCAGAATGGCAACTCTGCGTTTCATTCCGCCGGACAATTCGCGGACAGGCTGGGAAAAGCATCCGGTCAGTCCGACTTGTTCCATGGCAGCAATAATATCAGACTTTTTTAATTCTGGAGCAACGAGACGGATGTTGGAAACCGGACTTAAGTTTTTACACAGCCGATCTTCCTGAAATACCGCGCTTATCTTTTTGTGGGAAAGACCGGAAATAGAACCGGAATCCGCCTGTTCCAAGCCCATAAGGATTCGGAGAAGAGTGGTTTTCCCGCAGCCGGAAGGCGCCATGATGGCGGTTGCCTGTCCATCAGGGATAACGGCGGAAAACTTGTTCAGGACAATATGGTCTCCATAAGATTTACAAAGATTTTCTAACACAATATCCATGCTTACATCCTCTCCAGACGTTTTACGCCCATATCCAAAAGCTTTAAAAAGAAGGTTTCAAAGGTAAGACTGACAATGACAATTACCAGTGTCCAGGCAAACAAATCAGGGGTGTTTAAGAAAATTTTGGCATTGTAAAGACTTTCTCCGATCGATCCGTCAGGAATGCCAATGACTTCTGCCGCAATTCCGGATTTCCAGCACAGTCCCAGACCAATGGTGCAGGCAGACTGGAAGAAAGGAAGCACCTGGGATACATAAATATAACGGATGGTTCTTCCTGGCGGCAGGGCGAAGACTTGTGCCATTTCTAAAAGTTCCTGGCTGGTGCTTAAAATTCCATCCAATACGTTGGTGTAAATCACTGGAAAGACCATTAAAAAGGAAATAAACACCGATAAATTTTTAGATGGAATCCAAATCAGGGCCAGAATAATAAAAGATGCTACCGGAATTGCTTTTATGGTAAGAATAAAAGGAGACAGCAGCTCTTTGACCAGACGGAAACGGGCGGACAGGGCGGCCAGCAGAACCCCTATAAAAGCAGCTGATAAAAATCCAACAGAAATTCGGGAAAGGGAAAAACCAATGGCCTCCCAGAAGGGAAGCGTCCTGACTAAAGATGTGAGGCGTACCAGGACGGAAATGGGAGAAACCAAAAGAATTTCCTGCCCAAGAGCCTGGCTTGCAAGCTGCCAGACCATCAGCCAGAAAAGGGCGGCCCACAGACGGAGCCTGGGGCGGGAAGACGTCTCAGAGTTTTTCTGGGATGCCTGGTCTGGCTTAGGAAAAACAGGGGAAGAAATGCCTTCCCCTGCCTGACCGGATTTATGGAAGATAGTAAAATTCATCTGTAGGAAGCGCTCCGCCTACAGCGGCTGGATTCTGCTGATATAAAGAATCCAGGTAACCGGAGAGCTTCTCCTTCATCTCTTCTCCGTCAATATAGGTAATGTTGCATTCCGGAATCGCTTTTACGGCAACCGGAGCAGGAACAATCTCATACTTTCCAACCAGTTCGGCGCCTTTCTCTACGTTATTGTTTACGAAATCCACAGATTCCTGATAGCGGGCCATAAAGTCGGCAATTTCTTTTGGATGTTCGTTGACAAATTCTGTGCGGGCCACTACAACGCCGGTAATCATGGCAGACGGAGCTGCAGCGCCTTCCTGGAGTTTATCCCATTCTTCGCTTAAATCTAAAGCGGTGCGGATGGTTTCCACCTTAGACTGTGCGGTAGTCACAAACGGCTGAGGCAGCATGGCGATAGCATTTTCAGAAGAAGTCAAGGCAGCCAGACATTCGGTATGTTCGCTTTTCCACTCGATGGTAACGTCTTTTTCCGGATCAATGCCGTTCTGAGAAAGAACGTAGTTTAAACCATATTCCGGAGTAGCGCCTTTTCCGCTGGCATAAATGGTTTTGCCTCTTAAATCTTCTACGGAATGAACGGTGTCGCCATTCTCTACAATGTAGAGAACGCCTAAGGTGTTGACTGCCAGGACTTCTACGCCGCCTTTGGTATTGTTAAACAGGACAGAAGCCATATTAGCCGGTACGGCAGCTATATCAGCCTGTCCCTGAACCAGTTTTGGGGTAACTTCGTCAATCGCTGCTGCAATGGTGAAGTTGTAATCATAGTCCCCTGCGTTTCCGGCATCAGAATCATCCATAAACTTTACCATACCCATGGCAGTCGGGCCTTTCAGCGCCATAACGTGGATAGTGGTTTCGTCCCCGTTTGTTTCAGATGCCTGGGCGGTGTCTGCTTCAGACGCAGCAGAAGCTTCTGTGCTTTCTTCAGGGGCGGCAGTTTCCGTCAGGCTTTCGGTCTGTGCTGCGGTGGTCTGTGCAGCCGTAGTATCGGAAGTATCGGCAGCGCCGGTACAGCCTGCTAAAAGAGCGGCCGTAAGCGAAACAATACAAGTAAGTGACAGTGCCTTTTTCATAAGTATCCTCCTTTTCTTAACGCCCATCAGTGGGAGCTGATGTCTGAATGCGTCAGGATCTATTTTACACGGTTAGGAACAACTAAGTCAATAGGGAATTGAGGCGGTATTCGTTGGGAGTCATGCCAGTGACCTTTTTAAACTGTCGGGAAAAATATTTTTCGTCTTCGTATCCTACTTCGTGGGCAATCTGCCGGATTTTAATAGAAGAGTCTTCTAATAATCGTTTTGCATGATGAATCCTTAAATTATTGAGATAAGTAACCATGCTGATATGAAAGGTGTTTTTAAATTTCCGGCAAAGATATTCTTTATTTACATAAAACATCTGAGCGCAGGCAAACTGACTGAAAGGCTGATTATAATTCAGCTCCAGATAGTGCGCTACCTGATAAATCATATCGGATTCCGGCGAATGAAAATCTTTCAGTTCCTGATACAGGAAAAATATATCCATATGAATCCGGTGTTTGAACTTACTGAAAGAAAAAGAAAATCCGGAATCACAAACATCAGCATAACAGCATAGGCGGTAGGAGGACTGATGGTAAAATCCTTGATGACGTTTTTCAAACATATGTGCCCAATTGGTAAAAAGCTGTTTTTCTTCTTCAATTACCTGCAGCACATTTTCCAGCTGCGGATGGGAAGTACCCAGGCGGTAATTCAGCCAGTTGTCGATTTTCTGATCAACCAGTTCTTCGTTGCCAGTCAGAAGAGCAGAAAGCAGCCAGCGATCTTTTTCTTCGGATGAAGGCAAAAGAGGGTGGTGTTCGAGAAAATTTGAAGAAAAACCATCAATCCGGCATAAGACAGGTGTCAGGGAGACAGAATCCAGACATCCATATGCTTTTTTTGACTGGGCAAGAGTTTCTTTCAGCTTATTCGGAAACGTTCCGGATAGAGAAAGTCCCATGGAAACTGGAAAAGAAAATTGGGCATTCCATTCAGTCAGGTGCTGCTCTAATTGATTTAAAATTTCAGAAGCCGGATTGGACAAGAAAAACAAAATTTCCTGAGAATCACCGGAAGGCAAAAGAAAACCAGCTTTGGTATCTTCACCAAAAGTTCCAAGCATATCACGAAAAACAGAAAGCTCGTCCTGATTAGGGGCAAAAGGTTTCAGGAGACAGCAGGCAAATCCGTAGGCGGGCTGACTGCCAAGTTCCGGACAAAGCTGAATCAGTTCCTGATAAGTTTGCTCCGGCTGTTCCCCAGCTAATAATTTAGAAAGCAGATTTTCTTTGCACAGGGCAGTCATCGAGTGAATTTTGTCTGCATGTGACTGGACAGCGGATCGTAAAGATTCCTCTTCGTTCCAGGAGCAGACTGCCTTCTTTACTGCGGCGATCAACTGATTTTGATCCAGGGGCTTTAATAGATAATCTATGCCTCCGTTTTGCAGAGAACCTCTGACATATTCAAAATTATTATATCCGGAGATGACAACTACTTTCGTATGGAAAGGCGCATGGTTGACGTATTCCATTAAGTCAATACCAGATAAATCCTGCATAACAATATCAGTAATCAGAATCTCCGGCTGTTCCTGTTCCATAATCCGGATGGCATCTTGAAGATTGGAGGCCTCTAAAATCTGTGTGATTCCCAGTTCATTCCAGGGGACCAGCAACTTCACAGCAGTAATTACATGAGCTTCATCATCAACAATCATTACCTTCATTTCTAAATCTCCTTGTTGGCGGTATTTTCTTCTAACATATCGTAATCGATCTGGATATGGACAGTAGTGCCGCAGATGTCATTGCTTTCATAATACATAGTACACTGATTTTTAAAATATAGTAAAAGACGCTGATATACGTTATAAATACCAATACTGTTGGAAACAAAACGCTGTTCCTTTGCTTTTTCAATAGGCTGGTATTCTTCTGAATCCGCAGAAAACAGATTCAGTGAGGAAACAAATCCTTTTACATCTGAATTGGCCATGCTGCTTCGAACCTGCTCCAGAGACTCATTAATTTGAGAAAGCTTTTCAAAAGACATTCCGATTCCATTATCCTCTACGAAAATATGAAGATAACGTTCCTGGCGATAGGCACGTATCACAAGACGTCCATTTTCCATTTTCAGCAAATTGCCATGGCGGATAGAATTTTCTGCCAGGGGCTGCAGCGTCATTTTCGGAATCAGCATGGATTTTACCTCGTCAGGTATCTCAAAAACGGAGGTCATATTACTGGGAAAACGCATTTTTTGTAGCTGCAGATACACATCAATGTAATGCAGGGCATCTGTAATGGGAACCAGACTTTGCCTGGTATCCATGGAATAGTGCATCATCTGTCCAAGGGAAGTAATGGACTGGTATAAAGGCAGATTGCCGCCTTCCAGTGCATTAGTAGCCAGACATTGAAGAGTATTGTGGATAAAATGCGGGTTAATTTGGGCTTGTAAGGCCTTTAATTCACTGGTCCGGTTGGCAAGTTCCAACTGATATTGATGAATGGTAAAATGCCGGATAGAGTGAATCATTTTCCGGATGGCAATCAGCATACGTCCGATTTCATCATTCTGGGTATAGGTGATAAAAGAGGACATTTTTGTATTTAAATCTCCCTGACTTACTGCTTCAGCATAGGCAGTGGCCTGTTTTAATGGCTGGGTAAGACGAATGGCAGTAATAAAAATAAGTAAAAGCTCTGCCGCAGTGACAGTAATGAAGGAATAGAACATTAAGTTGAAAAAGTGGTTGGCTTTTGCATAGACAAAATCCTTTGGGGAAATTTTTATCAGATACCAGTCAAATGGTTCTAAAGGGATTCTGCTGCAGATGATTAGATTGTCCTTCTGGGTTTCTACTAAATGGGCTTTTTCATAGTCTAAATCAGAGGACAGGATATCCAGTAAAATCGAGGATTTTGTTTTGGTTGCGATTTCTGATGGATTGCTGCTGTAAATATAGTTGCCGTCGCCATCCAGAATACATAACGATTCCTCTTCTTTAAACAAAGGACGGCACATTTCTTCCAGAACAGAAACCGGAATATCAATCGAAAGCTCGCCTAATGCATCTGTAGCAGAAGGAATCTGGTAAATAGGCATATGTATGGTAAAGACCAGATTGAATTTCCGATTTGCCAGATTAAGAAAGTTATAGTCGGACTGCATATGAGTTGGACTTACATAGGTGTGATAAGGTTCGCAGGGAAAGGTTCGTTCTGCATTCAGGTAAATATGATCCTTCTCATAGCGCTGCATATCCTGCTGGAGAAGCAGGGATTTTTTTAGATGAAAGGCAGAAAGGTGAATTTGAGAGGATTCTGGAAGGCTGGAAAAGAGCATTTGCATAAAATCAAAAATTCGGGATTCTGTCTGCAAAAGCTGATAGTCAGAAAGGTGATCTTCCTCTCCGGATAAAATATCCATAACTTCCGAATTGAAATACAAGCCTCTGGCGGTGTAGTCTGCCAGACGGAGATAATCAGAAATACTATTTCCGGAGGATGTTAAAGCATCTGTAGACTGGGAAACAAATTCTTGGTCCAGAGAGGTACGGATATATTCATAGGAAAAAAACCAATAGAAGGCAAATGGGATCATAATGCAGAAAGACAGCAAAATCAGCACCTTAATACGAATGCTGATAAATGGTTTAGTATTCATAAAACTCCCCCCAAACAACCAAATATGGGATTAGTATACTACAAAAATATAAAAAGTCAAAATAGTCCTCCTAACAAATCAAAAACGTGAGTGTAATAAAAGAAGGACATACGGTACAATAAATTCATCAAATCAAAGAGACACTGTAAAGGACAGAAAGGAAAACAGGGATTGGATGGGGACAAGCCCCATGGTATGATAAAATAACTAAATACCAGGAGGTTTGGACATGAGGAAAAACATCAAATGCGGAATCATACTTCTTCTGCTTGCAGCAGCTGCAGGATGCGGGAATACGCAAACAGCAGAACAGCAGAAGGAACTGGCAAAAGTTACCTTGACCATCAGTCTGCCGGAAGCGGAATGGAGCGGATACACAGAAGGACTGACAGCACTGTATCAGAAAACTCATCCTGAAATTCAAGACATCAAATGGAATCTGGTGGATCGCAGTATGTATTCGGATTTGCTAAATGTCAGTGTGGCATCACAGAATATTCCGGATATGATAAGCGTAGGATACGGCGATTCGTTAGAACTGTGGAAAGAACAGCTGGTTCCATTAGAAGAAAGCCGGTTTGACCAAATTTTTTCCAAAGAACTTCTAAAAAAGGGAAAGCTGAAAGACTCTCTTTACTCCATACCGATTGCGGTTTTAGCCAGAGGCGTTCTTTATAACCAACGGCTTTTAAGGGAGGCAGGAGCAACGAACATTCCTGAAACCAGGCAGGAATTTCAGGAATTATGTCAGAAGCTGGAAGATGCAGAAATAAAACCGATTATGAATCACTATAAGGAAACATTGCTGACAACAACCAGCCAGTTGTTCTGGGTTCAGATGGAGCAGAAAGATCGGGAAGAAAGCGTAAATGCACTTGCAGATTTTCTGGACAGTACGCTCTTGTATGGAAATCACAATGCCCTCACTACAGACAAAGATACTGCGAGAAATTATTTTTTCATTGAGCGGTATGCCATGCTGAATAATGAAGGAACCTGGATGGCTTCGGTTTTGAAAAAGTCAGCACCAGAACTGGAAAAATATGTAAAAATTGGACCAATCCCTCTCTATGAAGAGGCTGAAAAAAACAAGCTTTCAATAGAGATTCTTACGTTATCTGTTACCAAAAGCAGCAGACATCCGGAAGAAGCAAAAGAGTTTTTGACATGGCTTTCTACTTCAGAAGAGGCCAGAGATTATCTGGAAGAAACGATGGGGATTTTAAGCGTTTCCGGAATGCAGGATGAAAGAACGGATAATCTTTCTCCAATCGCCTCTCAGATAAAGTCTGCAGTTCTGGAGGGAAAGGCAGCATACGATCCATCTTTTGAAATTTCAGAAGAACAAAAGGAGAAAAACGGAGAAATCTGGGGGCGCTATCTTACTGGAGAAATAGACAGAGAACAGGTGATGACACAAGTACAGTCTCTTTGGCAGAACTAATTGAAAGACATGCAAGGGAGGAGCAGAAAATGGCGATTATCAAATTTCAGAAAAAAGAGGACATGGTTTTCACAGACCTGGGAAATGGAATTTTCAGAGCAGAAATGCTTCCAGGAATGGTAGAAGGGGTACATACATGGAAATGCCAGGTAAAGGCAGGAACCATTGTAACATTAGAAACTTTTTCAGACCAAACACAGATTTACTACTTTACAAAAGGAGAAGGTTTTGTAGTAACTCCGAAAAAAGCATTTAATATTGAAGAACCGTCTCTTTTCATTCCGAATATGGATAAAGATGTGAATGTTCTTCATGCAGTGACAGATATGGAATTTTTGCAGCTGACCTGTGTAATGCTTCCGGAAGATTATGAACAGTTTGGACATTGGCATATTGCGCTTCCAAGATTCTGCCCATTAAATGACTGCATCCAGTATATTGAGGGATTCCGCCCGGAAGGAATCAAAGCATACTCTATTTTGGATACGCATTTCTTAACAAGGATGACTATGGGAGCAATCATTGGAAAAGGACCCAATAAGGCAGATCCGCATAGCCATGACAACTTATATCAGTGGTACTATGGAATGCCGGATACCAAGTTTATTTACCGGGCAGCAGGGGAAGAAATCGAACTGCATGAGGGAGACTGGGCATTTATTCCTACAGACATTGAACATGCCATTGAGATTAAGGAAGGCGAGAATGTTAACTACGTATGGTTTGAAATCGAACTGACAAAAGCAGAATTAGAGGCAAAAAAATAAAATAAAAATTTGGTGAAACAGTGAGGAGAACTGTATATAGAGGGGAGACTTACCATGAAAAAAAGGATTACAGCAGCGATTTTAGCAGCAGCTATGGCATTTTCGTTAACCGCATGCGGTAAAAATGGCATTCAGGAAACCAAAGATTCTGAAACACAGAATCATGCAGCAGAAAATACTCAGGAACCTGCAGCAGGAGAAGCAGGCGATGCATCTGGAAAGGAGCCGGTTACTCTTCGGTTTAGCTGGTGGGGAGGTGAGACCAGGCATAATGCGACTATAGCGGCAGTGGAATCTTTTGAAAAGGAATATCCATGGATTACAGTGGAATGTGAGTATTCTTCCTGGGATGGCTGGACAGACAAGGTGGCAACTCAGCTGGCAGGAGGAACTGCTCCGGATTTAATGCAGATTAACTGGAACTGGCTGTATCAGTTCTCCGCAGACGGCTCCAAATTTGTAGATTTAAATGAATACAAAGAGATTATTTCTCTGGAAAACTGGTCAGAAAGCAATCTGGCAGCCATGACAGTAGGCGGCAAACTTCAGGGAGTGCCAGTTTCCATTACAGGTAAAATCCCCATGTACAATAAGACTACATTTGACAAAGCGGGAGTGCCGGTTCCAACCAGCTTTGAGGAACTGAGGGCAGCAGGTAAAGCATTTAAAGAAAAACTGGGCGATGATTACTATCCATTAGCAGAAGAAGGATACGAAAGAATGATTTGGATGGTAATGTACCTTCAGGAAAAGTACGGAAAAGAGTGGATTAAAGATCTTCAGGTAAATTATACAGTAGAAGAAGTAACCGATGGTATGAACTGGATTAATTCACTGGAAGAGGAGCATGTATTTCCGGAAATTTCCACTATTGCCGGGGACGGAGCTGAAAATTTCTTATCCAATAAAAAGTGGATGGACGGACATTATGCAGGACTTACGGAATATGACTCTAATGTTCAGGAAATCGCAGATTCTTTAGACGAGGGACAGGAACTGGTTTTAGGCGAATTTCCGACAGACCTAGGGCCAAACGGAGCAGGAATGAGCAAAGTTTCTCAGGGGTTTGCAATTACAGAAACTTCCGAGCATAAAGAAGAAGCAGCACTTTTACTGGAATACATTACTTCTAATGAAACCGGTGTAAAGCTGATGGGAGCAGAGAGAGGAACTGTCTGCAATACAGCTGCAAAGAAGATTTTGGAAGATGAAGGAATCCTGGGCGGCATGACTTTGGAAGGAAACCAGAAAGTATTAGATTTCTGCCAATACACCTTTGATCCGAATTTTGAAAACTCCGCATTAAAAGAACGCACTGGTGTTTATTATGAAGTATTTGATAATCTGAGTGCAGGAGCTGATCCGGCTGAAATGGCCCAGTATCTCATTGATTCCATCAATGATGTAAATGCAGCCAATCCGTACTAAACATGACAAGAAAAGGGCGCTGGCTGACAGCGCTCTTTTTGCGGCTTAAAGCCTGATGAAATGGGAAGAGGGAGAGAGAAAATGGAACTCACAGCATATTTTAAATATTTTATGAAAACTTATCGCGGGCTGGACGATTATCTGGTAGAGATTGACGGCCAGACCATGCATGAGTGGAATTATGAAGATGGATGTTTGTTTATGGGTGCAGCCAAAATGTACAAAAAAACAGGAGACGAAGAGTATTTAAATTATATCGAGAAAATGGTAAGTCCTTATGTCAAAGAAGATGGAACCATTCTCAGTTACCATATTGAAGAATATAATCTGGATTTCATTAATGCAGGCAATATTTTCTATTTTCTCTATGACGTAACTGGAGAAGAACGTTATCGTCGAGCTTGTGAGACACTTATGACGCAGCTGCGCTACCAGCCAAGACTTACTACTGGAAATTTCTGGCATAAGTTGATTTATCCTTTCCAGGTATGGCTGGACGGACTTTATATGGGACAGCCTTTTTACATGGAATATGAAAATCGCTGGGGAGGAAAAGTCCACTATTATGATATTTTAAACCAGTTTAATCAGGTAAGAAACATTTTGTATGATACGAAGACAGGACTTTATTACCACGCATACGACGAGTACAAAGACAGAAAATGGGCAGATAAAGAAACAGGCCTTTCTCCCAATTTCTGGTTGAGATCTATTGGATGGTTTCTGATGGCTCTGGTTGACTGCTACGAGCTGGCCGATGAAGAATTATATGATGTAAAGGCGCGGCTGGGAGAACTTTTGCGGGAAACAATCCATGGAGTATTAAAGTATCAGGACAAGGAAAGCAAATTGTTTTACCAGCTGATTGCGCTTCCAGATCAAGAAGGGAATTATCTGGAAACATCGGGTTCTCTGATGATTGCTTACAGTATTATAAAGGGGTGTCGGACAGGAGCGCTGCTGGCAGACAAATATCTGAAAAAAGGAAAAGAAATTTATAATGCGGTTTTGGAAAAAAAGCTTTATATCGACGAGGAAGGCAATCCTCATCTATCCGGGACCTGTGCGGTAGCAGGATTAGGACCGAGAAACGAGAGGGACGGAAGTATTGCATACTATCTGTCAGAACCAGTAGTAGATGATGACGTAAAAGCGGCAGGTGTTTTGATGATGACAACAGCTGAATTTTTAAACAAGGAAGGGTAAGGTGAGCGTATGGATGGATTACCGGCAAATCAGAAGATGTTAAAACAAAGAAACCGGAGACTGCTGCTTCGCAAATACAGGGGATTTTTTTACATACTTCCATGGATTATTGGATTTTTGGTTTTTAAATGCTATCCCTTTATGATGTCTTTTTTTTACAGCTTTACAGATTATAGTTTATTTAAGACAGGAACAGAGTTTATTGGGCTGGAAAATTATCTGGACATCTTTCACACAAAAAAATACATGACAGCCTTTAAAGTGACATTTCAGTATGCGTTTATTACAGTACCATTAAAGCTGGCATTTTCCTTATTTATTGCCTATATCCTGAATTTTAAACTGAAATTTGTAAAAGTGTTCAGAACTATTTATTACATTCCATCTATTTTAGGCGGTTCTGTAGCAATCGCAGTTGTATGGAAATTTATCTTCCAGTCAGATGGTTTGATTAATCAGATTATTGCTATGTTTGGAGGAGAAAAAATTAACTTTTTGGGAAGTCCTCACTATGCATTGCTGGTAATTTGCCTGCTGAGAGTATGGCAGTTTGGGTCTGCAATGGTCATCTTCTTAGCTGCATTAAAGGGAGTGCCCCAGGAACTTTACGAGGCAGCTGCGATTGACGGCGCTGGAAAATGGAGACAATTTTTCTCTGTGACAGTACCATTAATTACTCCGGTTATTTTCTACAACCTGATTACACAGCTGTGTGAAGCATTCCAGGAGTTTAACAGCGCCTTTATTATAACCAAGGGCGGCCCATTAGGATCCACAACGCTGATTTCCTTATTGATTTATCAGAATGCATTCCGCACTTATGAAATGGGACTGGCAAGCGCAATGGCCTGGCTGCTGTTTGTGATTATTACTGGATTGACGCTGATTTCTTTTGCCAGCCAGAAATACTGGGTTTACTACTCGGATGACAGCAATTAAAGGAGGAAAGAGACAATGAGCAAAAAAACAAGGGAAACAATCAGCACAATCCTCCGTTATACTGTTTTAATTTTAGTTGGATTTGTTATGTTTTATCCGATGCTGTGGATGGTAGGTGCATCATTTAAATCCAGTAATAATGAAATTTATTCTACAATCAGCTTTATTCCGGAAAATCCGTCTTTCCAGCCTTATATAGATGCGTGGAACGCCACTGGAAACCCGTACAGCATGTATTTAGTCAATACATTTAAGATTGTGATTCCGAAGGTAATCGGCGCGGTAATTGCCAGCGTAATAACAGCGTATGGATTTTCCAGATTTGAATTTCCGGGAAAGAAATTCTGGTTTTCCATTTTACTTGCAACTTTGTTTTTGCCACAGGTAGTATTAAACATCCCGCAGTTCTTGCTGTTTAGAAGCTGGGGATGGACCAACTCCTATCTGCCTTTAATCGTGCCGGCATTCTTTGGGGCAGAACCTTACTTCATTTTCATGCTGGTACAGTTTATGCGTTCGGTTTCCAGGGAATTGGAAGAAGCAGCGGAAATTGATGGATGCAATTCATTCCAGAGATTATTGTATATTGTTGTTCCAATGGTAAAACCAACCATTGTATCTGTGGCATTATTCCAGTTTATGTGGGCATTTAATGACTTCCAGGGACCACTGATTTATATTGACAGTGTAAAAAAATATCCGACGTCTTTAGGTCTGCGTCTCCTTACAGATGCGGAAACCGGATTTGAATGGAACAAAGTATTAGCATTGTCAGTGATTACCTTACTTCCATCTCTGATTGTCTTTTTCCTGGCCCAGGATCAGTTTGTAGATGGAATTGCAGCAGGAGGTGTTAAGGGTTAATGAAAGCAAAGGTGATTTTTAAAACTTCCAGAAGCATTACCCTGGAGTTAGAAGAATATGGAATTTTCTATACAGAAAAAGAATATGAAATCTGGTTAAATGGAAGTTTTTCCAAAAAAAGTGATCGGGTAATCCAGACGGTGTACGGCTTATTGCCGGACACCGAATACCAGATTGAATTAAAAGCAGAGGGGATATCACTTGCCATTCTTACAGCTTCAACAGAATATGAATTTGTCACTTTGAATGTAAGAAAATTTGGCGCTGCAGGAGATGGAGTCCATGATGATACTATGGCGATTCAAACAGCAATTTCCTGCTGTCCAAAGGGCGGCAGAGTATATGTTCCGGCAGGACGTTATCTGGTTACCAGTCTGTTCTTGAAAAACGATTTGGTACTGGAAATTGGAAAAGATGCAGTTCTTGCAGGTCATGCAGACAGAGAAAAATTTGGAGTTTTGCCTGGAATTATCCAGAGCTGGGACGAAAACTCTGAGTATAACCTGGGTTCCTGGGAGGGAAATCCACTGGATACCTTTACCAGTATGATTACCGGAGTGAACGTTTCCAATGTAGTAATTACTGGAGAGGGAACCCTGGATGGCTGTGCAACATTTGAGGACTGGTGGGAAGATGACAGGGCTAAAATCATTGCATTCCGTCCCAGAATGGTATTTTTAAATCATTGCAGCAACATAGTTCTCCATGGACTTACTATTCAAAACAGTCCGTCCTGGAATCTTCATCCTTACTTTTCAGACAATCTTCGTTTCCTGGAACTAACGATTTTAAATCCATGGGATTCGCCGAATACGGATGGTATGGATCCGGAATCTGTTAATGGTCTTGAGGTTGCAGGAGTTTATTTCTCATTGGGAGATGACTGTATTGCTATTAAATCCGGCAAATATTATATGGGGCACAAATACAAAGTACCATCACAGAATATTTTTGTACGTCAATGCTGCATGAATAATGGACATGGAGCAGTTACCATTGGAAGTGAAATGGCAGCAGGCGCAAAGCATGTGAGGGTAGAAAATTGCCTGTTCTGCCATACGGATCGAGGATTAAGAATTAAGACCAGAAGAGGCAGAGGCAAAGATGCAGTAGTGGAGGATATTCGGTTTGAGAATATTAAAATGGATCATGTGCTGACCCCGTTTGTACTGAATTCTTACTACAACTGCTGCGATCCGGATCGCCATTCAGATTATGTAAAATGTAAGTCGCCGCTGCCTGTAGACGATAGGACACCTTCCGTAAAGCAGATGATATTTAAAAATATCGAAGCCAGGAACTGTCATGTAGCAGGAGCATTTATCTATGGTTTACCGGAAATGAAGGTGGATTATGTGGAGTTTGACAATGTTTCTATTACCTATGACGAAAATCCAGAACCGGATGAACCGGCCATGATGGACGATATCGAACTGGTTGCCAAAATGGGCCTTTTTATTAATAATGTTCAAAAACTGAAGCTAAAGCATGTGACAGTACAAGGGGCAGAGGGCCAGCCGTTTATACTGGAAAATATTGATGAAATTATCAGGGAGGATGAATAAAATGCAGATTGCAGCAACAGCATCTGTGGGAGCAGTCGGAGACGATCCGATTTTATTCAGAGGGCCGTTTGAACAAACCATTCCTCAGATGGCAAAACTTGGATATAAAGCTGCAGAACTCCATATATATGATTCAGACCAGATAGACAGAGAAAATGTATATAAACTATTGGATGAAAATCATGTGACACTGACTTCGATTGGAACTGGATCCGCCTATGAGCAAGATGGAATCTGTTTGGGAAGCTGCGATCCGGAAAAGAGAAGACTGGCCATAAAACGGCTGGAGGGCCACATGAAAACGGCAGCTTTTTATGGGGCAGTCGTGATTGTGGGACTGATTGCCGGAAGAGTTACAGATTGCAGGGGGAATAAAGAGCAATTTGTGGATAATCTGGTAACCAGTTTAAAGGTCTGTGCAGAATTAGCGGAAAAATGTGGAGTATATCTGGGATTTGAAGTGATGAACCGGTTTGAAAGCGATTATGCCACCAATATTTCAGAAGGACTGGAACTGCTGAAATTGGTGGGGGCAGAGCGGGTAAAGCTTCATCTGGATACAGTGCACCTGAATATTGAGGAAGATGACATTGGTACAGCGATCCGAATGGCAAAGGGAGAGATCATCCATGTGCATGTGGCGGATAATAACCGTTTTTACCCTGGTCATGCCCACTATAATTTTAAAGAAACCTTGAAAGCCTTGAAGGAGATCGGGTATAATAAAAGCCTGGCCCTGGAGATTGTCAACGTTCCGGATACCGAAACCGCAGCGGTAAAGAGTCTGGCATACTTAAAAGGATTGTTGGAAATTGTATAAAGGGCGAAAATAGTTAGGGAGGTTTTAGATTGCTTTTAAAAAAATTTTTTAAGTTTGTACTGCCATCCATAGTGTCCATGTGGATTTTTGCCTTGTATACTATGGTGGACGGAATGTTTGTGTCCTGGGGCGTGGGAGAGTCCGCCTTAGCGTCCGTCAATCTGTCCATGCCTTATGTTATTATGATTTTTACCATTGGGCTTTTGATGGCAACAGGAACCTCTACCTTGATTTCCGTTTCACTTGGAAAGAAGGAAGAGGAGCAGGCCAGTCGCCTGTTTACCATGAATCTGGCAGTGCTTACGGTGTTATCGCTGGCGGTAACGGCAGTATCTCTGATATTTTTAGAGCCGATTGCCTTATTTTTAGGTGCGTCGCCGGATAACATAACCTACGTGAAGGAGTACGTAGGAACCATTTCTGTTTTTGCAGTATTTTTTATTCTTTCCTATAATATGGAAGCGCTGGTAAAAACAGATGGCACCCCGATGGTATCAGCCATAGGTGTAACCGCCTGCGGATTAACAAATGTGATACTGGATTATGTATTTGTTATGAAATTCCATTGGGGAGTATTTGGAGCAGCCTTTGCCACAGGTCTTGCCCAGGTAGCGTCTACGGTTATATTTTTTATTTATTTTGCAAAATTCCGGAAAATACTGCGGTTTCGGAAATTTAAACTGGATTTTCGTGTCTATAAACGGATTATTCCTCTGGGAATGGCCAATGGATTTACCGAACTTTCCGGTGGTTTAGTTGTGTTTATGTTTAATCAGGTAATTCTGGCTGTAATTGGAGAAGCGGGAATCGTAAGCTATACCGTAATTTCTTACATAAACACCTTGGTGCTGAATACCATGTCGGGAATTGCCCAGGGAGTTCAGCCGATTATCAGCTATCACTATGGGGCGTCAGAACGTTCATCCTGCCGGAAATTACTAAAATACGCCATGCTCATGACAATCTCAGTATCTGCGGTTTATGTTCTGATGTTAGAATTTTGCCCGTCATTATTTGTGGGAATTTTCCTTCCGAAAGAAGAGGCAGAATTGTTTTCCTATACGGGAAGGGCGCTGCAGCTTTACTCTTTATCTTTCCTGTTTTTAGGATTTAACGTAGTGTCTGCGGGATATTTTACTGCGGTGGAAAAACCGGTGTTTTCGTTTCTTATCTCCGCTGGAAGGGGGCTGGCATTCCTGGCCGGCGCTTTAGGGATTCTGGTTGCCGCGCTGGGGGAAATTGGAATCTGGCTTTCCCCATTGGTATCAGAAACGGTGTGTGCCCTGATGACGGCAGTGTTTTTTGCAGTGGTTTTGCGGGGAACAACCAGGGTAAAAGTCGGGAAATAAAAGGCGGATAGAGGTTGTATTTTCTATTCAACTGTGATAAGATTGTATACAACGAGAGAAGTTTGAATACAAACTCTCAAAAACGTATCTTATCTACTTACAAGGAGGAAAAACCATGGATATTCGTTATTCCGCAAACCAGAGAGACTTTAAGCGCTACACCACCGAGGAGACCAGAAAAGAATTCTTAATCGAGAACCTGTATGTTGCAAACGAGGTAGTTGCAGTATACTCTCACGTAGATCGTATGGTAACCTTAGGCTGTATGCCTACTACTGAGGTTGTTTCCATTGACAAGGGAATTGACGTATGGAAAAACTTCGGAACCCAGTATTTCTTAGAGAGAAGAGAGATTGGTATCTTCAACATTGGCGGTGCAGGAACCATCAAAGCTGACGGCGTAGAATACAAGTTAGGCTATAAGGACTGCTTATACATTACAAAGGGAACCAAGGAAGTCCTGTTTGCCAGCGAGGACGCTTTAAACCCTGCAAAATTCTACATGGTAAGTGCGCCAGCTCACAAGGCTTGCAAGACTACTTTCATCTCCATTGACCAGGCTGCAAAGAAGCCGTTAGGCGCGATGGAAACTTCTAATAAGCGTGTAATTAACCAGTTTATCCATCCGGACGTACTGGAAACCTGTCAGCTTTCTATGGGTATGACTGTATTAGAGCCAGGCAGCGTATGGAATACCATGCCTGCACACACCCATGAGAGACGTATGGAAGTATATATGTACTTCGAGATTCCGGAGAACAACGTCGTATTCCATATGATGGGCGAAGGCAACGAAACCAGACACATCGTTATGCAGAATGAGCAGGCAGTTATCAGCCCATCCTGGAGCATCCATTCCGGAGCAGGTACCAGCAACTACACCTTTATCTGGGCTATGGGCGGAGAAAACCAGGCATTCGACGACATGGATACCATTCCAACTACCGAATTAAGATAAGAAAATTTATGCTGCTATTCCAGCTAAAAGAAGAGCGTGACTTTACAAGTCATGAAAAAGATGTGGCTCGGTATATTCTAAGCCATATGGATCAGATTCCGGATATGTCGGCCAGCCAACTGGCTAAAGCATCCCTTACCAGCAAGGCTACAGTAGTGCGTCTGGGACAGAAGCTGGGGCTGTCCGGCTATCAGGAGTTTAAGCTGAAGCTGGTGGCAGAAATTAACCAGGACAGGAGAATCAGCCAGCTTCTTGCAGAAGAGCCGATTACAAAAGACAGTACATATGGGGATATTATTCAGATTTTGCCGAGTCTTTATGATAAGGCGGTTACCAATACCAGGCTGACCCTGAATAAAAATAATATGCTCAGGATTAATAACTTTGTCCAGTCAGCAGAATGTATCGATATCTACGGAACAGGGGTCAGCTATATGCTGGCTCAGGCCGCAGCGTTTAAGTTTGCTACGTTGGGAGTGGAAAGTTCTGCTTATGAGAGTATTAATGCTCATTACCTGGCTGCGAGAAAGCATAAAAAACAGTTGATTTTGTAATCAGCTTTACCGGAGCGAACCGGACGGCAGAGACCATGGCCAGGTATCTTCGGGAAGCGACCAATAACCATATTGTAGGCATTTTAGGCCCGTATAATGAGAAAATCCGTCAGTGGTGCCATGAGACAGTAGAGATTCCCAACAGGGATTCAATCCTGAGTCTGGATGTTATTACATCATTTGCGGCAGCCAATTACGTACTGGATATCTTCTTTTCCATGCTTCTGGCCAGGAGACAGGAGGAACATATAAAGTCTTCGGTGGAGATGTTAAAGCACAGGGAACTTTTGGTAAATCGTCCTGAATTATTACAATAACGTACTTTCAATTGAACCGTTGTTTCAAAAGCAGCGGTTCTTTTTTTGCGCTTTTTGAACCGCAGGACCTATGGTCCGGCCAGCCGTTGTCTGACAAAAATGCCTGTGTTAGACTGGGGTTATCAAAACACAGAAGTGAAAACGGGAGGTTCAAATGGGTAAGTATCAAGACTTGGCAAGAGACATTGTAACGTATGTTGGCGGCAAGGAAAACGTATCCGGCCTGGTACACTGTATTACCAGACTGCGTTTTACGCTGAAAGACGAAAGCAAAGCCAATGATGAAGCATTGAAGGCGACGAACGGTGTGGTTACCGTGATGAAAAGCGGCGGTCAGTATCAGGTGGTAATCGGAAATCACGTGGCAGAGGTCTATGAAGATGTTCTTCCGATGCTGAATTTGACAGAATCTGCATCAGCGCCGGAGGAAAAGAAAAAAGGCAAACTGCTGGATAGGGCAATCGATGGTTTCCGGCATTTTTCAGCCGATTCTAAGCATTATGGCTGCGTGCGGTATGCTGAAAGGCTTCAATACGCTATTTGCAGCAATGGGACTGTATTCTGCCACAAGCGGAGGCTATCTGATCATAAATGCGGCAGGAGATGCGCTGTTTACGTTTTTGCCTTTATTTTTAGGTTATACGGCCGCAAAGAAATTCGGGCTGAAACCTATGCTCGGACTGGCTATGGGGGCAGCAATGTGTTACCCTGGCATTCAGTCCAGTACGCTTTCTGCAGGATCCGGTCCCATGTATACCATTTTAAACGGAAGTATGTTTGCGTCTCCGGTATACATTGATTTTTTTGGAATTCCCGTAATTTCCGCAGATTATACGGGAACCGTTATTCCGGTTATTCTGGCTGTTTGGTTTGCATCGAAATGCGAGAAATTTTTCAATAAAATCGTTCCGGATTTAGTTAAATTTTTCTTTGTTCCTATGCTGACCATGCTGGTAGCGTTTCCGGCTGCAGTATTGTTTTTGGGACCAGCAGCAACCTTTGGTTCTGCTTTGATTTCAGAATTTACCCTTGCAGTCCGCAGTTTTAGTCCGCTGATGGCCGGCGCCATTGTGGGACTGACCTGGCAGATTCTGGTTATCTTTGGAATGCATTGGGGATTTATTCCGGTCTATATCAACAATATTATGACCTTGGGATATGATAATGTGATGATGCCGTTTTTTGCTTGTACCTTTGCAACTTCTGCAGTTGTACTGGCAATATACTGCAAAACAAAAGATAAAAAATTAAAAGAAATGGCGATTCCGAATTTTATTTCCGGCATTTTTGGTGTTACAGAACCGGCTATTTATGGTATCCTGCTTCCCTTGAAAAAGCCGTTTATTATCAGCTGCATTGCAGGAGGAATCGGAGGCGCTTTTTATGGACATTTTAATTTTAGAAAGTTTGCCATGGGCGGAATGGGAATTTTTGAATTACCCAATATGATGAATCCAGATGGAACCATGGATAATATGATAATTGCTCTGACTGGAATCGGAATTTCCATGATAGCAGGCTTTCTGCTGACCATGATGTTTTATAAAGATAAAGAAGAAACAGCAGAAGACAGCAAAACGGATACAGAGGATATTGTAATTGCCAGCCCTTTAAAGGGAACGGTAATCAGACTGGAAGAGGTGGAAGATGCAGCTTTTTCTTCCGGAGCGCTGGGAAAAGGAGCAGCAATTCTTCCGGAAGAAGGAGTGCTGTATGCACCGGCAGATGGAATGATTACAGCCATGTTTCCGACCGGACATGCGATTGGAATGATAAGTAATTCCGGCGCTGAGATTTTGATGCATATAGGAATGGATACGGTTCAGCTGGAGGGAAGAGGGTTTAAACCTTTGATTCAGCCAGGAGATAAGGTAAAGAAGGGACAAAAACTGCTGGAATTTGATATGGATCTCATTAAAGAGGCGGGGTATTCTCTGACAACACCAGTTCTGATTACAAATTCAGGGCAGTTTGCTCAGGTGGCAGCAGTCGATTGCAGACATACAGAAGCAGGAGAGACGTTATTGACAATATCATAAAGGAGCATCTATGAGGGAGAACTTTTTATGGGGCGGCGCTGCAGCCGCCAATCAATGTGAAGGCGGATGGAAGAAAGACGGCAGAGGGATGGGAATTGTAGATGTAATTCCCTATGGCTCCAATCGGCTCCCTGTTATGAAAGGGATACTGGATTACCGGCAGCTTCCGGCAGATTCTGTTTACCCAGGAAGAGAGGCTATAGACTTTTACGGCCATTACAAAGAAGATATTGGACTTCTTGCCGAAATGGGGCTGAAATGCTACCGGTTTTCGTTTTCCTGGTCCCGAATTTTCCCAACGGGGGAAGAGAAGACGCCCAATGAGGCGGGAATGAGGTTTTATGAAAATCTGATTGATGAATTGCTGTCTTATGGTATTGAGCCTGTCGTGACCATTTGCCATTTTGATATACCACTGGCTCTGGTAGAAAAATACGGTTCCTGGAGGAACAGAAGAGTAATTGAGTGTTATTTGCGGTACTGTGAGACGATTTTAAAGCGTTTTCACGAGAAAGTACGATACTGGATTACATTTAATGAAATTAATATGCTGATGCATTTGCCCTTTATGGGAGCGGGATTGATGTTTCAGGACAGCGACAATGTTTTGCAGATTCAGTATCAGGCAGCGCACCATGAACTGGTAGCTTCCGCTATGGCTGTGAAACTGGCTCATCAACTGGATCCGGATTTGAAAATCGGGTGTATGCTGGCGGCTGGAAGTGTGTATCCATATAGCTGCAGACCGGAAGACGTATGGGAGAGCCGGCAGAAGGACCGAGAAAACTATTTCTTTATTGATGTCCAGTCCAGAGGAGAATATCCGTCCTATGCCAGAGCGTTTTTTGAAAGAAATCATATCTGTATTGAAATGCTGCCAGAAGATGAGCAGATTTTAAAGGAGAATACGGTAGATTTTATTGCCCTTTCTTATTACAACAGCCGGTGTATACGCACAGATGGGAAAGGGGATCAGGCAGGAGGAAATGTATTTGCATCTGCGAAAAACCCGTATCTTACCTGCAGCCAATGGGGATGGCCGATTGATCCCATGGGATTTAGGATTACGTTAAATGATCTGTATGATCGATATGGGAAGCCGTTATTTGTAGTTGAAAACGGTCTGGGAGCAAAAGATGCATTAAAAGACGGACAAATAGAAGACGATTACCGCATTGAATATCTGGCTTCCCATATTGCAGCTATGAGAAAGGCCTGTGAAGAAGACGGAGTAGAGATAATCGGTTATACTCCATGGGGATGCATTGATTTGATCAGCGCGACCACCGGAGAGATGAGCAAGCGTTACGGCCTTATATATGTAGATAAGGACGATAAGGGAAACGGAAGTCTGAAGCGCATCCCTAAAAAATCGTTTTACTGGTATCAGAACGTAATTAAAAGCAATGGTAAAATTCTGCAATTGTGAAATGTCTGTGAACCTATAGAAAATCCCCATCTAATCTGCTACAATGAATGCAATGATTCAGGAAGGCGGATGACTCCCTGAATCAGCCATTCATCTAAAGGAAAGGATGGATCCTATGGAAGGATTAAAAATATTAGTAGTAGATGATGAAGTGCGTATGCGCAAATTAGTCAAGGATTTTTTGAGCATAAAAGGGTTTCGCGTGATTGAAGCCGGAGACGGCGAAGAAGCGTTAGAAGCCTTTTTTGCGCAAAAAGACATTGCGTTAATCCTGTTAGACGTAATGATGCCGAAAATGGACGGCTGGCAGGTGGTAAAAACCATCCGTCAATATTCAAAAGTCCCCATTATCATGCTGACAGCCCGAGGAGAAGAACGGGACGAGCTGCAGGGGTTTGAATTGGGAGTAGATGAATACATTTCGAAGCCATTCAGCCCTAAAATCCTTACAGCGAGGGTAGAGGCAATTTTAAGAAGAACCGGCAATACCTCGGTAGATGCCGTAAATGTAGGAGGAATTGTCATTGACAAAGCAGCCAGACAGGTAACCATAGATGGCCAGCCCATTGAGCTAAGCTATAAGGAATTTGAACTTTTGATTTACTTTGTAGACAATCAGGGAATGGCCCTGTCCAGAGAAAAAATATTGAACAATGTCTGGAACTATGACTATTTTGGAGATGCAAGAACCATAGACACCCATGTAAAAAAGCTGAGAAGCAAGCTTGGAGAAAAAGGCGAGTACATTAAGACGGTGTGGGGCATGGGATATAAATTTGAGGTAAGCCAATGAAACATTCCATTCGTACCAGAATTACGTTAGTATTTGCAGGCATGATGGCGTTGATGCTTCTCATTACCTGGTTTGTCAACAGCCGTTTCCTGGAAGGATTTTATATGTCGGAAAAGGTCAAAGTTCTGGAACAGGGCTATGAAGAGATTGACCGGATTTTGGAAGAGCAGCATGAAAAAGGCGAATCCATGACAGAAGGCTTTGTAACAGATGACAATTACACTTACTGGGCCAGACCTTACGGGCCAGAGACCGCAGAAGAGGGAGAGCTTGCAAAAACTCTGCGGAAGCTCAGCGAAGAATCCAATACATCGATTGTAATGGTAAATGGGATTGAAGACATTGCGGTCATGTTTGCACCCCGCGGAGAGTTTATGGAACAGCAGATGCAGAGGTATCTGCTGGGACAGTCTGGAAAAGGATATCAGGAAACCATCCGGAAAACAGAAAATTACAGCATTGAAAAGCGGTATGACCGGATGAGCAATAATTATTATCTGGAATGCTGGGGCTTTTTCTCAGATAATGCGACGGCGTTTTTAATGTCCATGCCAGTTGCAGGAATCCAGGACAGCGTTCGTTTATCCAGTCGGTTTCTGCTATATGTCGGTATCAGCGTATTGATAGCAGGAAGTATTTTCATGCTGATTCTGACTAGAAGGATTACTTCGCCGATTCTTTCATTGTCTAAAATATCGGAGAGGATGTCAGAACTGGATTTTGAAGCCCGCTATACCGAAAATGCCAAAGACGAGGTAGGAATTTTAGGAAATAATATGAATATTCTTTCTGAAAAACTGAAAGAAACGATAGGAGAACTGAAATCCGCCAATAATGAACTGAAAAGAGATATCCGTAAGAAAGAGCAGATTGATGAGATGCGGAAAGAGTTTATTGCCAATGTGTCCCATGAATTGAAAACTCCGATTGCACTGATCCAGGGATATGCGGAAGGTCTGACAGAAGGAATGGCAGAGGAAAAGGAAAGCAGGGACTATTATTGTGAAGTGATTATGGACGAAGCCAATAAGATGAATAAAATGGTTCAGCAGCTTCTTACCCTGAATGCATTGGAATTTGGCAGTGATGGCCCTTCTATGGAACGTTTTGACATCGTAGAACTGATTCAGGGCGTATTATCATCTGCTCAGATTCTGATTGAACAAAAAGAAGCTCAAATTATATTTGAGCCAAGCGGCCCATTATATGTCTGGGCAGATGAATTTAAAATAGAAGAAGTCATTACCAACTATATCAGCAATGCGTTAAACCATCTGGACGGAGCCAGGATTATTACCATCCGCACAATGAAAGAAGAAACACAGGTACGTGTATGCGTAGCAAACACCGGACAGAATATTCCAGAAGAAGATTTGCCGAAAATCTGGAGCAAATTTTATAAAGTAGATAAGGCAAGAACCAGGGAGTATGGAGGAAGCGGAATCGGTCTTTCTATTGTAAAGGCAATTATGGAGGCTCATCACAAAGAATACGGGGCTTATAATACTCCGGATGGAGTAGAGTTTTATATTACACTGGACTGCAGTGAATAGAGAAGCGGTTTCAAGAATTAGCAACAGAGCTTCTGGATAAAGGAGAGCAGACGCGTTTCGACACGAATCTGCCCTCCTTTTTTAAACTTTTCAAATTTTTTAAAAAAATGAAAAAAAGTGTTGACTTTTGTGGACAGGGGTGGTATTATAATTCTCGCGCCGCTGATACAGCGGTCGGCCAACTCCAAGAGAGTTGCGAAACAAAAAAAGTTTCGAAAAAACTTGAAAAAAGTTGTTGACAAATCGAAAACAGCGTGATATAATAAACAAGCTGTCGCCGAGAAAGACAACAGCAAAGAACCTTGAGAATTGAAGATTGAACAATACACAGACCCTGAAAATTCAAAGAACAAAGGCGAAGGAATTCGGCCTTGAGTTCGAGAAGAATTCAGAACGAAACCAAGTAAAACGGGAAAGATTAAACAGCTAGAGTTAATCTTGACTGGACAAACTATTAACAAGAGAGTTTGATCCTGGCTCAGGATGAACGCTGGCGGCGTGCTTAACACATGCAAGTCGAGCGAAGCAAATCAGAGGAAGTTTTCGGATGGAATCCGATTTGACTGAGCGGCGGACGGGTGAGTAACGCGTGGGTAACCTGCCTCATACAGGGGGATAACAGTTAGAAATGGCTGCTAATACCGCATAAGCGCACGAAGCTGCATGGCTTAGTGTGAAAAACTCCGGTGGTATGAGATGGACCCGCGTCTGATTAGCTAGTTGGTGAGGTAACGGCCCACCAAGGCGACGATCAGTAGCCGACCTGAGAGGGTGACCGGCCACATTGGGACTGAGACACGGCCCAAACTCCTACGGGAGGCAGCAGTGGGGAATATTGCACAATGGGGGAAACCCTGATGC